>Ga0210394_10009023_pt1 | contig 10131 bp, 6 predicted proteins | sample IncBWC12MmetaG_FD_160121 | JGI IMG/M metagenome (GOLD analysis project Ga0210394, IMG submission 160121) | Forest soil microbial communities from Barre Woods Harvard Forest LTER site, Petersham, Massachusetts, United States - Inc-BW-C-12-M | ecosystem: Environmental > Terrestrial > Soil >...
ATTTTTCGCTGGAGCTGCTGGAGAACTCCAGCGCGATCTGTATTCGCTCGCCGAGGTGAAAGCGGCCGTCCGCGCTTACGGTGCTAAGCCGGAAGGAAAGATCGGAAGGGTTCGCAGCCAAGTCTCGTGCGTGCCGCTCCTCAAACTTCTGCGCTGTCGCAGCCGTGACGGTAAGGCACTGAAGCACGAGAAAGCTGAATCCAATCCGATGGCAACCTGTCAACGGGAAACCTCCGACATTCTCCTAGACACCGAAACTGGCCCAAAAGTTTTCGATCAGTGCCCCGGCAACCACGATCTACTGACGAGAGTACGCCTAAAACTCCAGACACGGAAGCTCTTCAACGTCCCCTCTTCGCGGAGGGACCCATCTCCCCCTGATGTCGGACATTATCGGCGCCGGTTCCGCGAACGGGCATCGCACGGGAGGTATACTTCGACGCGGCTAGATCTAGCCCTTTCTCCGACTGCCGGGAGATACGCCCGAAGTGCGAATTGGAAAAGGCCAGTCCTTCGATAAACGCTGCGCGACTACACAGGAGTCTGTGCGAATGTTCGGCACTTCTGTATTACGGACCCTGGAGGTTCGCCGTTCAGAGAGCTCTCGGAACTGGTGGTATTCAATTCGACCGCAGCGCCACCATTGGATCGATCCGAGAGGCGCGCCACGCCGGAATGTATCCGGCTGCTGCCGCAACCACGATCAGCAGCGCGCCAACGCCAAAATATGTAATCGGATCGCCAGAAGTCACGCCGAATAGCAAGCTCCCCAGCGTATTCGAGAGCGCCCGGGACGCCGCGATGCCCAAGGCGAGCCCTAACGCAGTCAATCCGAACGTTCCCAAAAGGATGCGCCGTTGCAAGTCGGCCGGCGACGCCCCCAGGGCCATCCGGATTCCGATTTCCTGCACCCGTTGATTTACCGAATACGAAATCACGGCATAGATGCCCAGCGAAGCAAGCAGCAGCGCGAAGGCCGCGAATCCGCCCAGCAGCATCACCAGAAATCGTCGCGGAGACACCGCCTTGTCCACCAAATCCTGCAGGCTTCGAACGTCACGGATGGGCAGATTTGGATCCAGCGGACGCAGCACCGCTCGAATTCCCGAAGCGAATACTTCCCTGGGCAGCGTCGTTCGCGCCACCAGCTCGATGTCGGAATAGTCTCCGGTCTGCCGCAGCGGAATATACATTTCCGAGCCGCCGGTTTTTTCCAGCGCTTCGTGGCGGACGTCGGCCGCCACGCCGACCACTCGCCTGCCTCCATCTTGTGTCACCACCTGTCCGATCGGGTCTTGTCCAGGCCACAGGGTGCGGGCCAACGTCTGGTTCACGATGACGACCCGTTCGCTCGATGCGCGATCCTGCTCCGTGAATCCTCTGCCGGCCTCTAATTGGATCCCGGCAGCGTCGAAGTAGCCATCGCTAATCATTCGAATGTAGGGTTCGGGAGGATATTGGCCCTTCGGGTAAACATGTCCCTTTGAGCTGACCTGCCAGGCCCGGTCGCCGGCGAACGGCAAGACATCACTCACTCCAGCCGACCGGACACCCGGGATCGATCGCGCCCGCTGCAGCATGTCGTCCAAGAAAGCGTTCTGTTGAGCGAGGTTCGAAATCCGGGTAGAATCGACCCGCAAGACCGCCGTGTGCTCGGGCTCGAACCCCAGATTGATGTCGAGCACGCGAACAAAACTGCGCACCAGGAGTCCCGCGCCCACCAGCAAAATGGAAGCGAAGGCGATTTCGGAAACTACCAATCCGTTGCGCAGCCAGGCACGACTCTTGCCGGCACTCAGCCCGCGTCCGCCCTCCTTCAGCGCATCCTGCACGGCTAATGCGGGAGCTTGCAGCGCAGGCAGCACGCCAAACAGGACGCCGGTAAAAATCGCCGCGAGAAGCGTGAAGGCGAGCACGTTTCCGTCGATTCGCACGCTGTTCAGCAAGGGAAGATTGAAGGCGCTCAGGTGCGCTACCGCGCGTGCGCCGGCCAGCGCGAGAGCGAGGCCGAGTACAGCTCCGCAACAGGAGAGCGCGACGCTTTCCGTCAACATTTGTCGGAGGAGTCTGAGGCGCCCAGCGCCGAGCGCCGCCCGCATTGCGAGTTCCTTTTGCCGCACTCCCAAACGGGCCAACTGCAGATTCGAGAGGTTCGCACATACGATCAACATCACCACGCCGACCGCGCACGCCAGCACCAGCAACGCCGGCCGAACGCGGCCATTGATGCGCTGGTCGAGCGGAGTCAGCCTCGGAACCACCGGGTTCCGTTCGGGATGCTGGACCTCCATCTGTTTTGCCAGCAAGGTGAATTCCGGCCGTGCGTTCTCTACGCTGGCGCCCGGATTCAGGCGGCCGATGATCGTCATGGTGTTGCCGCGCCGGTTCGTTTCGTCCGTCAACGGCCAGGGGATGAAGATATCCACCGGCGTGCCGGGCGCGAATAGTGCGGCGAAGTCGAAAGAGGCAGGCAGCACGCCCGCCACGGTGACGGCGCGATTGTTGAATATCAACTTGCTGCCCACCACTGAGGGGTCTGAAGCGAGCCGCCGCTGCCAAAAGCCGTAGCTGAGAAGCACAGCCTGGGGAGCGTAAGCTCTTTGCCGGCATTCTTCCGCTGTGAACGACCGCCCGAGCGCCGGCTCAACGCCCAGCAGCGAAAAAAGGTTCTGCGTCACAGGAACGCCCGTCACCCGTTCCGGCTCGCCGGTTCCCGTCAATTGCCAGTCTCCGGTGCCATGGCCCCCCCACCCTGCCAGGTCGGAGAAGGAACGATTCTGCTCCCGCAGGTCCAGGAAATTGCTCACTTGAGTGGACCATTCCTGGTTCGCAATCCAAACCAGACGGCCCGGATCGCGGAACGGCAGGGGCCGCAGCAGGAGCGCATTCACCACGCTGAACACAGTCGAACTGGCCCCAATGCCGAGGCCGGTGATGAGAATCGCAAATACCGTGAACGCGGCCTCGCGCCGCATCCCTCGAAACGCGTAGCGCAGATCCTGTGCCAGATCGCTCCACCAACGAAGCAGCCACACGCCGCGGGATTCTTCTGATTTCTGCGTCATATTGCCGAACTTTCTCCTTGCCGCCGCGCGCGCTTCGATCTCCGTCATGCCTTGCGCGGCGAAGTCTTCAGCCATGGAATCGATGTGAAACTCCATCTCCTCCCACAACAGCCGCTGCCGCTCGCTATGGGAGACCAAAAACCGTAAACGGCGTCGAAACCGTCCCCAACTGGAATCTGCCCGCATCTTAAGCGAACCCCATGATCCGCGCGACCGCGCCCGTTACCCGCTTGTAGCGGGCCGACTCCTCCGCCAGTTGCTTTCGCCCATCGGGCGTCAGTTTGTAGAAGCGAGCCCGCCGATTATTCGCAGACAGGCCCCACTCGCCCGTAATCCATCCATTCAGTTCGAGCCTCTGCAACGCCGGGTAAAGCGAGCCCTCCTCCACCCGCAGCAGATCGTCGGACAGTTGCTGGATCAGCTGCGCGATCGCGTATCCGTGCAAATGGCCGCTCATCAATATCTTAAGTACCAACATGTCAAGCGTACCCGGTAACAGGTCGCTCTTTTCTTTCGTCACTCCCATAGATAGTCTGATCATAATACGTCGCAGTTCTGGTTTAGTTAGCAGGAACCGCGAATTTGTTAACACAGGCAGTCTGTTCAAGCGCGACGTATCAGGAAGTCGGGGGCTCGCTGGCTAAAAACCTGACTAACGGCAAAGAGTTTAGGAATGCGAAGTTGGTGCGTCGGAGCTGAGGACTCGATAAGGGTCATTATCGGCTTCACCAGGGCTTCTCCTTTCGGAAGACGCAGTCGGGGCCGTAGGAAGCGCACCAATCCTGTGACGATACCGCACGGTCTCAGCGCGAAAAAGCATTTCGAGCGGAATCCTCCTACGATCACTCCGGCGGACCATTCCGACTGGGAACGTCTTACTTTCTGAGGGCCGACCAACGGCGGCCTTTTGCAGGCCACCGATACCGCCTGCGAGATCGGGGACATCCCGCTCCGCTGCATTAATGGGATTTGTGTAAATTCGCCAAACTGTTTGGCTAGCTGCTGGTGCCGCCAGCGAATTGGCAGGCACGGCACCATGGCCACTGTTGCAGAAGTTTTTAGTCCACTTCAACGACGTCATTGAAGGCGTGTATGAGGCATAGCAACGACCCTCGGCCCGATTGTAGTGGTAACGGAACGAGTATTTAAAAGAGGATTAGTGTTGTATCGCAATTAACGTTCCGGCTTGCGTCGACAGTCCGCTGTAAGTAGCCGTGATCGTCTGATCCCCATCGGGCGCGAGTGATGGCACTACGACGTTGAATTGATACTGGCCTACTGCGACCAGACCGGCGAATTGGACGGTTGCGGCCACGCCTCCGATTTTGATTACAGGCGGCGGCGCTAACGTTCCCGACTGCGTTATCGATCCGCTGGTGACCGGTACGTTCGTCGGTCCGAAGCCGTTGGCGAAAAGCAGCACGGTTTCGCCCGGCTTGGCAGGCGTGGTCGAACCTGGGTACAAATTGGTTGGCCCGATCAAGCTTCCATCGACATGCACCGCGGCGACGTAAGGCCCGCCATTGAAGACGAAGAACGACGGCGAGGCCGCTTGCGCCGTTGATGTGTACGCTGCGCTGGTGGTACCGTTATTGGTCACCACCACCTGCACCGAGCCGGTCATCGCATCGGGCGGCGTGAGAATATTCACTTGGGTGGGGTTGATGTAGTACACGTAGGCTGGCTTGCCATTCACGGTGACGCTGACGCCATCCAGTTGGGTCGGCATCTGGTTGTTCACAAAATCCGAGCCTTGCCAGATGCGCGCGTCGCCACCGGGCGCCAGATCCGAGCCCTTGATCTCCACCCACGTGTTGGGCGCGATCGTCTGCCTTTCGCCTTCGGCGTTGGCCACCAGCGATATCTCCGGGAAGTTCGGCTCAGCCACGATGGTAAAAGTTCTTGACAGGAACTGCCGCGTTGCCAGGTCACACGTAATATGAGTGAAGAAAATGTACCCGTTCAACTTGGTGTGTCCCGAGGCAGCACCGGGCGAGATCGTCGAAGGGAGGTGGCCGTCGAAGTCCTGGCCCATCCCCGTCGTGCAGGTCGTCCAGGGGTATTGAGAGTTCTGGATCAACTGCGGCGTGGTCCAATCTTCAAGATCGAGGCTGGTCGCGGTGGAGTAATACAAGCCGCCAACCTGAGCGGCTGCAGGGCCGCCGATGCACTTGAGGATCATCAGGTACAGACCAAGATCGTCGTTATAGCTGATCTCGGGATTTTCCGGATAAGTGCATCCCAGAGAAGGCGTGACGGCGCTATCCAGTCCGCCGATTCCGGGCTGACTAAACGAACCGTTATACCACTTTAAGAAGGTGAGGGGGTCGGCGCCGAGTTTGGCGCGCGCGACGCGCGAGCCACTGATAGGGAAAGGGGTGTAAGCGACGTAAAGGTAGTAGTCGCCACTCGCGCTTTTGTCCACGAAGCCGGTGGGGATGCCATCGCCCAAATTCCCGTGCGGAACGGTCGGTTGGGGTTGTGGGCTCTGGAGAATCGGATGACGGCTGGGTCCGCCCAGCGCGCCGATTTCCGGTGCGGGCCAGGTTTTCCCGTTGTCCGATGAGCGGGCAAAGCCGACGGAAATGTAGAAAGGAGATTGCCACACTCCCCCTGGGCAATGCTGTTCCGCGTCAATGAGCATGATCAGGTTTCCAGCGGGCAACGTCGGATCCTGCAAAACGGCGCCCGGGGCCGCGTAGTTCTCGTCCCATGTGGTGTCGTAAGTGGGGTTGCATTGGGGGTAGGACACCGGCGAGCTTAGCACCGGAGAGTTGTATCCTAGAGAGCTCGCGAAAGTGAAGGTCTTCAGGTCCGTCGTCTGGAGAACCGCCGCGCCCCAGATGCCTGACGAGACCAAAGCGGCTCCAAAGACCAGGTAAGGAGCCCCGCTGGCCGCCGGTGGAAAGAAGGTCGGATGCTCGTCAGCGAAACCGGAGAGCTGGTTGGCGCCACTCGAGCTGTTGGGATAGGTCAGCGTCTGGTCCGGACCGACGGAGAACGACTTGATTCGAAGGCTGGGCTTCTGCTGCGCGAAGGCCGGTGGAAGCGGCGCCAGGAGGGAAAAAGCGACCATCAAGCCTGGCAACTTGTAAGACGGGATTTCCATATTGGCTCCCTTCTCTATGGAGTATACATCCACAGCGGCGCTCAGAGCGTTGCCCAGGAGTTTCATGTTGCCACGCTAATCGACGTGGTCGTCTACCACGGCCCTTATGTCTTAATGCCTGTTAGCCTGAAAAAGCGGCGGTCGCCGATTGATTTGCTCGAATGCGACGGATACGCCGCGAACACGCGTAAGAGAAGGCGCGGAACAGCGATGCGCATTCCTCCCAGAGGATTAGTGTTGTATCGTGATTAACGTTCCGGATTGCGTCGACAGTCCGCTGTAAGTAGCCGTGATCGTCTGATCCCCATCGGGCGTGTTTGATGGAACCACGACGTTGAATTGATACTGGCCTACTGCGACCAGACCGGCGAATTGGACGGTTGCGGCTACGCCTCCGATTTTGACTACAGGCGGCGGCGCTAACGTTCCCGACTGCGTGATCGATCCGCTGGTGACCGGTACGTTCGTCGGTCCGAAGCCGTTGGCGAAAAGCAGCACGGTTTCTCCCGGCTTGGCAGGCGTGGTCGAACCTGGGTACAAACTGGCTGGCCCGATTAGGCTTCCGTTGGCATGCACCGCGGCGACGTAAGGCCCGCCATTGAAGACGAAGAACGACGGCGAGGCCACTTTCGCCGCCGCTGTATACGCCCCGCCAGTGATTCCGTTATTGGAGACTTGCACCAGGACCGACGCTGGGAGAGCACCGGGCGGCGTGAGAATATTCACCTGGGTGGGGCTGATGTAGTACACGTACGCGGGCTTGCCATTCACTGTGACGCTGACACCATCCAGTTGCGTCGGCATCTGGTTGTTCACAAAATCCGAGCCTTGCCAGATGCGGGAATCGCCGGCTGGAGCCAGATTCGAACCCTTGACCTCCACCCACGTATTCGGCGCAATGGTGGAGCCTTCGCCTTCCGCGTTGGCCACCAACGAGATCTCGGGGCCTGGCAGACCAGCCACGATGGTGAACGTTCGAGACATGAATTGGCGGGGGCCGATACCGCATCCATTCAGGAAAAAGAAGTAGCCGGTTAACTTGGTGTGGCCCGCGGCAGCGCCGGGCGATACGGTGGAAGGATACAAGCCGTCAAACTGGCTCCCGGTAGTCAGGCCGGGGCAAGGCTCGATAACCGGGAACTGAGAGTTCTGGATCATCTCCGGCGTGGTCCAGTTCTGCAGATCGAGGTTGGTGGCGGTGGAGTAATACCAAGCTCCAACGCGGGAGCCGGTGGGCCCGTTGATGCAGACAAAGATCAATAGATACGCGCCGAGGTCGTCGTTGTAATTGATTTCGGAGTGCGTCTGACCACCGCCGCAACCGGTCGATGGCGTCGCACCGGTATCGGAACCTCCGATGCCGGGCTGGCTGAACGAGCCGTTGTACCACTTCTCAAAGTTGAGCGGGTCCACACCGAGCTTGGCGCGCGCGACGCGAATTCGACCGTCGTCGTTGCCCACAGCCGGAAGATAGGCGTAACTCACATAGAGGTAATAATTGTGATCTGCGTCCAGGTCGACGAAGGCGCTGGGTAGAGCATCGCCTTCGTAGCCGTGCGGGATGGACGGTTGGGGGTCGGAGCTTTCGACAACGGGGTGGCGCGCAGGTCCGCCCAGAACTCCATTGATCGGCGCGGGCCAGGTCTTGCCACTATCGGAGGAACGGGCGAACCCGGCGGTGGCGTAAAAGGGAACATTAAACATGCCGTCAGAGCAATGGTTTTCGGCCTCATAGATCATGATGAAGTTGCCGGCGGGCAGAGTCGGATCCTGCACAACGGAGCCGGGCGCGGCGTAGCCATCAAATTCGGTGAGGTAAGCAGAATTGCACTGGCCCAGCAACGGCATCGGCCCAGCCATCACCTGTTGGTTGTATCCTAAGGCGGTCGCGAAAGCGAAGTTCTTCAGATCGGTGCTCTGGAGAACCACAGCTCCGAACTGTCCTCCTTTGGATATATTGCTGGCCCCGAAGAGCAGGTATGGTCCGGTGGGGGACGCCGGGGGAATCAGGGTGGTGTGCTCGTCGGGCAGATTGGCCAGGGAAATGGGATAGGACAAGGTCTGGTCCGGCCCGACGGAGAACGACTTGATTTGAAGGCTCGGCGACGGCTGCGCGAAAGCCTTTGGAACGGGCGTCAGGAGCGAAAACGCGACCACCAGGCCGGACAACTTGTAAGCCGGGATTGTCATCTTGGCTTCTCTCTCGGATCAAGCCGGAATTTCCGTTTTGGTTTTCGTACCGAGTTATTGTACACCCACCCCGCTCCGCTTGTGCCGGCTTCTTGAAGTCTTTCCATCCCGCTCCACGCCGATGGCCTACGAACAGACCGGGTCTGCCTCCCGCCGTTACTAAAAAGGGCTTATGGCACGCTTCGGCGATTCTATCCGGCCGGGAACATCGTTGACGTTTTAGACCGGCGACATCCTTGACACTTTCCGATCTGGAAGCGAAGCTCCAATCTGTCCATTTCAACACAATCGTTCTTGCTAAAATGAGGCTACCTGAACGGAGGGTAGGGCTCTCCAGGGATGGAACCCGAGCGCCGATTCAGCGGCCGGGATTCCGCAAGAGTGAGTGGATCTCGCTCTTGCGGCCCCAGGAATCCTGGCGCGAAAGCGAAAAATCCCGGGGGTTTGGGGGCAGAGCCCCCATTTAAGAAGACGTTTGCATTCCATTTATCGGCGCCGCCGCGGAACGCGAACCGGGAAGAATCTCAGCTTGCGGATGTTCATGCGGCCGATCAGCAGCGGCCCGTAGTAGACCTCCAGCCAGTCGGGGTCCTGCTCTAGTTCTAAAAATCCCACCACCTCATAGGCCAGCAGCGCACTGACGAACATCCGCACGCCGTGCAATCGGACGCTGCCTTGGTGAGACACCCGCCGCAGATCCGCGCCTTGGGGATACTCCAACTCCGGTAACTTAGCGGGATAGCGCCGCTCTGAACCGACGTAGCGCGACGCGGGTGTTTCATATTGGAGAGCTTCATGGGGACGCTCCCGGTTGAACACTCGCTGGAATTTCAGAAAAGCGATCTGCTGCTGCCGCAAATTTCGTTCTGGAGGGCTCGCCGTCTCCTGTTTGAGAGTTTGATGCATGCGCTCGTGGCGGCCGTTTTGTTGCGGCTGGCCCGGCTCGATTCGTTCATGTCGGATGCCCAATCGTAGCCACAACATCGAGAGCTGGCTCAGTCCTGCGGGAGCTCTACTGGCAAACGGAGATCCGTTGTCGGTTCGAATCGCTTCCGGCAATCCGAACTCACGAAACGCAGCCTCAAACACCGCCCATGCATGCTCCCCATCCGTTTTCTTCACCACGCAGCATCGCAGCAAGTATCGGCTATAGGCATCAGTAATGGTCAGCGGGTCGCAGCGAAAGCCATCCTGGGTGAGAAACCATCCTTTGAAGTCCGCGCACCAAACCTGATTCGGGGCCTCAGCATGCTTCAACGGCTCCGTGTACGGCGGCGTCCGTTTCCGCCTCCGCCGCGGATGAGCCATGCCTTCCCGCCGCAGCAGATCTCCGATACTACTCGCGGCGGGCCAGACAATCTTGGGAGTGTCGCGCTGCAGGTAGGCCCGTAGCTTTCGTGGACCCCAACTCGGATGCCGGCTCCGCAAGCCCACCAGCGCCTCCCTCACTTCGGGCACCATGGCTTGCGGGTGGTGCAGCGCAGTCCGGCTGTGTTCCTGTAGCCCTGCCTCGCCTTCCCGCTGATATCGTTCCAGCCACTTGTAGCCGGTCTGCCGGCTAATCTCATACCGTCGGCACAACTCCGCCAGATTCTCCTCCTGCCGCTCCCATTCCTCGATGAAGCTTTTCTTCTCGTCCAAGGCTTTTCTCTCTTTCCAGGGCAAGCGATATCTCCTTTGCCCTTGGTTCGGAAGTTTCGCCTCAGTTGAAAAGTGTCAAGGATGTCGCCGGTCCAAAGTGTCAACTTTGTAGCCGGTCCGGACCAT
>Ga0210394_10009024_pt1 | contig 10131 bp, 12 predicted proteins | sample IncBWC12MmetaG_FD_160121 | JGI IMG/M metagenome (GOLD analysis project Ga0210394, IMG submission 160121) | Forest soil microbial communities from Barre Woods Harvard Forest LTER site, Petersham, Massachusetts, United States - Inc-BW-C-12-M | ecosystem: Environmental > Terrestrial > Soil >...
GTGAGGAATTTTGCCAAGGACGGAGCCAGAGATGGCGTGAAGGATGGCATCAGAGATGGTGTCAAGGACGGCGTCAAAGACGGAGTCAGGGATGGCGTCAGAGACGGTGTCAAGGACGGCGTCGTTCATCAGTAATAATCGACAGACCTTTGACAACAATCGGCTTTTCCACGAGGGTCCCGCGCTGGGTGGCGGGGCTCTCTTTGTTTTGTAGCCTGCTCTCGACACCCTCGTTCGCAGCCCAATCCAAGCTCTTCATCCAATCCTCCAAGCACGTCGAAGTTCTTTATTACAGCCCCAAGCACGAATATCTGGTCACCCACCTCATTCGCTCCTACGAGAATGCCCTAAATTTCGAGAACTATCTATTTCAGTACACGCCCTCGCAGAAATTAACCATTCTGCTCGAGGATTTTACGGACTACGGGTACGGCGCCGCCGGAAGCCTACCGACCGACTTTATCGACATCGGCATCGCGCCCTTCAGCTACACCTACGAAACGCTGCCCGCCAATGAGCGCACGACGTGGATGATGAATCATGAATCGGTTCACATCGTGATGGGCGATAATGCGAACTCCACAGATCGCCGTTTTCGCTCGCTGTTCTTCGGGAAGGTGGTGCCCACCGATCAGGACCCGGTGTCCATTTTCTACAGTTCGATGACCGTCCCCAGGCACTATGCGACTCGCTGGTTTCAAGAAGGGATCGCGACCTTCATGGAAACGTGGATGGCCGGCGGACTGGGCCGCGCGATCGGCGGCTGGGATGAAATGGTGTTCCGGACCATGGTTCACGACGACGCCTATTTCTACGATGTGGTCGGGCTGGAAGCTGAAGGAACCGCGGCGGACTTTCAGACCGGCGCCAACTCGTACCTCTACGGCACGCGTTTCATGACCTGGCTCACCTATACCTACGGTCCCGGCAAGCTCCTGGAATGGGTTACCCGCAGCGAGAACACCAAGCGCTTTTTCAGCTCACGCTTTAAGCAGGTCTACGGAATCGCGATGAATGACGCCTGGAAAATGTGGATCGCCGACGAGCGGAAATTTCAAGAAGGGAACCTCGCCGAAATCCGCAAGTATCCCGTAACCGTGCCGCAGCGGCTGACCTCCCAAGGCCTGGGTTCGGTGTCGCGCGCGTATTTCGATGCGAAAGACAATGTGATTTATGCAGGCATTCGATATCCGGCCCATATAGCCAGTGTCGCGGCCATTCACGTGGATAGCGGCAAAATCGATGAGTTGAAGGACATCCAGGGTCCTGGACTTTACTACGTCACCTCTCTGGCTTGGGACCCTGGCAGGCGGCAGCTCTTCTACACCACCGACAACAACGATTTCCGCGATTTGAATGTTTACGACGTCGAAACGCATCATTCCAGACGATTACAGAAGGATATTCGTACAGGGGACCTGGCGTTCGATGCGGCGGACGGCTCGCTGTGGGGCGTGCGCCACAGTAACGGGTTGTCGAGCCTGGTGGAATTTCCCGCGCCGTACACGGACGGGAAAGTCAACCACGAATTCGAATACGGCACAGACGTCTTCGACATCGACGTTTCACCGGACGGCAAGTTTTTGACTGGCGCCATCTCGGACGTGAGCGGACGCCAGAAGCTGGTGCGCTTTCGCATGGAAGACCTGCGCAAAGGGGAGAGCAAGGGTGAGATCTCGTTCGAAACGCTGTACGACTTCGAATACAACTCGCCGGGCAATTTCGTTTATTCGCCCGACGGACGCTATCTCTACGGCTCGTCCTACTATACCGGCGCATCGAATCTTTTCCGCTACGATTTCGAGACCAAGAAGATGGATGTGATCAGCAACGCCGAGACCGGGCTGTTCCGTCCGCTGCCGCTGGCCGACGGATCGTTGATCGCGTTCGAATATACCAGCAAGGGATTCGCGCCTGCGCGAGTGCCCACCAAGGCGCTGGAAGACGTGAGCGCGGTGAAGTACTTCGGACAGGCCACGGTCAACAAGTATCCCGAACTGAAGTCCTGGAAGCTGCCGCCGCCCTCGACCGTTAACTCGGAGAACCTGATTACGCGCGCAGGCGCCTACAATCCGATTCAAAATATTCAATTGGTCTCAGCTTATCCGATTGTGCAAGGCTACAAGGACACGGTGGGCGTGGGGATGCGCGCCGAGTTCGCCGATCGCTTGAACCTGGCGGGAATCAATGTGGATGCCAGCTATTCACCCGATCCAGGTCTACCCTCGAAGGAGCGCGCGCATGTTTCATTCGAGGCGCATATGTGGAAGTGGAAGCTGACGGGCTACTACAATTACGCGGACTTCTACGATTTGTTCGGCCCCACCAAGTTGAGCCGCAAGGGTGAATCGCTGAAGCTGGCCCATTCGCAATACCTGATGAACGATACGCTCAGTCCCACCGAAGCGCGAACGCTTTCGCTCGATTGGAGTGTGGCCGGTTATTCTGGTCTCAACGCGCTGCCGGAGTATCAGAATGTATCCTCAAACAATATTGGAAACCTGCTGGATGCAAACATTGCGCTGAAGTATTCGAGTCTGCACCGGGCGCAGGGCGCGGTGGATGACGAAAAAGGTACACTGTGGGGCCTCCACTCGCGGCTGTATTACACGCATGGGGCCTTTCCGAGCGTGTGGGGGAATTACGATCGCGGATTCCTGCTGCCGCGCAATAGCGCGTTTTGGCTGCGGAGCTCCGCCGGAAAATCGTACGGCAATATCAACAGCCCTTTCGCCAGCTTCTACTTCGGCGCCTTTGGCAATAATTACATCGATCATCTTGTCATCGACCGGTATCGAGAATATTACAGCTTTCCCGGGGTGGCCATCGATGCGATCGGCGGACAAAGTTTCGGCAAGCTGCTGGGCGAATACAATCTGCCGCCCATGCGGTTCCGCGAGTTTGGGACCACCTGGCTGTACGTGAATTGGGCGCGGTTTACCGTGTTTTCCTCGGACCTGGTGACCAACCTCACGAGCGTTCCGAGCCGCGCGAACTTTGTGAATCTTGGAACGCAGCTGGACGTGCGGCTGGTGCTGTTCACCTATTTGAGCTCGACATTTTCCAGCGGCTACGCGGCGGCCGAGCATGACGGCCACATCACAACCGAGTACATGTTTTCGCTGAAGATACTCTGATGTTCCCAGGCGGCATCCGGCTGATTCTCGCGCAAGTGACCGCGAGCGTGCTTCCGGTGCTGATATTTTTGTTTGCGCTGGAGTTGATCGACACCTACAAACTGTTGACGCTCGGCCGGGTGCTCCGATCGGTAGCCGTGGGCTGCGGCGTGGCCGTGATTTGCTATGGCCTGAACACGGCAATTTATGCAGCGGGGCTGGTGTCGCCTGCGATCTGGGCGCGATCGGGCGCACCGGTGATCGAGGAGATCGCGAAGGCGTTGTATGTCGCCTGGCTGCTGCGATCGAACCGCGTGGGCTTCATGGTAGATACCGCGATTTCGGGATTCGCGGTCGGCGCCGGGTTCGCGGTGCTTGAAAACCTGACCTACATTCCGGATCTTTCGGCAAGCGGGTTGATTGCCAGCGCGATCCGAGGGCTGGGGACCGCCATGATGCACGGCGGCGCAACGGCCATCTTCGGAACCGTTTCGGCCAATCTGAGCGAAATCCGCGGGTCGCGTTCGCTGCTGACGTTTTTGCCGGGGCTGGCCATGGCCATCGCGATTCACGAACTTTACAATCAGCCGCTGTGGCGGCCGGTGATCGCGGCCGTGGTGGTGCTTGTGATTTTACCGGCCGTGATCGCGCTCATCTTTTGGCGCAGCGAGAAAGTGCTCGAAAAATGGCTGGGGATGAAGCTGGACAAAGATATCGACCTGCTGCAGATGATCGCTACTGGAACTTTTAGCAAGTCGCCGGTGGGATCGTATATGAAGTCGCTGGAAAGTACGTTTACGCCCGTGATTTTGGGCGACATGCTCTCCTATCTGCACTTGTCGCTCGAACTGAGCGCGCGCGCCAAAGGCGATTTGCTGCGCCGCGAGATGGGCTTTCCGGTGACACCCGATGCGGAATTGCCGGGGCAATTGAAAGAGCTGAAGTTCCTGGAAACGCAGATCGGACGCGCGGGGAAGATGGCGCTGGGTCCGCTGTTGGGGCAAAGCCGGCGGGACATTTGGGAGCTGCAGCAGTTGACGGAGAAGACGGGATAGGCGTTCACACGGGCTCAGCGGGTGCCCGGCACGCAGGATGCGGGCATCTTATCACGCGTTGTCCTGCACTTCGGCCCACGGACGCTGCCGCAGGATTGGCCGGCGCCGGCATTTCTCGAAGCGAGGTGAGGGAGCTGGGATTGACGGAGCGGAGAGACACCCGTACACTGAAAGCGACCCTGTCGGGCCGTAGTTAGCATGACGAAGTTCATCACCACGCCGATCGTTGTACCTGAAGCCGTCCGCCGGAAGGCCGGACTTCGGCGTGGTGAAAAAGTTGAGTTCAGGGTCTCCGGCCGAGCGATCTCCATCGTGCCGGAGGAAAGCTCCCGCGAAGACTATCCGATGGAGACGATAATGCGGATCATCAGGGAGGCCAAGCGACGGCCGATGAGCCGCGCGGAGGGCGAGGCCGTTGATGCCGGGCTCATGGCTTATAGCGCTCAGCAACCGAAAAAGGCCGGCGTCAAAGAGCGCGACATAACGCGGATCGTTCATGAGTCCCGCCGTCGCCGCAGGTCTTAGGGCCGTCCTCGACACGAACATTTACATTTCCGCCTTCGAGTTCCCGAAGGGGCGAAACGCCGTACTTTGGAGAGCTGCGAGGGAAGGCTGGTTTCAGCTCCTCGTCTCACCGATGATCATCAGGGAAATCGCAAGAGTCCTCCGTAACGACTTCGGGTGGCAAGAAGAGGGGATTCACGTCTTGGTGCGGCGGATTGTAGAAGTGGCTGGCGGCGGTCTCAGCTCGCCGCGGACAACAGTTTACGCTGTGGCGGCAGACCCGGACGATAACCATATCTTGGAGTGTGCTATCGATGGAAAGGCTGATCTCATCGTCTCGAACGATCGCCACTTGCTGGACCTCAAAGAGTTCGCCGGAATACCGATCGTGGGGAGCGTCGATTTCCGCCGGACGCTGGGGTTGAAATAGCCTGGTCAGACCCACCGTCGCGCGGGGAAAATGGCGCTGGGCCCCTGTCTTGGGGCAAAGGCGGCGGACATTTGGGAGCTGCAACAGTTGGCGGAGAAGACGGAATGATTCGAACTAGCGTTCGCCGCCCAGCATGTGTTTGGGGTCTTTGTTGTTGTCCTGGCAGAGGTATTCGTACATTTCTTGATCCGGCTGCCAGCGGATGAGCCACCCGCCGGTCCATGGCTTGGTGTAAGCGCCGGGGTCGTCGACGGTGGCTTCGTATTTCAGCGTGTTGTAGTCGGTGCGGGTGAAGCGCTCGGTGAGGTGCAGGAATTCGGTGCTCGGAATGCCTTCGCGCGTCAGCCAGAATCGTTCGTTGAAGCCGACTGTGTCCACCACCAGCGAGTCGCCGTCCCAGCGGCCGCTGGAATGACCGAAGAAACTGGGGTCTAGATTCTTGGGATGCGGCGCGCCGTCCATGTGGATAATGCGCCAGGTGTGGGGACCGCCCACCTCGATCATGTAAATGCGCTTCTCTTCGGGCACGTCGACGAACTCGAAACCGTACGGCGTATGAAACAGCCGCGACCCGCCGGACGGAAGGCACTTGGTGTGCGGGTCATCCTTGGTGGTGGTGGCTTGCCGGTAATCATAGAGGGCCCGTGCCCAGGGCTGAAACGGAACCTCGCTGATCTTCAGGTTGGTGGGCAGGTTCATGCGTGGGTTATCGATGCCGCGTCCTATATTGGTCGCCAGGGTGGAACCGGCGTTGCCTTCCCACACACCTTTTTCTCCAGGGAGCGGACCGAGGTTGAGGTGTCCATCGGGCCAGTGCGGAGTGGGCCGAGCCGGCTGAGCGCGGGGGCGATCGAGCCGTCCGCCGTTGAGACCGGCCGGCGGTTCATCCTGTGCTGCGAGGGGTAGTGCAAGCGCGCACAACAAGGCCAGCGCGGCAGCCCGAGATTGCATGGCCCGTGGTGTCACTGCTGTTGATTCAGCCGTTCGCTTGACGCCGCACCGAGTTTCTTACCGGTGGCCGTGTTGGTAACCGAGCGCGCGTTGGCCTGTTTGGCGCCATCCTTGGCGAGCGTGCCTTCCACGATCACTTCGTCTCCGACCTTCATGGTGTTGCGTGTCCAGCCGCTGCGCTCCAAGCCGTTCGGCGGCCCCATCTCGAGAGCCCAGTTGGTGATGTTTCCGCCATCGTCCTTCACGTCCAGGTAGAAATACACGTGCGGATTCATCCACTCGACTTTGGTGACGATGCCTTTCAGCTCCACGGACTTTTTGCTGTCGTACTCGGCGGAAAAGGAATGATGCGCCGGTAGCGGCGCCACCGCCAGGAAACCACCGAAAACCACGGCAGACAGAACGAACGCGCTGGATCTCATCGAGACCTCCCTTGGGAGCTATTATATGTTACCGGTAAGCGCCGGGGCGGCTACCAGATGGTCTGGATGGTCGACGATCGGATTCGACTGTCGCGGCTCAAAACAGGCACGCCGCGCAATTGAGCCGTTGCCGCGATAACGCGATCGGGAAGATCGGGAATGTCTTGGCGGGAGACTTCCCTCATCTTCATAGCTACATTTTCATCGAGCGGAACATGTTGCAGGACGGCCTTGGTATCGGCGATTGCGGCTTCAAGCTCATTCAACGCGTTGGACGGAATGCGTCCTTTCTCAATCAGGTACACCATTTCGACAATGCTGATGGCCGAGACACCGATATGGTCACCCTTTGTAATGGCGTCATCGATCAAGGTGGAAGCTGCACTCCCTAGGCGTGGATCCGAGAAGAGATACCAGATCGTAGCGTGTGTATCGGCTATCGCGACAACCATCAGAAATCAGAGCGTGGAAAATTCACAAACATTTCTGCGCGATTCTGATCGATCTCTTCAGCCGATGGCGCCGGTCCGTACTTCGAAAGGAGGCCGCGCAACGAGCGCGTGGGTTGTTTCGGGCTGTTTTCGGAAGACTCGGCTAGAATCTTGTCGAGCGCTTCACGCACTAAAGCATCCGTTGATAGGCCCTTGGCCTGAGCCAACGCGATTAGTTTAGCTTCTTCGTCCGGTTGCAGCGGCAAAGTAATGGTCACGTAACTCTCTCTTCCATTATGCCTATTGGGAAAGCGGCGAGGAAGCACTCCAAGGTTACCTGCCTGGCGTTGCCGCCCCGGGACCGAGCATGTGGGGCTCGTCCTTGGAATTGTCCTGACAGAAATATTCCGGAATTTCCTGGTCTGCGACCCAGCGCAGCGTCCACGTGCTAGACCAGGGCCGTGTGTAGGTGCCCGGATCGTTCACCTCGACTTCGTATCTCAGCGTGTTGAAATCAGGGCGCGAAAACTTTTCGGTGAGGCGAAGGCTTTCGGTGTGCGGCAGGCCGCCGTTTGAAAACCAGAACCGCTCATTGAACGCGTTCGATTCAACCACCAGCGTATCGCCGTCCCAATGCCCCGACGCGTAGCCCCAATACGTCGGGGTGACGTCTTCACTCTGCGGCAACGCGCGGCCGTCCATGTAAATCAGCCTCCAATTGCGATTGCCGCCGCCCATCATGATAAAGACGCGCTTCCGTTCGGGCTGCTCGAGGAACTGCACACCGTGCGCCGTTTGAAACAGGCGCGGACCAGCCGCAGGAAGGCAGCTTAGCATCGGGTCGTCCTTCAAAAGCGTGCGCTGGCGATATTCGTACAAGCCTTTGGCCCAAGGCTGGAACGGCGCGACCTTCGCGGCGTCTTCCAGGTTCGCGAGTAGCCCGTTGCTGTCCATGCGAATATTGCCAGCGGTGGTCTCGACCAGGCTGGCGGCGCTCGGACTGGCCCAGTAGCCGGTCTCCCCAGGCACGACGCCCAGGCGCGGGTGGCCATCGGGCCAGCGCGGGGTAGATTTCGCCTGGCTGCGCGCTGGCGCGACCGCGGTTTCGGGCGCTTCCGCCAACTGCTTGCCGCTGGCGAGGACCACGGTTCTGCCGCTCGCCAGCTTGCTGCCATCGCGCGCGAGCCAACCCGTGACTGTAACTGCATCGCCTACTTTGAGCGCGTCCCTGGTCCATCCGGCCCGGCGCAGCTCGATCGGGCTGGCCCACTCGATGGCCCAATTCGCGATCTCGCCATTAGCATCCTGGACGTCAACGTAAAGGAACGCGTGAGGATTATTCCAGTCGAAACGGGTGACGATTCCGCGCAGGGAGACCGACTTCTGTTGGTCGAATTCCGCTCGAAGCTCGTGGTGCGCCGAGAGAGGCAGCGCGGCGAACACTATGCCACACGCAAAGGTCAAATGGAACAGGTTTCTCATTGCGTTTCCTGAGGACGCCTCTTGCCATAATTCTTGGCCAGATAATCGAGGATCATGGATAATTCTTCGTCCGTAACCGGCGCGCCTTCGGAAATCATCCCTTTCGTCAGGCCCCGCCACTCTTCCCGGCTGAGCTCCTTGCCGCGCAGCCGATCGAGATTATGGCAGTATGTGCAGACGTCCTGGACCAGCTCGCGCCCGCGATCCTTGGCGCCTGCCGCCAACACCATCCCCGCCATAACTGCCGCGACTCTGATCAGCATAGAGCTTAATCCCTGGTTAATTTCAAATCGCCCTTCATCGCTCCTTCGGTCCATGTGCCGGTGAGGGTGCGATTGTAAGAGCCGATGTTGTCGAGCTTGCCGTCGATGACGATATGCTTTTGGTCTTTGGTGTCGGCTTCCAGATGTACGGTCCAATTGGAGGCGTCGAGGTTCGCGACTTTTAATGGCGCCGCGTTCGGCCCAGGGTTGATGGCGCCCTCGATGGCCTTGGAATTCCATTTCATGTAAATCAGGACCGGGATTTTCTGGCCGGCTGCGGGATGCCATTCGCCATGCCAGGAACCGGTGAGCGGATGTCCTTCCTGCGCCCAAATGGCGCCCGCAAGTCCGGCCAGAGCGAAAAGCCCCAGCCAAAAAACAGATGGTCTGCGCATTATTCCTTTAGTTCGCGAACAGACGCCATTCTAACAGACGCGATGTCGAGCTAATGAACCAACTTGTCGACATGCCAGCCCTGGTCGTCGAGGCGCATGTGAAAAACCACCGGCGAGTCCGCGCTGAAATTTCCATGCCTGACACCCATGAGCGGCAGGGGATTTTGAAAGCATGCGTCGTCAATCTTGACGCCCACCTTGGCCTGAACCAGTTTGGTGTTCTTGTCCTCACCGTCCTTGATCGACGTTACGCTAGCCACCTGAAGCGGGAAATCACCCCGTACCTGGACATATGGCACGCTCGAGCTGGTGTCGTGGATGATGACGTCGTCGTTGAATTTGAGATTCGTTGCCTTGGCAGTCAAATGAGCTTTGATAAGATCGGGGGAAATCGTTACCGGAGCATCCCAGTATTCGGCTTGCACGCCGCACTGGATCTGCGGGTCGGTAAGGGTCACCTGTTCGCCCTCAAGCTTCATCGGGCTGCTGGTGATGGCGCCAGTGGCAACGTCTTCGTTGAACTCCGAACTATCCTTGCAGCCGACCAAGACAATCGCAAGGCATAAGGACACGGCTTGGGCCGATCGGGATATCACCATATTTTTAGTGTTCTTTCATCTCATATAATAGCGAGCCAGCAATTCTGCCACACAGCAGGGCTTCTCAGCGTCCTGACACTCGACAGTGATTGAGTAGGTGGCCTCGGCGGCGTCCGCCACATCGCGGATAGACTGCAGAACAATTCGGGCGCGAATGCGAGAGCCGGCGCGGACCGCCGAGGGGAAACGAACGCGATTCAGCCCGTAATTGATCGCCATGCGCACTCCGGCTATCGGTACAGCGTCCATCAGGAACCTGGGCAGCAGGGAAAGCGTGAGAAACCCGTGAGCGATGGGAGCGCCATAGGGAGACTCACGCTCGGCGCGCTGTGGGTCGATGTGAATCCATTGGTGATCGTCCGTTGCGTCGGCAAACTGGTTGATGCGTTCCTGTGTGATCTCCAGCCAGTCCGTGACGGCGACTTCGCGCCCCGACAATCCTGCGAGCTCGGTGAGGTTCATTTGGCAAGCTCATATTTGGCC
>Ga0210394_10009025_pt1 | contig 10131 bp, 14 predicted proteins | sample IncBWC12MmetaG_FD_160121 | JGI IMG/M metagenome (GOLD analysis project Ga0210394, IMG submission 160121) | Forest soil microbial communities from Barre Woods Harvard Forest LTER site, Petersham, Massachusetts, United States - Inc-BW-C-12-M | ecosystem: Environmental > Terrestrial > Soil >...
CGCCGCAACCACTGGTACTCAGGGGCAGACACAAGGACAGCAGGGTCAGACTGGACAATCGTCGACCGGGACGGCACCATCCGGGTTCACCTACCAGGAAGACCGATCCAAGTGGATTCCTCAGCATCGGTTCAACGAAGTCAATCAACGCGCACAGCAAGCCTCGCAACTCGAAGGACAACTCAGGGAAGCTCAGCAACGTATTCAAGCGCTGGCCGGGGTAGCCCCGTCAGACGCCAACTCGGAGAAAGCGCAGCAGATTCGAGAGGCATTCTTCAATCTACCGGGCATGGGCGCACTTCGGCGACTGGCCGAAATGTCCGATGACCAACTGGATGCTCTCTCGCAGGTTCCCGAACAGCTTCAGAACACTTCTCAAGCTGAGGCCCGACAGTGGGCGCGACACGGGGACACGACGGTCGGCAACATCTCGGAGCAGGTAGCGGAAGCTATCGGCACCGACACCCTCGACGCCGACCAGCAATCTGACCTTCGCACATCGTTCGCGTCATGGCTTCGCGGGAAGATCAATGCCGAGATGCAGACGAACGGTATCGCGAGAATCGAAGATACCAGCACTCTCCAACGGTACGAGAACGGCGACCCGAAGTTGCAGCAAGAGTTCGTGGCTAGATATACGAAAAACTGGGTTGAGCCTGCGCGACGAACGCAGACCGCCCGAACAGCCACACGGACTCGGCCGGTACCGAACTCGGCGGGACGCTCACAGGTCACGTCGATTCAGCGACCGGAGAAGTTCAAAACACTGGACGAACGACTCGATTACGCACTTGGGCGAGCCAAGGAAATGGGCGTTCAGTTCGGTAGGTAACAGGAAACTCACATGTCAACGACTCTCAGTTCTTCACCCGGCGTTGGAGCCGACTCCACTGCCGTATTCGGGCTCTACAAGGACGTCTTCGAAGAGGGTATCGCCGAGGGCGTGAACAACGTCAACCCCCTGACGGATGTCTTCAAGGAGGAGCGCGTCGACTACAAGGGCGGTAAGGGTCACACCTTCACTGCGCACGTCGGCCGTAATCCTTCGCCGATGTTCGTGGCCGAAGACGGCGCGTTCGCGGGCGCAGGGGCGCAGCGGCACATCAACGGGACGGTCATGATTCGCAAGATGATGGCCCGTATCCGGCTGACCCAGGAGTCGATGGATGACAGCGTGTCGTCCGAGGCGGCGTGGCGTTCGGCGAAGAAAGACGAGATGACGCGCATCATCGACGACATCGCGAAGAGGGAAGAGTTCGCTCTCTCCTGCGACGGTCGCGGAATCCTCTGTCTTCTGGCCGGCGCTCCTGGTGCGATTTCGGCGGCGATTGCGGTTGACTCACCGGGGAACATCCTCGGCGCCAACTTCGGCAACCGCTTCATTCAAATCGGGATGGCGGTCGGGGCTGTGAATCCCGCGTCTGGTCTTCTGCGTGCGACGGTGGTCAGGGTCATTGCGGTTTCGGACGACGGCACGACCTTCGACACGGACGCGGCTGTTGACACGACTTGGGCAGACGACGACTACATCGTGCAGGTCGCGAATACCTCCACGACTGACGTCCTCGACACGTCCTTCGAGCACGCTTACTGGGGTCTGCCGGCGCTCGTCGACGACGGGACCAACCGCGCGACCTACTTCGAGATTCAGCGCTCGCTCGCGCCGCTCTACAAGTCGTACGTCGTGGCTTCGGCCGGGGCGCTCGCGACTGACGCCATGCAGCGGACGGCGGACGTCCTCTACCAGCGCTTGAACGGCAACGTCAGCCGACTCCTGATGCACCCGAGCGTGCGGCGGGAATTCCTGAAGTTGACCGAGGCCGATCGCCGCTACATGTGGGGCGCGACGGACAACAAGCGGACTGACCCCGGCACAAAGGCGTTCGGAGATCCCGCAGGCGACATCACGATGGGTGAAGTTCCTGTGACCCCGATTCGTACCCTCGGTCTGGCTCAGGTCTACTTCCTCGACGAGAAGCGCATGGGCGCCAAGCAGTACGTTGCGGAGCCGGGTCGGTTCGTTGACGAGGATGGCAGCATCCTGGTCAGGGACGGCGTCGGCGACAACGCGCGGCACGCATTCGAAGCCTGGTGGTTCGCGCGCAAGCAGAACTTCGTGGGCAACCCGGCGGTCTGCGCTCGTTGGGACGGCGTAACTGGACAAACCCTTGTCGTTGTCCAGGAGCTTTAGTTTCAACAAGTTACGGGGTTTAACTGGTTTGACCAGTTACCCCGTAACACCGTTCTACATCAGTCGGAGGAGGAGAATCTCATGGGTGTACTTGGCAACTACAGAGACGCGGTCACGCTCATCAACCGGACGAACCGGATTTTGAACGTCCGCTACGACGGGGAAGACACGAAGGTCAAGCCGGGCGAGAATCCTGGTTTCCCGCTCGTCGCCGTTCCGTTCGCGAAGGCTCAGAACCCGCTGATGGGTAGCAGGCATCCGAACTCTCCTGGGAAGTTCATCGCGCTCGTTGGCGTGAAGGGCACCAAGGACGACGTCACACCAATTCCGCAGGCCGTGCTCGACGAGGCGGATTTGGAACTCGAAGTCATCGACCGTAAGGGCAAGTACTGGAACCGTCCGCTGCGTCAGAACGTCCGACTGCTGAACCACGGGTTCGACCCGGAAGAGGCAGGAGTGGGAGGTTCGTTTCAGGACTCGAACGAGGCACTGTCGGCGAAACTCGGATAGGGACAGGAGACTACAATGCTCGAACTGTGGATTCTGTTCAAAAACATCGTGTGGGGAACATAGGACGCTCGTGCTGTCCAACTTCCTCCACTCGGAGAACCCGTTCGGTCTGGCGCCGCCTCCCGCGTGGTGGTTACAGACGCTTTTCGACTACGACTCGCAACTCGTCGTGTTCCCATCCCGGCATCGGATGGCGTACATCCTGGCCCGGCGCCGTCGCTTCTCGAACGCCATGCAAGAGTTGAACACGCTCGACAAGAACCTCTTGAAGACGTCGGCGGGGCTCGACGGCGATATCATGGCGACGAACAACCTGATTTACGTCAGGCACTTGATCGGCGACACCGTCCGCCGTCCAGCAATCTTTCAATGGTTGCGGGACAACGACATCACAGCGAATGGCGGCGGGGAAGCGGTCGCGACGAAGATCGAGACGATTGAGGAAACTCAGGCTCGAATGACGCGCGAGAAGATGCAGCAGGACATTGACTTCCGGGCGCGCGATGCCTGGCGGTCGTACCAAGCGCGGACTGGACAGCGCACGAAGGCAGGGGGGCAATTCCGCCCATCGGCCATCCAGATGCCGACCGGATCCTTTACACCCGCTGAACCATCGGTTGCGATGTTCGCACGGGACTAGGCTCCCTAGTAGTATCTGATGTTGGTGTCGACGTAACCACTCGTACCAGCCGGGCAGCAGAGCGGAGAAAATCACATGGCTATCGCACTCGAAGGCGCCAACCTCACCTGGCAGAGAGCACAGAACGCCCTGCTCATTCAGGCGAACGGTGTAGCACCCGTCGTCGGCCGTAGAGCACAGCCCGCACCGTCGCCGCTGGCTTCACGCGCGTTCAAGGATCTGAAGTGGTGGCTCGCGACCCAGATGGGCAACCCGAAGCTCCAGTTCCTCCCGTTCTCGACGTCCGACGAGACGATTCTCGCGGCGTTCGCTGGTACCCTCTATGCGGTCTTCGGGAAAAAGACGTCGGTTGACTCCGACGTGTTCCTTCAGATCGTCGACAGCGCGACGGACGCTTCCACTCTCTCAACCGAGGGTTTGGCGGTTCTGCCGTTCGCGAACAAGAACGACGAGTGCTTCGCCGTGTGGCCGTATGGTCTTCCGTTCGGTGTCGGGCTCGTCCTGGACTCGAACACGACCGCGATCGGCACGACCGATAGCACTGTCGCAGACACACCCGTTGGGTTCGCCATCATCGGCGGCGTCGGGCTGGCCGCGAACTAACGGCGGCGCGTAACATGGCGGGGTGGAGGCCGAGTCTTCCACCCCCCTCTTTCAAGAGTAGGAACTCGCATGGCTATCAAGTACATCGAGATTTGCGCCGGGTCGGCAGACGCAAGGGCGCCAATCGACCGGACGGGGCAACTCGCGGCCGGAATCTACGTCGACTCCAACGACGGCTACAAACTCAAGTACATCGCGAACGGCGTCCTGACACAGTTGCAGGACAACGCTGGCGTGCAGCAGGGCATCGAGACGACGGCGGTTGTCGCCTTGACTGGTTCTGTGTGGCATACCGGGAATGGCACAGCGAACGTCCTCGCGTGGTCGTCGCCGGCTATCGCGACCATCATCACCCGCGTCGTCATTGCCTACACGCACATCTCGACTGGTGCGGCGACCGTCGCGGCTGGTCAGGCGTCGGCGAAGGGCACGTTGGCGGACAACCTCATCGACGACTTGGACATCAACGGAGTTGCGGCGCCGTTTACGTATAGCAACTTCGAAAAGACGGACACCGAGAAGACCGAGATTTGGTGCCCGGCAAGTCAGTTCGTCACGTTCACCGCATCGGCCGACCCGACTGGGTTCGTTGGCAATGCGTACATCTTCTATTACGCGGCGTAATGGCCGTATCTTGAGTTTGAAAGGATTCTGACATGTCTCTCTCAATCAACCCTGCTACGCTGGTTCCGCAGTACCCTGTCATCCTGCCGTTGACCAGCCGAGATATCGGCCTGGCGGATGCGGGAAACTACTACACGACGACGACCGCTGCGCCGGCAACCGGCATCATCGGCTTCGCCACGACCACGACTTTCCTTATCGGAGAGGCCAACCCGTACCTGTACCTCTACAATCCAGGTCCGGCGACCGTCTATCCGGCACTCCTGAAACTTCAGTTGACGGTCGTGCCGACTGCTTCGGCGTTCATGCGCTTCGAGCACACGATCGAGCAGGGCAACAAGCAGACGACCATCGCGACGGCTCTGACTCCCTCGAACCTCAATCCGAGTTCACAGTTCAAGTCGCAGGCGCTCATCAGCGTCGGCGCGAACGTCTGTAACGCGGCGGGTGCGACTCGACATCTTCTCGGCAACGCGCTGTTCCGCAACTCGATTGGTGTCGTGAACGACACGTACCACTTCAACTTCGGACAGACGGCGGTCGAGCCAGTCGGGATTGTCGCGACCTACATGAACCTCTCGCTGCCGTTGGCTCAGCCCGTCATTCCGCCCGGCTTCTGCTGGTCGGTCATTTTCTGGGCGACGAGCACGTCTGCCGGCCCGACGTTCGAGGTCGACTTCTCCTACTTCGAGAAATAAGGACGGGATTTGGGGTGCTGGAATTGTCCAGCGCCCTCCTTCCTCTCAGGAGAAATCATGGCTGTAGACTATACACTGTTTCAGAGACGCTACGGCGTCCTGACGACAGATTTCGAAATTACGGCGCTGGCGATCAATCCGACGTCTGTGCTGGTGCCGAGAAGCATCAACTACCAGATCTTCATCCAGCGCGCAGAGCTGGTCGTGACGACGTACGCAATCGGAACTGTGAAGCTGGTAGGACATCTGTCGGGGCGCATCTACGGGACGTTCAACATCCCGGCGTCGGCGTCGGCGAACGCGACTGACATGTTCAATCTCGACTACGGCCCGACTGGGTTCGGGGTCAACATCGGCGAGGCGGTCGACGTGTCGTGGTCGAACGCGGCGATGGACATCCTGTTGCACATCGAAGCGTATCAGAGGTTGGCTGTCGTGACCGGCGCGTGGGACGGCAGTCCGGCGACTGTGGCATCGAGCAAGCCACTGCCGGCGACCAATCTACTCAACTAGGCGTACGGCGGACATTCGTGATGGAGGATGACATGAGTGTGACGAAAGAGCAACTGACGGAACGGCTGACACAACTGCACGCGCAGAAGGACCAGATCCTTCAGCAGCTGAACGCTCTCGCGGGCGCGATTCAAGTGACGGAAGACATCATCAAGGTTCACTACACCGAGGAACCGAAGATCATCCTACCCGACGCGCGTCAGGCCCAGGCAGTCGAGCGCAAACAGCCCGTTCCGTTCCCGATCAAGGCGGTCTAAGTGGCGACGACTATCAAGTCCATTCTGACACAGGTGCGGGCACAGCTCGTCGAGACGACTGCCCGCTTCTGGTCGGACGCTGAATTGATTTCCATCATGCGACTGGGAGTCCAGGACGTGTGGGGCGCAATTCTGGACTTGCACCAGGACTACTACTTCAAGATCAACGATACGACGGCAGTCCTCAAGAATGGCGACGCGTACATCTCGGGCATTCCCGATGATTGCTTTCGTATCACGTTGATTGAACCTCGCGACACGACGGTGACGGGGACTGGGCATCAGGTACTGTTCGTGCCGCGCAAGTACAATCACCCGGACTTCATCATCGCGCGGACGTTGGATGCGCAAGACCCAGGCGCATTACCGTCGCGGCAAATCTACTACCAGATTGTTGGGTTGGGTCCACCGTCCGAGCCGATGCGGATTGTGACGGCGCCGCTTCTGAATCAAGACCTTCTGTTGCGCATCACCTACAACCAGACGATCTGGAAGGACAGTGATAATCCGCCGGAACTCAACCCGCTGCCGGGCGAGTGCGATAACGCGCTGAAGGCATGGACACTGGCTTACGCGAGGGCAAAGGAAACAGACGGGCGGACGCCGGACGCCGGATGGCTGAGCATTTACTCGGCCGAGAAGCAGAACTTGCTTGTGCGACTTACGCCGCGCGAGGAACAAGAGCCTGAAGTTGTCGAAGATATGTTCCAGGGCTACGGGAGCCTTTGGTAAAGAGGGAATCATGGCATTTGGAATGAGACCGAAGGCGGGAGTACCTGCGAAGGGCCAACCGCGTCCGGGCGGCGCAATCAATCAGGGCGGACAGTCGACGAGTATTGGCTCGACGACTCAACTACCGTCTAAGTCGACTGGGACCATGAAGAAATCCGCCAGCGCGTCGAAGGGGTTCCTGAAGGCTCAGCAGCCGATGCAGGATGGGAACATTCCGCCGTCTCTGGCAGGACTGGTTCGCCACTAAGATGCTGGTTTACATTCGGCATGGCGCGACGTCGCTCAACAAGGGCGGGGCTGAGGAACGGTTGCGCGGATGGTTGCCGGTTCCGCTCGCTCCGAAGGGCATCGAGCAGGCGAAGTACACGGCGCAGAGGTTACTGAAGGTTCTGCCCGTTCCGCCTACGACCGCACGAGAGTCGGACCTGAACCGGACGATGCAGACTGGGAAGATCATCGGGGATACGCTTGGCGTGACGGTGACGCCGGACCCGAGAGTGAGAGACTGGAACACGGGGAGTATGGCCGGACAACTGGTCAAAGACGTGTTGCCTCAAATGCAGCATCTCATCAAGAACCCTGACGAACCGGCGCCGGATGGAGAGTCAGTCAATGATTACCGCAACAGGTTTGAACCACTCATGCGTGAATTGGTTGCTTCTCCTGGGGTGCATCTTGTCGTGGGGCATGCGCGCGGCGCGACGCTTCTGCAAGGTGCGGCCGACCCAGAAGGTGGCAAGGGCGGCGACATCCCGATCTCGTTCCTACTGAACCGGCCGACTGTGAAGCCGGGCGGAATCTTAATCATCAACCGGAACTGGGACACGACGGTCGATAACCCGCCGGACGACACGGACGACACAAAAGACAAGGTGTAATCATGGCTTCCTCAGTCAACAATTTGACGATGCTCATCAACCGGCAAGATGCGTCCGGGGTGAACATCGAGAATCGGTCGGTCGGGGCGATTTCGTTCAGCGGTGTGTCGGGAGAGTTCGACGTTCGCCAGGCGCCGGGAACGTCCATCACGACGCTGGACCTTCCGACGACGCTCGCTTTGCAGTTCTACTTCAAGAACACGCATTCGGCCGCGAACATCACGCTGACGGGAACTCCGCAGGGCGGGTCGACCCAAACGCTATGCGTGTTGCCTCCTGGCGGTATTTACGTCTACTGGGCGCCTGTGACGTCTGCGACGGCCGGTTACACCCAGTTGCGGTATACATCCGACACGTCCGGGGCCACGTTCGAGATGTTCATTGGCGGTTGAGGATAACATGCCGACACCACAACAGCAAAATCCGATGCCGCCCGCGCTACAAGCTCTGATGGCCGGCGGACAGCAAGGACAGGCACCACAGGCGCAACCACAGTCACAAGGACCGAACCCAGACACCGACCCGAACAACGCCGACTACGAACCACCGGAAAACGGGCCGTTCAGGTGCGACAACTGCACTTTTTATGGCGACCCGAACCAGTGCAACGAGCCGCATGTTCAGGCGGGGCCGCAGAAGGGTGTCGTTGACCCGGCCGGTTGCTGCAAATTCTTCAGCTCGTTGGTGGGCGCGTCCAATCAACCGTCGACGCCGAACGCCAACCAGCCGAACTCGAACATTCACCAGTACGGGAAGTAATGTCGAAACTCCAAGTCTATACGCTCGGGCATCATGGGGTCATCATCGACATGAACCCGCTGGAGCCTGCCGCGCTGCCCGTCGACGCCTTCCGGTCTGCGCAGAACATCAACCATGACCCAATTGCGGAGCATGGCGGGGCTGTGCGGAAGCGGCCTGGGCTGAAACAGTTCAACACGGCGAACGCGGGCGGGCCGATTCTGGGAGGTATCCCGATGTCGGTGGTTGGTACTGGCGGGGCTCCGACTCCTGCCCCGACTGGTGGTCCGACCGGGCCGACGACTGGACCTGGAGGGCCGGGAACGCCTGGGCCTGTGCCTGGTGGTATTCCGACACCGACTGGGACGCCGCCGGGACTGTTCGGTAATCCGTTCAACGGTGCGAGGCTACTGCTGATTGGGCGCGACGACAACGGCGGGGCGAACCTGAATTTTGGCAACAGTTGGTTCGTGACTGACTCGAAGATGGTCGACGTCGCGAACATTCTCCTGACCAGTACCTTCGTAGACGCGACCCATACGACGGCCGGACCGCCGACTGCGACGCAACTTGGGAATCTGGACGGTATCGCGACGTACGGCTGTCAGATGTTCACCCTCGCGAATGGCGTCTTGTACTACGCGCAAGGGTCTGGGCCGGCGGCTGTGGCGCCTATCCTGCCTGTAATTCGACGACTGACGCAGGACGGGAAGAGTGACTTTGGGATTCTCACAATCCCTGACAGTCAGGCGATTCTAAACAGTTCGACTCCGTCGCCTTCGCATCTGGTGTCCATCACAGCCATGATTACGGAGTTCGGGAACGGTGACGCCATTTACGTCACGGTTCTTGACAAGATCACGACTGGGGCGTCGGCGGGGTCGTACGGGCGTGTGTTTAGGGTGTCGGGGTTAGACACTGGGCTGTACGCCATCGCGACGATTCTGGACACCTTCGGGTCGAGTTCGGGCGTGACGGCGTTCAGCGGGACGGCGGCGCTACCGACTGTGCCTAGTACACTCGCGAACTTCCTTGGCGGGCTATGGGTTGGGCTGTGGCGAGGAGCGGCGGGGCTGGCGCAAGGTCCGGCATTCGCGATGCTGAGGAAGAATTCAGCCGCGACGCCATACGGGTGGGAACTGACGAACGTGCTTGTTGATGCAACTGCGCATGCGTCTGACTTTGGGTGCATGGCGGCGTACAACGGGAAACTGTTTGTCGGGAACATCAACCGTGGGGCAGGCGTGACGGACGCCAGCATCAACAGCTACACGGGTAGTCCGGTGACTGGGAACCACGAACTGACGGGCAATAACGGAGACGCGATTGGGGCACCGGCAGACCCGAACGGCTTTGTTTCCATGATTGTATTCAACGGGTTCCTGTTCGCGAGCTACTACAACGAGATTACGGACGCCTATATCTACAAGTTCGACGGCACGACTTGGTCGATTGTGTTCACGGGGTCTGCGAGTGGAACCATCAACCCGTACGCGCTGTTGACAGACAATGGGACACTGTACGCGATTGGGTTGAGGAAACAGAACATCCTCGGGGCGGGCGGGTCGTTCTACTGGTCGCCGGACGGTACGACATGGAATGCCGCGAGTGGGAGTTTCCCTTCCACCAACGTCGGGTTCCCAGTGCCGGTCCTTTACGGTATCAATCAGTCGTAAATTATGGCTTTCACCCTTCTCCAAGTCGGGACGTCGCTCAAGTCAGTGAACAGCACGGGACAGTTGAGTCC
>Ga0210394_10009029_pt1 | contig 10128 bp, 9 predicted proteins | sample IncBWC12MmetaG_FD_160121 | JGI IMG/M metagenome (GOLD analysis project Ga0210394, IMG submission 160121) | Forest soil microbial communities from Barre Woods Harvard Forest LTER site, Petersham, Massachusetts, United States - Inc-BW-C-12-M | ecosystem: Environmental > Terrestrial > Soil >...
ATTGTCGCCACGCCAATGCCGCGACCGATATTCAAAAGGCCCGCGCGCTTTACGAATGGATCGTCGACAACACGTTCCGCGATGCGAAGGTGCGCGGCTGCGGCATCGGCGATATCGCCGCCATGTTGAAGACCGGCAATCTCGGCGGTAAATGCGCCGATCTCAATGCGCTCTATGTCGGCTTGGCGCGGGCCGCCGGCCTGCCCGCACGCGATCTCTACGGCATCCGCGTCGCGCCATCGAAGTTCGGCTACAATAGCCTGGGCGCAAGTTCGGAGGTGATCACCAAAGCGCAGCACTGCCGCTCGGAGGTTTACCTCGCCGGCTTCGGCTGGGTGCCGGTCGATGCCGCCGACGTGCGCAAAGTCGTGCTGGAAGAGCCGCCGAAGAATCTGGCCATCGACGATCCCAGAGTCGTCGCCGCGCGCAAAGCGCTGTTCGGCGCCTGGGAAGGCAATTGGCTTGCGTACAATTTTGCGCACGACGTCGCGCTCGAAGGATCAATGGGTGCGCGGGTCGCGTTTCTCATGTACCCGCAAGCCGAGTGCGGCAATGCCCGGCTCGATTGTCTCGATGCCGATACTTTCAAATACACGATCACCGCAAAGGAGCTGACGTCGGCCTAGCTCAAGCCTTACGTCGCCATTGACACGTCAGCGATCTTCTTGGAGCCGCGATCATGAACATCATGCAGCCCATCCGTCTCAGCCAGCTCTCCCACGGCGGCGGCTGCGGTTGCAAACTTGCGCCGTCGGTTCTGCAGGAATTGTTGTCCGGGCACCCCGTCACGACGCGCTACAAGCAATTGCTGGTGGGTGTCGAAACCGGCGACGATGCCGGTGTCTGGGAGCTCGACAACGGCACCTGCGTGATCGCGACCACCGACTTTTTCATGCCGATGGTGGACGATCCGCGCGACTTCGGGCGCATCGCCGCGACCAACGCGCTATCGGACATTTACGCCATGGGCGGCGCGCCGATCATGGCGCTGGCAATTCTCGGAATGCCGGTGGACAAAATTCCCGCGGAGATGGTGCGCAAGATCCTCGAAGGCGGCGCATCGATCTGCGAGGTCGCCGGCATTCCGGTTGCCGGCGGCCATTCCATCGACTCGCCCGAGCCGATCTACGGCCTCGCCGTGATCGGTATCGGAGCGAAGGCCAACATCCGCCGCAACTGCGATGCGCAAACCGGCGACAAGCTCATTCTGACCAAGGCGCTTGGCGTCGGTATCTATTCCGCGGCTTTCAAGAAAGGCGCGCTGGGCCGCCCTGCCTATGACGAGTTCATCGCAACCACGACGCTGCTCAATCGCGTCGGCGCCGAGCTTGCGATGGAGCCAGCCGTTCACGCCATGACCGACGTGACCGGCTTCGGTCTCCTTGGCCACGCGCTGGAAATGGCGCGCGGCGCAGGTAAGACCCTAACGATCGGTGCGGAAGCGCTGCCCTGGCTCGGCGAAGCGGCCGCGCTTGCGCAACAAGGCTTCATCACTGGTGCCTCGGGACGGAACTGGAAGAGTTACGGCACGGAGGTCGTGCTTCCGGACGATACGCCGGAATGGCAGCGGCAGATGTTTTGCGACCCGCAAACGTCCGGCGGTCTGCTTGTTGCGTGCGCGCCGGATCGTGCCGATGCGCTGCTCAAAACGATTGTTGCGGCGGGCTATCCTGCCGCCCGCATCATCGGCGAGGTGAGGGACGGCGCGCCGCGCGTCATGATCGAGGCGTAGCGGCACGGCCGCGTCGCGGCGTTCCGCTCCGGGACTCACAAGCCGAGATACGCATTCTGTACGGAGGATTCGCCGGCGAGGGTTTTTGCATCCGCCGCTTGCACGATCAATCCTCCAGACAGCACATAGCCGCGGCCTGCCGTTCGCAACGCCATCCGGGTGTTTTGTTCGGCCAGCAGGATCGAGACGCCCATGTCGTTCAAACGACGCAACGTCGCGAAGATGTCTTTGACGACAAGCGGAGCGAGCCCCATCGACGGCTCGTCCAGCAACAACAGTTTGGGCCCGGACATCAGCGCACGCGCGATGGCGAGCATCTGCTGCTCGCCGCCCGACAAGGCGCCTGCCAATTGCGAGGCGCGTTCGCGCAGGCGCGGAAATAGATCGAAGACCAAGTCGAAGTCAGCCGCGACGGTGCTTTGCCGCCGCGGCCACAGCCGGCGATAGGCGCCCATTTCGAGATTTTCTTGCACCGTCATCGGTGCGAATACGCGACGCCCCTCGGGCACTAGCGCGATGCCGGCGGCCACGCGTGCAGCAGGCGGCACAGTCGTGATGTCGACGCCTGCAAAGATGATGGTGCCATGCGTTGGCCTTAGCAGGCCGCTGAGGCACCGCATCGTCGTCGTCTTGCCGGCACCGTTGGCGCCGATCAGGCAGACGCAAGCTCCTTGCGCGACCTCGAAGCTCAATCCGTGCAGAGCTTCCTTGCCCTCATAGGCCGCGTGAAGATCGCGAACCTCAAGCATCGTCGTCCTCGCCAAGATAAGCGGCAAGCACGGCCGGGTCGTTGCGCACAGCTCCGGGCGAACCTTCAGCGATCTTGCGGCCGTGATCGAGCACAAGGATGCTGTGCGAAATGTCCATCACCAGGCCCATATTGTGCTCGACCAAGAGCACGGTGAGGCCGTCGCGATTCAATTCGCGAATGAGCTCGCCGACTCGGAGCGCAGCATCGTGAGAGACACCGGCGGCAGGCTCGTCGAGCAGGAGAAGGCTCGGCGCCGCTGCCAGCGCCCGCGCGATCTCCAAAAGCTTGCTTTCGCCGAAGCTCAAGCTTGCGGCCGGCTCGTCAGCGCGCTCGGACAGACCGAGTTTTGCCAACAGTTCCAGCGAACGATCGCGGATCGCGCGTTCTTCCGACAGCGAGTGCGGTGTGCGCAAGATGGCCTGCACGGTGCCGCACTGCGATCGCGTGTGGCAGCCGACCATGACGTTTTCCAGAACCGTCATATCCTTGAAGATCTGAAGATTCTGGAACGTGCGGCTGAGCCCGCGCCGGGCGCGCTGGAAGGACGGCAGACGGTCGATGGCTTCGCCGGACAGTACGATTTGGCCCGCGGACGGAGCGATCACGCCGCTGATCATGTTGAACAGCGTGGTCTTGCCTGCGCCGTTCGGCCCGATGATCGCCTTGATCTCCCCTTGGCGCACCGCGAAATCGAGATCGGCGATGGCCTGCAATCCGCCAAAGCGACACGCAAGGCCGCGCACATCGAGGAGCGTCGCTGCCCTCTCGCTCATGGCCGGTATCTCTGCCACAGGCAAGCGATACTGTCGCCGGCGCCCGCCAGTCCGCCCGGGAAGAATAACAGCACGGCAATCATCCCGGCGCCGAAGATCAAGAGTTGCGCGTCTTGGAATGTTCGCAGCAGCTCGGGAGCGCCCGTATAGATCAGCGCGCCAAGGATCGCGCCGCCGTAGCGCCCCCAACCGCCGAGCGCGACCATGGCCACCAACAATATCGAGGACGAAAAACCGAAGCTCTCCGGCGATGCATACAGATTGCTTTCGACATAAAGACTGCCGGCCAGCCCCGCCATTCCGGCGGTCAACACGAAGACGATGAGCTTGTAGCGGAATGCATCGATGCCAAGCGAATCAGCCGCGATTTGGCTGGTCGCAATGGCGCGTATCGCCCGGCCGACGCGCGATTGGATGAGATTGAGAAGCGCGAACATGACGAGGCCTGCGCAGAGCCAGACGATCGGAAATATCCGCGCCTGACTGCTGAGAGCAAAGCTTCCGAACGCGAGAGGCTTCACCCCCAGCAATCCGTTCGGCCCGCCGGTCCACGACACGAGCTGATCGAACAACACCGCAAGAATAGCGTTGAAGCCGAGGGTCGCCATGGCGAGATAGTGGCCCTTGAGTCGCAGCGCCGGAATTCCGATCACGAGTGCCGCAATCGCGCTCACCAAGCAGGCGACAGGAAGCCCAAGCCAGGGATTGAGACCGAGTTTCGCGGAGAGGATTCCGGCCGCATACGCGCCCAATCCATAGAAGCCGGCGTGACCGAGCGAGATCTGGCCGCAATAGCCGATCAGCACATTAAGACCGGCGATGAGAATAAGATTGATCAGAAAGCTCGTGCCAAGCGACACGAGATAGTCGTTCAAGCCAACCAGCGGGATCGCCAGCAGCGCCAGCCAGAATATAAATAGTAGCGAGCGACCGCCCATAAGGGCGCGGCCGCGCTCATCGCGCGCGGCGGTGTTGATCGGTCCCGCAATGGGATCGACCGCGTCGCTCGGCTTGGCCATGCGCGGCTCTCAGACCCTTTCCGCTTCCGACCGTCCCAGCAAGCCCGACGGTAGCGCGAACAGAATGATCAGCAACACAATGAATGCCACGGCGTCCTTGAAATGCGACGAGACATAGCCGGCCGCGAATGTCTCCAACAAGCCGAGCACGAGCCCGCCAACTAGGGCGCCGTAAAGGTTGCCGATGCCGCCCAGCATCGCCGCGCTGAAGCCTTTGAATCCGATCAAGCCCCCCTGATCGTACGAAGTGAAAGTCTGCGGCGTGATGATCGCGCCGGCGATGCCGCCCGCCAGCGCGCCGATGACGAACGACCACATCACGCTGTGCTGCACATTGATGCCGACAAGCGATGCGGCGTCGCGATCCGCGGCCACGGCGCGGAGCGATTTGCCGAGGATCGTCCGTTCGAAGAACACATGCGCGACCACGATAAAGGCAAGCGTGATCCCGATGATCCAGAGCGTTTGCGCCGGAACCCTGGCGCCCAAAATATTTAGGACCGCGTCGCCCGAGAATCCCGGATAACCGGCGGGGTCCTTTCCCAGCACCAGCATGACCACGCTCTTGGTGGAGATCGCCAAGCCGATACTGAGAAGCGTAATCAACATTGGGGCTGGACGCTTGAGCGGCGCCACGATCAATCGTTCCGACAACAAACCGACGGCCGCGACGATCACCACTGCGACCAAACAGCCAGCCCAAATCGCGGCATGCGACGCAATGACGGCCGCGGCGATCATGCCGCCGAGCATCACCCATTCGCCCTGTGCGAAATTGAGCGCGCCCGTGCTCTTGAAGATGACGTTGAACCCCAAAGCAATGAGCGCGTAGATGGCGCCATTGCCGACGCCTGCAAAAAACAACTGCAGCGCTGTAGCGCCTGCACTTCCCGCGCTCATCTCGTCCCAGGTGGTTGAGCTTGTTGGCTTGCGCGCCCGAAGCGCACAAATCGTTCACACATAATCCGCGAGATTGAACCGGCCATTCGCCCAATTGACAAGCACGATATTGCTTTTGGCGAGACCGGAATGATGCTCGGGCGAGAACGAAAAGATGCCGCTGGCGCACTGATAGTCGCGAATGTTCTCGAAGGCTTCGCGAACCTTTTCGCGGTCGGAGCCGCCATTCGAGAGGGCGATCTTGGCCAGATAGACGGCATCATAAGTCTGCGCCACGAACTGGTTGGGAGTGCGGTTGAAGCGACGCTTGAAGCTCTCGGTCAAGGCCGCAATCTTCGGCTTCACCGGATCGGAGTCGGGCAACTGGTCGCCGACCACGAACTTTTGGCTCAATAACAAGAGCTTCGCGGCGGCGCTTCCCGCAAGTTCCATGTATTTGCCGGTCACAAAGCCGTAGCTGTGAATGAACGTGAGCTTTTCGTCGAGCCCGAGCTGTTGCGCCTGCTTGAGAAACACCACGCCGGCGGGCGTGACGGTCCAGCAAAGAATGACTTGCGCGCCGGCATCGCGTATCCGGCTCAGTTGCGGAATGAGATCGGTGTCGCTTGGGGCGAACGACTCGAAAATCGCATCGAGGTTGCGTTCTTTTGCAACGATCTTGAGTTGTTCGGTCGCCCCTTGCCCGAAGCCGCTGGTGTCGGCGAGCAGTGCGATCTTCTTGAGCCCTTTCTTGTCGAAATAGTCCGCGGCGCGCTGCAGCACCAGATAATCATCGACGGTGCTCTTGAACGTCCAGTGATGATCGGCGACCGGATTGACGATGGCGCTTGCGCCCTCGGTCGAGACGAACGGAACCTTTGCGGCTTCCGCTATCGGCGCGATGGCGAGTGCAATGCCGCTCATATTTCCGCCACCGACGATCATCTCGACGCCGTCGTTGCTCAAGAGGCGCCGCGTCTCGGCGATCGCCTGCTGGGTCTGGCTTTGCGCGTCGTAGAAAATCCACTCGATCTTTCGGCCGCCGACGCCGCCGGCCTCGTTGATCTCGTCAACCGCCAATTGCGCGCCGTCCTTCATGTCCTGGCCGAGGAAGGCCGCGGGCCCGCTCACCGACAGGATGGTGCCGATGCGGATCGGATCGGCGGCGCCGGCGCGAAGGTTAGCCCATCCGGCGGTTGCAGCCCCGAGCAGGGCAGTAATGGTCGTTCGTCGAGAAAGCATCGTGCGTCACCGTTGATCGATCGCTTGTGTGCGCCCCACAATCAATCTCGCCATAGAAATTATGGACAAGGGAGTCAACGCATGATACCGGCCGGGATCATGAGTATTTTTGTTGCTGGCCGCATGAATTGGGTTCTTTCTGAAGAATATCGTTGTGAAGAAGGAAACCACGGTCGCTGCCGTCCGGACAAACGAAATTTCCTTCCGACTGGCTCGCCAAGGCCCACATTCGGTGAGAAGGCCCAAACCGGGGCCGGCGAATGAAACAGCGAAAGATGAACTTGGCGGCCTTCGTTGTGGCGGGGCCGGTTTCCGGCCATCACGGCGGATGGCGCTACCCGACCGCTGACCGCAACCTGTTGTCGCTGGAATACTACCGCAATATCGGCCGCATCCTCGAAGACGGCCGCTTCGATCTCATTTTCTTCGCCGACATTCTGGCGATTCCGAACCGGTATGAGGGCAAGCTCGACAGCCAATTGCGCTATGGCGCGCTCGGTTCGCTGCGGCTCGATCCGCTGCTCGTTCTCTCGGCGATGGCGGCATCGACGAAGTATCTCGGCCTCGCAAGCACCATCTCGACCTCCTATTTCCATCCCTTCGCCGTGGCGCGCGCCATGGCGACGCTCGACCATTTGAGCGGCGGTCGCGCCGCCTGGAACATCGTCACCTCCTTCCAGCAGGCGGAAGCCGCCAATTTCGGGCTGGAGGACCAGCTTTCGCGCGACGAGCGCTACGACCGGGCCGACGAGTTTCTCGATGTCGCCTGCAAGCTCTGGGATAGCTGGCGCGACGGCGCCCTCGTCCTCGATGCCGAGACGCCGCAATTCGCCGATCCGAGTTTAGTGCAGCCCATCGATCACCACGGCAAGTGGTTTACTGTGCGCGGGCCGCTCAATGTCAGCCGCTCGCCGCAGGGCCGGCCGGTTTTCATCCAAGCCGGGGCATCCGATCGCGGCCGCGACTTCGCCGCGCGCTGGGCGGAAATCATTTTCGTGACCCACGCTTCGGTCGACTCGGCCAAGGAATTCTATCGCGACATGAAGGCGCGGGCCGCCAAGGCAGGACGTGATCCCGATCAGATGAAAATCCTACCAGGCATGGTGCCGATCGTCGGCGAGACCAAGGCCATGGCAGAAGACAAGCGTAAGCTCATCGACGAACTTGCCGACCCGCAGGCGGGCCTTTCGACGCTGTCGTATCATCTCGACATCGACCTCTCGCAGTTTCCGCGGGATCGGGTGTTGCCAACGCTCGATGTGCCGGGTGTACAGGGCCATTACAAGGAAGTTTCCGAAATGACCCAGCGGCGCGGACTGACGCTGTCGCAGGCTGGCAAGCAATACGGCGTGGGGCCGTTGCGCGAATTCTGCGGCACCGGCGCCGACGTCGCCGACAAGCTGGAAGAGTGGTTCCGCGCCGGCGCTTGCGACGGCTTCATGCTGCAAACGCCCTACGTTCCGGGCGGCTTGGAGGATTTCGCGCGGCTCGTTATTCCCGAGCTGCAAAAGCGCGAACTTTTCCGCCGCGACTATGAAGGTACAACGCTCCGGGACCATTTGGGGCTGGTGCGGCCGCCGGCATGACCCGCCGCTCATCTCGGAGCTCGGCTCTTTTTGTGCGATTGACGATCAGCGAGGCAACCCATGGGCACGTTACCGCTATTGGTCGACACTGACTGGCTCGCCGCCCACCTCGACGATCCGGATCTCCGCATCCTCGACTCGACGACGAATGTCATTCGCGAGCCCGGCAAGCCCGACCGTGTCGTCGCGGAACGCGCGAAATTCGAGCAAGGCCACATCCCCGGCGCGCAGTTCGTCGATCTGCAGGCCGACCTCTCCGACCACGACAGCCATTTGAACTTCACCGCGCCGCGCGCGGAGGATTTTGCGCGCGCGATCGAGCGTTTCGGCATTGGCAATCATTCGCGCGTGGTCGTCTACGGCACCGGCAGTGTCTGGTGGGCGACGCGAGTCTGGTGGCTGTTTCGCCTGTTCGGCTTCGACAATGCCGCCATACTCGATGGCGGCCGGAAGGCTTGGACCGATGAAAAGCGGCCGGTCGAAACCGGGCCGGGCCGCCAATATGCGCGAGGCCATTTCACGGTGCGACCGCCGCGGCCGCTGATCGCGGACAGGCAGGATGTGCTGAACGCCATCGGCGACGGCGTAACCTGCACCGTTAATGCCTTGGCGCCGGGACTCCATACCGGCGCCGCGCCATCGCCTTACGGCCGCCAGGGTCACATCAAAGGCAGCGTCAACGTTCCCGGTCTGGCGCTGCTCGATCCGATCAGCAACCGCTTTGTGCCGCTTTCCAAGATCGAGCAACTGTTCCGCGAAGCCGGCGTGCTCGATCGTCAGAGGGTGATCCACTATTGCGGCGGCGGCATCACGGCGACGGCGACCGCCTTTGCGCTCGCGATGCTCGGGCGGCCGGATACGCTCGTCTATGACGGTTCGCTGCATGAATGGGCGCCCGATCAAACGCTGCCCATGGAGACAGATTGAGCGGGGGTTCGCTGTCCGCACTGCTCGCTGAGAATTTGAATGACGCGCGATCGCCGCATCCGTTTCAACGGCTTCAAATGTTCCACCGTCGCCCATACGACGGCGGGCTTGTGGAGACACCCGAACAGCCAATCGCACCGCTACAAGGAGCTGTCCTTCTGGATCGAGCTCGCCAAAACGCTCGAACGCGGGAAATTCGACAGCCTTTTTGTCGCCGACGCCCTCGGCGTTCTGGACATCTATCGGGGAAGTCCGGACCAGACCCTGCGCGAAGGACTGCAAACGCCGACCGACGATCCTCTGCTGGCCGTATCCGCCATGGCGGCGGCGACGCAGCATCTGGGCTTTGGCATCACCGTCGCCTCGCTCTACGAGCTGCCGTATTTGTTCGCGCGCAAAATGACGACCTTGGACCATCTGACCGATGGCCGGATCGGCTGGAACATCGTCACCTCCGCGCTCGACAGCGCGGCGCGCAATCTGGGCCGCGGCGAACAGATTCCGCACGACGAGCGCTATGCGGTCACCGACGAGTTCATGGAGGTCGTCTACAAGCTCTGGGAGGGTAGCTGGGAGGAGGATGCCGTCGTTCACGATCGCGCATCCGGCACTTACGCGGATCCGGCGAAGGTGCATGCCATCGGCCACGAGGGCCGGTACTATTCGGTCCCTGGAATTTTCTCTGCGAGCCGTCGCGCCAGCGCACGCCCGTTCTTTATCAGGCCGGAACGTCAGCCGCCGGCCGGGCTTTCGCCGGGCGCCACGCCGAAGGCGTCTTCATCTCGGGACAGCGTCCCGACATTGTGCGCCGGCTGGTCGACAGTGTCCGCAGCGAGGCGCAAGCCGCCGGACGCGATCCGCGCAGCGTCAAATTTTTTGCGATCATGACCGTCGTCACCGCGCCGACCGATACCGAGGCCACCGCGAAATTCCAGGAATACAAGTCCTACGCGTCGATCGAAGGCAATCTGGCGCGCTTGAGCGGCATCACCCAGGTCGATATCTCGAAACTCGATCTCGACCAGCCGCTCGAATATTCCGACACGCCCGGCATCCAAGGTATTCTGCGAATTTCACCAAAGCCGACCCGGCGCTGGACGCCACGCGAGATCGCGGACTTTATGAGTGTTTCGAGCTTCGGGCCGGTTGTCGTCGGCTCCCCGGGAACGGTCGCCGGCCGGCTCGAGCAATGGGTCGAGGAAGCCGATAACGCTCCGCT
>Ga0210394_10009030_pt1 | contig 10126 bp, 7 predicted proteins | sample IncBWC12MmetaG_FD_160121 | JGI IMG/M metagenome (GOLD analysis project Ga0210394, IMG submission 160121) | Forest soil microbial communities from Barre Woods Harvard Forest LTER site, Petersham, Massachusetts, United States - Inc-BW-C-12-M | ecosystem: Environmental > Terrestrial > Soil >...
CCTTGTCCCCAAGCCTGAGGAGGAAGGTCCCGCCCAGCACCGCCTTCCGCCCAACCCGCAAGTAGCCGAGGTGTATACCCGCGTTGCTCTGGCGCACGGGCAATTGCCTCCCAGTGAATGGGGCCGCCTGCTGGCTCACAGCTACTCCGAGCATGGCAACTGGTTCGTCATGATGCTGCTCTCCGCCTACCAGTTGGATGGCACGGGCCCGTTTGCAGGCACCACGCATTTCAGTCCATGGTCTTACGACCGTCACGTGCCGCTGGCAATCTACGGGACGCCGTTTCTTCCAGGCGAGTATCATGAGCGTGTAGCCCCTGTCGATCTGGCCGTAACTTTTGCATCGCTGGCAGGGGTGAATCAGCCCTCGGCGGCGGTGGGCCGCGTGCTGACGGAAGCCATAAAGACTACTCACCCCGCCCCAACTCAGTGAGGAAACCACTCCGCACGTGAAACCCGACATGAAAGTGCAGTTGGCCGGCATGACGCTGGTCAACCCGGTGATCGCCGCCAGCGGCACCTTCGGCTACGGTATCGAATTCGAGGAGATCGTTTCCCTGGAGCGGATCGGCGGATTTGTCACCAAGGGAATCTCCCGCGAGCCCATGAATGGGCACGCCGCTCCGCGTATTCTCCAGACCGCTGCCGGCATGCTCAACGCCATCGGACTGCAAAACATCGGGGTTCAGGAGTTCATCGCCAAAAAGCTCGAACCCCTGCGGCGCTATCCGCAATGCAATGTCATCGTAAACGTCTTCGGCTACACGGTAGGAGACTTCATTGCCGTGATCGAGCGCCTGAACGATGCCGAGGGCGTCGCCGCTTACGAGCTCAACGTCTCCTGCCCCAACGTGCATGCCGGAGGCATGGCCTTCGGCGCCGACCCGGGTTCGCTGGAATACCTGGTGACCCGCGTTCGCTCCAACACCAAGCGGCCCATCATCATCAAGCTATCGCCCAATGTCACCTCCATTGCGCAAATGGCCAGGGTATCCGCCGACGCGGGTGCCGACGCCTTGAGCATGGTGAATACCTTCCTGGCCATGTCCATTGACGCGGAAACCCGCAAGCCGCGGCTCAGCAACGTGACCGGCGGGCTCTCAGGTCCGGCCATCAAGCCCATTGCACTGCGCATGGTCTACGAGGCCGCAAAGACGGTCCACATCCCCATCCTGGGTATGGGCGGTATCATCACTCCGGAAGACGCGGTAGAATTCCTGCTGGCCGGAGCCTCTGCCGTACAAGTGGGCACAGCGAGTTATGCTGATCCCCGGGCAACCGAGAAGCTCGCAAAGGGACTCGAATCGTGGTGTCGCAGCCAGCACGTGGAGCATGTGACGAGCCTCACCGGGGCGCTTGACGTTCCGAAGCACTGAGTATTTCAATGAATCGAAACAGGAAAACTGCAATGCCATTTCCTATTAAGACCTGCGTAGTTTGTGAAGAGGAATTTGAGTTGAGGCCAGGCAAGCCGGGTTTTGCCAACCGCTGCCCTGCCTGCAGCGAGCCCCAAGCCGAGGAGACCAAACCCACCACCGGCGATTACCGCACCGCCGACAGCGAACTGAACGAAGCGCGCAAAAAAACCATGCGCGAGATGCTCTACCGGAAAGAACAGTAATCCTTGGTCAGTGATCAGCATCATTGAACCGCAATTCCCAATTCCCTGTTTTCTCGTCCCTAGTCTAGCCCCTGCCCTTACCCCTTCCCTCGAAACGCAAGGAACAGCTCAATCAGCAGAATCAGCACCACGGTGACTTCGAGCAGAAACCCTCGGCTCTGATTGAACTGCTCGATCATGTCCTGGTGGAGAGCCTCCGCGGTACGTAGCTTTTCCGCGACCAGGTTCTTGTAGTCGGGAACGCCGACCTTGGCCGCGGCCAGGCGATACAGCCGGGCCGCGAACATGTCACTCAGGAACTTGATGGCGTTGTCGGCGTGCTCGGTCAACTCCGCGATGTCCAGCAGCACCGTCTGCAGGCTTGTTGCTGAACGCGCAAGGCGCCACCGAGCCAGCATCCCACGCTTCGCTCCGAGCAGGTCGTAGACGTCATCGAGAATTCCCGTAAGCAGTTCGTCGTAGTGCCGGAACTCAAGCAGCTGCGAGTTCGCGTATTCAAGCAGTTGAATCGCCGTCTGTGCGCCAAGAGTGCTGTCGTAAAGAAACGCCGCATTCCACCCGATCACCGTCAGGTCCTGCGCGTAGTAAGAAATCTGCGAGTTGAGCACCTCGCTGCATTCGCCATCTGACAAAGTCAGCCGATCGCCGCGGACGACCTGGGCAATCTTCAGCCGTTGCCCGGCCACCAGCTCCGCCGTGCTGGGACCGCCAGCCACTTCGCGGAGATGGAAGATGAAGTAGTCTTCGCTCAGCCAACGCTCGTAAGGCTTGACGAGCGCGACCGCGGATCGCTCCAGCATGCGTCGCACGATAGGCTCCACGCGCAAAGCAAAGTCCACATCCCAAACCCAGCGGCTTGAAAGCTGCACAAGCGAGTCCCAGTCACCCGCAAACGGGATCTGGTAGATCACGCTGACCACGCCGTAGTCGTAGAACTTGACTTCGCCTTCCAGGCTCTCCCCGGACTCGAGGATCAGCGGCTCCATACGTTCAACCAGCGGCGGCCGCTCGTAACGCACGTAGGTTGGCGCCGCCTGTTTGGTGCTGGGTTGGCGAACCGTCCGGGCAGTGTCGCTCTGCCGGATCTGGTCGAGGCGAATCTCCTCACATACGTCAAACTGAATCAGCACCAGCACAAATCCGCTGAGCGGGAACGACGCCGTCGATGAAGTTCCGCCTGCCATCGCCTGAAGGCATGGTAGCGGATTCGCCTTGCGACGACTAACTATTGGGCAGCCGCAGTCTCCAAGGGCTTTACGGAGCTCAGCGGAATCTCCATCGTCCCCACCTTGCGCGAATTCCGGTCGTAGACGCCGGTGCGCAGCCAGAAATTCCCCTTCGGCACCGCGATTTCAGCGTGGAGTTGCACCCCGGTGTTCTCAAATACCGCGTAAACGTCCGGCTTGATATTCAACGCAATGAGGTGGTCTTTGCGGCTCACAATGTTGCCGTAGCGATCGTATGCAATGAGGGAGACGTTCAGATTCCCCTTGTGCAGACCATCCGAGTCAAGCCTGAGGTTCAGGTCCTTGAGATCCACCGCAAAGTCGATGGAGTAATGATTCTTGTTCTTCCCGCTTTCCGGTTCTCCATCCTTCGCGGGAATCGGCTGCACCTTCGCCGTGTAGAGAATCTGCTCACTCTGCGGCATGCCCAGATCCATGAATGGCAGCAGCGGATCAACCTCGCCGGGGTGCTCGACGGCGAGCTTCCGGATGGCCTCATCACGCGAGACCAGCGACGATCCCGGCAGCGCCTCATCCACGGCAAAGTAGCCGCGCCGATAGGAAAGGTGGTAATCGCCCGCAACCTTGATCTTGATGTCGCGATACGCGCCATCCATCTTGGCGTTGGTCGGCGCATACGATACGGTGTAGAAGTCCCCGCTCGTCGCCGCGATGTCCGCCATGACGTGCGAAAGGCCGTTGGTGTTGGCAAAAGCCTTCCCGCCGGATTCGTCAGCCAGGATTTGTGCATCGGCCTGGTCGCCGTTGCGCGCGATGCTGTCGGAGCTCTGCGCATTGGCAAACCCGCCGCCAGCCCCATTAGGCGCGCCAGCAGAGCTGCCAACTGAAGTTGGCCCCAGCAACTGACCTGCTGACGTGATGCCGTGCGACAGATTCTTTTCGGCCGTGTAGAGCCCGCCGCCCGACACGGTGACCCCACGTGCATCAACCGGGTAAATAGCCGCGCGAGCCGCCGCAAGCATGGCCAGCGTCTTCTTCAACTCCGACTCCATGCCGGGATTGCCTGACTCCGGGCCGCCCGACCCGCCGGTCCCGGGCACAAAGAGCGCCGGCACCTTCTCCGCAAACCAGATGATGTTCTTGCGGCCCGGGAACCCTTCAAGAAACGCCGCGAGCTTCTGCAGGTTTGCCAAGGTCACGTACATCCGGTCAAAGGACTGCGCGGTGTCGTTTTCGTTCATGAAGTTGATCAGTGAAGCAATGGCGTCCGGCGAAGCCGTGGTCGCTGTCGTCCCGCCCCCTGAGGGCACCGACGCGCTCATCATGCCTATCAAATTTTGCTGCGCGTTGCTCTCATCGGCGCCCTTCAGCATTACGGAGGCCTCGACGTGATTGTTCTTCTTGTCTTTGAGCGCCGCGGCCAGCACGGCTGGATCGTCGTTGAATCCCTGGATGAAGTGCAGCCCAAGCCCCATGGTGAAGATGGCCATGCGCGAGCCCGGCTTGGCGGAGTTGAGAAACTTCATCGCCTGCTGATGCACGAAACTCTGGCTCTCCATCCGCGTGTTGAGCGAGTCGAGCAGCAGAACGTTCACTGCGGGCGGCGGTGGGAACGGCGAAAAGTTGCTGAACACGTCTGGGGGAAGTTTGGGGATCTCCATCGGTGCGGCCGCCTCGGTGGGCTGGTTGGCGTGGTGCTCCTCGAAGAAGTCGATCGCCTGCGGTTTGCCCTGCTCCGTAACCGCGAAGCTATCCTGCTTCAGGCCGGTCACGGGCTTTCCATGCTGGTCCGTCACGATGACATCCACCAGCACCGCCCGGCTGTTCACGCGAATCGTAGTCTGCGTGTCGACGGGATCCGGCGCGCGGTTTTGAGAGTAGAGAGAGCCACAAGACAGAGATCCAGCCATTGCCAGGGCAGCAATAAGACGATTCATTCCGTGACTCCTGGAGCACTCGACAGGGTGGCACGCGCAGAGCGTAAATCCGGACTGCCAACCGACCTGAAAAGGCCCTCATCTCCTAGACGCTACTAAGCGTCAACAGTTACGCACGCACGCGCACCAAACCGCAGTTCTCGCGCGATTATCCACCCACACTCACGGCCCACGACATCGGCGTCAAGGATCTACTGGACGCATTCCATATTCAGGGCGGTAAGCGCGATGTGACGCTGTTCACAGCTACCATCGACCCGCTGCAATCCATCTCGATGGATCTGTCGGAGCCGTGTAAGATTGCCGCAGATCAGGCCATTGAACGGATCCTCGCGGAATTGCACGACGCTGCGATCTTGGTTTTGAACTGCGATCTTGGTTTTGAACTGCGATCTTGGTTTTGAACTGCGATCTTGATTTTGAACTGCGATCTTGGTTTTGAACTGCGATCTTGATTTTGGACTGCGATCTTGGTTTTGGAGCCCTCTGTGAATGGAACATGATTAAACGAGGTTCCAGTGTGGCGGTCGCTCGCCCGGAACTTGGGGACCCCGTCTGCCGGAGGATTCGCGGAGTCCATCGACGGACGACTTACAGCCGGGAGGAAGATCAATCTTCCTTCTACGGAATACCGAGTCCGGTTTCGAGCATCTCTTGCATTCCTGCCAGAGTGAGTTAGGTGGCAATGGTTTTCAACCCGCGTTCACCCTCGACCAGATCGACAGTAGGTATACTTCCTCGGCAGGAGGTCCTGACCGATGGCCAAACCCCATAAGCCGCCGTCCCGCCAACCCATCAAAAAACATCCCGTTGCCCCAACTCCGCCCCCGCGGGCCAGCGGAGACCCCGTTTTCGGGCAGCCTCAACCTTCCCCCGATCCCACCACGTTCAAGGATCCGGTAACCGACGCAAAGGAACCGGATGTAGCCGGCGTGCAGCCCGTGCCACAACCGGCGGCCGCGGCAACGGAGCCGATTCTGACGCTGGCTCAGGTTTATGGAAGCCATGGCGCAACCATCACGCAGACCATCCAAACCGCCGGGCAAATCGTCTTTCACAGCCTGGGAGACACAGGCAGCGTCGTTGGGCCAATAACGCAATCGCTGGTGGCCGACAAGATGGTCACAGACTTCAATGAAGCCAATCCGGCGGACGTGCCTTCGTTCTGCTACCACCTCGGCGACGCCGTCTATTACTTCGGCGAAGGCGAATACTACTACGATCAGTTTTTCGAGCCGTACCGCAGTTATCCCGCGCCCATCCTCGGGATCCCCGGCAACCACGACGGCATCGTCTACCCCAAGGATCCGGAAACAACCCTGGAAGCCTATCTGCGGAACTTCTGCGCCTCCGCGCCTGCCCCTTCCCCGGATGCGGGCGGTCTCAGCCGGACCACGATGATTCAGCCCGGCGTGTACTACACCTTCGACGCCCCGTTTGTGCGCATTCTCGGCGTCTATAGCAACGTGCTCGAAGACCCGGGCGTCATCTCCAATCAGGGCGGCACCTATCCCACCCTCGACCAGCGGCAGATCACATTTCTCACCACCGCCCTCAAGCGCGTTAAGAGCGAGAATTACGCCGGGGCCGTCATTATCGCCGTGCATCATCCGCCATTTACGGGGGGAAGCAATCACGGTGGCAGCCCGCTGATGCTCGCCGATATCGATAGTGCCTGCACAGCCGCGGGCGTCTGGCCGCATGCCGTCTTCTCCGGCCATGCGCATAACTATCAGCGCTACACCCGCCTGGTGAACGCCTTTCAGATTCCGTTTATGGTCGCGGGCTGCGGAGGCCATTCGCCTCTCAGCTCCATGCGGTCAACAATCCGAACACCCTACAAGATCGACAGCACGCTCACGCTCGAAAGCTACGACGATACAGACTTCGGATATCTGCGCGTTATTGTGAACGCATCCACGATGACCATCGAGTTCCATCCGCAATCCGACGGCGGCACGACCAAAACACCCGACGATGTCGTGACTATCAACCTGGCGGCCCGCACCATCAGTTGAAGCTCTACCGGAAACCAGGGATCGTTCGGTGAACGATCTTCATGACGGTGCGGCAATGCCCACATTCCCCACGATCCTTCGACCACGCTGCGCTCCGCTCAGGAAAACAATCACGGGAGCGTGGGGTTCGTCTCGATGAATCACTTGCAGTCGTCGCCGCAATAGGAATTCGCGATCATCGACAGCATCGCCATCTAGCTCGACGGCGAAACGGTCGCCGGGTAGTTTTTGTCGACATGGCAGCGCCATGCAGCATATCGAGCACGCCCTTGCGGGCCGATCGAATGTTGCAGGTGTGGGTAACGTCACTGTAGGAAAAGATGACGCCGCCCTGGACGACAACCATCATCGAGCCGGTGTTCGTCTTGACCCAGGCGAGCAGGGCTTCAAGCTTAGCGCAGGAGTAGCCGACGGACTCGGGCGCGACCTGCTGCCACTCCGCGGCGGGGACCACGTCGCCAATGATCTTTGCAGGAGCCGGAGTCTGCGCCTGCGAAACGGATGTGGCGAGGACCGAAACGAACACAATCTTGAGGAACGAGCGAGGTACGGCCAGTCTCACGGTCAACTCGACTCCTTGATAGGGTGCGGCAATATTAGGGGGACGCGCGAGTTCACTTCGGGGATGCGATTTGTGTTTTTAGCGGCTCCACGCGCACCTTGCTGATCCGCCTTCCATCCATCTCCATCACGGTCAGGCGGCGGTCTTCGTAGTCCACAAACTCTCCCTCACGCGGAATGTGGCCCAGACGCATGAGCAGGAAGCCGGCCAGCGTCTCCACACCTCCGTCGCGAGGCAGGTTCCATTGCATCTGGGTTTCCAGGTCGCGGAGGTTCACGCCACCGTCGAGCAGCATCACCCCGCGGGCATTGGTGATAAGGGGACGTTCCTGATCATCGAACTCGTCTTCGATCTCGCCGGTTAGCTGTTCGATGGCGTCCTCGGCAGTGACCAGGCCGACGGTGGATCCGTATTCATCGACCACGATGGCCATGTGGCGGCGACGCTTCTGAAACTCGCGGATGAGGTCGAGGACCGTCTTGGTTTCCGGCACAACAAGAACATCGCGCATGACCTGGCTGAGACGAAGTTCGACAAACGGTGTGGCGGAAAGGCCGGCGGCGGTGCGCGAAGTTGTGCCGGCTATTGTTTGCATCGAAGTAGTGTTGGCTTCCGACCTTGCGGCGAGAGGAGCTGCGCTCGCATTCCCCGATCGAGGAGCCGACGGCCGAAAAAAGATGAGCCGGGCGAGATCCTTCGAATAGACCAGGCCGACAATGTGCTCGGGGCCGCGCGTCTCGTCGTACACCGGCACGCGCGAATGCATCAGATCGATGACCTTGGCGCTGGCCTCTTCGATGAGCATGTTCGAGGGCAGCGAGACGATCTTCTGGCGGGGCGTCATGATCTCGCGCACAGGAACGTCGTTGAGCTCGAGGGCGCGGTGGATGAGCGTCTCCTGGAAGCGCGGCAGCAGCCCGGTGCGCCGTGCCGCTGTGGTCAGCAGTTTCAGCTCTTCCGGCGAGTGGACCGATGCTCGCTCGGTCATGGGAATATCGAATCCGCGCAAAATGAGGGCGGCGGAACGGCTGAGAAGACGCACGGCGGGGCGAGCGATCGCCATGAAGAGCAGCATGGGAGGCGCTACGGCGACGGCAATTGCCTCCGCGCGGCGGAGAGCGAGCGATTTGGGGACGAGTTCCCCGGCAACCACGTGCAAATAAGTAATGAGGCAGAAGCCGAGCGCGACGGCGGCGATGGCCAGAATGTGGGCCCAGAGGACGGCGTGGGCGGGCGGCTCCGGCAGCCAGCGCATCACGGTGAGAAGGCCGTCTGCGGCCAGCGGCTCCCCGAGCCATCCCAGGGCCAGGGAGCAGAGCGTGACCCCAAGCTGCACGGCGGGAAGAAAGTCGTCGAGATGGCGCTGGAGGAGACGAACGGAGCGCGCGCCGGGAACGTGGGCGGCGAGCAGCTGCTCAATGCGGGTTTCGCGCACGGAGACTAGGGCGAACTCGGCGGCCACAAAGAAGCCATTAGCCAGAATCAATATGGCGACCGCGACACATTGAAGCAGCAAAAGGCCTTGCATCTCGCTGTGAGGATAGCATCGCGGCCTTGCGGCGAATGGAACCGAACCGCTCTGGCCTGCGTATCGAAGAGCAGCAGCGGTCCTGTGAGTCAGGCGGCCGCGGGTTAACCGAAGGTCGGAGTGCTCGTCTTAACTGTGGGCGTTCTCCATTCCTGAAAATTTGAGAGCTGCGGCTGTGGTCGCAGGAGGTGTGCGGTGGCTGCGCGAAAAAACAGGCGATTCTGGATCTGGGTGGCGGTGATTGCGGTGGTAATTGTGGGAGCCGGCGGCGTGGCGCTGGCACGCATGGTCTCCGGAGGGTCCATCGACCCGAATCGGTTGGCCAAGGTGACGCGCGGAGACGTGGCGCGGTCGGTCGTGGCTACAGGGAAGATTCAGCCGATCACCAAGGTTGAAGTAAAGTCGAAAGCTTCGGGCATTGTCGAGAAGCTGTTTGTGGACATCAACAACCATGTTCAAAAGGGGCAGCCCCTGGCCCAGCTCGATGAGCAGGAGATCCAGGCGCAGGTAGCGGCGCAGCGGGCGCAATTAGCCGCGGCCGAGGCTAACGTGGGCACGTTTGAAGCGAACATCGAGCAGGACAAGGTGAACGCGGAGGCGCCTGACCTGCCGATGTACAAGCAGACGCTCGACCGCAATCTGCAGATGGCCAAGGAAGGCGTGGTGAGCCAGCAGGCGCTAGATAACGCCAACAAGGACTACCTGGCGGCGCTGAACAAACGGGATGGAGCGAGAGCCCAGATTGGCGTGGATACCGCCAAGCTGAAGCAGGCCAAGGCGCAGGTTTTGGAGAGCGAGGCTAGCCTTAAGCAGCTTGAGGAACAAATGAGCTACACGACGATTGTGGCGCCGATGGACGGGGTGATCCTGTCGCGGGATGTGGAGGTCGGGGCCGCGGTGAGCTCAATCCTGGTGCTGGGTTCGACGGCCACGCTGGTGATGACCGAGGGCGACACCACTCAGGTATACGTGCAGGGCAAGGTGGACGAGGCGGACATTGCGCACGTGTACATGAATCAGGCGGCGCGCATCAAGGTGGAAAGCTTTCGGGATCGCGTTTTTAACGGCAAAGTCACCAAAATCGCCCCGCTCGGTGTGGAAAAGGACAACGTAACCACCTTCGAGGTAAGGGTATCGATCGACAACCCGGGCGGCGAATTGAAGGCCAACATGACGGCCAACGCAGAAATCATGCTCGATGAGCACAAAGGCGTTCTAATGGTTCCTGAAAATGCGGTGAACTACGATGCCCAGAAGAATGCCTTTGTCCAGG
>Ga0210394_10009031_pt1 | contig 10125 bp, 8 predicted proteins | sample IncBWC12MmetaG_FD_160121 | JGI IMG/M metagenome (GOLD analysis project Ga0210394, IMG submission 160121) | Forest soil microbial communities from Barre Woods Harvard Forest LTER site, Petersham, Massachusetts, United States - Inc-BW-C-12-M | ecosystem: Environmental > Terrestrial > Soil >...
CATGCGGCCTCAATCTCGCAGGTATACTGAAAAAAATCCACACGGGGGCGCGATGAAAATAACAGCACTGCGATGCGTGAGCCTTTGCCTGGGGGCCGGGACGCTGGCCCTGGCCTTGAGCCTCGATGCCGCCGAAAGCGGCGCCGCTGGAAACACGGGCACTGCCGCCGCCGCACCGGATCCGGTACGTGCCCAGGCGCGCGAGATATTTGCGCACATCGTCGGCATCGAGAGTTCGATCGGCAAGGGTAAGGTGCCGCTCGTGGCCAAGTATCTGGCCGATCGCTTCAAGGCCGGCGGCTTTGCGGATGCGGACATCCACATTCTGCCGCTGGGCGAGACCGCGTCCCTGGTCGTGCGCTACCGCGGCAAGGGCGGCGGCGCGAAGCCGATTGCGTTCATGGCGCACATGGACGTGGTCACGGCGAAACGCAGCGACTGGCAGCGCGATCCGTACACCCTGACCGAGGAGAACGGGTTTTTCTACGGGCGCGGCACCTCGGACGTCAAACAAGAGGTAGCGCTCCTCACCGCGACCTTCCTGCGGCTCAAGGCCGAGGGCTTCGTGCCGACGCGCGATCTCATCATCGCATTCAGCGGCGACGAGGAGACGGCGCAGGCCACGGCACGCGACCTCGTGACCGCACATCGGGATCTGGTGGACGCCGAATTCGCCCTCAATGGCGACGGCGGCGGCGGCGTGCTCGCCGAGGGCACGGCCAAACCGCTGATTTTCTACGTTCAAGGCGCCGAGAAGAGTTCCGCGGAGTTCTTGGTGAGCACGCACAATCCGGGCGGCCACAGTTCGCAGCCACGTTCCGACAACGCCATCTACGAACTGGCCGACGCGCTCAAGGCGCTGCAGCACTACGAGTTTCCGGTGCAGTGGAACGAGTGGACGCTGGGCGATTTCAAGGCGGCAAGCCAGGTGACGCCGCCACCGCTCGGCGCGGCCATGGCGCGCTTTGCCGCAGACCCGGGCAATGCGGCGGCCGCGGCCGAACTCTCCAAGAACCCGGCCTTCGTCGGCAGATTGCGTACCACCTGCGTCGCGACGATGCTGAGCGGCGGCCATGCGGAAAACGCGCTGCCGCAGTCGGCGACCGCGACCGTCAATTGCCGAATATTCCCGGGCACCAGCGCTGCGGACGTGCAGAAGACTCTGCAGGGACTCGTGGGCCCCAAGGTGGACGTGCGGCTGGGCTACGACGCGCTGGTGTCGGATGCCTCGCCCATGCGCGCCGACGTGATGAACGCGGTGGCCAAGGCAGTCGCGGCTTCGGACCCGGGCGCGCCCGTGGTGCCGACCCAGGCGTCGTACGCCACGGACGGCGCCGTGTTCCGCAACGGCGGGATCCCGACCTACGGCGCGGGCGGGGTGTTCATCATGGACAGCGAGCAGTTCGCGCACGGGCTCAACGAACGAATCCGGGTCAAGGAGTTCTACAACGGTTTGATCTACTGGGATGTGTTGATCAAGGCGCTCGCAGGCTGAGGCGATTTCCAATCGCGTAGGAGCGGAACATGACGGATACGGCAAAGCGTGATTGGCGCAACGAAGGCGTCAAAGTCATCAAGAGCGATCGGCTGGACAGCAACACGCCGCAGACGCCGGGTATGCTGCGCGCGGCGGCGATCAATGCCGCGCGCGGCGCGCAGAAGATTTGGGCGGGAACCGTAGTCATTCTTCCAAACGCCAAGACCGGCGCTCACCATCATGGCGCGCTGGAGAGCGTCATTTACGTGGTGCGCGGCGTGGCGCGGATGCGCTGGGGCGAGCGGCTCGAGTTCGTCGCCGAGGCGGACGCCGGCGATTTCATCTTCGTGCCGCCCTACGTGCCGCATCAGGAGATCAACCGCTCGAGCGATACGCCGCTCGAGTGCGTGCTGGTCCGCAGCGACAACGAGTCGGTGGTGGTCAATCTCAATATCGATGCCGCGGAGCGCGTGGAAGAGGTGTACTGGATCGATCCCATCCATCGCGGCGGAGCGAAATAGAAGCGCCGCTACAGAGTCCGCAGATTCTCCGATTCGCGCCGCAAATCATCGAGGAAAGCCGCCAGCTCCGCCGTGCGCGGCGGCACCATGGCACGGCCGGCAGGCGAGAGCACCCTCGCCGGAACGTTCTTCAGATTGTCCTCGAGCATCTTGACCGCCTTGGGGCCGTCGGGATCGCCGCCGTTCGGGTCGACCAATGCGATCACTCTGGCGACGCCGATGGCACCCAACCAATCGAGCGCATCGGCATCGTGCAGGTACAAGGCCTCGGGGCCGACCGGGTCCCGATAATACATGTGGGTGCGGATCGCGCCGCGCACGGCATCGATCTTCGCCATCGGGAAGCCGGTCCCCTTGAGCACCGTGTCGACTATGTCGGCCGCTACGTCGGAGTGATCGAGCTTGGGCTTCTCCCATGGCGCAAATGCCGCCATGTCGTGCAGATACGCGGCCGCGAACAGCACATCGTCGTCGAGCGCCACGTGATCGGCGGCGGCCAATTCACGCGCGAGCGCATAGTCGCGCAGACAGTGCGAATAGCCCCACGCCGGGTTCTTGAAGTGCTGGACCGCCAATTCGCGCACCGTCGCGTGCCAGTCCGCGGCCGAGGCGGGAATCGGCAGGCAAAAGATGGCAGCCATCGCCGCGAGCAATGCCGCAACTCGCATGAACATGATCTCTCCCCGTTGCCGCTAAACGAATTCTACCCGCCGCGCCCGGCCAGCCAGGCGTGAATCTGTCCGACGATGGCGAGCGCGATGCCTTCCGGCGTCACCGCACCGATGTCGAGGCCCACCGGGCCGCGAATCCTGGATCGCAGCGCGTCCGCCGCCGGCCCCAATTCCTGCGCGAGCCGCCGGCGGCGCGCCTCCGGGCCCAACAGCCCGATGTACGCTGGGCGGGCGCTTTGCGCCAGCTCGCGCAGGTAGGCCGCGTCGGAAGGCAGATGATGGCTCATCACCACGGCGGCGTGGCATTGCTCGAGGTCGACGGCCGAGCGCAGCAAGTGCGGATCGCACAGCCTGACCTCGGCGCCGGGGAAGTCGGCTGCCACTGCATAGGCCGGACGATGATCGACCACCGAGACGCGCCAACCCAAGGCGCGTGCGGCGCCCGCCACCGGCTGTGCGTCGGGTCCCGCTCCGCAGATCAGGACATGGGGAGCCGGGGCGAGAAATTGCACAAAAGCCCGTGAGCGCCGGCCGCCGGCTTGCGAATCCATGGCGCGCGACACGCCGTCGGCCAGAACTTGTGCTCCCGCACGGATCAGCGCGGGCGGCAGCGGCGGCGCCGCGGCGTAGGTGCCGAGCGGCAGATCCGTCGATTCGTGTACTGCAATCAGCGATGTGGGTCGGCCCTCCCGCGTCGCGGCGCCCGCTGCGGCCAGTGCCGCAGCCGCGGGACTGCCGGGGCCCGCCGGCTCGAGCAGCACGCGCATCGCGCCTTCGCAGCCCGCGCCGATGCCGAACAGAATGTCGTCCGGCCCGCGCATGTCGTACTCGATGGCGCGGGGTGCGGCGCTTTGCAGCACCTCGAGCGCGTGCAGTTTGAGATCGGCTTCGAGGCAGCCGCCGCTGAGCAGCCCGAAATAGCTGCCGTCGGACATGATGAGCATGCGTGCACCGGGTTTGCGGTAGGTCGAGCCGGCGGTCGCGACCACGGTCGCGAGCACCCGCGGTCCCCGCAGGGCGGGCTCAAGCTCCAGGAGCAATTCGAGACTCGTGTCGAGGCGCACGTCGAGGCGAGCATTGGGCATTTCAGCCATTTTTTCAAAAGAGGGCTGCAAGTGTGGATTTTTCCTTGTGTTATGCCGGGCGGGGCGGCCCTTGAGAGCCTGTCCTACACCGGATTGTGCACCGCATATCGGTTACTTCGTGCGGTATGAAACATACTGCGCCGACAGTATCAAGTCGCGACCGAAATATGTCGAATTGCCAGGTACATGCCTGTTTCTACAGGACCGCATAGGTCCGTGCGCGAACATCTCCGCGGTTGGCTCACGAAGAAATGGCTGTGGTTGGCCGCCTGCGGCCTGCCGGTTCTTGCGCTGCTGGCGCTGGCCGGCGCGAGTCAGCAGTATTGGCAGCATCGAGCCGCCGCGCTCGAGCGCGAGAATTCGAAGCTGCAGCAGAAAGAGCTGGCGCGCGAAGCCGCGCGCGAATCGGAGCAACTCATCGAGCGCGCCCGCGACTTGGCGGATTCGGAACTCATCGCGCAGCTCGTGCAGGACAACTCGAATGCGCCGCCGGATCGCTCCGCGATCCTGGGGCTGACCCGCGGCATGGTGGACGCGTTGGTCGTGGTGTCGGCGTCGCAGGCGGTGCGCTTCAGCGCAACGATCGCGGGCGATGGTCTGACCGAACAGCCGCCCCCGCCGGCAATGATGCAGAGGCTCGCGCTACGCGCCGGTGCGCCGGCGGCGGTCGCCGAGGATCGGCAGATCGTCGCCCGGCCGATCATGTCGCACGGCTCATCGCCGGCAATCCAGGGTTGGGTCATCGTGGCCCGTGCCGTGCATCCGGCAATCGCGCCGCCGCCGCCGCCGGACGGCGCTTTGCGTCGCGGCGGCATCGTCGCCGTATTGTCGGCGCTGGCCGCCATCGTGCTCGCTCTGCTCGTATTCACGCGCTACGTGCACCGGCGGCAAGGCGTCGACGCACGCTACAAAGCCATCATCGATCAGGCCAACGACGGCATCGTCATCGTCGACGCCGCAACGCTGGCGGTACTGTACGGCAATCCCGCATTTTTGAACCGCCTCGGCTATACCGCCGACGAGGCGCAGGCGCTGACATTGCGCGATATCTTTGCCGACGGCACCGCATCGCCCGAAAGCGTGCTGATGCGCTTGCGCAAGGCGAATTCGCAGATGGCGATCAACCTGCAGCAGCGCTGCAAGGACGGTACGTTGACGGATATCGAAGTACGCTGCAATGCGCTCGACGTGGACGGCCACGGCGTGCTCGCGTACGTTGCGCACGACGTCTCACTGCGCAGAAAAGCCGAGCAGCAGCTCATCGAGAACCAGCATCGGCTCGACCGCATGGCGCATCATGATCAGCTGACGGGGCTGCCGAACCGGCATTACTTGACGGCGTTTCTGCCCGATGCCATCAGCGAGGCGGAAGCCGCCGGCACCAAGCTCGGCGTCGTGTTCCTGGATTTGGACCGGTTCAAGCACATCAACGACACGCGCGGCCACGAAACCGGCGACAAGCTGCTGCAGGAGGTGGCGGCCCGGCTGCGCGCCGTCGTGCGCGAGACCGATGTCGTGATCCGTATGGGCGGCGACGAGTTCGTCGTGGTGTTTCGCAACGTCAAATCCTATGACGAAGTCACCGCGGGCGCGGGCCGAATCATCGAAACACTCAACCGTCCGATCATCATCGACCAGCATCCCCTGCAGACCACCGGCAGCGTCGGCGTCAGTCTGTTTCCGCGGGACGGCTCGAACATGGTGGAGCTGCTCAAACATTCAGACACCGCGATGTACCAGGCGAAGGACCGCGGCCGCAACAACGTGCAAATGTTCAGCGAAGTCATGAACCGCAAGCTCAAGCACCGAGTGGCGGTCGAGGCGTCCCTGCGCGAGGCGCTGCGGCTGAAGCAGCTCGATGTGCATTACCAGCCTTTCATCAATTTGCTGACCCGCAAGGTGGTCGGCCTCGAGGCGCTCATGCGCTGGCACCATCCGGTGCATGGCATGGTGCCGGCCGACCAGTTCATTCCGGTGGCCGAGGAGACCGGCCTCATCGTTCCCATGGGCAATTTCGTGCTGCATCGAACGATGCAGAATATGAGCGCATGGCGCAAGGCGGGAGTGCCGCTCGTGCCCATGTCATTGAATATCGCACCGGCGCAGCTGCAGCGCGGTGAATTGCAGTCGACGATCGCCGCGCTGCTGAAGGCCAACGGCCTGCGCCCGGAGATGCTGCAGCTCGAGATGACGGAGCGCGCCATGTTCGATTCGCATGTGTCCGCCGGCGAGAGTCGCCAGGACACCATGGCGCGTCTGCGCGAGCTCGGCGTAAAAATTGCCATTGACGATTTCGGAACGGGATATTCGAGCTTGAGCTACCTCAAGCATTGGCACGTGGATGCGCTCAAGATCGATCGCAGCTTCGTGCGGGATCTCGCGACCGATTCCAGCGATCTCGCCATCGTGAGCGCGATCATCGCGATCGCGCGGCATCTGCACATCCAGGTCATCGCCGAGGGAATCGAAGCCTATCAGCAGGCGGAGATTTTGCGGCGGCTGGGCTGCGCCGTGGGCCAGGGATTTTTATTCGCGCGGCCCATGACTGCGGAGAAATGCCTGGAGCTGCTCGGCGACAACGCCGAGACCGACAAGCCCGAGGAGGAAGACATGCTGGCGTTGCTGAGCGCGGGGCGCTCCTAGACCGGCGCAAGCCGATCGACGGACTTGAGCAGGCGCGCCATCGCGTGCTCTTCGGCAATGCTGCCGGCCAGCGAAAGCGCCTGCGCGGAGGCAGGCGTGTCGCGGACCCAGCGTGCTCGAGGCGGCAGCGGCTGGTCGGTGAGCAGCGCGAGCAGGCTGGCGTTGGTCACTTCCACCGAGTCGAACGGGGTGCCGTGCCGCGAGCCGCGCACCACCACGAGGTCGGCCTTGAGCGTTGCCGCGAGCGCGCGCTTTTCCGCCAGCGGAGTAAAATCGTGCTCCGCCGCGATCAGCAGAACGCGGCTCGTCAGCTGGTGGAGCCGTTCGCCGATCGCCCAGCGCGCCAGCGCGAATCCCGCGCCGAGATAGGAATGGGGTGGGACCGCGCCGACCGCAGCGGCCGCATGCCGCCGCATCGCTCGTTGCCAAGGCTCGGGGAACAGCCGGGCCGCCAGCAGCCACGCCGCGCGGCGCATGCCCAACAGCCGCACCAATGCGGCGGAGACATAGGTCTCCAGCCACTTGCGCCAATCGTGGGGCCGATAAGTCGCCAGGCTATTGATGAGACCGAGCCGCGGCACGCGTGAAGGGCGCAGCGCCGCCATCTCGAGCGCAACCGCGCCCCCTAGGGAGAAGCCGACGATGTCGGTCGTCTCCACGCCGAGGTGATCGAGCAAGGCCCAGAGGGTGGCGGAAAATCCTTGGATGGTGTAGCCGTCCCGCGGGGGAGGACTGTGCCCGCTTCCCGGCAGGTCGGGGACGATCACGCGAAATCTCTTCTCGAGAGCGGCAACTTGAAACGCCCAATCGGCACCGCTCCCTCCCAAACCGTGAATGAGCAACAACGGCTTACCGCGCCCACGCACCAGATAATGCAGCGATGATTTCTTGTCGCGAAAAAACGCCATCCGTACCACCGTATTCTTTTTCCCTGTTGTGTTTGGATGGTAGCGCTGCCCGGCGCGCCGCTCTGTCTCCGGCCCACCGCATCGCGGTTAAGCTGGCGCCGATCTCCTTTGTAGGCCGATGCTGACGCGCGCACCCCGGGCATTCCCTGATAGCATTGATGCGCCGCAAATTCGGCGCTTTCGGGGGTCAAACAGTGAGTTGGCGAGGTTGGGGGGCTTTTGCGGCGCTCGGCATCATCTGGGGGCTGCCGTATTTCTTCATCAAACTGTCGGTGCAGGAACTGTCGCCGATCGTGGTCGCCTTCGGCCGGGTGGCGCTCGGCGCGGCGATTCTGCTGCCGATTGCCTGGCGGCGCGGCGCACTGCGCTCCTTGGGCGAGCACAAGGCGGCGATTTTCGCGTTCGCATTGGCCGAGTTCGTGATTCCGTTTTTGGTGATCTCGTTCGGGGAAAGATGGATCTCATCGTCCGTGACCGGTATTCTCATCGCGATGGTGCCGCTATCGATTGCGCTGATTCAGCGATTCTTCGGCGTGCACGAGCGCTTGGGCGCATGGCGCATCGCGGGCCTTGGCCTGGGATTCATCGGCGTGGCGGCATTGCTCCGCTTCGGCACGATCGCCGGTCCGCTCGGATGGGCGGGGGTGGCGTGCATGCTGATCGCAACGCTCGGCTACGCGATCGGACCGCTCATCATTCAGCGGCACCTGAGTCGACTGGACCCGTACGGACCGCTGGCCGCGAGTCTGGCCGTAGCGAGCGCCGTGCTGCTCATTCCCGCCGTGCTCTCATTCCCCGACCGCCTGCCGTCGATGCTGGCGTTGAGTTCCATGCTGATGCTCGGCGTGGTGTGCACGGCGCTCGCGATGCTGTTGATGTTCTATCTCGTCGGCCACGCCGGAGCATCGCGTGCGGCCGTGATCACCTACATCAATCCGGCGGTCGCGGCCCTGCTCGGCGTGTGGCTGCTGCACGAACGCCTGGGACTCGGCGGGATTCTCGCCTTCGTGATGATTTTGCTCGGCTCATGGCTGGCGACTCGCGGGGCGGCCGCGCACCACGCGCGGTCGGCCGAAGCGGCATGACGCCGGACGCGATCTCGACTGTACCGCTGTGGGTGCAGGGTGCGGCAATGCCGCCGCCCTCCACGCAAGCAGTGCCGGCGAGCGTCGATGTGCTGATCGTCGGTGCGGGCTACACCGGGCTGGCGGCGGCGCGCGAGACGGCAGCGGCCGGCCGCTCCACCCTGGTGCTCGACGCCGGCGCGCTCGGCGCGGGGTGTTCCAGCCGCAATGGCGGCCAGGTTGCCTACAGCATCAAGCCCTCGTTCGAAACGTTGCGCGCGAAGTTCGGAGCGGATGTGGCGTTCGGGATCTGCCGCGAGGGGCTCGACGCCGTGACGTACTTGCGCTCCCTTGCCCAAGAGATCGATTGCGAATGGCGCGCGGCGGGGTGTTTCTTCGGCGCGCACACGGCGCGGCATTTTTCGCGCATGGTGCGCGACGCGCAGAACCAGCCGCGCGGGCTCGAGCAGAAAATCGAGATCGTGCCCAAAGCGGAGCAGCACGGGGAGATCGCCACTGATTTCTATCACGGAGGCTGCGTCTACCCCGACGATGCCAGCGTCGATCCGGCGCGCCTGCTGCTCGGGCTCGAGCGCCGGGCGCTCGAGAGCGGGGCATCGGTCGTGGATCGTTGCCCGGTCAGCGCCATCGAACGAACCGGCGATGGCTTTGCAGCGCTGACCCCGCGCGGAGTGGTGCAGGCTCGGCAAGTACTGCTCGCGACCAATGGGTACTCGGGACCGCTGTCGCCATGGCATCGGCGGCGAGTGATCCCGATCGGCAGCTATCAGATTGCCACCGAGCCCCTGGGCGCCGAGCGCGTGCGTGCCCTGATTCCCCGCGGGCGCAACATCGTCGACTCGCGCCGGGTCGTGGTGTATTTCAGGCCTTCGGCGGACGGCGAGCGCATCGTTTTCGGCGGCCGCGCCGCGCTGGCCGAGAAGGATCCGCTGGTCTGCGTGCCGCGCCTCCGGCAAATGATGGAGCGGATATTGCCGCAGCTCAAATCCGCCCGCGTGAGCCACGCCTGGGTGGGGTGGGTTGCGTACACCTTCGACACCTTGCCGCACTTGGGCCGGCACGACGGGATTTACTACTGCATGGGATATTGCGGCCAGGGGGTGCCGCTGGCGCCATATTTCGGCAAGCGGATCGGACAACAAATGCTCGGGCTCAAGGAAGGACAGACCGCTCTCGATGGCTTACCGTTTCCATCGCGGCCGTATTACTACGGCAAACCCTGGTTCCTCGCGCCTTCGGTGCTGGCCTACCGCTTGATCGATGCGCTCGGCCTGTGAGCCCGAAACCCATGCAGCGCAGCACTTATGCGGATTTGCCGGAACGCTTCTACGCGCGAATCAAGCCGACGCCGGTCGCGCAGCCGCGTCTGCTGGAATTCAATCGCCCGCTGTGCACGGAGCTCAATCTCGATGTCGGCGGCCTCGACTCCGAAGAATTGGCCGGCATCTATTCCGGAAATGTTCTGCCGCAGGGTTTGGAGCCCATCGCCATGGCCTATGCCGGTCACCAGTTCGGCCAGTTCGTTCCGCAGCTCGGCGATGGCCGCGCCATTTTGTTGGGCGAAACGCAGGACGAGGGCGGCGTGCGGCGCGACATCCAGCTGAAGGGTTCCGGCCGAACCCCCTATTCGCGCAGCGGCGATGGACGCGCGGCGCTCGGTCCTGTGCTGCGCGAATACCTGGTGAGCGAGGCCATGCACGCGCTCGGCATTCCGACGACGCGCGCACTCGCCGCG
>Ga0210394_10009033_pt1 | contig 10125 bp, 8 predicted proteins | sample IncBWC12MmetaG_FD_160121 | JGI IMG/M metagenome (GOLD analysis project Ga0210394, IMG submission 160121) | Forest soil microbial communities from Barre Woods Harvard Forest LTER site, Petersham, Massachusetts, United States - Inc-BW-C-12-M | ecosystem: Environmental > Terrestrial > Soil >...
AACGATGTGGATTTGACTGGCCTCGCGACCATCCGCTGGCGCACCAAGATAAGCGGGTTCCATGAGCTCCATCCCATTGTGAAGCTTGCCGACGGAACATGGCTCGTGGGCGACCATGCGACCGGCCTCTCCACGGACTGGGTGCAATCAGAAATTCAACTGGTTGACGTGCGCTGGCGGAATCTCAATATCGCAGACGTTGTCGAAGGCCGGGGCGATAAGTGGGTGGAGAATCCAAACCTCAGCAGGGTGGAAGAGATTGGCTTCACCGAGCTGATGAGGGGAGGCGGTCACGGAAGCGCTGGCTCGCGGATCGACTGGATTGAAGTTTACGGCAGGCCGGTTCCGCGAGTTGCGGCGGGCAACACGAGCAGCAGCCTGTAGAGGGAAAAGAAAGAGGGATTCCTCGCTGCGCTCGGAATGACACCGGGTGGGCGAAAAATAAAGGGCTCGAAGCTGAGTTTCGGCTCCCCTTGCCGGGGAGGGGCTTCGAGCCCCCTTTGATTTTGCGAGCTGCGGTTAACTTACTTCAGCGTGACTTTTTGGACGTCCCACATGCTGGCAGAGCCGACGTAGACGGTGTTGGGGCTGCGGCAGTCGAGCGCGTGAATCAGGTCGCCCGTATTCTCCGAGCCGTGGTCCTGGCCGGTGGTGACCATGCCGAGCACTTTTCCGCTCATGTCCATTTTGTAGAGCTTGCCGGTGGTGCCGTCGCCGGTGAACATCACCTGGGGCGTCGTGGTGGTGGTGCACAGCGACCACGGCGCGCCGATGCCGGTGATGGTCTTCTTATAGTTCAGATCGTCGTCGTAGACCTGGATGCGGCGGTTTCCGCGGTCGGCGATGTAGACGTTGTTCTGGGCGTCGATGGTGATGCCGTGCGGCGTACTGAACTGATCCTGGTCATGGCCCCAGGTGCCCACGGCCTTCGTCCAGTGGCCGTCCGGTGAAATCTTGACCACGCGCGAATTGCCGTAGCCGTCGGAGACGAAGATATTGTTCTGCGAATCAAAGGCCACATCGGTTTCGCGGTCGAACGCGCCCATGCGGCCGTTGGGATGCGGATTGCGCGCGGGAGGAGCAGTCGCGGGCGTGAAGTGTAGAACTTCGAGATTGCCCTGCAGATAGTCGATGGCCTCCGGCGTGCGGCCCAGCCAGAAGATGTGCTGGCCCTCCGGGTCGTACTTGACGATCATGCCCGATCCTTCATCGACCTGCCAAACGTTGTCCTGTTTATCGACGCGAACGGCGTGCGCGAACGATTCGGCGTAATTATTGGGACCCCACTCCTTGACGAATTTGCCATTCTCGTCGAACTCCCACAGCATCGCGGCCCGGCCTCCTCGCGCCATGCCCTGATTGACCGAGCGCGAGTAGACAAAGAGGTGGCCCTTGGAATTCGTGGACACGCCGACGGTTTGCCCCATGGTCTGGCCAGGGATGGCGAGCTTCAGGTACTGATCATTGGCCTGCAGCTTTGGATAGTTTTGTTCAAGCGCCGCTTGTGCGGCCTGCTGTTCCTGGTTGCCGGCAAGGCCCTGGGCCTGCGCACGATGCGCCGAAAACAAGAGAGCGCCCACGAGAATCACCATGCCAACCGCGAAAAAAGCTAAGTAGATGGGCAAGCGTTTCATTTGGTGATTTCCCCCTTGGTGTGAATCTCCTGAGCGGGATCGCCGGTCCGCTCTTCCGGTAAAGCCGTACCTCCGAGTGGCCGGAGTCTATCACACCTTTACGGTGCAAAAACAAGAGGAGGCTTGCGCTACTCGACGGTGACGGACTTGGCCAGGTTGCGAGGCTGATCGACGTCGCAGCCGCGGCGGACTGCGATGTGATAGGCCAGAAGCTGCAGCGGGATGATTTCCAGAATGGGCGCCATCAATTCAGGTGCGGACGGAATCTCGATGACGTGATCGGAGGCTTTGCGGGCAAGGTGATCGCCTTCGGTGACCACGGAGATGACGATGCCGTCGCGCGCCTTGACCTCCTGGATATTGGAGACGCTCTTTTCGTAACGGGTCATCGAATCCGGGTCGGATTCATCGCGCGTGGCCAGCACGACGACCGGGAGATTTTCGTCGATGAGGGCGTTGGGACCGTGCTTCATTTCGCCGGCAGGATAGCCTTCGGCATGGATGTAGGAAATTTCCTTGAGCTTGAGCGCGCCTTCCAGGGCGATGGGATAGTGGATGCCGCGGGCCAGATAGAGGAAGTCGGTGTGGCGGAAGAGCAAGCGAGCGAGATTTTCATAGAAGCCGGATTCATCGGCTCGAAGCACGGTCTCCATTTTGTGCGGCAGGCGAGTGAACTCCTGCATCAGCATGCGGCCGCAATCGGCGGTGAGCCGGCCGCGGCGCTCGCCGAGATAAAGCGCAATGAGCAGGAGCGCCGTTAACTGGCAGGTGAAGGCCTTGGTCGAGGCCACGCCGATTTCCGGTCCGGCGTGAGTGAGAATAGTGCCATCGGCTTCGCGGGTGACCATCGAGCCCATGACGTTGCAGATGGCCAGAGTCTTGGCGCCCTTTTGCTTGGCTTCGCGCTGAGCGGCCAGCGTGTCCGCCGTTTCGCCGGACTGGCTGATGCAGATGGCCAGCGTATTCTTGTCCAGGATGGGATCGCGATAACGAAATTCGCTGCCGTAGTCCACCTCGACGGGAACACGCGCTAGGCGCTCGATCATGAATTTGCCGGCCAGGCCGGCGTGCCAACTCGTTCCGCACGCGAGAATGCGAACGCTGTGGAAGTTCTGGAACTCGTGCTCGCTGATGTCCATCTGGTCGAGGAAGACCTTGCCAGTTTCCTGCGAGATGCGGCCGAGCAAGGTGTCGCGAACGGCGCGTGGCTGCTCGAAAATTTCTTTCTTCATGAAATGCTTGAAGCCGCCCTTTTCGGCCATGATGGGGTCCCACGTGATGTGCTGGACCCTGGGCTCGACCGGCTTGCCGTCGAGGTCGGTGACGGCAACGCCATTCGGCGTGAGCGTGGCGATATTGCCGTCGCCGAGGAAAAACATCTCACGGGTGTGGAACAGAATGGCCGGAATGTCGCTGGCGACGAAGTATTCGTTCTGGCCCAGACCCACCACCACCGGCGGGCCGAAGCGCGCCGCGACGATCTTGTTGGGATCCTTGGATGAGAGAAAGACCAGAGCGTAGACGCCGGAGAGGCGCTTGACGGCTTTGCGCACAGCTTCCTCGAGCGGGCCGCCGTCCATATATTTTTCGACCAGGTGAGCGACGATTTCGGTATCGGTTTCGGTGACGAACTTGTGTCCTTCGCGCTCGAGTTCCTGCTTTAGCTCGAGGTAATTTTCGACTATGCCGTTGTGGACCACGACGATCTGGCCCGTGCAGTCGCGGTGCGGGTGGGCGTTCTCCTCCGTGGGGCGGCCGTGGGTGGCCCAGCGCGTGTGGCCCAATCCGTACACGCCGTCGATGGGAGAGTGGCGCAGGACCTCTTCCAGACGGGAGAGCTTGCCGGGAGCCCGGCGCAACTCGATCTGGCCGCTGGAATTGACCACGGCGATGCCGGCGGAATCGTAGCCCCGGTATTCGAGGCGGCGGAGACCGTCAATGATCAGGGGCACGACTTTCTTGGGTCCGATATATCCGACTATGCCGCACACGGGAGCGTCTCCTTCGTGGCCACGCGCTGAGCGTAGAACACGGCGCCTGGCGAAGATACGAGATTAGCATAAGGGGAGAGAACGGGGAGTGCGAGGAAAGATGCGGGCGCTTGTCGTTCACCCTTGGTTTGCAGGATGAGTCGCCGCCAGGGCACTGCGCGCGAAACTTAATCGGCGGCGGCGGGCTGGGCGTCCTCGACGATTTCGAATCGAAATTGCTCAATGACGGGATTGGTGAGGACCTGGCGCGCAATCTGCTCGATTTCTGCTTGGGCGGTGGCGCGGTCCAGGCCCTGGAGTTCGAGAACAAAAAACTTTCCCTGGCGAACGTCGCGTACGGCGGAATGGCCGAGCGAGGCCAGCGCATGCTGGATGGCGGCGCCCTGCGGATCAAGCACGGTGCTTTTGAGCATGACCCACACGTGTGCTTTCATGGCGGCATTATACAGGGCTGAAGGCGAAAAGCAGAAAGCAGAACGGAAGAATCAGAAAGGGGAGAAAACCTCGGAGGGATTCCTCACCCACAAAGCGGGCTCGGAATGGTCACGAGCTAAGGTCGGCGGACTGGCGATGGAACGCCTCCAGATAGGAGGTTTTCTCGGCCGGAGTTAGGAAGGCGACTTCAAAAGCGGCAGCACCGATTTGACCGAGCTCGTGCGGGGTGAGCCCCATTTCGATCAAAGCGAGGTATTCGCGCTGGAGGCTGGTGGAAAATATGGCTGGGTCGTCGGTGGAGACGCTGAGCGGCACGCCGGCGCGAAACAGGTCGGGCAAAGGATGATGTCGCAATTCCGCGTCGTCGCGGCCGATCTGGCGAGCGAGTGCGCCGGTGCGCAAGTTGCTGGTCGGGCAGATTTCGAGAGGAATACTTCGCTCGCGTAAAATGGCCGCCAGCTGAGGGTCGCGGGTTACGGCGATGCCGTGCCCAATGCGCTCCGCACCGAAAACGTCCAGGGCGTCGCGGACCGATTCCGGCCCGCCGATTTCTCCGGCGTGAGCCACGCGGTGCAGGCCGCCCGCGGCGGCAAATTCAAATGCTGCACGAAAATCAGACGCCGGCAGAGCGAGTTCGTCGCCTCCGATACCGAAGGCGACCACACCTTCGCCGCGCAGGTCGGCAGCGGTGCGCGCGACTTCCATGGCCGGGCGCGGGCCGAACTGCCGCACGCAGTCTAAAATCCATTGCAGGCGCAGGCCCAGCGGTTCGTAGGCACGGACGGCTTCACGAATGGCGCGGAAATTGGCGGCAATGTCTTGCTTGCGAAGAAGCATCACGCCGGCGGAAATAGCGATTTCGGCGTAGACGACATTTTGAGCGAGCAGGCGCTCGGCGAGTTCGCGGGCGACGAGAGCATAGTCTTCCGGAGCGCGGAGGTACGAGGTCACCCATTTGTAGGCTTCAATGAAGGCGGAAAAATCGCGCGTGGCATAGCGTGCGGCCACCTGGCCGGGCGCGAGTGTATCGCCATAGCGCGTGGCCAGTTCGACGACCGTGGACGGTTCGATGGCGCCTTCCAGATGGAGATGCAGTTCGGCTTTCGGCAGAGCGGCCACGCGAGCGGCCAGCGGTTCGGCAGAAGGGGTTGGACCGGCCACGTTATTGGTGGGGAAGAGCGGGCCGGCCGGCGTCGATCCAGGAGGTGAGCCAGTACGAGCCGATGTCGGTGGCCGCGTCGCTCAACTGCCGAATCAACGTGGCGCCGGCCTGGTTGTAGAAACGATCGTAGTAATCGTCGTCGTAATCGGCGAGGCCCAGACGAGCGCGGTGATCGGCGAGCAAAATGTTTTCAAGCCAGGAGTGCGCGTTGAGGCAACTCTCGAAGGCGTTGCCGGTTGGGTCGTAGAGCAGTGCCGCATCATTGGGGTGCATGGGGAAGAACAGGGAGTAGCGGTCCACCAGATTGGAGGAGAAGCGGACATTCACACCCGGCTGTCCGGAGAGATGGCCGTCGAAGTTCTCGGTGGTGTTAAAGGGATCGTGGGCTTCGGCGACGTATCCGGCCAAAGTGGCGGCGAGGAGGCGAGCCTGCTCCCAGTTGCCGGCCTTGATCGCTTCCGTCAGGCGCTGGCTGTACAGTCCGATCTGCCAGGGAAGCAGCCCTCCGGATTCGAGTCTGTCGCGGCCGAACTTGGCCAGGGCGGCGCGATAATCGCGGGGAAGCGCGGTGAATGGAAAAGTTCCGTAGCGATCGAGATAGAGAAAATGGTTTGACCCCTCGCTCTTAGGATTTGCCGCGAGGGAGGTGAGGGGGTCCGTGACGTGGCGAAGAATGAAGTCTCGATCGGCGTCGAAGAAGGGACGCGCATCGGGCGGCAGGGTGTCGATGGCGCGAGCGGCGATGAGGCGCTGGGCGTTTGCGCCCCAGGCCCAGGCGGTCAGCGGCGTCAGGACGCAGGTGGCGTTGAAGAGCAGCGCCAGAGAAATGAGCCGAGTTCGACGGCTGGGCGTCATGAATCTGTTCCGTGCACGGCGCTTCGGACGCTGCGCTCGCGACTGTTTGCGCGGAATAGATTACCAGCCCCAAGGGCAATCATAAGAAAAATTGTAAGGAGTCTTCCAGTCGGAGCGGTCACAAAGCCTGCTAGTCCAAGCGCGCCGCCGGCTCTGCGCTGTGTCGCGACACCCACTTAAGCGCGCGGTAGACGGGGTAGCTCACGGCAAGCACCAAAAAGGTAATCGGCGTGTTCTCGCGATCAGATGCCAACGCCCCTGCCAGGAACAGGATGGAGGCGGCGAGGGCCAGTGACGTCGTCCATGGATATCCCCAGGCACGATACGCCTGCCCGCTTGGGGGCGTGCGGCGTCGCAGCACAAAGAGCGACACAAAAGACAGCCCGTAGCAGGCCACAAAAAAAGAAGCGAGGATCGCGGTGACCCGCTCGAAGCTGAACATCGCGAAACACAGGCCGACCGCAGTCGAAAGCCACAGCGAAGGCCCCGGAATGCCCCCCGCGTTCACTCGGGCAAATATCGGAAAAAAGAGCCCGTCGCGGCTCATCGCGTAAAGGGCCCGGGAGGTTGCCATTTCCATTGCGTTGATACTGCTCAAAAGGCCTACGACGACCACGACGCGAATAAGAGTGTCGCCTGCCGGTCCCATCACCCGGCGCGCGGCCATGCCCAGCGCAAAATCGTTCGCGGCGAACTCCCGAACCGGGACCACATGTACGATCGCTGCGTTGACGAGAAAATAGATGGCCAGGACGGAAAAGACCGTGCCGAAAATCGCGCGTGGAAGGTTTCTGCCGGGATCGCGGATTTCTCCGCCGAAGTACACAGCGCCATACCATCCGTCATAGGTGAAGATGACTGCTTGCAGCGCGAGGATGAACGCCACGAACAGCGGACCGCCTGACGGAAGGGCAACACGCGATGAGTCACTCACGCCAGGCGCCGGGTAGTGCGTAAGGCAAACCGCAGCCACTGTCAGAAACAGCGCGGCTTTCAGAATTGTGGTGAGGTTTTGCACGCCACTGCCCACGTGCATGCTTTTCCATTGCAATAAAGCGAATAACAAAATCACTCCGGCGGCCAGCGCCTTCACCTGGCCGTGTGCCGCGGGGAGCAAGTCACCCACGTATTCTCCGAATACGATTGAAACAGCGGCGAAGCTACCGGCCGTTGAGATCCAATCGCTCCAACCGACAATGAATCCCGCGTAGTCACCCAGAGCAGACCGAGCAAAATTGTATTGCCCGCCGCTCTGGGGAAGCAGCGTCGCCAACTCGGCGAACTGCAGCGCTCCCAGCGCCATGTAGATTCCACCAGCGGCCCACACCGCGAAATACAACCAGATCGAGGGCAGTAGCCCCCCGATCTGGCCCGGAGTGCGGACGATTCCAGCACCGATGGTATTACCGATGGCCACCGCGATTCCGAAACCGACCCCCAGCGTGCTGATTAGCCGGCCGCGGCGGGCGTCAATGGACTTTGGTTTTGTTGACAAGCCAGACTGAGCACCCTAAGGGAAACGACACGCCATAATAGTCGCGCGCCGGTTATAGGCAAGCGGAAGCTATCAGAGCTGTCCCAGCAACGACGAGACTCAGGCCCAGGAAAGATTGGCGAAACGCTCAAGAAGTTTCTTAGTGCCGTGTCCGGCGAAACTGACGGTGAGCTTGCGATCTTCGTCTTCGCCGTCCACATGAATGATGGTGCCCAGGCCGTAGGACGGATGACGAACCTGCTGGCCGATGAGCGGATTCGACTGGCCGGACTTGGGTCGCGCCGCAATGGAGCGCGGAGCCTGCGGCGCGCGGGGGCGGGTCGCGCCGGGTGACGGGCGGCGAACGCGCCGCTCGAACTCATCGCGCGAATAGGAATATTCGGGATCGGGCTCGTAGCGCCGCTTCTCTCCCGCGTCGGCCAGCGAGCCGGAGGCTGTGTCGACCATCTCGCCGGGAATTTCAGAGAGAAAGCGCGAGGGCAGCGACGCCTGCAGGCGATCGGAGCCAAAGGTCCGGCGATACACGGCGCGGGTCAGAGTGAGGGTCTCGCGGGCGCGAGTCATGCCGACGTAACAGAGGCGTCGCTCTTCTTCGAGTTCGGCGTTGTCACTCAATGAGCGGCCGTGCGGGAACGTGCCCTCTTCGAGGCCAGTGAGAAAGACGTGGTCGAATTCGAGTCCTTTGGCCGTGTGCAGAGTGAGCAGGGTGATGGTCGCGCGCTCGTCGTAAGAATCGGCGCCGCTCACGAGCGATGCGTGGTCGAGGAAATCGGAGAGCGTTTCGCCGCGCTCGACGCCTTCGGCGACGGCGTTGACCAGTTCCCGCACATTTTCGGTGCGGGCATTGTCCTCGGCGGCGTCTCGCTGCCGCAGCATCTCCAGATATGCCGTGATTTCGAGCACCGCAGCGACAAATTGGTGCGGAGGCAATTCGGAATACTTTCCGCGCAATTCTTCGATGAGCGTACGAAAGCCGCGCAGCGGCGCGAGGGCCCGTCCGGCGCCGGAGTCGACGGTGCGGCACAAGGCGGTCCAAAGCGATGAACCGCTTTCGCGCGCGACGGCCTGCAGCGCTTCCACGGAGGTTTTGCCGATTCCGCGAGGCGGCGTATTCAGCACGCGCAACAAGGCGATATCGTCATCGGGGAACATGGCCAGGCGAACGTAGGCCAACACGTCCTTGACTTCGGCGCGCTGGTAAAAGCTGAAGCCGCCAAGCAGCCGATACCGCCAGCCGCGCGCGCGGAAGGCCTCTTCAAACGAGCGCGACTGGGCGTTGGTGCGATACATGACGGCGATGTGCGCGTCGGGATTGTCCCGCTGCAATTCGTAGACGCGGCCGGCTATCCATTCGGCCTCGGCGTGCGCGTCGCGAGCCTCGTAGAAAGTGAGATTGCTGCCTGGGCCGCGGGTGGCCTGGAGTTCTTTGCCGATGCGGCCTTGATTGTGTTCGACGACCGCCGCGGCGGCGTCCAGAATTCTCTGCCGCGAGCGATAGTTCTGTTCGATGCGAAATACTTTGGCGCCGGGAAAATCGTGCGCAAACCTCAAAATAATGCCGGAATCGGCGCCGCGCCAGCGATAGATGGACTGGTCTTCGTCGCCGACCACGCAGAGATTTGGATTTTCGCCGGCCAGCAGCCGCAGCAGTTCGTACTGCACGCGGTTGGTGTCCTGATATTCGTCGACGTGAATGTAGCGGAAGCGCGCCCGCCAGGCCGAGCGGGCGTCTTCGAAGCGGCGCAGCACCTCGGAGGCGCGCAGGAGGAGGTCGTCGAAATCGAGAGCGCCGGATTTGCGCAAGACGCGCTCGTAAGCTTCGTAGGCGCGCGCGGCCATGCGTTGGCGAGGATCGTCGGCGGTGGCCAGCGCTTCCTCGATGGCGATGGCGTGATTTTTCCAGTAGCTGATGCGTTCGAGAATGCGGCGCGGCGTGTCGTCGGCGTCGTTTCCGTCATCGTCCGCGGCCATCGAGCCCAGAGCCAGTTTGAGCGCGGCGCGCTGGTCGTCCTCGTCATAGATGGCGAAGTCGCGGGCCAGTCCGAGGCGCGGCGCTTCGCGGCGCAGAAGGCGCGCGCAAAAGGCATGGAACGTGGAGATCCATAGGTCGCCCGCGTACGCGCCCGTGCGATCCAGCAGGCTCTGCACGCGGTCGCGCATCTGCTCCGCGGCCTTGTTGGTGAAAGTGACCGCCAGGATGGCGCTTCCCGGTACGCCCTGCTGAATCAGATGAGCAACACGATAGGTGATAACGCGCGTTTTGCCGGTGCCCGCCCCGGCCAGCACCAGAGATGGACCTTCGGTGGCAAGAACTGCTTCGCGCTGCTGTGGATTTAGATCGTCAAGCAGATTCATGAAAAGGGGCCCAGGTAGGCGCAGCTATTGTAGCGGAGGGATTAGAACGGGGCAAACCGGCGCGGAGAGAATTAGTGCAAAGCGGGCGCGAGATCCACTTGAAAAAAGAAGAGCGCTTCGTTGTTGAGCATGAAGGCGACGTCGGGCACGTCGAGGCGGGCGCCGGTGAGCCAGTCGTAGTGGTGGTTCACGTCGAAA
>Ga0210394_10009034_pt1 | contig 10124 bp, 6 predicted proteins | sample IncBWC12MmetaG_FD_160121 | JGI IMG/M metagenome (GOLD analysis project Ga0210394, IMG submission 160121) | Forest soil microbial communities from Barre Woods Harvard Forest LTER site, Petersham, Massachusetts, United States - Inc-BW-C-12-M | ecosystem: Environmental > Terrestrial > Soil >...
CGATCAATGTACTAAGGGCAGGCCATGCCCGGTTAGCCTGTGAAGTGAACAGCGAAGTAAGCTGTCAGCAGCAGGAACCCACCGAAAGGGCGGCGTACCCGCTCTCGTAGGAATCCCCTTCCTTTATCGAGGGGAGGATGTCAAACTCGTTATCACCATCGTGGGAAGACGTGGGCACACAGACGAATCCGTCACCGAGAGAACATTCGCGCTGGTTCGATCTGCGCCTGGCCGCGGGCGCGATTTTGCTGTTGCCGGCCATCTGGTTCAGTTGGAAAACCGTGGATGGCCTGGACGCGCGCCGCTTCATTCGCACCGACCTGGCCGAGATAACGCATGCGCGCTACGGAATCCTGAGCGCCGACCAATGGCGCGGCATCATCGGCCCGATGCTCAACGCGCAAGTCGACAAGCTCGATCTCAAGGGGCAGAGCAAGAGTCTCCGGCCCATGGTTGAACGGTCGCTGTACACCCTGCTCGACAACATCAAGACGCAGATGACGTCGCCCAACCCCAAGGCAGGGGGCAAGCCCGGCGGGGGCAACGCGATGCTCGTGAACATGATCGTCGCATCCCTGCGCCCGCATGTGCCGGAGTACACCAACGTGGTAATGGCGCAGCTAACCAAGCCGGACACGCAAAAGAGCTTCAAGGACTCCATTCGCGGTGTGCTGGCCGATGCGGTGAAGAACACGTTCAGCTCGACGGACATGACCGCGTATAACGCCATCCTGGAGCGATATGGCTGCTCGAGCGGCCCCGTTTGCGAAGAGACTCTGGGCAAACAGATCGAGAAAGCGGACACGAAACTGACTCGCTACTATCTCACCGTGCTCGCATCGGCGGCGCTGGGTTTCATCCTGCTGATGGCCGGCAGGGCGACGCTCTCGCGGGGCGCCGTGGTGGTGCTGATGTTGTTCTGCATTGCGACGCTGGCCGGTGGAGTGCTCAGTCCGATGCTGGAGGTGGAAGTCCGCGTCACCAAGCTGGACGCAACCCTGCTGGGCACGCCCATCGAGTTTCGCGACCAGTCGCTGTACTACCGCAGCAAAACCGTGCTTGAGGTGTTTCAGACGCTGATGCAGATGGGCCGGCCGGAGATGACGCTGGTTGGCGTGCTGGTGATCCTGTTCAGCGTGGTCTTCCCGGCGCTGAAAATGCTTGCGCTCGGCGCGTGTGTCTTCCGACCGGCGCTGTTGCGCACCAACCGCGTCGTGAAGCTGCTGGCATTCGAGTTGTCCAAGTGGTCCATGGCCGACGTCATGGTCCTGGCGATCTTCATGTCCTTCGTCGCTTTCAACAGCGTCGTCGGAAGCGCGTTGAGCGGCTTGCACGAGGTGCCGAACATCCAACAAGTGCTGATCCCGACGGATTCTTCCAAGATCCTGCCCGGCTATTACTTGTTCATTGGTTTCTGCGTGTCGAGCATTTGCCTGTCGAAGAAGCTGGAGCGCGGAATCGCTTCCAGTTCCACATCCGAATCCGCATGATGCGATATCGACTCGCAGCATGGGAGAGACCACCTGCCCGAGAGCTAAGTATCCAAAAATGAGTACCACAGACTACACTGTTCCAAACCATGTTCGCAGTCCTTGAATTGCGCCTCAAAATGCCTGACCAAAAACGAATCTGGCGTGTGGTGATCCCGATAGGGCTCCTCGGGCTGTTGCTCGGGTCAACGCTCGGAGTGGTCTGGCATCATCACGCCAATCCTTCTTCCGACAACTGTTTGCTATGTCATCTGGTCATCGCTCCGTCGGTGGCCGGCATTCGTCATCCAAATATCCCAGTTACCCGCCCGGTTCCGCGGTAGTGGCGGTGCTGAACCCCCTTCCCTATCCTCAACAGCGTGACGCCAACATCGAACAGTGAGGGAACGGATCACGGATGGGGCAAGTCACCATTTCGTGGTGGGAGGCGCAGTGCAAGGTCAGGATATTTACCGTGCATACCCGGTCGTCGGTGTGAACCAGCCCATGACTTGGGCGCCGGCCGGCTTATCCCAACAATCGCGGTGGATCAGTACGCAGGAACATCAGTACGCAGGAACATCAGTACGCGGGAACGCTGGCGCGGTGGTTCGGGCTATCGGATGGTCAGATCCGCCAGGTATCTCCCAATTTCGGCAACTTTGGTTCGAGCCCGTATTTGGGATTCCTGGGATAGAGCGCGCATCTGGAAATTGATGCCTCTGGGCGTCAGCCCTCCCTGAAGCTTGATCTGGCCGATCAGCGCGCGTTCACATAGATCGGGATATCACATTTCGCGAATTCCTGTGCATTATGCTGGATCAGAATCACGGATTGGGCACAGGAGCGTTTCGAATTGAAAACGTTAATCATCTCGGCGCTGATCGCTGCATTGGGAGCTGGTCTGTCGCGAGGGCAGGTTAAGGATCATCCAATTCCTCACATTGCAAACAACAGTGGGCGCTTTGCCATAATGGTGGATGGCGCGCCTTTTCTGATGCTTGGGGCGCAGGCGAATAACTCCAGCGACTGGCCGGCAACGCTACCCAAGGTCTGGCCTGCTATCGAATACCTGCACGCCAACACTCTTGAGATCCCAATCTACTGGGAGCAGTTCGAGCCGAAGCCGGGGCATTTCGACTACAGCGCGGTGGACACGATACTTGCCCAGGCGCGCGAGCATCATGTGCACCTGGTGTTGCTGTGGTTTGGCACGTGGAAGAATGGCAGCCAGCACTACATGCCTGCCTGGATGAAGCAGCGGCCTGAGCGATACTTCCATGTGACCAACAACAGTGGCGAGTTCATTGATTCGCCATCTCCGTTCGCTGAAGCCTCTCTCGACGCGGACCTTCGCGCGTTCAATGCGTTTATGCAGCATCTGAAATCGGCCGATCCTAATCGAACCGTAATCATGGTGCAGGTGGAAAACGAAGCCGGCACGTGGGGAGCCTTGCGCGATTACTCGCCAGTCTCCGAAAAGCTCTTTGCTTCGCCCGTTCCATCGGAGGTGCTGAAGGCGATGGGCAAGACTCCCGGCTCAGGCTCGGCAAGCTGGCAGGACGTCTTTGGCGATGAAGCGGAGGTGTTCTTTCATGCCTGGGCGGTTGCTCGCTACGTGGGCAAGGTGGCCGAGGCCGGCAAGGCCGCCTATCCCCTTCCACTTTATGTGAATGCAGCGCTGCGCGATCCATTCAAGGGCGCCCCAGGCAGCTATGAGAGCGGGGGACCGACTGACAATGTGCTCAGCATTTGGAAGGCCGAGGCGCCGTCGATCGATATCCTCGCACCGGATATTTATCTCCTCGACACAGCGACCTACCTGAAGGTGCTCGCGCTTTACCATCGGCCCGACAACGCGCTGTTCATTCCGGAAACTGCCGGCACACCGCACGCCGCGCGTTTCCTGTTTTCCGCATTGGGACTGCAGGCCATCGGCTACTCGCCGTTTGGGCTTGACTACACGCGGTCGAATCATCCGGAAAGACTGGTGCCGGACTCACCCAACGCGTTCCTGGATCCAACCGCACAGAACTACAAGCTGATTGGCCCGATGATGCGCGACGTCGCACGCCTCAACTTCGAGGGCAAGCTTCAGGCCGTCTCTGAAGTTGAGGCCGAGACCACACAGATTTTGCACTTCGGTGACTGGGATGCCGTAGTCTCATATGGCGGCGGTCGCGGCTTTGCAGCCAAAGGCAATGCCGAGCCGGTCGGGCGTGCTCTGATCGCACAATTGAACGAGGGTCAGTTCCTCGTTACTGGGTACAACTGTCATGTCGATTTCAGGCCGGCTGGAACCGAGCAACAGCAGAAGTCCCAGAAGATCTCAGTGGGCACCGGCCAGACACCGTCGGCCCTGATTGACGGCAAATGGCAGCATCGTCAATTCATGCGCGTTGAAGAAGGCACTTACGAAGACGGCGCCTTCAAGTTCCTTCGCATTCTGAATGGTGACCAAACCGACTGGGGACTCAGCTTCAGCTCAGAGCCCGAAGTGCTCCACGTGTCAGTATCAACTTACTGATTTGCCACTAACCACTGATTTGCGTTCAAGTGCAGCGAGGCATCCAGCGCATCCCCTTTTTCGGTTTCATGGTGCTGAAGGGGTTACACCCGTTCCTTCCGTAGGCGCCGGCGCCGACCAGTCGTACAACTGAAATTCGCGGATGTGCGCTTCCGATGTGCTGGAAAGTATGTAGAGTCGGACGCGGCTCGTCGTCACCGCCGGAAAGGCGTCGATCTTCTTGTGCCCAATTGCCTGTCCCACCACAACGGATTCCCACACTTGGCTGGTATCGTTCCACGCATCGATAGCGTACTTCTGCACATGCTGGCCATCGTTCAGCCACTCCATTGTGACTGCGTGATCAAACCGGATTTGGTGATCGAATGACACTTCCAGCAAGGCCTGATGAGAACCAGCGGGTGCTGACCAAAACGTATCCGGATCGTTGTCTAGGGCAGCGTCCGCGTCCGCAGTGTTTGCGGTGTGCTGCAACACGAGATTCGTCTCTTCGCGACCACGCAAGGCGGCGCCGAATTCCTTCAGCCGAGCCACGTCGGCCTCAGGCAGAAGCCCACGATTGTCCGGCGCCACTCCCAGCATGAGCTGCGCTCCGCGGCCCACAGTCCTGTCGTACACATCGAGCAGTTCATCCAAGCTCTTCAGTGATTTCTCATCGTGCGGATGCCAAAACCAATGTTGCTTCCGCAACGGAGTGTCGGCTTCAACGGGCCGCCAGCGGCGGTATCCGTGGCGATCAATCACGTTCCAGTTCTCATAGTTCACGCTGCCCGATTCCGTTCCAACCCATCGCGCATCGCCGTATTCGAACAACCCGGTGTCGGCAAAGACAACCGTATTCGGTTGATACGTTCGCAGCGTCTCAATGATCTTCTTGAAGTCGTAAACGTGGCCTTCGCTCCCTGCGCCATCCAGCCAGAACTCCACCAGGTCTCCATAGCGCTGCGCCAGTTCCGCAAGTTCGGCGTTGTAGTAACGGTCGTATGCCGGCGGATCCTTGTAGCGCAAATCGTGCCGATCCCAGGGCGAAAGATAGACGCCGAACCTCAATCCATACTTGTGCGCCGCCCGCGCGACATCTCCCACCACGTCGCCCTTGCCACCCCGCCATGGGCTGCTCTTTATGCTGTAGGTGGTCTCGGCCGTGGGCCAAAGGCAGAATCCATCGTGGTGCTTGGCCACCAGCACAACGTATCTCGCGCCGGCATCTCGAATCGCTTCCATCCATTGGTCCGGATCGAACTGCGTCGGGTTGAAGACTCCCGGCGCCGCCGTTCCGTCGCCCCATTCGCGATCGAAAAACGTGTTGGTAGAAAAATGCACAATCACGCCAAACTCAAGATCCTGCCAGGCAGTCTGATACGGCGCAGGTTTGATCTCGCCCCCGGCATCCTGCCCGTGCACGAAAGCCCTGCCTAGACTTCCCAGAACCAGCAGGGACACCAACTCCAGCCGCAATCGCCAAAGGTTCTTCATTCGGAAGATTCTACCCTTTCAGCGCTTCTCAAGCTGTATCTTGCGTCAAGCAACGCTTGCCGGACAGGCCGCCGATTGGTTCACCTCCTCAGCCACGTCGTGCGCAAACACTCACTTTGACAACCGTCATTCGAATTGCATACTGTGTTTCGGTATCGAAATTGTTTCCTCGCGGAAGCCGCTCTTCCCCGCTACTCCGTCATACGCGACCCAGCTCAACCGCTCTCGCATTGTGGCGCCGTCGAGCCATCGTGCAACTTCAGGTCCACACGTTCACGCTTACGCTTTCTATTAACACCCAAGGAGGCCAGTTCATTTTGGGCGCGAATCCGATCTTAGGTGTGTTCCTTCACTGGCTGGGGGGCCTCGCTTCCGCCAGCTTCTACGTTCCCTACCGTAAGGTGCGCGGGTGGAGTTGGGAGACCTATTGGCTGGCCGGCGGCATCGCGAGCTGGATCTTTGCGCCGTGGATCATGGCCGCGCTGCTTACACACGATCTGCTGCCCGTTTTACATGCCGCGCCCGCGTCTTCCATCTTCTGGGCCTACCTGTTTGGTGTTTTATGGGGACTGGGAGGCCTGACCTTCGGCCTGACCATGCGCTACCTCGGGCTATCGCTCGGAATGGCTGTGGCCCTCGGATATACCGCCGTCTTCGGCACTCTCGTCCCTCCCATCTTTCACGGACAATTCGCACAACTGCTCTCCCACAAATCGGGTGTGATTATCCTGGCCGGCGTCGGAATCTGCGTGCTCGGCATTCTCTTTGCCGGAGCCGCAGGAATCTCCAAGGAGAAGGAGCTTTCGTCAGAGCAGAAGCTCGCCAGCATTCGCGAGTTCAACCTGAAACTGGGCCTTGGCGTGGCTACTTTCTGCGGCATTATGAGTTCCTGTTTTGCGTTCGGACTCGATGCCGGAAACCCCATCAAGGCGCTCACGCTCGCACATGGAACCAGCACCATGTGGCAGGGCTTACCGGTGCTCGTCGTGGTCCTTGCCGGCGGCTTTACCACGAACTTTGTCTGGTGCGCCGCGCTCAACCTGCGCAACCGCAGTTACGGCGAGTATCTCCGCATTTCGCCGGGTGCAGGCGCATCCCCGACAAGCGAACACCCGCCGCTTGAAAACATCATCGATGCCGCATCGACTGAGATGGCGCTCGAGGTCTCCGTTGACCGCCGTAGCGCCCCGTCACTCGCCCGGAATTACCTCTTCTCCGCGCTCGCCGGCGCCACTTGGTACATGCAGTTTTTCTTCTACACCATGGGCGAGACGCAGATGGGCCGCTACAAATTTTCCAGTTGGACCCTGCACATGGCCAGCATCATCATCTTCAGCACACTATGGGGAATTGCGCTCAGGGAATGGAATGGCGTAAGCCGGCGAACCAAGGTGCTGGTATTCCTCACGCTGCTTACGTTGGTGAGTTCGACGCTAATCGTCGGCTATGGAAACTATCTGGGAGTGCGGCAGTGAACCGTTGGGCGAATTAGTTTAAAGCAGGCTGATTCTGTGAGGCATGCGCCGGCTCTACTTGATCGTCGCCGGTCTCGTAAAGAATCCTCGCCCATCGCCGCATCGCCTCGGCCTTCAGAGGACCGCCGCCCACCTCATCCGACGCCAATTGCACGGCGAAATTCCCTCTCGTCGAGCTCTCCGCGTTCCCTGTTTCCACCTTCAGCCCAGTTTTTTCGGCCGTTAGCCTTGTCAGTAAACGGTTCCTGCTTCCACCGCCCAGGATGTGAATGCGATTCAATCTGCGACCGAGAATCTGCTGAAGGCTGATCAGCGCCGATGCGTACCGAGCAGCCATGCTCTCAAAAATGATTCGGGCAAACATCGGTTCATTGCCTGCGATATCTTCAACGACATCACAACCGTTCAGCCGTAGTTGCTCGTTCAATCGCGCCGGCATATCGCCGTCAAGAAGCAGAGACGCTTCATCCACTGGAACGACACCGGGAGAAACATCGCACTCCGCTGCCTGGGCAATGAGCGTTTCCAAATTGCACGGCCGCCGATCTCTTCCCCAGCTCTCCATGCACTGTTTCAGAATCCACATGCCGTTCACGTTGATGTGGAAGCAGAATCCGCCGGAGGCCGCGCCCTGATTGGTGAATCCGGCTTCCATCGCATCGTTCGTAGTAATCGCAGCATCGGTCAAGGTGCCCACCAACGACCAGGTCCCGGAACAAATGTAAGCAGCGTCCCCAAGATTCGTCGCGATCCCCGCGATCGCCGATGCCGTATCGTGACACGCAGGCGCAATCAGTTCTGTATCTCTGAAAGCGTCAAGCCCGGCCAGCAGTCCGTTCACTTTGCCCACCACCGTTCCCGCCGGCACAATGGGCGGCAGCGCACCTTCCGGAATTTTGAATCGCTGCAAGAGTTCCGCAGACCAATCTCCGGTCTCAAGGTCGACAAGCCCTGTGTGCGTAGCGTTGGTGTACTCCGCCACGCGGCGCCCGCCCAGGCGATGCAACACATACTCCGGAAGGCAGACCCACGGCGCATTCGCATCAATCCCGGCCGCACGATCGGCGAGCAGTTGATAAATGGTATTGATTCGCAACGGCTGCGCGCCCGTCAGCGAAAACATCCTCTGGCGGCCTTCCAACTTGTCCGCCGCTTCCTTCGCTGCAATCGTGCGTTCGTCGCGATAACAGAACGGCTGCTGCAACGGCTGCCCATTGTTGCCAAGTCGCACATAATCCACGGCCCAGCCATCCACTGCGATGGATGCAATACCTTCCGGCGCGCCCTCAGCAGCCTTGCACAGGCCATCGTCAAGGCCCGCCATGATCGCATCCAGCGGCCAGCGGAGAGCATTGCCCAGGTGAACCGGCCCGTTCGGAATGCGGTGAATCAACTCGACTGTCGGCCGCTCGTCACGCCAGCGCAGGAGCGAGACGCGACAGCTCTCCGCGCCGAGATCAATGGCAACGCGAGCACGCGTATCCACTGGTGAATACGCTCCTGGTTCGGTCACCGCAGAAACGCCTCTGGTAGCCCACCGTCGACCGGAAATAGATGTCCCGATGTGCAGCGCGAACGGGAGCCTGCAAGGAAGAGAATGGCCTCCGCGCAATCGACGGGATCTATGGGTTGATGCGTCAAGGTGCGCTTGGCGTAAAAAGTGGCCAGCAATCCGCGAAGCTCTTCATCGCTCACCGATTCCTCAAACGCGATCGCGTACTTGGTGAGCGAGGCCCGCACCCGGTCACGCGGAAACATGGTCGAGCCCTTCACCACCGTCGCGGGACAGATGCCGTTGACGCGAACCTTCGGAGACAGTCCAACAGCCAGTTCACGCACCAGATGGCTAAGCGCGGCCTTGCTCACATCGTACGCCTCGCTGCCACGCTTCGGCACGACGGCATTTGCTGAACTCGTGAGCACGATGGATCCGTCCAGACCCTGATCCGTGAAGATTCGCGCGGCTTCATCGCAGAGCAAGTAATTGGCAGTCACATTCACTTCGAGCGTCGTTCCCCACGTCGCTTCGGAGATAATCCCGTTCGGCGACGATGGGAACATGGCTGCCGTATTGACGAGAATATCGACGCCGCCGAATGCGGCAACTGTTGCCTTCAGCGCCTTGCCGATAGCGTCCCGGCTGCGGATGTCGACCAGGGTGGACGCCACAAATTCCTTCGACGTGATCGCGCCGAGTTCGCCAGCCACATGCGCGGCCGCAGCGGTATCGCGATCGGCCACCATCACGTGCGCGCCGCGCCCGGCCGCCAGCAGCGCAACATCGCGGCCAATGCCGCTGCCGCCACCCACCACCAGTAGAATGCTTCGGCTGAGTTCTTTTTCAGCGGGCTGGCGCCTGAGCTTGGCCTCTTCCATGGCCCAGTACTCAATGCGAAATGCCTCGCTCAACGGCATCGCAACGTAGTTCGTGACCACCTTGAAGCTCGCCGGATCCATCCCCTCGCCGCATTGCGGAAGAATGCCGCTGACCTGCTCTGTTCCCTCTCCAAGCAGGCTCGCGCCCTCCATCACGTGAATCGCATTCGTATAAAACTCACCGGTGATGCGCGCTTCTGTCTTGTTCTTGCCAAAGCTGAACATGCCCAGACCCGGAATCAGCACTATCGCGGGGCTCGTGTCGCGCAGCGCCGGCGAATCGGGCAGAGCAAACCTCTGATAATAGCTTCGATACTGCTCTCGATACTCGGCGAGCGAAGCGTCGAACCTCCGCTTCAGCGCATCCACATCTTCGTTCGCAGCCCATGGCACAAAGAGGGGCCGAATCTTGGTGCGGATGAAATGATCGGGACAACTTGTGCCGAGAAAAGACAGATCTTTCCCGTCACGCGAGTTCACAAATTGAAGCACATCGTCCGCGTCGCTGAAGCTCGCGATCCACTTGCGGTTCGCACTCACCCGTCCCCGCATAAAGGGCAGCACTTCAACGGCGAGATCCCTGCGTTTGGTTCGCGATTCGACCTCCTGTCCGCCAAAACGAGCCGCTCCCTTTTGGGTTCCATGCTGCGCAATGAACTGGCCGATCTGGTCGATCATGGTGAGCGTGTTCATGTAACACTCACGCTGCGTCTCCCCCCACGTGAATAGGCCATGCGCTCCCAGCACAATGCCATCGCAACCAGGGTTCTCTTCAACGGCGCGCTTCATCATCAAGGCCAG
>Ga0210394_10009036_pt1 | contig 10122 bp, 7 predicted proteins | sample IncBWC12MmetaG_FD_160121 | JGI IMG/M metagenome (GOLD analysis project Ga0210394, IMG submission 160121) | Forest soil microbial communities from Barre Woods Harvard Forest LTER site, Petersham, Massachusetts, United States - Inc-BW-C-12-M | ecosystem: Environmental > Terrestrial > Soil >...
GCGTCGTTTCCTGAGAAGCGGTTGCGGTCGTCGTTCTCCCGTCCCGGGCTTGAGGAGATTCTGCTCTTCCGCTCGCACGTGGATGGTGCGGTCGAGCGGTTGCTCGAAGGGACCCCGGATCCCGAGGCCCTGCAGCGCATCGAACTGGGCTTGAACCACGAGGAGCAGCACCAGGAGCTCATGCTGACCGACATCTTGAACGCGTTTTATGTCAATCCTTTACGGCCAGTGTATCTCGCGGAAGAGGGTGAACCCAAGGCCCAGAAGCGGGCTTCCGCCAAGAACTCAGGGAATGCTGCGGCGAACCCGGCGCCGATGCGTTTTTTGCGGTTTGAAGGCGGTGTGCACCAGGCCGGCCATGCGGGCGACGGATTCTGTTTCGACAACGAGCTGCCGCGCCACCGGGTGTGGCTGGAGCCCTATGCGATTGCCGAACGCCTGGTAACCTGCGGCGAATACCTGGAGTTCATGGAAGACGGCGGCTATCGCAGGCCCGATTTGTGGCTGAGCGACGGCTGGAATGCGGTGCAGGACAACGCCTGGCACGCACCGCTCTACTGGAGCAGTGATAGCGGCGAATGGTCGATCTTCACGCTCCGAGGCGCGCTCCCGCTCGCGCGCAAGAAGAATGCGCCGGTGGGCCATTTGAGCTATTTCGAGGCCGATGCTTACGCGCGCTGGGCCGGTTACCGCCTTCCCTCCGAGTTCGAATGGGAGGCCGCGGCCGAGGGCCGTCTGATAGCCGGCAACCTGCTTGACTCGGGCCGGCTCATGCCCACTCCGGCCAGCGAGATTGCCGACACCCAAGTTGGGGAGCCTTCGGGCGACGGAATCGCCCTGCTGCCCGAGAATCCCGCCGGGCCATTCCAGCGCCCGTGGCAATTGTTTGGCGACTGTTGGCAGTGGACGTCGAGCGCATACCTCGGGTATCCGGGGTTCCGTCCGCTTCCCGGATCGCTGGGTGAATATAACGGAAAGTTCATGAGCGGGCAAATGGTGCTGCGCGGCGGCTCTTGCATTACGCCGCGTTCCCACATCCGCGCCAGTTACCGCAACTTTTTCACGCCCGTGACCCGCTGGCAATTTTCCGGAATCAGACTGGCAAGCTGGTGACTCTAATCGCAAGTTGGTAACTCCGATAAGGATCGGCCGCATCCAAGTCCTCGCATGACGACAATTTCGCTCCCCCTTAGCAGCGTCCAAATCGAGTCGCAAATTGCCGCCGCCGTAAGTGAAGGACTGCTTTCGCGGCCCAAATGGCTGCCCTCCTGGCTGTTTTATGATGCCGTGGGGTCGCGCCTCTTTGACCAGATCACCGAATTGCCCGAGTACTACGTGACCCGCACCGAGCGGGGAATTCTCAAGGCACGGGCGGAGGAGATTGTGCACCTGGCAGCCGGCAGGGAGGCTCTGCGCATCGTCGAGTTGGGCGCCGGTTCCTGCGATAAGACGCGGCTGCTGTTGCGGCACGCCGTGGACCGCCAGGACACAGTTGTGTACGAACCGTTGGACGTCTCGGCCAGCGCGCTGATCGAGGCCCAGGAGCGCCTCGAGAATGAGATTTCAGGTGTGCTGGTGTCGCCGCGAGTTCTCGACTACACGCAGGACTTCACCCTTGAGCCTCGCAATCACGGGGAGCGCCGGCTGGTGCTCTACATCGGCTCCAGCATCGGCAACTTTGAGCCGGATCAGGCGCAGCGACTGCTTGAAAACGTGCGCGCTGCCCTGGTTCCCGGTGACGCGCTGCTGCTGGGCGTGGACATGGTGAAGGATCGGGACACATTGCGGGCAGCCTACGACGACGCGGCCGGCGTGACGGCGGCATTCAACCGCAACATCCTGGCGCGCATCAATCGCGAACTGGGCGCGGACTTCGATCCCGAAGCATTCACCCATCGAGCAGTGTGGAACCGGTTTCGGTCGCGCATCGAGATGCACCTCGGGAACCTTCTGCCGCAAACGGTGAAGATTCCGTCGCTCGACCTGCGGCTGGAGTTCGAGGCCGGCGAGACCATCCACACCGAGAACAGCTACAAGTACCAGCCGGGGCAGGCGGAGGCGCTGATGCGGACCGCCGGTTTCGCGCCCGAACAGACTTGGACGGATGAAAAAGGCTGGTTCTCTGTCTGCCTGGCGCGGGCGGATTAAGATCGGATTAAGATCGCAAATACCCCTTATCCACGCGGCACTTATTCTGGCTTCGATGGGAATACATGTGCAAACTATCGGCCCATCATCGGGAGAGAGAAGACATTTTGGATTTCGGCGTCGCTTAGCGCTTCGGCTGGCAAATTGACAGACGTGCATAGTCTACGGATGAGGGAAACAAGGCGCTCATTCGTGCGGTCGGCAAAGAAATCTCGCAAGCTTTTCATCGCTTCCCGGTCATTGGACCAAAGTACGGAGATCCTGTTTAGCTCAAATAGAAAACGAGCTTTGAACTCGTCAGGAACTAGTTGGTAGGAGCCGAGTACCCATTTCAGTCCCGATAGGTTTACGACGCACTCGACCTTTTTCTGCTTAATCTCAGTAGATTCGACCGCTTGGGAATTCATCTTGAAACCCTTGATTGCCGCCAGATATGCCACCGCGCCGCCAACAAAGGCTCCGAAAATGGCGGCACCACCCGCGATCAGAGCCGAACTTATCACTTCGCTCATGTATTTCGCACCTCATTCGTGAGACCAGAGATTAATTTCTGGTCGGCGATCTTACTTCGGATTGGCGATCCTCACCAGCAAAATGTCGTGGCTCCCCAGCTCAATCGCCATATTGTCGTTGAGGTCCACTGTCTTCCCCGTCCACAGATCCTTGCCCGACTGTGCGCCATGCAATCCCAGCTTAGCCAGGCTCAGATGGAACGGATGCGTCGAGTACCGGTCGCTCCCCGCATTCAGCACCGCAATTGCCACCGCCCCGCCGGCCAGGTGCTTCGCCCACACATCCACCTCGCCCTCGCTATACACCCGCGATGCCTGCTTCCCAAGCGTGTCCTGGTCAATTGCGATCACGTCGCGGTTGGTGAGAATATCCTTGATCCCCGGCTTCATATGCGGCAGGTCATTTCCCGCCAGCAGCGGCGCCGACAGCATAGCCCACATCGAGAAGTGTGCCCGGTTCTCCGCCAGCGTGAGCTTGCCGTTGCCCACCTCCAGCATGTCAGGATCGTTCCAGTGCCCCGGCCCCGCGTAGCCTTCCAGCCCCTCCTGCTGGCTTAAAATCGTGTACATCGAGTTCCAGTTGGCCTGGATGTCTCCCGTCGTCCGCCACAAATTCCCGCCCAACTCCGGCGCCCACTCCCAAACCGCATCCCATCCGTACTGGCAAAGCGAAAGCACGATCGGCCGCCCTGTCGACTGCAGCGCCTTGCCCATCTTCACTTACGCCTCGCGCATCAACCTCATCTGCGCCGCCTTGTCGTCCGGCGCTTGCTTCGCCATCACGTCTTCGCGAAAGCTGCAAAGGTCGTATTTCAAATAGTCGATGCCCCAGTCCGCGTACATCTTCGCGTCCTGCTCCTCGTGCCCCAGCGACGCCGGAAACTTCGCGCACGTCTTCGTACCCGGCCCCGAGTAGATCCCGATCTTCAGCCCCTTCGAATGCACATAGTCCGCAAGCGCTTTCATGTCAGGAAATTTCTCGTTCGTGTGCAGCAGCCCTGTCGCGTCGCGCTCGCCCTCCCACGTGTCGTCGATATTCACATACACGTACCCCGCGTCCCTCATTCCGCTGGCCACAATCTGGTTGGCCGAGTCGCGAATGTCTTTGTCGGTCACCTTCTCCGCGAAGTAGTTCCAGCTGTTCCATCCCATCGGCGGCGTCAAGGCCACAGGCTCCGCCGTTTCCGGCAAACCGGCTCGTACCGATGAAAGCGCGCGCGCCGCGGGCTGCGACTTCGGCGTCTTCGTTGCGGAAGAAGCCCCTTGAGTGAAAGCGGTGAGCGGTGCAAACGCAACCAGCAGGAACGAAACCGGAGCGGCAAGACGCATGGCGAGGTTCTCCTGAAAACGATTTCAGTGCGCCATCTTACCCTGCGCCCCCGCATACTTGCAACGCCAACCTGCTCCAATTCCCCGCGCCCATTCGCGCCGCACTGCTTATAATCGCTGCACGGAAATGAACGTTGCATTTTTGCGCCCCCGCCCGTTGAGGTCGCACTGCCCGTTTCTGCGGAGGTTCTCTCTTGTACAAATCCAGAAGACTTTCCTTGGTGAGCTGTCTCGCCGTCGTAATCGCGTGCGGTCCGGCGTCGGCCACCGCCGCACCGCCCGACACACCCGCGCGCCCCAACCTGCGCGACCAGCTCGATGCGGTCTTCAACAAACGCGCTTATCCCGTGAAGAGCATTCAGCTCGCCTGGCAGAAGGACGGGGAGATCTATACCATCCTCGAGCCGCCCACCGGCGGCAAGGGCATGGACATCGTTGCCTACGATACCGCCTCCGGCAAGCGCAGCGTGCTCATCTCCGCCGCGCAGCTCACGCCCGATGCCGCCAAGGCCCCCCTCGACATCGACGAGTACTCCTGGTCCGACGATCGCACCAAGCTCCTCGTCTTCACCAACACAAAAAAGGTGTGGCGGCGCAACACCCGCGGCGATTACTGGGTCTTCGACCAGGCAGCCGGTACCTTGAAGAAGCTCGGCGGCGACGGGCCCGAATCCACGCTGATGTTTGCCACCTTCTCGCCCGACGGCACGCGCGTGGCGTGGGTCCGCGCCAACAACCTTTACGTTGAAGACCTCGCCACCGAGCGCATCACGCAGCTCACCAGCGACGGTTCCGTCGACATCATCAACGGCACCTCCGACTGGGTCAACGAAGAAGAACTCGATCTGCGCAACTGTTTCCGCTGGAGCCCCGACGGCAAATACATCGCCTACTGGCAATTCGATCAGTCCGGCGTGGGCGAGTACACCCTCATCAACGACACCGCAGCCGAGTATCCCACCACCTTCAAGTACAAATACCCGCAGCCCGGCACCACCAACTCATCCGTCCGCGCCGGCGTTGTGTCCGCTTCCGGCGGTCCAACCGAATGGATCAAGCTCGACGGCGATCCGCGCCAGCATTACATTGCGCGCATGGAGTGGGCCGGAAACTCCAATCAGGTCCTTATCGAGTATCTCGATCGCATGCAGCAGGACAACAAGCTCATGCTCGCCGACAATCATACCGGCGAAGCCAAGCTCTTCTTTGAAGACACTGATAAAGCGTGGGTCGACGTCGTCCCTCTCACCTTCATTGGCAAACGCGGCGCCAAGGGGCCCGATTTGCTGTGGCTGAGCGAGCGCGACGGATGGAGCCACGCCTATCGCATCGACCGCGCCACCGGCCAGCCGCATCTCATCACCAACTTCGATGCCGACGTCATCTCCGTCGAGGCCATCGACGCCGAAGGCGGCTGGCTCTACTTCATTGCCTCGCCCACTGATCCCATTCGCCGCTACCTTTATCGCTCTCGTCTCGATGGCCAGGGCACGCCAGAGCGCGTCACGCCTGCCGATCTCACCGGGTCAAACACCTACGACATCGCGCCCAACGGCCACTTCGCGGTCCATCTCTTCAGCACCTTCACCACGCCGCCGAACTTTGAGGTCGTCAGTCTTCCCGATCACAAGGTGCTGCGCACGCTCGTGAGCAATGAAGAAATGGGTAAAAAAGCGCAGGCGCTGTTGCCCACGCAGCCGGAGTTCTTCAAGGTGCCGGTGGCCGGCGGCATCACCCTCGATGGATGGATGATGAAGCCGCCGGACTTTGATCCGGCAAAGAAATATCCTGTGGTCACGCTGGTTTACGGCGAGCCCGCCGCCACCACCGTGCGCGACGCATGGGGCGGGGGGCTTGCGCTCTATCACGCCATTCTCGCTCAGCAGGGATACATCGTGCTCAGCTTCGATAACCAGGGCACTCCGTCGCCCAAGGGCCGCGAGTGGCGCAAATCCATCTACGGCGCGGTGGGGGTGCTCGCGTCCGCGCAGCAGTCGCAGGCCATTCAAGCCCTGGCGCGCGAGCGCAGCTACATTGACACCTCGCGCATGGCCATCTGGGGACACAGCGGCGGCGGCTCTCAAACGCTCAACGTCATGTTCCGCTACCCCGGTGTCTACTCCGTCGGGATGGCCGGATCGCCGGTGCCCGATGAGGCCCACTACGACACCATCTACCAGGAGCGCTACATGGGCCTACCCGATCAGAACAAGCAGGGTTACCATGACGGTTCGCCCATCAGCTTCGCCGACGGACTCGCCGGCCACTTGCTCATCATCCACGGCTCCGGCGACGACAACGTGCACTACCAGGGCACAGAGATGCTGGTGAATCGCCTCATCGAACTGGGAAAGCAGTTTGACTTCATGGACTATCCGAACCGGTCGCATTGCTTGTGCGAAGGCCGTGGAACTACGTTCCACGAGTACAGCACCATGGCGCGTTATCTTGAAGATCATGTGCCTCCGGGCGGCGTCGCGCGGTAATTGCGTCCTGCCCCTTGTGCCCCGTGCCCCGTCTTTGCGCCTTCCTCCCGGCGCCAGGGCGGGAGACCACGAACCGCGGGTCGTATTCGGATTCGCACAGCCAAGGAAGAAATCATGTCCGCATCGCGCAGGGATTTTCTAACCTACAGCTCGCTGGCCGCGTTGAGCGCCGCGCTCGACGCCTCTGTCAACGCGCAAGCCCCGCCGCAAAACCAGCAATCCACGCCTGGAGCGCCCACGGCCTTCGGCACCTCGCCCGCAGTGGGCCCTGAAGTTTCGCCGGCCACGTTTGCCCAAGCTGAAAAGCTGGTGCAGATCGTGATGACACCCCCGGAACGCGATCAGGCCGCCGGCAACTGGCGCATGCAGATGGCACCCAACTACGAGTATCGCGTGGGTCCGCGCAAAATCGAGTTGGAACCGTCTCTACAACCGGCCACCATGTGGAACCCGGCGATTCCGCAGGTGGGCGCGCTGCATGAAGGCGATGGGAAATTCCTGCGCAGCGCGTCGGCCGCGAAACCGCTGCCCGCGAGCGAGAACGAAATCGCATTCGCGCCCGTTACGCAGCTCTCGCGCTGGATCGAGTCACGTGCCATCACGTCAGAACGGCTCACCGAAATCTATCTGCATCGCCTGGAGCGCTTCAATCCCACGCTGCGCTGCGTCATCACGCTCACCCGCGACCATGCACTCGAGCAGGCGCGCAAAGCTGACAATGAGATTGCTGCGGGAAAGTATCGCGGGCCACTGCACGGCATTCCCTGGGGTGCGAAAGATCTCCTCGACACGGCAGGCATCCCCACCACCTATGGCGCCGAGCCATATCGCAATCGCGTGCCGGAAAAAGATGCTGCGGTCGCGGCGCGCTTAAACGCCGCCGGTGCAGTTCTCGTCGCCAAGCTCAGCCTCGGAGCGCTGGCGTTGAACGACATCTGGTTCGGCGGACAGACCATGAATCCCTGGCTGCTTGAAGAAGGTTCCTCGGGCTCCAGCGCAGGTCCTGGCGCAGCCACAGCGGCTGGCCTCGTCGGCTTCGCCATAGGCAGCGAGACCGGCGGCAGCATCGTCAGCCCCTCCATGCGCTGCGGCGTCACCGGACTGCGCCCCACCTACGGCCGCGTGGCGCGCACCGGCGCCATGACGCTCTGCTGGTCGCTCGACAAGCTCGGACCTATGGCGCGCAGCGTGGAAGACACCATCCTGGTTCTCAACGCCATCAGCGGCCCCGACCCAGGCGACTTGGCCTCTGTGCCCAGCAAGCTCACCTTCAACGCCGGCGCGAGCGTGCAGGGCCTGCGCATGGGCTACTTCCCCGCATGGATGAAGGAGAGCCCCGCCACCGACGTCGATCGCGCGTCGCTCGAGACGGTGAAGAAGGTGGGCATGGAGCTTGTCGAGGTCTCCATTCCCGACTGGCCCTACGACTCGCTCAACCTCATGCTGTTTGCTGAAGCCGCCGCGGCATTCGACGATCTGGTGTTGAGCCGCAAAGTCGACGAGCTGAAAGCGCAGGTACCCGATGCATGGCCGAACGTCTTCCGCCAATCGCGCTTCCTCTCCGCGGTCGACTTCGTGCAGGCCGATCGCTTCCGCCGCAAGGTTGCGCAGGAGATGGCGCGCCTGATGGGTCAGGTGGATTTGCTCCTGGTGCCCTCGTTGCGCGACGAGATGCTGGTCATCACCAACAACAGCGGCCATCCGTCTATCACGTTGCGTGCGGGATTTGTTGAAGTGTCCGAAGCCCGCAGCGACTGGGCTCCCGATCCGAACAACCCGCCACCAAAGTTCAACCCGCCGCGCCGCGTCCCCCACGGAGTAACGCTCATCGGCCGTCTCTTCGACGAGGGCACGCTCTGCCAGGCGGGCATGGCCCTCGAAGCCGCTTTCAACGTAGTCGGCGAACATCCGCCAGGATTCTGAGTCTAGTCCGCACGATTTCAGCGGGCGCCCAGGTCTCGCTTGCCCAGGTCTCGCTTTTGAGACCTGGGAACTCACCTATCCCGTAAACGACGCTATCTTGTCATATCGCGCCGTATTCGCCATCAACGAGTGTACGTGCTCAACTCCACGAATCCCACCGCGTGCGCCCGCCGCGGTACAATTCAGCGCCGCCGCGGCACACGCAAAATCAAGCTGCAGCTCGAGCGTCCATTCCTGCAGCATCGCATAGATAAACCCCGCATGAAAAACATCGCCTGCGCCCGTGGTGTCGACCACACTCACGCAATACGCCGGCCGCATGAGGAACCGCTCGCCGTCCCACGCAATCACGCCGTCCTGCCCTAACGTCGCGGCAGCCAGCTGGCATCCGTAGTGAGCATGGATCGACCGCAGCGCCTGCTGCAAATCCTGCTCGCCCGTCAGACGGGCCGGAAAGTCGCGGCTCACAATCAGGTAATCGACGTTGCGGATCAGGTCGTTGACGCCGGGATAGGTCTCATCGAGATCGGCAATAACCGCGATGCCCGCCTCGCGCGCCCACTGCGCGGAAGTCGCTGCCGCAGCAGTCTCGTACCCATCCACGTGCAGCGCGCGCGCCTGCACAATCCATTCGCGGTCGAGGTCCCCGGGCAGCAGCAGCAGCCGTTCATCGCGGCGGCATAACACCGTGCGCTCTCCGCCGCCATCCACCAGGATCAGCGATTGCGGGCTGGCGGCGTTCGGCACTTCGGTTAACCGGGCATCCACTCCCGCGCGCTTGAACTCGCCGCGATGCAAACGGCCCGCATCATCGTCGCCGATCTTGCCCACGTAGCGCGTCCGCATGCCCCAGGTCTGGCAGGCAATCACCGTGCTGGCCGTCTGGCCGCCAGGCATGACCGATGCATTGGTGTACTCGAGTTTGGAGCCGCGCTCCGGAAACGCGGCCAGCGGAATCAGCGTGTCGGTGGCGTTCAGGCCCACTCCCACCAGGTCCACCATCGGCACTTCGGGCATAAAGGTCATTGTATCGGTCTAGTTGAACCGGGTCGTCCGCCACAACCCCCACGCGCACGTGGCAGCGCTGGCAATCAGCAATACGGTAAGCACGCCGGTCCACCCAAAGTTCATCGCCAGCGAGGGCACGCGCGCCTTGACCCCAAGCATCACAAACACCGTTGCCGCGAAAAAGAGGATAATCCAGTCCCACCAGGCCCGGGCTTCCTCCGCCCGCCTGGAACTCCCATCGAATGTGCTGATTACGTCCTCCAGATCGAGCCCGTACCGCGCGCACTCCCTCTCAATCGCTTGCGTTGTGTGGTGGGATTCGCGGGCGGTGGCTACGGCTGAACTTACGGCGATGGCGCCCAAAATCATCACCACGGAGCCGGCCACAACCAGTACCAGGCGGGCGGGGTCGTGCGACAGCTCGCCGAACACCAGCGCCCCCCACGCCAGCCCCCAAAGCTGGTTGGTGTTCGAGAGCGGGATACCCCGTCCGATCCCCAGGTACTTGGTTGCAAACTGTTGAAAAATATCGCCTATGACCCAAACGAACCCGCCCAGAAACAGCCAGAAGAGCAGGGGCAGAACCGCCGGCGAATGGAACACGGTCGCATGCCCCCCGCCGTCGAAAACGAGGACCAGCGCCAGCATTGTGCCCAGCTCCCCCACCGTAAAAATGGTCACAAACGACAGCGGATTCATCCCCGACAAATAAGCCT
>Ga0210394_10009037_pt1 | contig 10121 bp, 9 predicted proteins | sample IncBWC12MmetaG_FD_160121 | JGI IMG/M metagenome (GOLD analysis project Ga0210394, IMG submission 160121) | Forest soil microbial communities from Barre Woods Harvard Forest LTER site, Petersham, Massachusetts, United States - Inc-BW-C-12-M | ecosystem: Environmental > Terrestrial > Soil >...
CCGGTTCAATCGACCGTCGCAATACGGAGTGCGATGGAAAGTGCCGCTGAACGGTTAAGACAATAGACGGTTATACTCAATTGTCAACAAAATATTAGATGGAGATAAGTTAGTTGTGGATATTACTAGGGTCGTTATCGTACAGGCCCGAAAAGGCTAGAAACAGTCGGTTGGTCTCACCATCTATCTCGATAATTCCGACCTGGAAACCTGACCTCCGACTTGCCGTCCGCATGGCGACTCGGATAGGTCCTGATACGCCTTATCGGAATATAGCTTTTCGGGCATCAGGTACTGGCCACTTTCCTACCTTATTCAATCTCGTCCGGGTCGTCTGGATTGAGTGGTGTCCCGGATGGTCCCATGCTTGTTTCAGATGATTTTCGGCTCGCTTGTACAAGCGAGAAAAAATTACCATAATTTCGACTTTATTGTTCCTACCGTGAGTTGGGTACACGATATCTTCTGCAATCATTCTCAACAACTTACGCCGTCGTCGAATTGGAGAGGAGCGTGCGTCCATGACTGTCAGGAGGCGCTGCCATGGATGTGAAGTACATACACCTGCTCCTGTTTCGGTGCAAACCATGTACGGCACCACTCGCAGTTACTGTGATTAAGTCCGGAGGGCAATCTTGAGAAAATCGATGGCCTATGCTTCCCGCTGCTCCGCCAAGTCCACGCGGTCACAAACGGGGTTCTTTGAAAATGCTGTCCTGAAGCTGAAAGCAAACACCATGAAGAGACAAAAGGTTTTCTCACTTGCCCTGCTGCTGATCGAAGTGCCATTCACTTTGTTCATTGCAGGGGTCGTGGTGCCGAGTCTCCTCCGCTCTGAATTGGCCACGAGGGAGGCTTTGGCTCTGGGTTCTCTCCGAGTAATCAACATCGCAGGGTTTGCATTCTCATACACGACCCAAAGCGTCGAATTTGCCATCTTGGGCAGCTTACTGGGTACCTTGGCGGCTTTTGTTGTCCATTTTCGCGCCGCTGCACGCAGAAACGCAACCTCTACAAGAAGAACCATTCTACGGACTGCGCTATTGCGGCATTGAGACTGTTCTGGGAATTGTGGCAGCGTTGGCGGCGCAGGTCAGGATTGGCCAGCCTCTTGATTTCTCCGCAACAAATGTATAATCTGACGAACGTTCGTCCCCGAGAATTGCTTATCCAGAGATCACGCAAGCTCTGGCCCATCTGTTTGCGGAGGGACGAATGGACCGAAAGCCTGTTTCTTCACACTTCCACATTCAATGGAATGACTTCGTCTGCCTGGACTGGCAATGCTTCACTACCCGTGAGTTAGCGATGACACGAGCGAAGGAACTCGCCAGGCCCGATGAAGAGTTCACTATCGTAGAGGTGTCCGGCACGTGTGCTCCAGGAGGACCAAAAGCGGCTTCAGTTGGCGCCTGACACTCGTCCAATGTCGTGCTCATCTGATTTTACGACGTGATCGACACTAGGTCGAGGCCGCCGCAGCACGACTAGTTGAAAGGATCGATATGGGCCCGTCACCGTGGAGACCTTCCAAAACTTGTGGCGGAGGTTGGTGGCGACAGAGACTCAATAAGCGCCATCGAGCTGCCGAAAAAACGCCGCGCGGCGCAAGGTGCGGAAAGTCGCCTGAGCATCCCGAATTTTACGTACTTCCGTCGAGCCCATTCAAGAGCTGACCTTCAGAGAGCCGCATAAACATTGTGGAGAAGTTGGGGTGAGCGACGGGGTTTGAACCCGCGACCCTCGGTGCCACAGACCGATGCTCTACCAGCTGAGCTACGCTCACCACAGGACGTCGAGGCGGATGGTGCGGCCATCGGCTGGCGCAAGTTTCTTCGTGGCGAAGGGACGTTCCGAGGGCCCTCGGTACGTCTCAATGCGCGGGACGAAAATCGGACCAGCACCAGCATTCTACACTATCTGCGCGTTCAGTTGAAACCGTTGCACCTCTCCATTTGCGCCGCGATTGATGATACAAAACTGTATGGCCATCCGCGGCATTTTTCGGCTTCTGTATCTCTACGACGTGGCGGAGTCGATCGACCTTGCAACGCTTCGCGCCTTGCTGGGCGAGCGGGGCGGGTTCGCGGAGCAATCGTTTCCGCGGCGCACGCCCGGATATGTGCGCTTCGAGCAAGCGCCCGTTGTTGAGCCGGCCGAGTTCGTCACGGTTTGCCCCGGCGTCGACGCCGCCTGCCCGGTGAAATATTACGGATTCGGGGCGATTGTGGTCCAGGTGGAATTGCCGTTCGATTGCGATTGGAAATCGCTCGTCGAACAAGGCGCGCGGTGGATGGACGCGCCGGGCGTCGAGCCTGTTGTGCGCGAAATGGCGCGGCGGCGCATGGATCGCATCAGGCCGGCGGTCGCGCGACCCACGGAAGATTGGCTGCAGGAGAGCTACCTCGTCGTCGAAATTCACGAAATCGGCGGCGCGGAGGGAAAACAGCCGGCGGCCGACGAGCTTGTCGCTTCGCACGGCGGGGAACTCGTGCAGCTGATTCGAGGGGAAACGACAGCGCTTGCGCCGAAATCGATCGACGAAGCCCTGGAAGTCAGCCTTTCGTATTACCCGTCGGATTTGGTCGTCATCGGCTCGCACGGTTCGGTCGTATACGACGGAGCCGAGGATGCCTTGGCGGTCACCCAAATCCTGGAGTACGCCAAGATGCAACTCCTCGAGTTCCGCTACTACGACCGGTTTATGTCACGCGTCCTCGCGGATTTCTACACGGCCCTGGAACGAAAGAGAAACGCGCTGCTCTCCCGCTTTAGCCTGCCGCGCGAGGCCCAGCGCTTCAACACAATTCGTTTGGACGTGATGGATCTGACCGAGCGGATCGACAACGCCATCAAGTTCGTCAGCGACATCTACTACGCCCGAGTCTATCGCCTGGCGGCGGGGCGGATGGGCGTGCAGGATTACCGGAACCTGGTGGAGCAGAAGCTTCACACGTTCGAGGAACTCTACGACTCGATGGTGGATCGGTTCAACGAAACGAGATCGTTCGTTTTGGAAGTCCTCATCGCTATCCTGGCTGTTCTTGATGTGATCTTTCTGTTCCGCGGCCGGTAAAACCCCTTCCTTCGAGGTTTTGGTGGCACCGCTATTTCTTGGGCGCCGTGGGTTTCGTCTTCTGGTTTGACGGGTTTGCCGCGCCATAGGCCCCGCTGTTCTTAATGAACTCTTCGTTGTAGTCACCATTGTCCGCGCAAATGAATTCCTTGACGTCCCAAGTGGGCTCGAGCTTGTAGTTTCGATATCCAGTCCAGGTGGTCGTATATGCCTTTGGGTCGTCGATCGTGATCGTAATTTGCAAGGACTCGTGGCTAGGGCGGCGGATGCGCTCGATTACGTGAAGCTGGTCCGAATGCGGAAGCCCTCCACGATCGATCCAGGTCTTCTCGTTAAGGCCAACCGTATCGACGACGAGCGTGTCTCCCTCGTACCGCCCGATCGAGTCTCCCATCCAGGTAAGTTCGGGGTCCTTGGGATGCTGGCGCCCGTCGGTGAATATTTGACGCACGTGGTGATCGAACTCGAAGTACTGAAGCACGCGCCCCGTCGTCTGAATCATTTCGAGCGCGAATGGCTGAATATAGATGCGCGGCACGCCGGGAGGAAGGCACCCCACGTCCTTGCCCGTAGTCGGATTTACGTAGTCGGTGGAATCCTCAAACGCCCTGGGTCCGTACGAAGGCTTCGCGGCCAGGTATCTCTGCTTTCCCCACGGAGTCATCGGAGGAATGTCCGGCGTAAAGGAATACGTAGTCCATTTCGCCTCGGGCATGTTCGCTTCCCAAACTCCGGAAAGGTCCACCGTGGGGGTTGCCGAGCGGGTAGCTGTCGCTTCCGGCTGCCCGGCAGTCTGCGCGCACAGGATGGAGCAGAAGACGAGTATCGCCGTCTGCGCCAGAATCATCCTGATCACAAGATTTCGCAAATTATGCCTTCGAGGTTCGCGATTTGGCTCATTGGTACGGCCAAACCTTGCCTTGTGCATCCGTCACCAGACACTCCGTGCATTGGAGTTCCAACACGCGCGCGCCGTTTCTGGCGCGATGGCCGGTAATGGTGATCGTGTCTCCCGCCTTCAGGGTATTCTTTTCCCATCCGAGCCGGCTCAGGTGGTTATTGCTGCTCTCTTCCGCCAGCCAGTGCTCGACCTCGCCTTTGCTGGCGACCACGTCGATGTAGATTAGCGCGTGGGGATTCATGAACTCGAACTTCGTGACCGTTCCCTTCAAGGCGGTCAATTTTTCCATGTCAAACGCCGATGTCCCGTGATGCGCAGACAGCGGCGCCAAGAACGTCAGAACTGCAAAAAATATGCCGACGAAAGGAAGGGTTTTGTTCTGCAAGAAACACCTCGCGACTTGAGGCGGATCATCGCTCTGTGATCCATCGATTGTCAATCGTTCTAGGCGTTTGGTAGTGTCCTAATTTGCGGTTATAACTTTCCCCAAAAAGCAAACGTGACTGCGCCGAGCAAAAAGAAGAACGAGACAGCATGATTCCATTTGATGCTTTCGCCGAGATACGACCATGCGAACACGACGAACACGCAGAGCGTGATTACCTCTTGGATGATTTTCAACTGAAATGCCGTGAATTCGCCATAACCTATGCGATTTGCGGGGACTTGAAAACAGTATTCGGCAAACGCGATCATCCAACTCACAAGGATTACAGTAAAAAGCGGAGCCTTGCGGTATTTCAGGTGGCCATACCAAGCGATTGTCATGAAGATGTTTGAGCAAATAAGAAGTAGGATGGTTTTCATGGCCGCCCGAATCGTATCACAAGCTCGATAAAGCGAATTAGGACACTACCCGGCGTCTGAACGAATCTATCCCCTAACGGTTGATGACGCTGGACCCGCACGCCGAGCCACTTCCTGCCGCTGGCGCAACACGATCCTCTGCGATATATTGTTGGACTGCCTTAAACTTAAAACACACGAAAGGATGTTTCTTCTACAATTATGGACACTCGATTTATCGGCCAACCGCATCACTGGGATCCACGGCGCCTGTACAGCCAGACCGGGGCGGATTGGCAAATGCGTGTGGATTTTGAGCGGTTGCGCAAGGAGCGGCTCGCCAAGTTGCGCGCGTCGATGAAGGTGAACGACTTGGGCGCGCTGGTTCTTTTCGCCGGCGCCAACATTCGGTACGCCACGGCTTCCTATCAAGGCAATTGGAAGTACAACATCAACATTCGCTATGCCGTGGTTACGCACACGGGTGAGCCGATTCTGTTTGAGACGGCGGGTTCCGACCTGCACTGCGCTGAGATCGACCTTCCCTGGATGGAGGGACGCGTTCGCCCGGCCATCACCTGGCAGTGGGCTGAGGGCGCGGTGCCGTACATGGCGGGGCGCATGGCCGAGAGTGTTCTAGACGTCCTCAAAGAGCAGCATGTCTCGCAGGAGCGCATCGGAATCGACAACTTTGACATGCCGGCGCTCGAAGCCTTCCAGAAAACCGGAATCAAAATCGTCAATGGCTGGCCGGCCGTTTCGCAGGCGCGTGTCGTGAAGACGCAGGACGAGATCGAACTCCTTAAGCAAGCCTCCAGCATCGGCGACGCCGCGATGTGGAAGATCAAGTACGAATGGCTGAAGCCCGGAGTGCGCGAGCGCGAAATCGAAGCCAAAGTGCACGAATTCATGCTCGAGCGCGGCTGCGAAATCATCTATGACATCATCGTCGCGTCGGGCGGCAACACCAGCCCGTATCGCCGCTGGGCCACGGATAAGCTGATCCGCCAGGGCGACCTCGTGATCGTGGACATCAACGCCGTCGGCCCTTCCGGCTACTTCATCGACTTCGTGCGCTGCTTCAAATGCGGCGGCGCTCAGGGCATGAAGATGACCCAAAAGGAAATCGATTTGTACCGCGAAGTGTACGACTCGATGTACGCCGGCCTCGAACAGCTGAAGCCGGGAAACACGACCGCCGACGTGGTCGCGGCATTTCCCGAATACGATGACGACAAGTACGGCACCGTGACGCTTCAGCAGTTCGCGCACAGCATCGGCATCACGCTGTACGAGGGCATGTGGATGTCGCGCGCATATTCCTTGAAGTATCCCGCGGAGATCAAGGAGAACATGTACTTCGCGATCGAAACCTTCGCCGGACATCCGGGCCTGCAGCAGACCACGCGCCTCGAGGAAAACGTGCTGGTTAGCGGCAAGGGCCCCGTTGTCTTTACGCTGATGGAACACATGGAAGAGGCGATGAAACGCTAATGGCGTCTCTTTTAGTAGCGGTTGCCGACTCCGTATTTCCGAACCTGGACCTGGCTCGCGCGGTGGTCGCGCGGGCCGGGGCCGAGTTGCGCCTCGCGCCGCAGCCCACGCCGGAGAGCATTGTCGCCACGGCAAAGGACGCAGATGCGCTGCTCGTCACCTACGCGAAAATCACGGCGGACATGATCGGGCAGATGAAAAAGTGCCGGATCATTTCGCGCTTCGGGATCGGCGTGGATAACGTCGACCTCGAGGCCGCGACTCGCGCCGGAATCGTCGTCACTAAAGTTCCCGACTACTGCATCGATGAAGTTTCCGATCATGCGGTGGCGCTCCTGCTTTCGCTCATTCGCAAGATTCCGTTTTCGAGCGCGCGGGCGCACGCCGGCCGTTGGGACATGCCTGCAGTCGTGCCGATTCATCGACTGCGCGGAACGGTCCTGGGCCTCGTGGGATTCGGCAGAATTCCGCAGCTCGTAGCGCCGAAGGCGCAGGCGTTCGGCATGCGTGTTGTGGCGTATGATCCCTACATCCCGGCGGCCGTGATGGAGAAGGCGGGAGTCGGCCGCGTCGAATTCCCGGAGCTCGTGAAAACCTCGGACTACGTTTCCATTCACTCGCCGCTGCTCCCGGAAACGCGCCATTTGTTCAACGCCGAAGTGTTTCGGCAGATGAAGCCCGGAGCCTTGCTGGTGAATACGGCGCGCGGGCCGATCGTGGACGAAGCGGCTCTCGCAGCCGCACTCGACGACAAGCAAATCGCGGGCGCGGCGCTCGACGTTTTGGAACAGGAACCGCCCACGAGCTCGCCGCTCTTCGGCCGCGACAACGTGATCCTGACTCCGCACACCAGTTTCTATTCAGTGGAGTCGCTCGAGGAATTGCAGACCAAAGCCGCGGAAGAGGTCGTGCGCGTACTCGCCGGCCAGGCGCCTCGCAATCCGGTGAACCCGGAGGCGCTGGCCGCAACGCGCGGGAAGTAAAATTTTAAGGAGGAAGTCATCATGAGCAATCAACCCTGGAAGACCGACAAGTGGTTCGTAAGCCCGTGGAATTTCAATCCCGCGGTGAACGGCGATTTCAAATTCGCGAAGAACATCAAGTTTCACGACGTGACGCTGCGCGACGGCGAGCAGCAGACCGGCGTCATCTTCACCAAGGACGACAAGATCCGCATCGCCGAAGGCCTGGCCGAAGCCGGCGTGCACCGCATCGAAGCGGGCATGCCCGTCGTGTCGCCAAGCGACGCTGCGGCGATCAAGGAAATCGTGAAGCGCAATCTCGGCCCGCAGATTTTTGCCTTTTCGCGCTGCATGGTGGATGACGTCAAGCGCGCCGTGGATTGCGGCGTCAAGGGCGTGGTCATGGAAGTGCCCTCGAGCGAGCACATCATCAAGTACGCCTACAAATGGTCGCTTGAAAAGGCCATTGACCTCTCGATTGAATCGACGAAATACGCGCACGAGCAGGGGCTCGAAGTCGTGTTCTTCCCGATCGACTTCTCGCGCGCGGAGATGAACTGGGTGCTCGACCTGATCGTGAAAGTCGCGACGCAGGGCCACATGGACGCGCTCGCGCTCGTGGATACCTTCGGCGTGCTCTCGCCGCATGCGATCCAGTACCTGGTGCGTTCGGTGAAGGCCCGCATCGACAAGCGCCTCGAAGCCCACTTCCACATGGATTTCGGCATGGGCGTCGCCAACACGATTATGGCGCTGGCCGAGGGCGTGGAAGTGGTTCACTCGACTGTGCTCGGGCTCGGCGAGCGCGCCGGCAACGTGCCGATGGAAGATACCGCCATGGCGCTCCTCACGCTGTACGGGATCGACACCGGCCTGAAGTACGAAAAGTTCTACGGCCTCTCGAAGCTGGTGCAGCAGCTCTCCGGCCACGCCGTTCCGTCGAACCGGCAGGTCGTCGGCGATTCACTCTTCCAGATCGAATCCGGGATCATCGCCAGCTGGTTTGAAAATTGTGGCGTCGAAAACGCCACAGAGCTTTTCCCATTCCGTTGGGACGTGGTTGGACAGGCTCCGGCGGGCGTCGTGTTCGGCAAGGGCAGCGGGATCGACTCGGTAAAGTGGGGACTGCGAAAGCTTGGCGTGCCGTTCAACGAAGAAGAAGCCATGAGTGTCGTGGCCGCCGTGAAGGACTTCTCGCTGCGCAACAAGCGCCTGCTGACCGATACGGAATTCCGCAGCATCGTGAATGCGACGCTTCCGAATCGCTCTGCCGGCTCGGACAAAGGCGTCAAAACCGCCGTCTAGGGTTGTGGGCTCTATGTGGGCCCGCGTAGAAAAAGGGAAAACAGCTCTCATGAAAGCCATGGTCCTGCGAGGGCCCCGCGACCTGGGCCTTGCGGAAGTCGAGCGGCCCGCTCTCGGACACGATCAAGTTCTCGTCCGAGTCACTCATAGCGGTGTTTGCGGGACCGATCTCCACATTTACGAAGGCGCGATCCCCGTCCGCCATCCGCTGATCATGGGTCATGAAATGATCGGCGAGGTGGTGGACGGCGGCGACGCCACGCTCCACGCGGGCGATCGCGTCATCGTCGATCCTGCCATTTACTGCGGCATGTGCCTCAATTGCCGCGCCGGCCAGACCAACCTCTGCCCCAACGGCTCGCTTGTCGGCCGCGATTCAGACGGCGGCTTCGCCGATTTTCTGGTGGCGCCTCGAAGCCACGTGTATCCCCTGCCGGATTCGATCGACAACGAAGTGGCGCCGCTCATCCAGCCGGTCACCACCTGCATGCACGGCCACCATCAGATCAAGATTTTTCCCGGACAATCCGTCGCGGTGATCGGGCTTGGCGTTGCGGGACAGGTTCACGTGCAATTGGCTAAGGCGTGGGGCGCATATCCCGTCATTGGCATCACCCGCAGCGCGTACAAACGGAATCTGGCGCAACAGCTGGGCGCGGATATTACGGTGTCCAGCGGCGCGGAAGCCATTCGCGGCGTGAAAGAAGCTACCGGCGGGCTTGGCGCCGACATTGTAATTGAGTGCACGGGCCATCCTTCCGCGCTCGCCGATGCCATCAACATGGCGCGGCTCGGCGGCACGCTCCTGCTCTTCGGAATCATGTCGGCGACGCAGGCGTCGCTGCCGTTCTATCAGCTCTATTACAAGGAACTCAATATCGTGAATACGCGCGCGGCGAAGGGTGAAGACTACCCGGCGTCCATCGATCTCGTCGCGCGTGGCGTCCTGAAACTGAAGCCGCTCGTGACGCACGTCGTTCCGCTCCGTGATCTGGAGAAAGCGATTGGCATGCTCGAATCCGACGAAGATCAGCGGATGAAAATCATTCTCAAAAACGAGTAGAGGCCCTTTCCCCATCCCCTTATTTTTTCTGGTTGGGCTGCCCTTTGCCCGCAGTAATCAAGCTCCGTAAGCCGCCGTTAATATAGGAGCCCCACGCGTTTGAGCAGGCGCCATAACATTCGTGGTCAGAAACTAAGCCCACGTGAGTGAAGCGGACTTCGGTTTGGTCGCCCTTTTTACCGATTTCAAACGTAATGTTTGAGCTGTTCCACTCGCTCTTGTCTTTAACAAAATTAAGCTGGCTGTCCAAAACAAGCCAAACGACTTTCTTGCCCGGAATGAATTCTGTTACCTTCTGTTTGCTGTAGTGGTGGGGTTTGTAACGATACGTAAACTCATCACCGAGTTTGTCGGTACTGCCTTCAATCCCCGGTTCTCCTGTCCACCATCCACGAACGTTATTGATAGCGGCGAACGCTTCTTCCGGAGTTTGGTCCACCGTAAAGGTCGTCGTGAAATTTTGATCGTTCATTGTTTCTCTCCTTCTTGTCGTTACAACAGCGTGCGGCCAGCGCCTTCAATGACTGCTATGGC
>Ga0210394_10009039_pt1 | contig 10119 bp, 10 predicted proteins | sample IncBWC12MmetaG_FD_160121 | JGI IMG/M metagenome (GOLD analysis project Ga0210394, IMG submission 160121) | Forest soil microbial communities from Barre Woods Harvard Forest LTER site, Petersham, Massachusetts, United States - Inc-BW-C-12-M | ecosystem: Environmental > Terrestrial > Soil >...
TAACGGAGTGGGCTCACGGCTGGTTGTTTCTCGCGACTTAAAGATTTCCTACGGCACCAGAAAACCCATCTCCGGATGACCCCGGGATGGGTTTTTTGTTGTGCGGTGCGCATTTGGAGCCTGCAGCGTTGCAATCACTCTTCGACATAACCGGTGATCTGGACACGCCGGTGTCGGCGTTCATGAAGCTCGCCGCGTTCGAGCCACGCTTTCTGCTGGAGAGCGTCGAGGGGGGCGAGCGGCTCGCGCGTTACTCGTTCATCGGTTTCGGCGACGCACTGGAAGTGCGGCTCGATGGCGCGGCCCTCACGATCGGCGCGCAGGCTCACCCGCTGCCGGCGAGCGGCGGGGAGCTCCTGGCGGGGCTGCGCACCGCGCTGCGCCTGGCGCCCAAGCCCACGCCGGACATTGCCGGGGTACCGCTCGCCGGGGGGTTGGTCGGCTACGCGGCCTACGACGTGGTGCGCTATTTCGAGCGCCTGCCGGCGCGCGCGGCGGGTGCCAGCGGCGTGCCGGCACTGCACTACGTGGCGCCGCGCTCGGTACTGGTGTTCGATCACCTGACGCGCGGCATCGCCCTGCTTCATGCCGGCTCGGAACAGGAGCGCCGTTCGCTGCGTCAGGAAGTGGTACGCGCGCTGCGCGGCGCGTTGCCCAACGGCCGGCGGCGCGGCCGCTACGCCCCGCCAACCACCGCCTACGCACGCGCCGAGTACATGGCCGGCGTGCGGCGCACCCAGGAGTACATCGCCGCAGGCGATGTCTACCAGCTGGTGCTGGCGAGCCGCTTCTCCGGCCGCCACGAGCTCGATCCCTTCCAGGCGTATCGCGCGCTGCGGCTGATCAATCCCTCCCCCTACATGTACTACTGCGCGCTCGGGGAGGTGGCGGTGGTGGGCTCCTCTCCCGAAGCACTGGCAAAGCTCAACGGGCGGCGCGCGCAGCTGCGGCCCATCGCCGGCACCCGGCCGCGCTCCCCCGATGCCGCCACCGACCGCGCGCGCGAAGCGCAGCTGCTCGCCGATCCCAAGGAGAACGCCGAGCACGTGATGCTGGTGGACCTGGCGCGCAATGACCTCGGGCGCGTGGCCTGCGCCGGCAGCGTGCGCGTGGAGCCCTATCGCTCCATCGAGCGCTACAGTCACGTCATGCACATGGTGAGTGGCGTGCACGGCGAGCTCGCCGCCGAGCGCGATGCCTTCGATCTGTTCGCCGCGGCCTTTCCGGCCGGCACACTGGTGGGTGCGCCCAAGGTGCGCGCCATGCAGATCATCGATGAGCTCGAGCCGGTGAGTCGCGGCCTGTATGGCGGCACGGTGGGCTACTTCGGCGCCCACGGCGACATGGACCATGCCATCACCATCCGCACCCTGGTCTTCAGGGGCGATGAGTACAGCTACCAGGCCGGCGCCGGTATCGTCGCCGACAGCGTGCCGGAAACCGAGCACGAGGAGGTGTTGGCCAAGAGCGCCGCCCTGGTGCGCGCGCTGCAGCTCGCCGAGGAGGGGTTGTGAAGCCGCGCCTGCTGCTGATCGACAACTACGACTCCTTCACCTACAACCTGGTGCAGGCATTCCTGGTGCTGGGCGCTGAGGTGAGCGTCTACCGCAACGATGCCCTGAGCCCTGAAGCGGCGCAGGCGCTCGCGCCCTCGCACCTGTGCATCTCGCCCGGTCCCGGGACACCCTACGACGCGGGCGTATCCATGGACATGATCCGCGCGTTCGCCGGGCGCATCCCGGTGCTCGGGGTATGCCTCGGACACCAGGCGATCGTGGAAGTGTTCGGGGGCAAGGTCGTGCGCGCCGATCGGCTCATGCACGGCAAGACCTCGCTCATCCGTCACGATCAGCGCACCCTGTTCGAGGGTCTGCCGCAGCCGTGCGAGGTGGGGCGCTACCATTCGCTGATCGCCGCTCCCGCGACCCTGCCCGCGGAACTCGAGGTGAGTGCGCAGACCGCGGAAGCGGAGATCATGGCGGTGCGCCACCGTTCGCTGGTGGTGGAGGGCGTGCAGTTTCATCCCGAGAGCATCCTGACGCCCGATGGTCCACGGCTGCTGGGTAATTTCCTCAAGTACACCGCGGGCGAGCGCGCTGAGCAGGCCACGCCCGGAGCAGGCCATGGCCCTGCCGCGTGAGCTCCTGCAGCAGCTCCTCGAACGGCGCGACCTGTCGCAGGCGCAGGCCGAGGAGCTGCTCGCTCACCTGACGGACCCGCAGCTGCCGCCCGCGATGGCCGGGGCGGTGCTCGCGGCGCTCTCGACCAAGGGCCTGGTGGCCGATGAAGTGCGGGGCTTCGCGCAGGCGATGCGCCGCCTGGCGCGCCGGCCCGACTTTCCCGCGAACCTGCGCGCCCTCGACATCGTCGGCACCGGCGGGGATGCCTCCGGAAGCCTCAACATCTCCACCGGCACGGCGCTGCTGACCGCCGCCTGCGGCGTGCCGGTCGTCAAGCACGGCAACCGCTCGGTCTCGAGCCGCTGCGGCAGTGCCGATGTGCTCGAGGCCCTCGGGCTCGCGATTCCGCCCGATGCCAAGGACGCGGTGGCGTGTCTCGAGGCGACCGGCTTCACCTTCCTGTTCGCGCCTCACTACCATCCGGCCACCAAAGCGATCGCCCCGATTCGCGCCGCTCTCGGCGTGCGCACCGTGTTCAACATCCTGGGACCCCTGGTCAATCCCGCGCAGCCCCCGCTGCATCTGGTGGGCGCCTTCAGTCTGGAGGTCGCGCGGCTCATCGCCGACACGTTCCAGGCTTTGCCCATGGAACGCACCTTCGTCGTGCACGGCGCGCTCGGGTGGGATGAGCCCACGCCCGTGGGTCCCTTCACGCTGTTCGACGTGCGCCCCGGGCGCGTCGAGATGCAGGTACGCACGCCGGCGGACTACGGACTCGCCCCCTGCACGGTGAGTGATCTGGCCGGAGGGGACGCCGCGCACAACGCGCGCGCGCTCGAGGCGGTGCTGTACGGTGAGGATCGCGGCGCGCATCGCGATTGTCTGCTGTTGGGTACCGCGCTGGCGCTCGAGCTTGCCGGGGAGACGCGCGCGCCCCGCGAGGGACTCGCACGTGCAGCCGCCGCCATCGACTCCGGCGCCGCGCGCCGCTTGCTCGAGGCCCTTAAAGCACGGCGGCCGGACGCGGAGCGCAGCACGTGAGCGTCGCATTTCTTGATGAAATGGCCGACGCCAGCCACGAGCGGGTGCGCTCGGCGAAGCAGTCCCGCTCGGAAGCGGCGCTCGAGGTCGAGGCCCGGCAGAGCCCCGCGCCGCCGCGCCTGCGCCTCGACCGTTCCGGATTCGATCTCATCGCGGAAGTGAAACTGCGCTCACCGGCGGCGGGGCGGCTGGGGCAAGGCGAGGACCTGGCGGCGCGCGTCACGGCGTACGCGCGCGCCGGGGCCGCCGCGATCTCGGTACTCACCGAGCCGAGCCGCTTCGATGGCTCACTCGAGCATCTGGCGAGCGCGACGCGGGCGCTGGCGCCGCACGCGGTGCCCGCCATGCGCAAGGACTTCCTGGTGGATCCTTACCAGGTGCTGGAGGCGCGCGCCGCAGGGGCGGGCGGCGTGCTGGTCATCGTGCGCATGTTGTCGCGCAGCGCCATCGATGCGCTGCTCGATTGCGCCGGTTCGCTCGGGCTGTTCGTGCTGCTGGAAGCCTTCGACGCGCGCGACATCGAGCGGGTGCGCGAGCTGATCGAGGCGCACGACGGCACGAACCCGGTGCTGGCGGGCGTGAATTGCCGGGATCTCGCCACCCTGCAGGTGCTGCCGCAGCGCCTGCTGGAGCTCGCGCCGCTCCTGCCCGCGGGCGCGCTGCGGGTCGCGGAAAGCGGCGTGGCGACGGCCGCGGATGCGCGGCAGATTGTCGCGGCCGGCTACCAGCTCGCGCTCGTCGGCAGCGCGCTGATGCAGGCGCAGGATCCGCAGGCGCTCGCCGGGGCGCTGCTCGCGGCGGGACGAGCGGCGGCTAGACCTAAGGCCACTTGAGATGTGGATCAAGATCTGCGGCATGACCAGCCCCGAGGCGGTGAGCGCGGCGCTCGAGGCACGCGTGGATGCGATCGGGTTCGTGTTCGCCGAGTCATCGCGCCGGCTGACGCCGCAGCGAGCGGTGCGCCTGGCGCAGGCCGCGCGCGGGCGCGTACGCTGCGTCGCGGTGACCCGGCATCCGGCCCAGGCCGCGGTGGACGAGATCCTGAAGGTGTTCAGGCCGGACCTGTTGCAGACCGACCTGTCTGATCTGGCTCGGCTGCAACTGCCGGCCGGCCTGGATCTGCTGCCGGTGGTGCGTGACGGGGATGATGTGCCCGCAACCCTCCCCGGTCGGATCCTGTTTGAGGGACCCGTGAGCGGCAGCGGGGTCGCGGGCGACTGGAACGCCGCCCGCCGTCTCGCGCGCTGCACGCAGCTGGTACTCGCAGGCGGCCTCAACACCGGCAACGTGGCCGCCGCCATCGCCGCCGTGCAGCCCTTCGGGGTCGACGTGTCGAGCGGTGTCGAGCTGCGGCCGGGAGTGAAGAGTCCGGCCGGGATTGTGAGCTTTGCATCGGCTGCACGCGCCGCATCGCAGGCACCGGCGGCCATGGACACCGAGGATCCCGCATGAGTACACCCGCCGCGCTGCCTGATGCCGCCCGCCTGCTCGCCGAGCTGATCGCCGGCGTATTTCCCGACGCACGCGGCCGCTTCGGCCCGTTCGGCGGTCGTTACGTTCCGGAAACGCTGATTCCTGCGCTCGAGCGCCTCGAGCGCGGTGTGCGCGAGCACCTGCATGAGCGCGACTTTCAGGCGCAGTTCACCGAGCAGCTCACCAGCTGGGTCGGCCGCCCCACGGCGCTCACGTTCGCGGCGCGCTTGTCGGCGCGCTGGGGCGCGAAGCTGTGGCTCAAGCGCGAGGACCTGGCACACACCGGTGCGCACAAGATCAACAACGCGATCGGCCAGGCGCTGCTCGCGAAGCGGCTCGGCGCCAGGCGCATCGTTGCCGAGACCGGCGCCGGTCAACACGGCGTCGCAAGCGCCGCAGCTTGCGCGCGGCTGGGGCTGCCGTGCACGGTCTACATGGGCTCGATCGACATGGAGCGCCAGGCCCCCAACGTCGGGCGCATGCGCCTCTTGGGCGCCGAGGTCGTGCCGGTGACCAGCGGCGATCGAACCTTGCGCGCCGCCATCGACGAGGCACTGCGCGCCTGGGTGTCCGATCCGCGCGATACCTATTATCTGCTCGGGTCGGTCGTGGGCCCGCATCCTTACCCCTATCTGGTGCGTGAGCTGCAGTCCGTCATCGGCCGCGAGGCGCGCGCGCAGATGCTCGCCGCAACCGGTGCTCTGCCGGATGCGGTCATCGCCTGTGTCGGCGGCGGCTCCAATTCCCTGGGCACCTTCCACGCCTTCATCCCCGATGCCACGGTTCAGATCATCGGCGTCGAGCCGGGCGGGCGCGGCGCGGGCCTGGGTGAGAACGCCGCGACGCTCGCCTTCGGGCGGCCCGGCGTGCTGCACGGTGCGTACTCGATGCTGCTGCAGAACGAAGACGGCCAGATCCAGGAGACGCATTCGGTGTCCGCGGGGCTCGACTATCCGGGTGTCGGCCCGGAGCACGCGCTGCTGTCGGCCGTCGGACGCGTTCACTACCAGACCGCCAGCGACGAGGAGGCGCTCGCCGGGGTGCGCGCCCTGAGTGAATGCGAAGGGATCCTGCCGGCGCTCGAGAGCGCGCACGCCCTCGCGGGCGCCGAGCGCTGGGCACGAGCGAACCCGGGGCGCTCGATGCTCGTATGTCTCTCTGGTCGCGGCGACAAGGACATGTCCACTCTGCTGCAGATGCTCCATCCCTCATGAGCCCGCGCGAGCGCATCAGTGAGGCAATCCGCGCCGCCGCCGCGGGGGGCGAGCCGGCGCTGCTCGCGTACCTCACCGCAGGTTACCCGCAGCGCGAGAAATTTCGCGAGCACGTGCGGGCGCTGGCGGCTGCGGCCGAGGTGCTCGAGATCGGCGTGCCGTTCACCGATCCGATGGCCGATGGAGTCACGATTCAGCGTGCCAGCCTCGCGGCGCTGGCCCAGGGCGTGAATCTCAAATGGATCCTCGCCGAGCTGGAGCAGATCCGTGGGCTGCGCGCGCCGCTGCTGCTGATGAGCTACCTGAACCCCCTGTTGGCCTTCGGCCTCGAGCGGCTCGCCCAACGGGCGGCGCGCGCCGGCGTGGCGGGCTTCATCGTGCCCGATCTGCCGCTCGACGAAAGCAGCGAGCTGCGCGCGGCGCTGGATACCGAGGCTCTCGCGCTGGTGCAGATGGTGACTCCGGTCACCGAGCCTGCGCGCCTGCGGCAACTGTGTGCGGGGAGCCAGGGCTTCGTGTACGCCGTCACCATGACCGGGACGACCGGCAGCCAGGTCGCGGTGCCCGAGGAGCTGGTCAGCTATCTGGATCGGGTGCGCGCGAGCTCCCCGCTTCCGGTGTGCGCCGGTTTCGGCATCCGCAGCCGCGAGCAGGTCAGGCGGCTGCGGGGGCACGTCGACGGGGTGGTGATCGGCTCGGCACTGGTGGAGGTCCTCGAGCGGGGCGAGAATCCGACCCGGTGGCTGCAGATGCTGCGATCAGACCCATGAAGACCCTGACCATCGCCGCGCGCTTCTGTGGGCCTGTGAGCTCTTCGAACGGTGGCTATTTCGCCGGCCTGGTGGCGACGCTCGTGTCCCGCACGCTGGCGGTGCGCCTGCTGAAACCGCCACCGCTGGACACCGAGCTCACGGTGAGGGAACTCGAGGACGGCGCCCTGCAGGTCGTGCATGGCGAAGAGGTGATCGGCGAGGCGCGCCCCGCGCGGCTGGAGCTCGACGTCAGGCCCGCCCCGCAGTATGTCGAGGCGGTGGAAGCCTCGCGTCGCTACGCGGGCTTTCGCTATCACCGCTTCCCGAGCTGCTTCGTGTGCGGCACCCGGCGGGTACGCGGGGACGGCCTGCGCGTTTTCGCCGGTCCGCTGCCCGAGCGCGGGGTGGTCGCGGCGCCCTGGGTTCCCGATGCATCGCTCGATCAGGGTGACGGCAAGGTGCGCCCGGAGTTCATGTCGGCGGCGCTCGATTGTCCCGGTTACTACGCCGTCGCCGCCGATGACCGCATGATGCTGCTCGCAGAGCTCACCGCGCACGTGGACCGCCGCGTGCACATCGGCGAATCCTGCACGGTGGTGGCCTGGCCGATCGCCTCGAGCGGCCGCAAGCACGAGGCGGGCACGGCGATCTTCGACGGCGAGGGCGAGTTGTGCGGCAAGGCGCACGCGCTGTGGATCGAGCCGCGCGCCGCGGCCGCAGGGGCCACGCCGCCCGGCGGCTGAAGCCGCCTCAGCGGCCCGACAGCCGCATCATGGCTTCGGAGTAGCGCGCGCCGGTGGCGACGCCGAGGGGGAACACCGCGTCGATCGCGGCCAGGTCCGCGTCATCGAGGTGTACCTGGAGCGCACCGATGTTCTCCTCGAGATTGCGCACCCGGCGGGTGCCGGGAATGGGCACGATGTGCTCCCCCTGCGCCAGCACCCAGGCCAGCGCCAGCTGCGCCGGCGTGCAGGCCTTCTCGCGCGCCAGAGACTGCACCGTGTCGACCAGGGCGAGATTGCGCGCGAAGTTCTCGCCCTGAAAGCGCGGGTTGCTGCGCCGGTAGTCATCGGCGGCGAAATCATCGGGGCTCTTGAAGGCACCGGTGAGAAAGCCGCGCCCGAGCGGGCTGTAGGGCACGAAGCCGATGCCGAGGCGCTCGCAGGTATCGAGCACCCCTTCCTCGGGGTCGCGCGTCCAGAGCGAATACTCGCTCTGCAGCGCCGTGATGGGATGCACGCGGTGCGCGCGCTCGAGAGTCTGCGGGGAGACTTCCGAGAGCCCGAGGTGGCGCACCTTGCCGGCGCGCACCAGCGCCGCCATGGCGCCCACGGTGTCCTCGATCGGCACGTTCGGATCCACGCGATGCAGGTAGTACAGGTCGATGTGCGCGACAGCTAAGCGTTTCAGGCTCGCATCGCAGGCCTGAGGGACCCGCTCGGGGCGGCCGTCGATGATGCGCGCGGCAGGGTTGGCATCGCGCACGAAGCCGAACTTGGTGGCGAGAAAGGCGGCGTCACGCCGGCCGCGCAGCGCGCGCCCGATGAGCTCCTCGTTGGTGTACGGGCCGTACGCGTCGGCGGTGTCGAGGAAGTTCACGCCCCGCTCGAGCGCGCGGTGCAGCGTCGCGAGCGACTCGCTGTCGTCGCGGGCGCCGTAGTACTCGCTCATGCCCATGCAACCCAGGCCCAGGGCGGAGACGGTGGGGCCGTTGCGGCCGAGTGTGCGCGTTTGCATGCAACTCTCCTGACGGGGGCAAGACGCGCATTGTGCGCCGCGCGCCGCGCGCCCGCGAATACGCAATAAGGGGCAGGCGCCGGCCATCCGTGAGCGGCACGCGTTCCACGGCGGCGCGCAGACATACCACACACAGACAGGAAGTCGGGGGAAAACCCGCATTGACTGCTCATTCCGATGCGCGCAGCGTCACGAGCGCTCAGGGTCGTCCTGACTCATAACAACAGACGCGGGGGATGCCATGAAACTAACTATATGGACGCCAATTGCGGCGTCGCGGGGGCTTGCGATCGCCTTGTGTTTGAGTGCGGCGGTCAGCACTCCAGTTGCTGCCGACGACAACGGCGACAACGATGTCCCAACCTGTACGGCGCCGAAGATTTTTTTGGAGTTGCAGAACAAGACGTTGGTGTGTCAGCCGCGCTATGTGGATAACGGCGACGGGACGGTGACGGACAACAAGACACGCTTGATGTGGGAGAAGAAGTCGGCCGCCGGTACCGGAGACGTACACGATGTCACCAACGCTTACCAGTGGAGTGCGTCGGGTAGCGCCGCTGACGGGACGCTGTTCACCGTTTTTCTGGCCACGCTCAATTCGGACGTCAGCAACAGCGGCACGTCGACCTGCTTTGCCAACCACTGCGATTGGCGAATTCCGAATATAGTGGAGCTCCAGGGTATCCTTCTGGCACCGTACCCCTGTGCTGCTTCGATTGTTGGTTCGACACCTTGTATCGATCCAACATTCGGGCCGACGGAGGCGAACAACTACTGGTCGTCCACTTCATTGGCGAGCTTTCCCAGCAGCGCGTTCCTCCTCCCCTTCAACTACTATGCCATCGTCACCACTTACGGCAAGAACTTCGTTCTCCTGGCGCGAGCAGTTCGTGGCGGTCGCTGATGAAGATTTGATGATTGGATTATTTGTCCCTTTGATCATTTGAGGGAGTCTGGGGGGCGTGAGCCCCCCAGCGTCTTCGGTATCGCTTGCCGGGCTGGCGTCTCTAGGGCGTCACGGCGCTCAGCAGGTGCGCGTGGCGCCAGCCGCCGTAGCGGTAATACAGCGCGGCGTTTATCGCGGACAGCACCGAGGACACCGGGAAGCTCCACCACACGGCATCCGCGTGGTAGCGCTCGAGCAGCACCAGCGCGAGCGGGAAGCGCACCACCAGCAGCGACACGGTGAGGATGACGAGCGGCGCCATCACCGCTCCGGTGGCGCGCACCACACCGAACAGCGCCACGGTAATCCCAAAGAAGATGAATGAGCCGGTGACGATGCGGTTCATGTGGGTCGCGATGCCGAGCGCGGCGGAACCCGCCGGCAGGAACAGTCCGAACACCGCGCTGTCGAGCAGCTCGATCGCGAGCACGATCGAGCCGGTCAGCAGCACGCTGTACAGCACGCCCACCCGCGCGATGCGCGTGACCCGGTCCCATTTGCCGGCGCCCACGTTCTGCGCCGTCATGGCCGACACGCCCATGGCGACCGCGAACGCCGGCATCTGGATGTAGTTCCAGATCTGCAGCGCGGCGCCGAAGGCTGCGGCCGTGTCCACCCCGAAGCGGTTCACCAGCGTGATCATGAGCACCCCGCTCAGGGACAGCACCAGCATCTGGGCGCTCATCGGCACGCCTTTCTTTACCAGCGTCGCGACCACCGACCAGTCCAGCTTCAGCAGCGCGAGCTCACCGTGGTGCAGGCACAGGATGTGATGGCGGCGATACAGATGGCGGATGAGCGCGGTGAGACTCACGGCCTGGGCGACGAAGGTCGCG
>Ga0210394_10009040_pt1 | contig 10117 bp, 7 predicted proteins | sample IncBWC12MmetaG_FD_160121 | JGI IMG/M metagenome (GOLD analysis project Ga0210394, IMG submission 160121) | Forest soil microbial communities from Barre Woods Harvard Forest LTER site, Petersham, Massachusetts, United States - Inc-BW-C-12-M | ecosystem: Environmental > Terrestrial > Soil >...
GTCTCAGGGGCATAAAGGATAGTGAGCACTTTGGCTTCGGTGAAAAAGTGAAAACGGCATTCTTCGGTACAAGAAAACAGCTGATAGGTTCTTGCGTCGCGGCTCTGGCCTTCACTTTTTCTCTATCTTGTTCCGCACAAGAATTCAATTTAATGCCTTGGCCGGTGCGAATCGAACAGCGGGAAGGATTTTTGAAGCTTGTTCAATCGCCCCGGTTTGAAGTGAAGGGAGGCGACGAACGCGTTCAATATGCAATCGTGCGCTTCCGGCGCCAACTGGACGAAGAAACAAAGCTTTCCTCGAGTAGCAGTGTGAACTTGAGCATCGCGCCTCTTTTGGTCATCCGCTGTGATACGCCTGGTCAGAAGCTGCAAGCGCTTGGCGAGGATGAGAGTTACAGCCTATTGGTTGGAGAAAGCAAGATTGAGTTGACAGCTGCCACTCCGCTAGGCGTTTTGCATGGAGTCGAAACTTTACTTCAGTTGATCCAGAAAGATAAGCATGGCTGGATCATTCCGGCCGTTCGCGTGGAAGATCGCCCTCGGTTTCCGTGGCGCGGATTGATGATTGATGTCTCTCGGCACTTCATCCCTCTTGAAGTTATCAAGCGCAACATCGATGGCATGGCAGCAGTGAAACTCAACACGCTCCATCTCCATCTCTCCGATGATGAAGGGTTTCGCGTGGAAAGCAGGAACGCTCCCAAACTCCAAGAACTCGCCTCGGACGGCCAGTATTACACCCAGCATCAAATTCGAGAGCTACTCTCTTACGCGCGTGAACGTGGCGTTCGCGTGGTTCCAGAGTTTGACATTCCTGGGCACGCAGTGAGCTGGTTGATCGCTCATCCCAATATCGCTTCGGCACAGCCACCGGCACACCTAGTTCGCGGGACGACTGACGCTGTTCGTCCGCCCATTGATCCCACCAAAGAAGAGACTTATCAAGTATTGGACAGCGTGCTGGGCGAAATGGCTTCTCTGTTTCCAGACCCATACTTTCACATCGGTGGTGACGAAGTGGATGGAAAGTATTGGGATGGCAACGAAAAAATTCAGGAATGGATGCGCGCCCACGACATAAAAAATAATCACGACCTGCAAACCTACTTCAGCAAGCGTGTTCAGGTGATTCTCGCCAATCATGGAAAACATATGGAAGGGTGGGACGAAATTCTTAATCCAGATCTGCCAAAAGATACCTTGGTGCAATCCTGGCGAGGACCGGAGACCCTCGTGGCCGCTGCGCAGATGGGATTTCCAACGATTCTTTCAGCTGGTTGGTATCTCGATCTAATGTATCCAGCATCACGGCACTATGCCGTCGAGCCACTGAGCGGAGTGAGTTCTTCTCTTTCCGACGCGCAGAAAGCGTTAATCCTTGGAGGAGAAGCCGCTCAATGGACGGAATACGCTTCACCTGAAAACATCGACAATCGAATCTGGCCCCGGCTCGGCGCGATTGCTGAGCGCCTCTGGTCCCCTGCTTCCGTCACGGGGGTGACGTCTATGTATAAACGGCTTGACGCTCTTAGCATCAGCCTGGAGAGGCTCAAGTTACTCCACAACGTAAATAACCGGAAAATGTTGGAGGATGTCGCTGGAAAGACACCGAGGCAATTATTCGAGACGCTGTCTGCGGTGGTGGAGCCGGTGAAAGAGTATGAGCGCGAAAAGACTCAAGCTTACAGCACGCAAACCCCGCTGAATCGCTTGGTGGATGCTGTTTCCCCAGAAAGCAAGGTCGGGCGCGAATTCAACATATTGGCTCAGCAGGCAATTCAGGATCCCAACTCACGGCTTGAACTGCGGAGTTGGTTCAGGCGGTGGCGCGACAACGACGCGAGGCTGCAGCCGTTTCTGTCTTCTTCCAGATCTCTTCAGGAATTAATTCCCCTGTCCCATGAGCTTTGCAGTCTTGGATCAATAGGATTGGAGGCGCTCGACAATATTGAAACCGGAAGCCGTGTTACAGCAGACAAGCGCACCCAGCAACTAACGGCCATAGATGACGCGGCCAAACCTCATGCTGAGTTATTTCTAGTGGTTACTTCTGGGGTCCGCGAACTCGTTGCAGCGGAACCATTCGTTGAATGATCCCACTAGCCTGCCGACTACGCTTGTTTTGAGGGGCGTCCAGTTGCTTCGGCCAACACGAAGCGTCGCTACCCGGCGGATTGATCTGACCCCAGGTTGGGGCAAGTCCCCATAAACGCTTACCGGACAAGTTTCCGATTATCCGACTACACAGGCGCTGGGAATTGAGAGCTAAAATTGACCTGATGTGCGCCCAATTCAGGGAGGCGGTCCCATCTGCATCGACCATCGAGCGGTTGCTTTCTCTAGGAATGGCACTTGATGCGGCCTAATATGCATTTCACCTGCGCCAGATGGATTCCGGCCCAAAGACAACCACATGCTTGATAAACGCGGTGACTGGAAAAGTGGATTCAGTGACAAAAACTGGTTGGCCGGTGTCCGGTCAATTCCGTCATTAGGTCGGAAGATCGCTTTTACTTTTTTTCCAACAAGACTTCCGTGGACTTAATCACCGCCGAAACCGTGTCGCCCACCTTGAGGTTCATCTCTTCGGCGCTTCGTCTGGTAATTACACTCTCAATCAGATTGTCTCCAACCCGGAGTACGACGTGGGCCATGACTCCGCCGAGTTGAAGTTCCGTTATTTTTCCTTCGAGCCTGTTGCGAGCAGATAGTGTCATAAGACGTAGCATAACCGGCTGCTCTCGTCTCCGTCCACACGATTTGGGTCAGGTCCTGATTAACGCGGTTGCCGTCCAAGTGAAATCGGCCCGATCCTCAATGTCCGATAACCCGACAACTCGTTCAGTCAGAGCCGAACATGGAATTTGCGCGGCATGATTACTTCGCGTGCTTGGATTATCCGGAGCGGCGCCTCGTTCTTAACGAACGTGTCCTACGATGAGCGTGATATCGTCTTGCTGTTCCCGTGGATTGAACTTGCGAACGTCCGCGACGATAGAGTCAATCAGCGCTGTAGGAGAGAGTGCGCGATGACTGTACAAAGATTCGATCAGTCGATGATCGCCGAACTGTTCACCGGAATCGTCGAAGGATTCGGTCGCACCGTCGGTATAGAGAACCAGGGTATCGCCGGGAAATAGCTGCCGTTCTTCAAGAGTGCAGTCCCATTTGTCGAACAGCCCGAGGACCGTCGCGGTGGAGTGGAGCCGCTCAAGTGAGCCATCTTGCCGGAGAACCAGAGCGGGGAGGTGGCCGCAATTGGCATAGCGAATCCGGCGCGACACGTCATCATACTGGGAGAAGAAGAAGGTGGCGTAGTCGGCGTCGGCAGTATTTTCGAAGAACAATTGATTGACGGAATGCAGAAACTGGTTCGGCTGCTCGGCGGCCGTGGCGCACTGGCTGCGCAGATTGGCTTGCAGGTTGGCCATCAGGAGTGCGGCAGCAATGCCTTTTCCGGCGATGTCACCAATGACCAGACCGAGGCGTTGCTGGCCGAGGTCGAGGAAATCGTAATAGTCCCCGCCGACGTGGCGAGCCGGGAGGCAGAAGCCGGCATACTCAAGTGTCCGGGCCTCCGGCATCCTCTGGGGAAGGAGCCTCGCCTGGACTTGGCGCGCGATTTCGAGTTCGCGCTCAGCCTGACGTTCGGCTTCGAGCTTTTGCGCCAACGCTCGTCGCCGCATTTCGACTCCGAGCGTCAGCTCATCGAAGCCGGCTAGGCCGAATGAGTTTCCGTCCGGGTCCTCGAATCGCGCGAAGATCCCACCCCATTGAGGTTTGCTTGGCGGAGACTCGAAATGCACTCCGCGGCTGCTCCATTCGTTGTACTTGGCCTGGACATCTTCGGTGATGAAGTAAATGCCTGTGTCGCGGCCAACGAGTGTCGCGACCGAATCCGGCAAAGCTTCTGCGAGTGCGATGTTTGCGGTGCCGTCGGGGGGAGCGACTTCGATCCAGCGGATACCCGCGACGCGCTGATCCACAACCAGGCGGAAACGGAGTTGGTCCAGATAGAAGCGCAAGCTTCGTTCCTGATTGCGAACAAAGATCATGATGAAGTGGAGAGAAACGTATGGGTCCTTGTCCAAGCGGAGCGAGAGGTGATCCATCCCAAAAGGCAATGGAGAATCTCCGGAGTTTCCCATGCCCTGGATTATACGTCGGAATCGCACACATGAATTCGAACAGGAGCGACGGATCCGCTCATCCCTCTTGCACTTACAGCTACGCTGGATTGCAGTCGGCTAACGGGCCATTTGGAAGTAATTCACTTGCACGATTAACGCGGTTACCGTCCAAGTGGATTTAGATCAAAAGCGACTTTTCCAGTAATCCGACTGACCAGGCACTGGTTATTGGGTCTGTCGAGCCAGCGAATCGAATAAGCTGTTCTGATACGCGCAGGTCTAGAGCGAACGGTCGTGTTTGTCCTTGAGCTGTTGGTCAAAGTAGGTAGGGTCCTCCAATGACTTCCGCCGGATACGGAGGATGATTATCACTTCCATCTGAAAGAAAAAGACAAGAATTACAAGGGGAACGATAGTGTACGCGGTTAGATATTTGAAGGTGAGGGCGAGTAGCACAGCCATGAGAATTGCAGACAGCTTCGCGGACGCAATTGCTTGTTTAAGTGCCGTCTTGTTTTTCACGGCGCAGTCACCCAACCCCAACTACAAACCCAATGCCAGCATGACCGACAACTGAACCGGGCTGGTTCCCATCCACCATTAGTTCCAACTCGAAACGAAGTGCCTCATCTCACCTGTACGGGCGGGGATTGTTTACACTGGAAGGGTCCCTCCCTTTTTTCGTGCCACCACCAGCCACCGGTAAACCAGCTATCGTCTCGACTTAAGGTGCTGTTGGTTTGGCCGGCGTCGTGGTTTCCTGGCGCGGTGCCGCTGTCTCTCCGCCCTTTGCCGGCGTCACAGGTCCCGGCTTCGAGAGCCCCTGCGATTCATAGAATGCGTTGAAGAAAAATTTGTAAGTGCCATGCGACTGTCCGCGCCACTGTGGCCGGAATCCCAATAAGTAGACGCGCCCCTTCCCGTATTGCACTTCCAGCGCCGCGGCTTTTCCCTGGATCCGCTCCGGATGCAGCAAGTACCCGCTCATCAGCGGGCTCTCGTCTTTCGGGTACGCCGCCAGCACACGTCCCCGAAATCCCTCCTTGGCCTCGAACGCCGGCCCTCGCTCAAACATCACAATCGGATCGTGCGGCAACCCCCACGTCGCCGAATGCGCCATATCCTGTATTTCGACGCGCAATAAGCATCCCGAACAGAAAAACTCCTCGTCCTTCACTCCCGCCAGCACATTCTTCACCGGCAATCCCAGTTGATCGACGGCGAAGATCGATGCATTGTTGAACGTGATCAGCGTGCCTCCTGCCAACACGAACTCCCGCAGCGCCATCACTCCCAGTTCGCCGATCCCGCCCACGTATTCTCCCGGCACACTGCCAACTCCGAAGCCATTGAGAATTCCATCGGGCGAACCATCCGGAATCAGAATGGCGTCAAACTTGTCGCGCAAATTTCCGGCCTGAATATCCCCGTTGCGCAAAGTGACCGGATCGAACTTAAAATTCTCGAGAATCCACCGCGTCCACCCCTCATCAATGAACGGAACCCACGCCCGATACAGCCCCACACGCGCTTTCTTCACGCTAATCGAATCTTTTGGCGCCGCCGCGACGGCTCGGAGGGCTACAGAATTTTCCTTGGCAAGTCCGTCGAGCTTGTCGCGCTCGATCCCGGACACCACAATCGCGCCCGCCTCGGTCCCATCGGAAGTCTCGGTATCGCCAGCTGCGAAGCTAACGTGGCCTCCGTTCGCCAATACTTCGTTCATCAGCCTGAAGCTCGCGTTGGATTTGTGGCTCAAGACGTACACACTGCCCGTTCCGCCAACGCTCCCCGCCGGCGGCGCGAATTTATCAAGCTTCGCCAATGCACCGCGCTCCGCCGCTCCAATCGGTTGCAGCACCGGCGCCACCTGCACACCCATTTGCATCGGCAAAGTCCAGCCTGTCACGTCGTACGGCAATTTCGGCGGACTGCTCGGCGTCTCGCGCAGATCCGGATAGACCTGTGGCTCGAACAATTCCTTCACCAACGGCGAAAACGGCTGATCCATCAGCACCACCCACGTCCCCGGCGCATACTCGCGGCCGTTAGCATGAAACGGCTTCGTCGCTTGCTGCACCTCGATGCCGTTGATCATGAGTTTTTGCACCAGCGTGGCCGTCGTCGGCAGATCGCGCTGTTCTCGCGGTATGACGTATCCAAACGGTGCCTCCTTGCGGAACCGCTCGACGTTGTCCTTCGCCGCTCGATAGCGGTTATAGAGAAGCTCCTCGCGGTATTTCGCGGCCGTGTCCAACACGGACATCGACGCTCCCTCCATATAATTCACCGCGTCGCGCAACCGCCACCAGCCCCCTTTCCACGGGCTGCTGTAAAACATCTCCGAACGCAAACCGCGCTGCTCTTTCGGGAATTCATCCACCGGATAAAATCGCGGCGTCGCATACCGGAAAAGCGCCGTCTCCGTGAAAAACGAAATGCTGTTTCGGAAAATGTGCGTGTAATCCAGGAATCCCGGATACCAGTTGTCGAAGCCCACGCGGTTCACGGCTCCGGGCATGCCGTGCTCATCCAGGTACGCCGCCATGCTCGTCCCCATCACGCTCAGCCAGCGCGCCATCAGCGGATGAATGTTCGAAGAAATTGGCTCGACGAATGGCGGAATAAAAATCCGCGTCGGAAACGGAGCCGTTTGATGATGACAGTAAAAAATAACGGGATCCCATTCAATCTCCGTCCGCGTCACATCCTGCGACTCCACCATGTTGTTCATGTACCCGTCGCGATTGTTGTCGTGACCCACATATTCCTGGTACAGATCGGGCAGCGGGCTGACCTCGTACGTCGTGCCCAAATTTTTGCGATACCACGCCACCACTTCATTCTGTCCATCGGGATTCAGAGTGGGCCATAGCATCAAAATCACATTGTTCAGGATCGCGTCGACTTCCGGATCGTTCTGCGAAGAAACCAGCTTGTACGCCAGATTGATCGACTGCTGCGCCCCCGCCACTTCCGAGGAGTGCAGTCCTCCATCGATGTGCACAATAGCTTTGCCCTGCTGCGAAAGCACATGCGCCTCCGCGTCCGTTAACCCCCGGCCGTCCGCCAGCTTCTGCGAAATCTCCTTATATTTGTCCAGGCTCGCGAGGTTTTCCGGCGATGAAATAATCGCAATATCCCAATCGAGCCCTCGCGTCGTCTTGCCGACGTTTATCAGCTTGATGCGGTTCGAACTCGCCGCGAGCTTTCGGAAATATTCGCGAGACTCGTCGTAGTTCGCCAAGTAAAAATCATCGCCCGGCTTGTGACCAAGCATGGATTCCGGCGTGGGCACATTGGGCAACGCGTTCATCGTTGTCGCTACTTGCGCGCCACAGGGAATCACGCAGACGAAAACGCATAGGAAAACAGCGATACCAGCGAACGCCAAAGCACATCTTTTTGTTTTGAGCATGCCAGAGGATATCCTCGCGATTTTCCAAAGTAAATACCACCGCGCAAGTCACGGCCACCAGCTCCTACTTCGTCCCACCGCCTCCTACAGGATTTACTGGATAGACGGGTAAGCGTCTATCCGCGATTGTAGACATGCGAGGAGAGCAGTGAGACGAGACTTTTCGAGAAATCGAAGAGCCCGGGCTGGGACGGCTCTCTGCTTTCCTCGTGAACATTCATCCTGGAGAAGTCCGTCATGCCGTTCCGCTGTCCGTCGTGCCAGAGCGTGCGCACCCGTAGATCGAAAACTAGGGGTTTTTTTGAGGCCTTCCTGGCCAAGCTGACTATCAAGCCGTTTCGCTGCCATGATTGCGACTCACGCTTTTTCCACTCACACGCGAATAACAAATCGAAATCTACGCCAACCCTACAGTCGAGTTCGTTCGCTTCTCTTCACGCCCAGCCAAGGACGCCCGCCGCTTCGCTGCCAAAATAACTGGGCCCTCGTCCACAAGGACTTGTAGCCGCTTCGCTCAGCCAACCGCAGAAGTGGCTCGCAGCACCGGAACCTCCTTTGCATCCATTAGTTACTGGCGAGATACGCGCATTGCAGTATCATAGCTTTCAAGGACCCATCAAGAAGCAATTCCAACATGCTACCCAACATATCCGACGACAATCGATTACTGTTAGCCGCGCTGATGCTGGCTCTTCTCTTCGGGCTCGGCTGGTGGTGGAACAGGAGAGCAAAGAAGTGGCTAGAAGAAACTGGTCGCGAGGAAGAGCCAGCGAGTGCACTGGACGGGCTGCTGCGTGACGTACAAGAAAAACCGGCAACGCCCCTGAAATATTCCGAGCAAGAGTTTCAGGAAATGGTGGCGAAGGCACTAGACGAGGTTCCCGAGGAGTTTGATAAGGAGTGGAGCAACGTTGCGGTCACTGTTAGTACAGATTGGCCCACCGATGCAGATAAGAAGAGGATGGGAGTGCGAGAGGGTCATCTAGTATTTGGAACTTACTCGGGGGCTGACCGCACGAAAGGATTCCGGGCTGAGAGTGGTTCAAGACATGTCATTGTGGTTTATCAGCCTGCGCTAGAATTGTGTCACGGTTCCGACAAAGACCAATTGGAGCAGGAAATCCGACGAGTGGTCCTGCACGAATTAGCCCATCATCTAGGGATGTCACATCCCCGTATGAAAGAAATTGGCCTGTAGACTCGCGGAGCCCGCTGAGCCGCGATTTTCATTGTCCGACTACGCGACTACACATCCAAAGGAAACCGTTCGCGATCAGCGGCTTTCGTCGTCCTTGACGATGAGATGCCGTCTCATAAATGATCCACACGACGAACGCAATTACGCCCAGGAGAACAGTTGCGAAAAGGGTGGCGAGGGGCCAGAAAACCCAAGACCATGATTGTCTTTTTCTGATGTGCTGTATGGCGTTGTGCAATGAGAAAGCGGTAGCGATGGCGCCAAACGGAGTAAGACCGAAGGCGGGCATAAAAGCGTCGAGCTCGGCAGGTCCTCTGCATCCCTGCCGGAGACAGTAAACAGAAGGCAACAGAATCGATAAGACGTACACAGCCGAAACGAAATACGAAATGGCGAGAGCAAGTCTGCGTAACTTAGCCCCCACTGCTGTGGGGCCTGAGGTTTTCTTAGTTAGGTCCGGGTTCACGTTACAATCACTTTCGTTACTGTGGCAGCAAGAAGGTAGCGCCACCTTTCACTCTGGATTCAGGGTGAGTCTCTGTAAAGCGCATTGGGTTACGGGGCGACGAATCGTATAATGCCCGATAAACGCTGCCAGTTCAGCCGGAGAAGTGAAATTGGCTAGATCCCTGAAGACCATCCTGCTCAATCCGAGGCGAAAATGAGAAATGTAATCTTCGCAATCAACATCACCCTAGATGGCTGCTGCGACCACACCAAAATGATTCCCGATGAAGAACTACTTGAATATTCTACGCACCTCGTGCGGGATGCTGACCTGCTCGTCTTTGGGCGTAAAACCTATCAATTGATGGTTCCTTATTGGCCGGATGTCGCAAAAAATCCTTCTGAGACAAAAGCAGATATCGAATTCGCGAAAACATTTGTCTCCAAAAACAAAATTGTTTTTTCACAATCATTAGACATCGCTGAAGGACAAAATACGAGAATCGTTCGTGCGAACCTTAAAGACGAAATACTCAGATTGAAACAAGAACCAGGCAAAAGTATTTTGGTCGGCGGTGTGGATATTCCTTCACAACTCATAATGCTTGGTCTAGTGGATGAATATCGTTTTGTCGTTCATCCGACATTTGCAGGAGAAGGGAGACGGTTGTTAGAAGGTATTAGCCTGCCGGAAAAATTACAACTAAAACTTGTTGAGTCCAAGATTTCTAAGTCAGGATGCGTTGCGCTTCGTTACTTGAAGCAGTGACAGAAAAATTGGCCGAAACTCGCACTGCTCCGCGTCACCAATGACCATACCCCGGGTTTGGTTGTCTGACGGTCAAGTCCAGATAATCGCGGTTACCGGAAAAGTGGAATTGGCCCAAAAAGCACTCGTCCAGTTACGCGACTAACCAGGAAC
>Ga0210394_10009041_pt1 | contig 10117 bp, 5 predicted proteins | sample IncBWC12MmetaG_FD_160121 | JGI IMG/M metagenome (GOLD analysis project Ga0210394, IMG submission 160121) | Forest soil microbial communities from Barre Woods Harvard Forest LTER site, Petersham, Massachusetts, United States - Inc-BW-C-12-M | ecosystem: Environmental > Terrestrial > Soil >...
GAGGTACTCAACGCCGACTGGCATCAATCCGAGTGTGCCGGTTGATCCGTTCAATAACGATTTATATTCCAACCTGATCGCGCTTTCGCCGGCGTCCGGGTCGATCAACGTCACGACGGGGCCACCTGGGAACGCCGCCGCGCCGACCGATGCCGGCGTGTCGTCCGAACGAAGCGATATCGCGCTGCTGCGCGGCTACCGGAAGGGCAACCTGCGTGTTGTGCGAGGCGAATTTCACCGTCACAGCGAAATTTCGATGGATGGAGGCAACGACGGCTCGCTGCTCGAACAGTGGCGATACGCGATCGATACCGCCGCTTTGGATTGGGTGGGGTGCTGCGATCATGACAACGGCGCGGGCCGCGAGTACACCTGGTGGATCACGCAGAAGCTCACCGACATTTTTTATAATCCCGGGCAGTTCTCGCCGATGTTCAACTACGAGCGCAGCGTGACTTATCCCGAGGGCCATCGCAACGTGATTTTCGCCCAGCGCGGCGTCCGCGTGCTTCCGCGCCTGCCCGTCACGCAGCCCGAGCAAGCCGTGCACGCTCCGGACACGTTGATGCTGTACGCGTACTTGAAGTATTTCAACGGCGTCACGGCGTCGCATACCAGCGGCACTTTGATGGGCACGGATTGGCGCGATAACGACACGCTGGTGGAGCCGGCGGTGGAGATTTATCAGGGCGATCGCCAGAATTACGAGATGCCGGATGCGCCGCGGTCGAACAACGAAAAAGATTCCATCGGCGGATGGAGGCCGAAGGGATTTATCGATCTGGCGCTGGCAAAAGGCTACAAGCTGTCGTTTGAAGCCAGCTCCGATCACATTTCGACGCACATCAGCTACGCCAACATTTATGTGACCGGCGTGAATCGCGAAGCCGTGCTCGATGGCTTCAAGAAACGGCATCTTTACGCGGCTACGGATAACATTCTGGCAGACGTTTCGAGCGGCCGGTATATGATGGGCGATCAGTTTTCGACTTCTTCGACGCCGTCGCTACAGGTGAAGCTGACGGGCACCGCGCCGTTTTCGAAAGTCTACATCGTGAAGGACGGCAAATACGTTTACACGCGCGAACCCAAGACCGCGAAAGTGGATTTTTCGTGGCAGGACATGGCGGCCGAGCCCGGCAAGATGAGTTACTACTACGTGCGCGGCGAGCAGGAGAACGGCGAAATCGTGTGGGCGTCGCCGATGTGGATCACGTACACAAAATGAACTGGCGCCCGCTGACCGCTCCCGAAGGTCGCGGTTCCATTGGTCTTTGGAACCGCGACCAGCGGGAGCGGTACTACTACTGCACCGGTGTCCCATAGGGAATCAGCGTTTTCAAGCGCTCCGACGTCTCGACGCGCGAGATTTTCCAGCCGTCCCTGGTCTTGGCGAGAAAAAAGAATTGCGCTTCGTTGCGATCCTGGTAAACATATTCGACGCGCAATTCCACCTGGCCGTCGGGTTGGGACTGGGGCTCCATTACGGCGATTCCTTTGATTCCGGCGTTTGAATCGCGAAGATACTTAGCGAAATCGGGCGATTCGGATTTTGCCCGCGCCAGCGATTCGGCCATCGGTCCGGTAAAGCTCGCCAGATAGCGCGCCGCGTCGCCGTTGCGGGCCGCGTCGAGCATGGCGTAGATTGCGTCCTGCGGTTTCGCTTCCGGCTGCGCAGTGATCCGCGATTTGCGCGCGACCACCGCGCCCACCACGCCCGCCAGAATCAGGATCGTCAGGATCCGCGCTACCGCCTTGTTCTTCACTTGCCCGTTTCACCCCTGCGAATGATGGTTAGATCCAGATTGCCGTTCTTGTCGACCATCAGCTTCTTGATCTTCGGGAGAATCTGCTCCATCGTTTCCAGGTACAGGCGCCGGCCGTTGACCTCCGACGCCTTGGCGTACTCGGCTGCAACCTGAGTGAAGCGTGCGGCATCTCCCAGCGCCGTGTTGGTCTTGGTTTGCTTGTAGGCTTCGGCCGCTTCCTGCATCTGGCGCGCCTCGCCGCGAGCCTTGGGGATCAGGTCGTTGGCGTAGCCCTGCGCCTCGCTCACAATTCGCGAGGAATCGGCGCGCGCGCTGGCGACATCGCGAAACGCCTCGGCTGCTTCGGGCGGGGGAACGGCGCTCTCCATGTTCACGGTCGACAGCAGCACTCCGGCGCGATACTCGTTGAGGATTCTCTGCGCCTCCGCCCGTACTTCCTCCTGCACATTCTGCTTTTCGGTAGTGAGCACGGCGTCCACGCTTCGGCCCGCGATGCGCTCGGCCAGCGCTGTCTCCACCGCCGCGCCCACGGTGCGCGCGACGTCCTCGGTTCGAAACAGATAATCGGCCGGAACGCCCACCGAGTATTGCACCACCACGCGCATGCTGATGATGTTCTGATCCCCGGTGAGAAATTGCGATTGCAGAGGCTGCGCCCGGCCGGTGATCGTATCCGGCAGCTCGCCGCCCACCACCAGTCTTTGGAGTTGTTGAACCTTGAGCGTGGTCACGCGATCGATGGGCCATGGCAGAGCGAGGTGAATACCCGGCATCACGCGCGGATTGACCACCGCGCCAAAGCGCGTCACCACCGCCTGTTGATCGATTCGAACGATGTAAACGCTGGTCAGCAGCCACACGATCAACAATCCGACGATCACGCGCCGACGCCGGTCAGGGCGCGGCTGGTCGGCCGGCGCATCAATCGTCTCCTCCGTGAAGATATGGAGCGGAACCGTGGTGCTCACTGGTCTACTTCGCGCCTCCACCGTGCATCAGCACTTTCAACAGTTCGGAATCCGAACTGAGAATCGCCGTGGTTTTGTCGTCGAAGATTTTCTTGTAGGATTCGAGTGTGCGCAGGAGCTTGTAAAACGCCGGATTTTTCGAATACGCCTGGCTGTAGGCGCGCGTCGCTTCCGCGTCGCCCTCGCCTTTCACTTTTTCGGCTTCCTTATAAGCAACGGAAAGGATCTCCTCCTTCTGGCGATCCGCATCGGCGCGAATGCTGAGCGCTTGCTCTTCACCCTCGGCGCGATACTGGCGGGCGATGCGCTCGCGCTCGGCGCGCATGCGTGCATAGACGCTCTGCTTGTTCTGCTCCGGCAGATTCAGGCGCTTGATTCGCACGTCGGCGACGGCGATCCCGTATTGTTCAAGCGCCGCGCGGTCCGTCAGCGATGTTAGCCGGTTGAGCAGCGCATCGGCCTTCACGGTTTCCAGGTTGGTCGAGACGATTGTTTCCAGATCCTGGGTGCCGAGCGCTGCGGATAAACCCGACCATACGATATCGTGCAGCCGCATCTCCGCCGCCACCGGATCGCCCACCGTTTCGACGAACCGCTGGGGATCGTTAATTTTCCAGGCTACATAGCTTTCAATCACCAGGTTTTTTTTATCGCGCGTAAGAAACTCCGACGGTCGCGGATTATAGATTCGCAAGCGCCGGTCGAAATAAGTCGACGATTGGAAGGGCCACTTCATGTGCAGGCCCGGCTGGGCCACGGTGTAGAGCGGTCTGCCGAACTGCGTGACCAGCACGAACTCGGTTTCCCGCACCGAAAAAAAGATCAGCCAGATGAGCAGCAGCAGAGCGACGCCGCCGGACAACGGAAGGTACTTATGAAAACGTTCCACGGAATTACTCCTTATTCAACAGGACCTTTCGGCGGGGCGACCACAGCCGCTCCGGGCGCGCCGATCTCTACGCCGTCTTCGAGCAGAATCAGATGCCGACGAGCTTTGGTCGCGTCGACGATCATTTTTCGTTTGCCCGGCAGAATTTGCTCCATCGTTTCCAGATACAGGCGCGTACCTGTGAGGTCCGGATTCAATGTATAGCCAGATTCGCGGACCAGGAACCGATGCGCGTCGCCGGCCGAGCGGTTCTTTTTATCGACCGAATAACCCTCCGCGCCCGCGATCAGCGCTTTGGCGTTGCCTCGCGATAACGCGATCTGCTGGTTGCGATACGCCTCCGCTTCGTTAATCATCCGGTTCTTCTCCTCGTAAGCGCCGGAAACGTCGCGAAATGCGTCCACCACTTCGAGCGATGGATGAACGTCGAGCAACTGCACATGCAGAACTTCGACGCCCGCGCCATAGCGGTCCAGTCGGGCCTGCAACTCGGTTTTGACGCGCGCCTCCACCCGCTTGCGGCCGGTCGTAAGAAGATCGTCGAGCGAGGTCGTCGCGGCGATCGAAGTCAGCGCTCCTTCGGCCGCCGTGCGCACGGTGCTTTCACCATCGAACTGGCGCAGCAGAAATTCATCCGGCCGCGGCAGCCGGTAATGGACAACCGCGTTGACCTCCATCATGTTCTGATCCCCGGCCAGCATCAGCGATTCCTCGGGTCTCGATTGAAACCGCCCGGCGCGATGCTGCACGTTCCATTCATAGGCGGCCGGCTCCGTGTCCGCCTTCGCGGCCGCCGACCGGAAGCCGATCTCCACCGTCCGGACCTGCTTTGCCTGAATGCGCGTCAACTGGTCGACGGGCCAGGGGAAGCGATAATGCAGGCCGGGCTCTTCATAAGGAATCAGCCGGCGTCCAAATCGCTCGACGATGCCGACTTCCGCGGGCCCAATGGTGTGGACGCCGGACAGGACGATCAATACCACTGCGGCGATCGCCGCCGGGCGAATGTAATAGCGCCAGCGCTCGATCACTGCGACAAACGCGTCGCGCACATCGAGAGCGGTAATAGCGATGCGCGCGCGATTCCACATCCCAGGAATCGGTGTTCTTCCCAGCCAGGTGAACCAGCCGCGCTTCGCCCTCAGCAGGCGCAGCGAATTGATCATCACGAAAAACGACGAAAGCTGGTGCGTGACTGCCGCGCCGATGGGAGAAAGAACTCCGGTAGCCGCCAGCGCGACCGCCACCACGTTGAACAGACCCGCGAACAGGATGATGTTCTGCCAGGCGGTCGCGACAGCGCGCCGGCTGACGTCGAACAGCTCGGGTAGATTTTCGAGAGAGTGGCCCATGTAGACGACGTCGGCCGCTTCCGCCGTGATATCACTCGCGCCGGATACCGCGATGCCGACGTGCGCGGCGGCCAGCGCCGGTGCGTCGTTCACGCCGTCGCCCACCATGGCAACTGTGCGCCCTTGCGACGCCAGTTGCCGGATCCGATCCAGTTTCCCTTCGGGAAGCAGTTCTGCTTCTACGGAGGGAATGCCGGCTTCGCGAGCGATCGCTTCCGCGGCGCGCCGCCGGTCGCCGGTCAGCATCACCTGATAAGTAATGTCGAGCTTTTTGAGTTCCTCAATCGCCGGCCTGACTCCTTCGCGGATGCGATCGCGCAACAGAATCGCGCCAGTTAGCTCGCCCTGATCGGCGACCAGCACCGCGGTCGCGCCCAGTCGGTCGGCCTCTTCGAGCAACGCGTCTGCGCCTTCGATTCCGTGTTCGGCGAGGAAAGTCGCGCTGCCCGCGCGAACGGTGCGGCCGTCTAAGAAGCACTCCGCGCCGCGGCCGGAGAGGATGCGACTGTGCTCTACGCCTTCGATCTTCACGCCGCGCCGCGCGGCTTCGGAGACGACCGCGCGCGCCAGCACGTGGTCCGATCCGCTCTCGGCCGCCGCCGCGAGTCGAACCACGTCCGTCTCGGTGCCCGCGAGCGCGATCACCCGCAGGACCTCGAACTGTCCACTGGTGATGGTGCCCGTCTTGTCGAAGATCACGGTATCGACCTTCGCGGCCTGTTCGAGCACGGTGCCGCCGCGCACCAGAATCCCGCGCCGCGCCAGGCCGCCGATCGCCGCCACCATCGCAGTCGGAGTCGCGAGGATCAGGGCGCAGGGGCAGGCGACTATCAGTACCGCGACAGTCCGCAGCCAGTCTCCCGTGAAATAGAAGGTCAGCGCCGCGGCCAGCAACAGCGCGGGCAGGAAATATCGCGCGAAGCGGTCGGCTAAGCGCTCCACCGGCGCGCGCTGCTCGCGAGCTTCCTCCACCAGCGCTACCACGCGGGAAAGCGTGGTCTCGGCTCCGGCGCGCGTCACCTGAACCCGCAACAGTCCGTTGCCGCCGTTCAGTGTTCCCGAAAAAACTTCGTCGCCCGCGTCCTTTTCGCGCGGCAGCGGCTCCCCGGTGATGGTGCTCTCATCGACGCTCGATACGCCGGACTGGACCACGCCATCGGCCGGAATGCGTTCGCCCGCTCGCACCACGATAAGATCACCCGCTTCGAGCGATGCCGCGTCGACCTCCTGCTCCTCGCCGTCGCGCAGCCTCCGAGCGCGGCGGGGCATTTGCTCCACGAAACGATGAATCGCAGCGGACGTGCGCCCGGCGGCGTAGGCCTCCAGCCCCTCGCCCACCAGCATGATGAACATCGCTTCGGCGGCGGCCAGATACTGCCCGACAATCAGCGCCGCGATCACCGCGATGCAAATCGCCAGGTCGGCGGAGATTTCTTTCTCCAGCAGCGCGCTAATCGCGTTGAAAAAGATTCGATACCCGGCCAGCACCGTGATCAGCGCCGCCGTGTCGATCCCGAAAATGGTCCTGAAATATCCGGTGAGGTTCAGCAGCAGCAGGAGCCCCACGAATGCCGCAAAGCCGAAGTAACGGAGCCGCTCGGAACGCTCTGAGTCCATCGCAGAACCTGTAGGACCGCTTCCTACCGGAGTGATGGTCATAGTATCAGGTTTTTATTCGTCCGCACGACGCGCGAGAGTATTATACGTCGGTGACCGGGATTTAAGCGGCTCCCGACTTGTCCTTATCGCGCCGGCCCATCATATGATGCAGGGCGAAGGGGACTTCGTCGGGATGCGAGGCGCACCAGGCAACGATGCGTTCGAATTTGAGGGAATCATCAGCGAGGGCGCTAATACTCATCAGCTCGGTTTCGATAGTCTCAGGGTCTCGCATAGACTTAGGATGGCACACGTCCACCTTGCCCGTCGCGGAACGGCTGTACGAGTGGGCTCATGATAGAATGAGACGAAATCTACCGGAGCGATCCTATTGTGCGTCGCTATTGCCGCCTCAATCCACGCAGCGGTTGAACCCGTCCTGAATCCCGCGACCCACGCCATCTGTCGGCAAAATCATGAAGATTAGAGGGGACGAAAAGTGCTTGCGAAGTGTGGCGCACGCGCGAGTGCGGATATCTGCGTTCGCCCTTCTGGTCACGATCCCCGCCGCCGCCCAATACGCCAATCCGAAGCTGTGCGCCGGTTGTCACCCCGCGATCGCCAAAACTTACCGTCAAAATGGCATGGGCCGATCTTTCGCCACGCCGCTACCCGAAATTCTGGTTGAGGATTTCACGAAAAACAACAGTTATTACCATCCGGCATCCGACACTCACTATCAGATGTTGAACAGAAACGGCGTGCTGATTCAGCGCCGTTATCAGATCGGCTTCGATCGCCAGGAAAGTAATGTCGACGAAAAACAGATCGACTATATCGTCGGCTCCGGCAATCACATGCGCACCTATGTGCACCACAACGCCGACGGCACGCTGCTCGAACTCCCTCTCGCGTGGTACGCGGAAAAGGGAGGCTACTGGGCAATGAATCCCGGCTACGACGCGCCCGATTACCCCTACGCGCGCCGGCAGATCGCCTACGATTGCATGTTCTGCCACAACGCTTATCCGAAAACCCCGCCCGGGCACGACAAGATGGGAGATCGTCCGGTGTATTCCGAAGAACTGCCCGAGGGCATCGATTGCCAGCGCTGTCACGGTCCCGGCCAGCGGCACGTCGACGTCGCGTCCACGCCGGGCGCGAAACCTGCCGCCATTCGCGCCGCCGTCGTGAATCCCGCGAGGCTTGATAACGACCGGCAGCTCGAAGTTTGCGCGCAGTGCCACCTGAAGACCACCGAATTCCGGCTGCCCCATGCGGTCAAACGCTACCAGCGGCCGGACTTCAGTTATAAGCCGGGCGAGCCGCTGGCAGGTTTCGTACTCGCGTTCGACGAAGCTCCCGGACCCGGGAAAGAGACTCGTTTCGAAACGGCCAGCGCGGTCTCGCGCATGCGCGCTTCGCAGTGTTACCTGAAAAGCAACGGCGCGCTCAAATGCACCACCTGTCACGATCCGCACGATATCCGGCATGGCAGCGAAGCCACTGAGCGTTATAACTCCGTCTGCCGCCAGTGCCATGCCGCTGCCTTGGCTGCGAAGGCCGGACATCCCGCCCAAACTGGCTGCATCGACTGCCATATGCCGAAGCGGCGGACCGAAGACATCGTTCACATGTCGGTTACCGATCACCTCATTCAGCGCAACAAGCCTTCTGGGGATCTGCTGGCCGAGATGGCCGAACGGCACGAGGACTCGACCAATTCGTACCGGGGCGAGGTGGTGCCGTACTATCCTCATCCGCTGCCGAACTCGGTCGAAAACCGGTATTACCTCGCGCTGGCTCAAGTGCGGGATCGGGCGAATCTCGAAAAGGGGCTGCCCGTGTTCGAGAAAGCGCTGGCCGCGCTCGGCTCCGAGCGGCCCGAACCATATCTGGAATTCGCGCAGGCTCTGCGAGCGGCCGGAAATCCAGGCCGCGCGCTCGCCGCTTTTCAGGATTCCGTGCGCCGCGATCCGGCGTATGTCCCGGCTTTGCTCGAATACGCCGCCGCGCTGAAGGACGCCGGGCAACCCGCGCAGGCGGTCGCGATCGCGAAGCGCGCCACCGCGAATGCCCCCGCCGATCCGCGCGCCTGGAACACACTCGGCCAGGCGCAACTGGACTTTTCCGACTTTCGCGGCGCCCTCAGCTCTCTAAAACAAGCGCTGACGCTCGATCCCGAAATGCCAGAGGCTCACAACGGCGCGGGTATCGCGCTGGCGCAGCTGGGCGACCCTACGGCAGGCGCAGCCGAGTTCCGCGAAGCCGTCCGTGCCCTGCCGAATTACGGCGAGGCGCACGGAAACCTCGCGAACGTGCTGGCGTGGAAGCAGGACTTACGCCAGGCAGCCTACGAATTCGACCAGGCGGTGCGACTCGGTCCAGCCGACGTCGCGGCCCGGCTCAATTACGGCTCCATGCTCAACTCGCTGCGCCAGTTCGCCGAAGCGCAAGTGCAAATTGAAACCGCACTGCGTCTCAAACCGAATCTGGCCGAGGCTCACGATCTGCTCGGGACATTATTAGAACGGAAAGGGCAAGTGGACGCGGCCCTCCGCGAATACTCCGAAGCAGTCCGGCTGCGTCCCGACTTGAGCCACGCTCAACTGGACCTGGGCGGAGTTCTCGCCAACAAAGGGGACAAAATCGGCGCGGCGGAGCATCTCCGGCTGGCTCTAAGAAGCACGGATCCGAATCTTCGAGATATCGCGCAACGGCTGCTCAAGGAGTTGGAATCGGCTAAATAGGCCCCGCAACCCGCCTGGAGCGCCAGTAGACTGTCCGCATGCTCACGCATGGCGGTTCGGTGTGGGCACTGGAGTAAGGCAGGACCGAGCAGATCGCTTCCTGCGGTCGCGGCTCAGCATCGGCTGCACGTAAAACCAATTACCTGCCGAGCCGCGACCGCAGGAAGCGATCAAAAGCGCGATTGAGAGGCAACACCCAGGTTGTAACCGAGCGTCCACGCGGAACCGCCATGCGTCAGCATGCGGACAGACACCAGCTACCAGAAATATGTCGCCAGCACCTTCGGCGGTCCGGGCGTTCCCGAGATTACTTTTACCGACAAGACCACCTGCATGTTCTTTCGATACCAGTCTCGTGGAGCGTCGCGAAGGGCCGCCGCGAAATACTCCTCATTCGCCAGAAACTCGCCGCCGGCGTATGTTCCATAGCCGCTTGCTCCGGCCACGCTCACGACAGTTTGTTCGATCGTCGGATTGAACACGCGGGAAACGATGGCATAGTCCGATGCGAGATCGGCTGGCGCGGGCCAGTTGCGCGACCCGGCCCAGTCCGTTCGATTGAGATCCTGGCGATCTCGAATGACCATGGAATCATTGCTCGGTCCTTGTTCGAAGTAAAAACGCAAGTCGCTGGTCAGCCGCATGGTCCAATCGTTGTTGAAAGCGCCGATAAAAATACAGGGCTTTCCGCGCAGATCGGCCAGGGAGCTGACCCGCCCGCCCCGGATTTCCACCTTTTTTCCCTTCCGCGTCAAAAGCTGGCACAGCGGCATCATGGCCTGGGCATCCA
>Ga0210394_10009042_pt1 | contig 10116 bp, 9 predicted proteins | sample IncBWC12MmetaG_FD_160121 | JGI IMG/M metagenome (GOLD analysis project Ga0210394, IMG submission 160121) | Forest soil microbial communities from Barre Woods Harvard Forest LTER site, Petersham, Massachusetts, United States - Inc-BW-C-12-M | ecosystem: Environmental > Terrestrial > Soil >...
GACCGTTCCGGTCGCGACGTTAAGGACGCCTGCCGAACGGTACTCCAGCACAAGCCGAACGATTTCAGCGACGTCCTCGACATCGACGTGGTCGCGGCGCTCCTCGCCCTCGCCGAACAATACGACCGCCTCGCCGCAATTGGCCTGCCGGCGAAATCTGTTAGGTCCATAGCCATTATGAGGATCCCCGGCGCCATAAACGAGCGTCGGGCGCAATATCGCGAGCGGCGCCGCGCCCGCATTGGTGAGCAACATTTGTTCGCGCGCCAGATGCATGGCGCCGTGCAAACTTGTCGGCGCGGCCGGCGAGGTCTCGGTGAGCGGCAATGGCCCGTCGGCATAGACCGCATCCGAACTGATATAGACGAGATGCGCTACGAGCTGCCGCCCCAAGGCTTCGCAGACCGCCGCCATCATGCCGATGTTTTCCAGCATCATCGCAGGATTTTTGCAGGGCACGCGCGCCGACACGACGACGAGCGCATCATCCGCGCGCAGCTGCGTCGCGAGCTCTTGGGCGGCGCGACCATCGAGAAGATCGATCTCCTTGCGGCCGAGCCCAATGACCGCAGCGGTCGAAGCGGTAAGCTTGCTGAAAATAGCGCCGCCGATAAATCCGCTCGAGCCGAGAACTACCGTTCGAGCGGGTAGACGCGGGATGACGTTGCGATGTTGCAGCAACGGTAGCCTTTCAGGCCGCGGGCGCAAGCGGCGGCATGCCGAGGGTGTGATAGGTCAAGCCCGCCGCGACGCAGGCGCGGCCATCGAGCACGCGATAGGGGTCGAGCACCGTTCGCCCCTTCATGACGCGGGCGAGCTCCACTGGAGGCAGCTCGCGATATTGCGGCCAGGGTGTTGCAATCACCAACACATCGGCGCCGGTCGCCGCAGCCAGGGGATCCGCCGCGCTCGTGGTCCAGGGCGCCACCGCGGCGGGCACCACCGGATCGTGAACTTTGACCGACATGCCGCGCAAATGCTCCAATAGAGCAAGCGCCGGCGAGTTCTTGGTGGAATGGGTGTTTTCCTTATAGGCCAAACCGAGCACCGCGATCTTTGCGTCGGGATTGGCCGTCAAATCGTGATCCTGCAAGACCCGCCACAAGATCTGCCACGTCCAGTCCTTGCGATGCGCGGAGTTCGCGAGCCAAGCCTTGACGACGCCGACGTCGGTCTTTTTCGCCTCGCCGATCTGAACGATGGTACGCAAATCCCGTTCCAAATTGCCGCCGGCGATCCCGAGGCCGGGGCTGAGATAAGCGCCCTGCCCGATCCGCTTATCGAGCTTCAGCGCCGGCGCGATATCGGACCAGTCGGCGCCGACGCGTTCGCAGACTTCCGCCAGCGTATTGGCGACCGCAATGGATGCCACCAAGCAGAAATTAATGCTGATCTTGGCAAGCTCCGCGCTCTCGTAAGCCATCGGCAGGATCGGGCAGGAGAACGATTCAAGGAATGCTTGCAGCGCCGGCGGGAGAGCTTGTCGCGGATCGGCGCAGCCGACGATGAAGCGCTCGGGCTTGATTGCGCGCTCCACGGCACGTCCAAACACCAACGTCTCGACTTGATAATAGAGCCGATCGGCCGGCACCGGCAGCGGGCGGGTGAACCCCGGCGGCACTTGGGAAAGGATCACCAGCAGCGCCTTAGCTGCAAGTTGCGGTCGCACGTATTCGATCATGGCCGCGATCGGTGTGAGATCGCTTTGTCCATGATCGTCGGTCGGCACGTCGACCGCAACGTAGACCACGTCGCACTCGCCAAGCGTCGCGCCGTCGGAGGTGAAAACAAGTTCGTGCTGGTATCGCTTGATGAGTTCGGGCAATCCCGGTTCGTTCACGGGAAGCTCGCCGCGTTTCAAGCGGCTGACCAGCGCGGCATCGGCATCGAACGCGATTGTGCGAAATCCGTGCGCGGCAGCGGCGCTGGCCGAGACCAGGCCGAGATGGGTCATTCCGGCGTAACCGATGATCGGCTTGCTCACGACCTGATTCACGACCTGATTCACGACTTGATTCACGACTTGGCTCACGTCTTGGCACACGTCTTGGCTATTTCCGACGCCTCTGCGCCAAGCTTACGCAGCACGCAATTGAGCCAGATATCATTCGACAGGTCGGTCGGCCGCCGCTCGCGGCAGAGCGACTTGAAATGCTCGTATTCCAGAGCCCAGGTGGGATCGTCCTGAATGAGCGTTACCGACTGCTCTGGCGGCCGGCCGCTTGGAAGCAAGCGGATGCGGTGGGTGAACTCGGACGGCCCCCACTTGCAGAGCGAACCGATATGCGCGCTGCCGTTCTCGGCGAACACGTCGCAGGTGAAGTGATTGCGCCAGCTCAGCAAGGTCATTTCGAATTCGAGCCGCGGTCGGGCGCCAAACGCCGCGAACACCACGTGGTCCGGGCTGCGGTTCTCGAAACAGTCTGCCGAGATGATGGAAAATTCATTGCCGATGTCGCCGAACCAGAAGCGCGCGGTGTCGAGTACATGCGAGCCGAGATCGTCGAGAACGCCGGCGCCCTGATCGCGCCAGTCGGAATTTCGCACGAGGCGCGCCGTGCCGTTGCCGTAGAACATGCGGCAGCGATAGATGCTGCCGAGCTCACCCGACGCGACGAGATCGCGCATGCGCACGAAATGCGGCTCGAAGCGATGATTGTAGGCGGTGTAAAGAACCACGCCTCGCTTAAGTGCATTCTGCTCGAGCCGCATCAGGGTGGATTCGTGCTCGGCGACGAGCGGCTTCTCGATGAGCGCATGCTTGCCGTGTTCAATGAGGTAGTCGAGCAATTCGATTTTCGCGGCGTCGGGCACGCAAACCAGCGCAGCATCGAAGTCGTCGAGCGAAACTTGGCGTAGATCCCTAAAATTCGCGTCGGGATTGCGAACATCGACGGAGCAAACAAAGTCGTCCCCGGCGAAGCGCCGCCGCTTATGGCCCTGAACGCCGAGCCCGACGACAATGATGCGCATAGAGCCGCTAATCGAACTTCACTTCGCGCTCTACAGCATCGAGCTTGCGATGAACGTCCTCGATGTTGATCGGGAGGTTGCCATCCCTCTCGCATTCGCAGGCTGCCGCCATGGTGCCGATAATGGTTGCGGTGAATTCGCAATTGCTGGCCAGCATCGAAAGCGTGGCATAGGCAAGAAGCGCATCGCCGGCGCCGACGCCATCGACCAGCCGGTCGACAAAACTGTCGACGACAAAGAACGAATCGAGCGCCTGATGATCGCCATGCCGGCAAGTCAGCACGCCCTTGTCGCCGAGCTTGAGGATCAGCGTTTTGCACTGCGCGGCATCGAAAAGGTCCGCCGCTAGCGGCCGGATGCCGGAATCCTGATCGCCCAGCGCAAAGCGGGCTTCGCGCTCGTTTGGCGTTATGAGATCGAAGCCGCGGAATTCGGTGATATTGCCCCAGCGGCTTGCCACCTGACTGTCGGCGACTTTGTACATTCCCTCGGGAATCGCATCGGTCAGGGACGGAATGGTACGGCGATTGAACATGCCGTGGCGAAAATCGCTGAACACCAGTGCTTCGGCCTTCTGCGTCGCAATCGCCTTGGCGAGACTGAGAACGATGTCGTCGGAAATCGAGCGGTTATCGAGCGTGTCGACCTTGATCAGCCGGTAGCCGCCCGAAATGATGGCATTTTTGTTCGTCGTCGGCCGCGTCTTGTCGATGACGGGTTTGCACTCGACCCCGGATTTACTTAAGCCTTCGAGCACGAAGTCCTTGAGCGGGTCTTCGCCGAGCACGGTCGAAAAGACGACGTCGGCGCCGGCGGCTCGAAGATGCTCGGCCACGACGCCCGCCCCGCCGATATAGTCGGTTCTTTTGTCGAACAACACGCTGATCGTCGGGGTCTTGGTCTGGCCGCCAATCATGCTCGTATGGGTAAAAGTATCGACGATGATGTCGCCGACGACATGAACCCGCCGGCCGCCGAGCACATCAAGCACGCGGCGCAGCTTATCGAAGGTAAGGTCCGCGGCCTCCATCAGCGTCATCAGTTTTTCGATGCGCAACGACGGCGGCGCCGCCTCGATCAATTGGCTGGAGGAGAACACGTAATCGCCCGGCGTAAAGATGATCTCGCCGCCGTAGCTGTGGATCACGGCCAGTTCGTCCTGGGTCTTCAGCGGCAAGCCGCTGGCTTGATATTCATAGCCCTTGGCAAAAATGTCCGGCTTGAGCAGCGCGAGATTCTTCAACGGCGTCGGCTCGGAATCGACAATGACGTAATCGACCATTTCGAACGCCGCGAGGTTGATCGCGCGCAGGTCCTGCGGCACATGCGGCCGATAACGCCCCTTCGAGATATGGAGGTCGGCCGTCAGGCTTGCGATCAGAATGTCGGCCTTGCTCTTGGCGTAGAGCAGATGACGCAAGTGCCCCGGATGCACGACGTCGAACACGCCGTGACACATGATCACCTTGCGCTTGCGTGGCGGCTCACCGATCAGCCGCGCGATCTCCTCCGGCGTTTTGATCTTGTGCTTGTAATGGCTGCCGAGCGATTCCACGGCCTCAGGCCTCCCGTCCCAGATATTGAAACCACGTCTTGGTGGCGACCGCGATCGACTGCGGATCCCACAGCGGCGCGTCGCGCCACAGCTCGATGTCTTCAATCATGCGCGTGACGCCCTGATCGAACGGCACCACGGGCTTCCAGCTGAGATCGCGTTTGATCTTACCGATGTCAGCCCAGGTGCAATCGGGCTCACCCGGGCGCTTCGGAATATGCACGACCGGCCCGCCCAAAAGTTCGACAAGCCGGTTTACGCTCTGCGGATCGCCGGCACCGAGATTCCATATCTCTCCGCTGAAGTCGCTCTCGGCCGCACGCAGGAAAGCCTCGGCGATATCGGTCACATAGAGAAAGTCGCGCCGTTGCGTGCCGTCGCCGATCACCGTGAACGGCTTTCCCTCAAGCTTCTGCTTGAAGAACACACCGAATACCGCGCCGTAGACTCCCGTCGTACGGACGCGGGGACCGTAAGCATTAAAGATGCGGATCGAGTTCGCCGGCAACCTATAGACTTGGCGCCAATGAAAGGTCGCCATCTCGCCGAGATATTTGCTCAGAGCGTAGGGATGCTCGGGCGCGATCGAATGATCCTCGCGGGTCGGCACCTGGGCCAGGCCGTAGCAGGATGAGGATGCCGCGTATACGAACTTTTCCGCCTTCGCCGCGCGTGCACATTCGAGCACGCGGACCGTGCCCTGGACATTGGTGTCCATATAATCGGTGGGGCGTTCGATCGAAGGCACAATGTCGCCGATACCGGCAAAGTGGAAGACGACCGCGGCTTGCTTGAACAACGCATCGGCGTCTTCAAGCCGCCGGATATCGCGCCGCTCGAATGACAGCCGCGACTCGTTGCCGTGATGGGCGAGATTAGCTTCGCGGCCGCCGACGAGATTGTCGATCACCCGCACGCGATAGCCGCGCGCGAGCAACAAATCGACCACGTGGCTGCCGATGAAACCGGCCCCACCTGTGACAACGGCGATACGATCGCTCATCTCGATGGCTATGCGGCTTGGAGATTCTTCATGCGGCGGACATTATAATAAATGTCGTCCGCCATTGAATTAGGAAGCCTGCCGTCCTTAAAGGCGCGGCACAGGTCGCGCACCGCTTCCTCAATCGTGCGCTTGGGTGCGTAGCCGAGGACGCGACGGATTTTATCGGAGTTGATGTGATAGGAGCGCTTGTCGTCGCTCGGCGTCGTGACGATGCCGATCTCGCTATTTTCGGGAAACTCTTGCTGGACGATGCGCTTGACCAGAAGCGCGATGTCCATGATCGACATGTTCTGATAGCCGACATTAAAAACCTCGTTGGCAATCTTCTCGCCGGGCGCATCGAGCAGCACCTGCACCGCGTCGCAGTAATCGAGGATGTGCAGGTTGGGGCGCAATTGCTCGCCGCCGAACACCGTGATCTTGCCGTTGTTGATGGCGTGATTGGTCAGAATGTTGACGCTGAGATCGAAGCGCTGACGCGGGGCATAGCCGCAGACCGTCGCCGGGCGGAACACGACGCCGACGAAGCCTTTGTCGGTGTGCTTGAGTAGCAGCGGCTCGCACATACCTTTATATTTGTTGTAGAGCGTGAGCGGCACGAGCGGGTGATCTTCGGTCACGTTCGGCCGGTCGGAAACGCCGTAAACCGAACTCGATGAAGCAAAGAGAAAACGCTTCACGCCCGCCTGCTTTGCGGCGAGCACCATCGGCTCAAATGCATCCAGGTTGACCGACGTCGAAAGCCTCTCGTCGAGTTCGAAGCTCGCGTCATTTGAGATGCAGGCAAGACTGATGAAAGCGTCATGTCCGGCGATCGATTTGGCGAGCTTCGCGGTATCGCGGATGTCCCCACGAATGACGTGCAGGTTTGGACTGTTCTTCGGCAGAAAACTGTCGCCGTAATAGGATATGTCGTAGCTCGTCACGTCATAGCCGCGATCGAGCAGCATAGGGACGAGAACGGAGCCAACGTAGCCGGCGCCGCCGGTCACGAATACACGAGAGAACTTGTTCGGCATTTTTCCTCCTCGCTCGACGATTAGATCGCGGCGCGAACCGAGACCGTCAGGACGCCGCGCGGCGCGCCGACGTCGCGATGGCGAAACCGGCCGACGTAGCGTCGCGATGAAACATTTTCACGGTCTCGAGCGAATAGTCGTCGAGGTCCTTACCGACGAGGGAAAGCTTGGCAAGCACATCGTGGCTGACGGTGATGATATGGCAGCCAATTTCGTCAGCCTGGAAAATGTTGAGGAGCTCGCGTGGACTGGCCCACAGCAGTTCCGCCTTGGGCCGGTTGGCCAGCACCTTCAGGCAAGCGCGCATGACCGGCACCGGATCGCGACCGGTGTCCGCCACGCGCCCGGCGAAGACGGACACGATCGCCGGAACGTTCGGCGCCAGGCATTCCGCAACGCGCTCAACTTGTTGTTTAGTCATGATGGCCGTAACGTTCACAATCACTCCGGCGCTCGCGAGCGTGCGCACAACCGGCCCGGTGAACACGCCTTTCGTCGTCGTCACCGGAATCTTCACGTTGACGTTGGAGCCCCACGACGCAATCTCGCGACCTTGGGCGATCATCTCGTCGAAAGTGTCAGCGAAGACTTCGAAGGAGATCGGCCGATCGGGAACGGCCGCAACGACTTGACGCGCAAAGGTCTCGTAATCGGCGATGCCGGACTTGCGCATCAGTGTCGGGTTGGTGGTAAAGCCCTTGATCAGCGGATTCTTATAGAGCGTCAAGATGCCTTCCATATCGGCGCCGTCGGCAAATATCTTGACGTGTTTGACGATGTTCATCGTTCTCGCTCCCGTGTCGCGGTGACGCTGGATTCGTCTCTAGACCAAAGTCGCCGGCGCCGGCGCGGCAGGATCGTTGGTGCCCGCCGCCGCCACCGCCACGTTCGATGTCTCGCTTTTGCTCATTCGACTTTGGATTTCGAGGACTTCTTCGGTCGGGCCGTCGGCGATAATGCGGCCATGATCCAGCAAAATGGCACGATTGCAGATCCGCCGGATGAGATCCTTCGATTGGGACGCGAGCACGACGATGCTCGAGCGATCGATCAGCGCCTCGACGCGCGCCGCCGCATGTGCGGCAAAACGGGCATCACCCGCTCCGAGCTCTTCATCGAGCAGCAGGATTTCCGGATCGATTGCGGTCGCGATGGCGAAGCCGAGCCGTACCAGCATTCCCGTTGAGTAGGTGCGGGCGGGAAGCGCGAGGTAATCGCTCAGTTCGCTAAACGCCTCGATCTCCGGGAGTTTTCGCTCGATTTCGTCGCGGCTCATGCCGAGCAAGAGTCCGCAAGTCACGATGTTCTCGTAACCGGTGTCGTCGAGGTCGAGCCCGGGCGACGTGCTGAACAAGGGCGAGACGCGCCCTTCGATACTTACTGTTCCCCCAATCGGCTCGTAGATACCGGCAAAGACCCGCAGCAACGTCGACTTGCCGGCCCCGTTGTGTCCGACGATGCCGAGCTGATCGCCGTGATGTACCGTCAACGACACATCCTGGAGCGCGCGCACGGTAACACGATTCCCGCCGCTATTCTGGCGGCGCAGCACGCCTCCGACAACGCGGCCGACCAGCTCCTTTCGGAAGCTCGGCTGATTCCCATAGATCGGAAATTCCGCCACAACGTTCTTGAGCACAATCTGGGCCACCGAACGTCTCCGCTCGCCTAAATCCAATAGACAATGCGCGAGCGAAACCTGGTCAACATTTGCAAAGTCAATATCCAGCCGACAATTGTCATCAAAATCACGAAAAGCCAATGTGATTGCCCCGGCACTTTACCGAGCAGGGGCTCCCGAACGATCTCGATCAGATGGTACACGGGATTCAATTTGGCCAGGATCATCGTGCGGCCTGTCAATTGATCCGGTGACCAGAAAATTGGCGTCAGAAATAGCGCGATCTGCATCAGAGTGCTAACCAACTGCTGAATATCACGATACCGTGCACACAAAGCGCCAAGCAGCATGGTGATCCAGATCGCATTGAGGAAGAAAAGCGCGAAGCCCGGAATAACGAGCGGGGTCGCCCAAGTGACGCCGACGCCACCATAGAAACAGATCAGCACATAAATGCTCAGATTGTGGAATAAATAAACCACGTTGCGCCACACATTGGCACATGCAAGCAGCGTGTATGAAATTCTTAACTGCCTGAGAAGCTTTTCAGCCGCCACGAAAGTGACGCATGCGTCCGTGCAAATCGTCGAAAAACAGACCCAGCAGATCATCCCTGAAGTCAAATAGGGCAAATAAACCTTCGGATCCCGATTCCACAAGTTCGACCAAACCAGACCGAGGGTGGTGACGAAAAGCGCAAGTCCAACCGTCGTCCAAAACGGCCCGAAAACCGTACGCCTATAGCGTCGTCTGGTTTCTCGCCAACCGAGGCGGCCCCAGATATCGACCGCCAGCATTCCGGCAATGACGTCAACCCACGCGATACGCGACCGGGATAACGCGGAACTGCTGCGGGGAATGTTAAGCGCCGTCGTGTCCTGCACGAGATTGCACCATCCTACCAAGCGAACGCTCGCACCGGCCGATCATTTTTCCCATGCTACCGCAGTTCGGGTGACTCGATAGTCCCCGAGCCGCCTGCTAATTCTGGACGCGGCTTACGCCGCGACGACAAACTCCTCGTCCAGAACGACGCGCACTTTGCGGCCGAGCAGTTCGAGAAGAATAGCCACACGCTCGCGATCACCCATGCCGTCGAACAGACCAAGACAATCGGAGAACACGCCGTCGCGCACGCGCACCTTGTCGCCAGCCGCAAATTGCGGCCGGCGCTCCAGCTGAATGAAGCCCTGCGCGTTCTCGCGACATTTCAGACCGTCGATGATCGCGTCGTCGATCACGGCCGGAACCTCCCCATTGCATACGAGACGCGCGACGCCAACTGTCGACCGAATCGATCGCCACCGATGGATCAACGGATTGAAAGTCACGAACAGATAAGATGGATAGAGCGGAGCCGGGACCGTCTCGGTTCGGCGCGCGTGACGCCGCCGCTTGAGATAGCGCGGTAAATAAGTGCTGAAACCCTGCCGGACGAGGTGCATCTGCGCCTTCGCTTCGGCGTGGGCGTGGACCTGAACCACGTGCCAGGACGATTCGGTCATCAAGTGTTCCGCGATGAGACACTCGGTCATGATTTGCCTCCGTTCGGCACCCGCGGCGGCGGCAGAATCAATTTCGGAGTGAGCACCCGCTCGGGGCCGAACAGCGCGCTCGCCTGTTCGGTCAGCTCGGCCGTCCGTTGCAGATCGGTGATCATCACCGCATCGCAGCTGCCGACAATTTCGGCGAAGGACGCCGCGACCGGCAAACCGACGAAGTGCGACGACGTCGACTTGCCGTCCACCACCGCCGTGATCCGAACGCCGGTATTGAGGGCGCAGATCATTGCGATCTCCGCCAGATCGGAAATGCCGGCGAGCGCCAGCCGGTAAAAGCCGCGCTCGGCCGCAGTGCCGAACACCACCCCGCACTCGGCCTTCGCCCGGCGGAAGAAGCTGAACGACACCGACAGATATTCGACGGTCAGACGGGATTTTTC
>Ga0210394_10009044_pt1 | contig 10115 bp, 10 predicted proteins | sample IncBWC12MmetaG_FD_160121 | JGI IMG/M metagenome (GOLD analysis project Ga0210394, IMG submission 160121) | Forest soil microbial communities from Barre Woods Harvard Forest LTER site, Petersham, Massachusetts, United States - Inc-BW-C-12-M | ecosystem: Environmental > Terrestrial > Soil >...
GCAGTTCAGCGCGGTCTGTCCGCCCATGGTGGGCAACAGCGCGAAGCCGCCGGGGATGACGTAGCGTTCCTTCTCGATGATCCTGGCGACGATTTCCGGCGTGATCGGCTCGATATAGGTCGCATCCGCCAATTCCGGATCGGTCATGATGGTGGCCGGATTGGAATTGACGAGAACGATGCGGTAGCCCTCGTCCTTCAGCGTCTTGACCGCCTGGGTGCCCGAATAGTCGAATTCGCAGGCCTGGCCGATCACGATCGGGCCGGCGCCGATGATCAGGATGGTGGAAATGTCGGTTCTTTTGGGCATCAAGTCTCACGGACAGGAAATCGGGCACAAAAAAAGGGCGCGCCTACCGCGCGTCCCCGAGCCATAGCGCCAGGTTGCCCTTGCGCGCGGGTGGTCTTTAGACCAGATTCCGCAACCGCGAAAGGGTCATAAGCCCTCATCAACCGGCATTTTAGGGTATGTGAAGCGATCGGCCGCCTTCGCTGTTCGAGCTAGCGCGCGCAAACCCCAGTCGGGGCAGGCTGGCCCGCCGGGCCGAAGCTGGCGCAGCCGGCGAAGGCTGGAGGCCCGGCCTGGATTTGAACCAGGATAAAGAGCAATTCACAGCTCTCGCGTCGACGCGTTCCGCCACCGGGCCGATCCGATCATCGCCGATCTCGCGGCGGCGGGCCATGGTTGACGCGCGTTAACGTTAACGGACCGGATTTTCGCGCCGCGCGACAAATGTCATCCGCCACGGATTGTGGCCGATATTGCTGGGCGCGCGCGAGGCGGTAAATCCGCTGGCGGCGAGTTTCGCGATCATCTCGGCCTCGCTGTAGCGTTGGAGGCCGATACGCGCGCGCAATTGCCGGTAATCCGACAACGCGGTCGAGACCAGCCCGATCAGCGCCTCCCGGAGGAAGCCGTGGGTCAGCGCAAAGCGTAACAGCGCGGCGACGTCCCTGACCATGCCGATCTCGGGCCGCAGGATATCGCCCACGATCAGGCGGCCGCCGGGTTTCAGGAGCCGCCGGATCACCACGAAAGCGGAATCGAGTTCCGCCGGCGTCATATATTGTACCACCGAATTCATGACAGCGAGATCGATGGATTTCTCTTCCATTTTCCGCAAATCATCCAGCGAGCGCACCCGGATTTTCGTATTCGGGGCAAAGCGCGCGATCAGCCGGCCGCGGACGCCCGGTGCGGGCTCCGCCAGGTACAGTTTATCGCAGGCGTCTGCGACCTGGGACGCCGACAGTGCTTCGCCGCAGGCATAGTCGAGCACCACCGCGCCGGGGGAGGAGATGTAGCCGATGATATCCTTGGCGATCAGCTGGAAATGCAGGTCGCGATGCAGCCGGCTCGCGTAAATTGTATGGGTGGAATCGTAGTAGTCGATCCAGTCGTCCATGATTTCGGGCGTCCGCTAAAACAGGGTTCCGGGGGGCGGAACCGGTGCGCGCATGATGCGTTAGATGGTCCGGCGGGCCGTGTCTATTGCCGCCATGTTCGCTTCTTGAATTTTCCGGTTCCTAACAGGAAGGTCCATCGTGAGCAAAGCCAAGTCTGACAAAGTTTCCCCTGATCTCGATACCCCGACCGATCTGCCGCCGGCAGCGACGGAAAAGATTTCGGCGTCGCTCAATACGCTCCTGGCCGACGCCTTCGCGCTTTACCTCAAGACCAAGAATTTTCACTGGCACGTCAGCGGCCGGCATTTCCACGACTATCATTTGATGCTCGACGAGCAGTCCGACGCGATCTTCGCGACCACCGACCAGCTGGCGGAGCGGGTTCGCAAGATCGGCGGCACCACGCTGCGCTCGATCGGGCAGGTCGGGAAATTGCAGACCATCAAGGACAACAATGAGAGCTATGTCCCGCCGCGTGACATGCTGCGCGAGTTGATGGAAGACAACAAGCACATCGCGGCTGCGATGCGAAAGGCCCATAAGCTCGCCGACGACCACGAGGATTCCGGCACCGCCGGATTGCTCGAGACCTTCATCGACGAAACCGAACGCCGCACCTGGTTCCTGTTCGAGGCCAGCCGCCAGGAAGGCAGCAACGCGGCGTAGCGACATCCTTGTCATTCCGGGATGCTGCGTTGGCGCCAAACCTCCGATGTGCAATGCACATCGTAGTTCGATGCTTTGCGTCGCCCCGGAATGACAGTTTCAGCGTTTCAGCGGGTGGGCGACGCGGAAGCGTGCCAGCCTGCGTTCAGGTCCAGCCTCAAGATTTCTTCTTCCACAATTTCACCAGCGGCCCCTCGGCTCCCAGCACCGGATCGGTCCTCGGCAATTTCACTTCCGGGATCGTTGTCAACGCCTTGGCGTGGTTCTCCGGCGTTGGCCGCGTGATCTGCATCGGCGGTCCCGGCGGATAGGCGCCGACGACGCAAAAATCCCCGCTAGCGGAAAGGCACTGATGCCCTGTGCCCGCCGGCAGGATGGCGACATCCCCCGCCGCAATCTCAAGCTCCCTGCCGCGGTCGCCGCCGAAGCGGACGCGGGCGTGGCCACGGGCGACGCCAAGCACTTCGTGCACGGTCGCATGGTAGTGCAGATAATCATAGACGCCGTTGCGCCACATCTCGCCCCAGCCATTGGCGCCGAACAGTCCTTCGATGGTCTTCTCGGGATGATCGTTGTCGACGTCGATCGCCCGCTGGTAGACCAGAACCGGTACCCGGTTATTCGGCACCAGGCCGTCGTCCTCGAATACGAAGGTGAGGGGTTTGACGTCGCTTACAACCGACATGGCTATTCTCCAGCGCGGAGCATGATCCGGAAAAGTGGGAACCGGTTTTCCCTCGGGACAAACGCAAAGCGTTTGCTCGGAGATCATGCTCAGCCAAAAGACAGAGCGGGATGACTTTTCGAAGAAAAGTCATCTGGCTCGGCGCTGATTCAACCGACGTCCAGCGATCACGTTCCCGGTTTCGTTTCCTTGGGGAACTCGAACACCAGGCAGGTCGTGGTGGCGTGCGCCAAAAGGCGCCCCTTGGCGTCGGTAATGCGCGCCTCGGCGGTCGCGGCGCGGCGGCCGACATTGAAGGTGCGGCCTTCCGTTCGGACCGGACCGGTATCCTCAGTCATGCCGCGGATAAAGCTGATCTTGAATTCGAGCGTGGTGTAGCCGGTGCCGGCCGGCAGCATCGAATGCACCGCCAGACCCATCGCGGAATCCAGCAACGCCGCGGCATAGCTGCCGTGCACCGAGCCGATCGGATTGTAATGCCGGAAGCCGGGAATGCTGTAGAAGGTGATGACGCCGGGTTCGGCTGAATAATCAAAAGGTTCGACCGTCTGCATGATCGGCGGCGACGGCAATTTGCCCGCAAAAGATGGCGCGGACGAAATCGATGCCCGGCATCGCCGCCATGATGTGCGTGGGCGTCACGCCGTATTCGATCTTGGGGGCGGATGGGTCGTGCATCGAGGAGTATCCTGTTTCCGATGACGGTTATCATACTATAGAGTCAGCTATTCCAACCGTCACACTTCGTCATGCCCGGACTTGATCCGGGCATCCATCACAATTCAAAGAAGATGGATTGCCGGGTCAAGCCCGGCAATGACGAAAGGATTACGCGCTCTTCTTCGCCCGCATCAGATCCGCGAACCGCTTGAACAAATAGTGCGAGTCGCGCGGGCCGGGGGAGGCTTCCGGATGATACTGCACGGAAAACACCGGCTTGCCCTCGAGCTGGATGCCGCAATTGGAACCGTCGAACAGCGAGATATGGGTCTGGGTCGCCCCCTCAGGCAGCGTCGCCTGATCCACCGCGAAGCCGTGGTTCATCGAGGTGATTTCGACCTTGCCGGTGGTCTCGTCCTTGACCGGATGATTGGCGCCGTGATGGCCCTGGTGCATCTTCCTGGTCTTGGCGCCGACCGCGAGCCCCAGCATCTGATGGCCGAGACAAATGCCGAAGGTCGGCGTGCCCGAATTGATCACCTGCTGGATCACCGGCACGGCATATTTGCCGGTCTCGGCGGGATCACCGGGGCCGTTCGACAGGAAAACGCCATCGGGCTTCAGCGCCAGGATGTCTTCCGCCGAGGTGGTCGCCGGCACCACCGTGATCTTGCAGCCTTCGCCGGCGAGCAGGCGCAGGATGTTGCGCTTGATGCCGTAATCGATCGCGACGACGTTGAACTCCGGCGCGGTCTGCCGGCCAAAGCCCTTTTCCCAGGCCCACGGCGTCTCATCCCAGGTAAAGCGCTGGCCTGAGGTGACCATCGGCACCAGGTCCATGCCTTCGAGGCCGGGCCACTCGCGGGCTTCTTCCTTCAGTCCATGCAGATCGAACTGGCCGTTTTCGGCGTGCGCGATCACGGCATTGGGCATGCCCTTGCTGCGAATCAGCGCCGTCAGGGCGCGGGTGTCGATGCCGGACAGGCCGATGATGCCGCGCGCCTTGAGCCATTGATCGAGATGACGCGAGGCGCGGTAGTTCGAGGGATCGGTAATGGCCGCGCGCAGGATCACGCCGCGCGCGCCCGGCGTTGCCGCCATGTTCACCGTTTCGATATCTTCGTCGTTGGTGCCGACGTTGCCGATATGCGGAAAGGTGAAGGTGATGAGCTGTCCGGCGTAGGAGGGATCGGTGAGAATCTCCTCATAGCCGGTCATCGCGGTGTTGAAGCAGACTTCACCGACCGCATGGCCTTCCGCTCCAAGGCCGAAGCCCTCCAGCACGGTGCCGTCGGCGAGCACGAGGAGCGCGGTCGGTTTGTGTTCCGGCCAGGCTGAGGCGTTTTCTGATGTTGTCATGAAAGCACTACATAGTCGTCGCATCCTCGGGCGTCAAAGCCGGAAGTTGCGGATTCACATGCGGCTTGCGCATATTTGACAGGCGGCGGCGGGCTTTTAATCTGGTGCCCACCGCGAAGCGCCGATTTTCATCAAATTTCCCCGATCCGGAGGCCTCCGAGCATGGACAACACGATGCCGATTCTGCTCGTTCCGGGGCTGGTGTCCTCGCCCAGAATCTACGCGCCGGTTGTCCCGGCGCTGTGGCGGTTCGGCCCGGTGACGGTGGCCAACCATATTCGCGACAACAATATGGGCGCGATCGCGCGGCGGATCCTGGCTGAGGCGCCGCCGCGGTTCGCACTGGCCGGCCATTCGATGGGCGGCTACATCGCCTTCGAGATCATGCGGCAGGCGCCGGGGCGGGTCGCAAAACTGGCGCTGATCAACACCCAGGCGCGGCCGGACACCCCGGAGGCCACCGCGCGGCGCCGCGGCCAGATCGCCCGCGCGCAAGGCGGCCAATATCACGCCATTCTCGATGAATTGTTTCCGGGCTTCGTGCACCCGTCGCGGCACGGCGAAGCGTTCCTGCACCAACTGGTTCGCGACATGGGTGACGATGTCGGCGCCGAGGCCTTTGTGCGTCAGCAGAACGCCATCATGAGCCGGCCGGATTCGCGCCCGGCGCTGGCCTGGATCAAATGCCCGACGCTGGTCCTGACCGGCGACGAGGACAATACGATTCCGAATTCGCTGTCGAAGGAAATGGCGGAGGGGATTCCTGCCGCGAAACTCGTGGTCCTTCCGCATTGCGGCCACCTGCCGCAGGTCGAGCAACCGCAGGCCACCGCGGACGCCCTGGTCGAATGGCTGCGGAGCTAGTTGTTTCATTGCCACGAACGGCCTAGATCAGGAGTTTCCAGCCATGCGGCCTTAAAGGCTTGCGAGAGGACAGGATAATGCTGCGCGACGACATCAATAACGCGGTCAAGGACGCGATGCGGGCCAAGGACGAGCGCAAGCTCTCCACCTTGCGGATGGTCAATTCGACCATCAAGAATGCCGACATCGCCGCGCGCGGGGAAGGAAAACCACCCCTGACCGACGCCGACCTGCTCGGCGTGTTCCAGAAAATGATCAAGCAGCGCCAGGAATCGGTCGATCTCTACGACAAGGGCGGCCGCGCCGAACTCGCAGCCCAGGAGCGTGAGGAGATCGCGATCATCTCGGCTTACTTGCCGAAGCAGATGTCGGAAGCCGACGTCGAGGCCGCGATCTCGGCCGTGATCGCCGAAACCGGCGCGGCCGGGATCAAGGATATGGGCAAGGTGATCGGCGCGTTGAAAGCGAAATACGCCGGCCAGATGGATTTCGGCAAGGCCAGCGGAATGGTGAAGGCGGCGTTGGCGGGGTGAGGTCGCAGGTAGCGAAAATCTCTCAACGTCATGGCCGGGCTAGTCCCGGCCATCCACGTCTTACTCGTTGAGAGCTCTGAAAGACGTGGATGCCCGGCATCGCAGACAAGTTTACGCAGTCTGCGCAGGCTTGACTGCTTTGGCCGGGCATGACGCCAGAAAAGAGTCAGGGACGACCAAGGTCTTTCTCATGCTCACCGAAACCACCGACTATGACACCCTCTACCGCGACTTTCGCTGGGAAATCCCGGCGCGCTTCAACATCGCGACCGCGTGCTGCGATCGCCATGCCGATGGCACTAGCCGTCTGGCGCTGATCTATGTCGATGAGAATGGCGACGCGCAGCGCACTTCCTTTGACGGCATCAGCGAGATGTCGCGCCGCTTTGCCAATGTGCTGAAGGCCGATGGCCTTGTGCGCGGCGATCGCGTCGCGGTGTTTCTGTCGCAGTCGCTGGAATTGCCGATCGCGCATCTGGCGGCGTTTCGCTCCGGCATGGTGTCGATCCCGCTGTTTGCGCTGTTCGGGGAGGATGCGCTGGAATTTCGCCTGTCGAATTCCGGCGCAAGGGCCATCGTCACCGACGAGACCGGGTGGGAGAAACTCAGGAAAATCCGCGACCGGCTGCCAGACCTTGCGAGCATTTATGTCATTGGCGAGCGCGCGCCTGCCGGAACCAAGCCGTTCTGGCGCTCGCTCGAGGCGGCGTCCGCTGAATTTGCCACCATCGATACCGCGGCCGACGACCCCGCGATGATCATCTACACCTCGGGCACCACGGGAAACCCAAAGGGCGCGCTGCACGCCCATCGCATGGTGCTCGGTCATCTGCCGAACGTCGAGATGTGTCACGACTTTCTGCCCAAGCCCGGCGACCTGATGTGGACGCCGGCCGACTGGGCCTGGATCGGCGGGCTCATCAACGCGCTGTTCGCGGGCTGGTATCACGGCGTGCCGATCGTCGGCCATCGCGCGCGCAAGTTCGAGCCGCAGGCCGCGATGCAGATGATGGCCGATCACGCCGTGCGCAACGTGTTCCTGCCACCGACGGCGCTGAAGCTGATGCGGCAGGCCGACGTCCGGCATCCCGGCGTGCGGCTGCGCAGTATCTTCAGCGGCGGCGAGTCGCTGGGCGGCGAACTGCTCGAATGGGTGCGCGCGACCTTCGGCATCGATGCCCACGAGGTATATGGGCAAACCGAATGCAATCTCGTGGTCGGTGCCAACGCCAAACTGTTTCCGATCCGGCCGGGCTCGATGGGCAAGGCCACGCCGGGATTCGATGTGCGCGTGGTCGACGAGCAGGGGGAGGAATTGCCGCGGGGCCAGCGCGGCATCATCGGCGTGCGCCAGCCGAACCCGTGCACGATGATCGGGTACTGGAAAAATCCGGAAGCGACCGCGAAGAAATATGCCGGTGAATTCCTGCTGACCGGCGATCTCGGTGTCCAGGATAAGGACGGCTATTTCTGGTATGTCAGCCGCGAGGACGACGTGATCACCACCGCCGGTTATCGCGTCGGCCCTTCCGAAATCGAGCACACACTGATGAAACATCCGGCGGTGGCGATGTCGGCGGTGGTCGGCATTCCCGATCCGATCCGCACCGAATCGATCAAGGCCTGGATCGTGCTGCGGCCGGGCTTTGCGCCCAATGACGCGCTGGCGCGCGAGATCCAGGATTTTGTCAAAGTGCAACTCGCCGCGCATGAATATCCGCGCTTTGTGCAGTTCACGGAGACGTTGCCGATGACCGCGACGGGAAAAGTGCTGCGGCGGGAGTTGAGGAAGTTGGGGTAGATCCGTACGGCGTCGTCGCTCTATCGTCGTCCCTGCGAAAGCAGGGACCCATATGTGGACGGCCCCCGTGCCACAAGAGTTTTTCTGGTCTGATCGGATCGCTTGCATCCATATGTCCGGCCTGTTGATGCGGTCGGTTGGACCGCTGGCCAAGATGGTTTCCGCGACGCGAGCTCCAAACAACCACACGACCTGGCTTCGGCCAATGGGTCCCACGGACTGTCTCGCACCTTGGATCGATCGATCCTGCCATCTACTCTCTCTTGCAGCTCCGGCTCAGCCGATAAGACGAACTTACCGATCGGCTGATCTCTTAGGCGGCGGACGCCGGTGCACCAGGCAGCCGCGCGCCGTCGTAGCTCTCGCCCGTCGCCATCAGCTTCCAGGCGATGCGGGCAATCTTGTTGGCGAGCGCCACCGCCGCGAGTTTTGGCGGCTTGCGCTTGAGCAAGGCGATCAGCCAAGGTGATGGATGACCGCGGCCGTGCTTGGCCTGCTGGATCACCGCGGTCGCCCCGGCCACCAGTAGGCTACGCAATCTCTCATCGCCGGCACGGGTGATCTTGCCGAGCCGGGTCTTGCCCGCGGTGGAATGGTCCTTGGGGGTCAGTCCGAGCCAGGCCGCAAAATGCCGGCCGGAAGAGAACGCGCGCGGATCCGGCGTCTTCATTACCAGCGCCGTGGCGCCGATCGGTCCAACCCCTGGAATCCTGGCCAGACGCCGGCTGTCGGCATTGCCACGGTGCCAGGCCCTCAGTTTGACCTCGATTGCCTTCAACTCCACCTGCAACTGCGCGTACTCGCCCCCCTGCATGGCAAATAACTCGCGCGCCAGCGCCGGCACGCTCTCGTCTCGCGCAATCTGCGCTAATAGCGGCTCGATCTTGTCGAGCCCCTTGGCCGCCGTGACACCGAACTCCGCCGCATAGCCGCGGATCGCGTTGCTCAGTTGGGTGCGCCGGGCGACCATCTGCTCGCGCAGGCCAGCCAGCATCAGCGCTGCCTGCTGCTCGGTCGTCTTCACCGGCACAAACCGCATCGTCGGTCGGCCCGTTGCTTCACACAGCCCCTCGGCATCTCGCCTGTCATTCTTGTTGCGCTTGACGTAGGGCTTCACATGTTGTGGCGCCATCAGCTTCACTTCATGGCCGAACTCACCCAGCACGCGCGCCCAGTAATGCGCCGCGCCGCAGGCCTCGATCCCGATCACGGTCGGCGGCAATTTGGCAAAAAACGCCACCATTTGTTGGCGCCCCAGCCGCTTGCACAATACCGGCCGCTCGGCCGCATCAACTCCATGCAACTGAAAAATATGCTTCGACGTATCCATTCCAATGCGGATAATCTGTTCCACGGACGGCTCCCTTGTCTGAGATTTGCAACAACCTCATTCTGGCACACTGATGCCGTAGGGGGCCGTCCACTCCATCAGCCATCGGCCCATGTTATTGCGCCCGGTGCCCGCTTCATTTTTCAACTTAAACTTCACGGAGTATGGGTCCCGGCGTTCGCCGGGACGACGCTGTTCACGCATACGCCATACGCTTGCCGCCCTTGATCTTGCCGACGGCCTGTCGTCACTAGCAAGCGTAGCCCGGATGAGCGAAGCGATATCCGGGGCTTTCCACTTCCCCATAGCGCATGCGTTCGTGCGGCCTATGCCCCATGACTGATTTGCCCGACGGGCTGCTGCGCGATTTTCGTGTCCAGTCCCTCCATAAAAAATTTTTCGCTTCGCTGTTCGATAGAAACAGCTTTATTGATTCCAACCATTCCGCACTCGAAAGAGGGGCGCTTCGCGGTCGTCACGAACGTTGGGTGCGGGATGCGGTGGACGCGGGCAGTGCGCTGACGAACGCGCTGGCTGCGGACGGCGAAGTCGTGTGGTCCTGACGCCCCGACGCTGGCGTCAAGTTTGTGGATTCAATTCGCAGACGACGGTGGCAACAAAGCCCGGTCACCGAGGAGAGCGCGAAGGAAGCCGTTAAAACCATTGCGCGGGGAAAGCCGGGTGTTCCGGTGAACCTGTGGTGACTAACGCGCGTGTTTACTACACACCACGCGCGGCTGCGGGTGCATCGGGCACCCGGCTTTCCCTGCGCCCTTGTGTCCAGAAAATTTGGCAGAATGTGCGAACGGGC
>Ga0210394_10009045_pt1 | contig 10114 bp, 12 predicted proteins | sample IncBWC12MmetaG_FD_160121 | JGI IMG/M metagenome (GOLD analysis project Ga0210394, IMG submission 160121) | Forest soil microbial communities from Barre Woods Harvard Forest LTER site, Petersham, Massachusetts, United States - Inc-BW-C-12-M | ecosystem: Environmental > Terrestrial > Soil >...
CATACTTAACTCAGATATGCCATCCGATTCATCTTTTGGAACCGCGCCCGCGCTGGACGTCAGGACGCTACCCCCACTCATTCTTCATCCCTTCGCCGATGCCGGCGGCCCCAGCAAACTGGTGGAAAGCTCGCGAGCGAATCTGAAACTACAGGGCTTATTGCCGCAAGGTGAAGCGACGCGCGAGGATTTGGACCGCGCTCTGCTCGACGGACGTTATTCGGAACTGAGAATGCTCTATTACGTGGGTAAAGATCTGGCTCGCTGGATCAGCCAATGTCTCGAATTCGCCGAGCGTTACCAGGATGCGCTTCCACGGGGCATCTGCTACCAAACCTTCGCTCAGTTCTTGATTCAAGACGCGCCTTCTACCGTGCAGGCGAAACTGCGCAAATGGGGCGTGGCCGACTACAAGTCGATCTTCAGCCGCGCGCTCGGATTGCACACCATGTTCGCCGCCGTGCCGCCGCGGGAAGTGCTGTCCGACGAATTTGTTCGCGCCTATTTCCGTTACGCCGATCAGATCTTCCAGACCAAGCAGGGCGAGTGCGACTTCACGCCGATCAACGCGCGCGAATTCGATTTCGAGCTCTATTCGTCTGGTGAATACTCGCGGATGTTGGAACGTTCCTGGGGCGAGTGATCGCCCTCGGATTCAGTGCGGCAGCGATTTTAAGTACGCCAGCACTGCTTCGGCGTCCGACCGCGTCATGCGAAATGGCGGCATCGGCGGATTCGGAGGACTGCCGGTACGAGAGATTCCCGTGGTCAGTAGCCGGATGAAATCGGCATCGCTGCCCGGAGGCCCGCCGCCAATCTTCGGCTCAACCAGCGCCCAGTACGGTGAGGGGTAGGAAGGCCGCAATTGCGCCGGACCGCCCTGTAGCCAGCGGCCCTTGTCGGGGTTGCCATGCTCGTCGCGCGGGGTGTGGCACAGTTCGCACATCGCGACATTCTCCACGATGTATCTGCCGCGCTCCACCAGCGACCCGCCCCCTTCGGCCTTGGCGTTTCCTTTCGATTGAGCGTTCGCGGGAAGCCGTCCAATTGCGAGCGCGAGGGACGACAACAAGAGAATTCTAATCAGGTTAGTCATAGCAACATCCATGATAAGATATCGCCCATGCGATGGCTCGGTCTGCTGGCCGCCACGGCCGTTTCTCTCTTTGGCCAGCTCGCGCCACCGAACGACGCGGGAGTTTCGCTGGGGCACATTCATCTCACGGTGCCCGATCCTGACGCGCAGATCAAAGTCTGGTTGGATGTGCTGGGCGCGACGTTGGTCAAAGACGGACCGCTAAATCTCGTCAAGCTGCCCGGCATGTTCATCATCGTCACCAAGGCCAATGCCACCCAAGGCTCCAACGGTTCCACCGCCAATCACATCGGCTTCCTGGTGAAAGATTACGCGGCTCTCGAGGCCAAGCTCGCCGCAGCCAACATCCCGGCTGTCTTCGACAACAAGAAGGACCAGATGATTGTGACCTTCCCCGACCAAGTGCGCGTGGAGTTCGCTGCGGACCCATCCATCTTCGCGCCGGTCGTCTTCCATCACATTCACCTCATGACCACGGACCCGGCGGCTCTGCAGGCCTGGTATGTCAAAACCTTTGGAGCCGAGGCCTCCACGCGGCGCAACCTGCCTGCTGCGAAAATTCCCGGCGGCGAAGTCGATTTCCTGATGGCCAAGGAAGCTCCCGCGCCCACCAAGGGCCGGACGCTGGATCACATCGGGTTTGAGATCAAGGATCTGGACGCGTTCTGCAAGAAGCTGGCAGCCGATGGGATGGCTTTCGACATGTCGTTTCGCGATGTGCCGGCCATCGGGCTCAAGATCGCTTTCATCATCGATCCGGTCGGCACCCGCATCGAGCTGACCCAGGGCCTGGAAGGCAAATAACGCCGGCGTTAGTCTTTCAGCTCTACGCTGATGAGGTGTATCTCACCGGGACTGACGTTTTCCACCGAGTGCGGAGGAAGGCATTCGATGAAATTCGCGGCCGACGCCGTTAGCATTCCCGGCACCGTGCGGCTATCGAACAACACGTTGCCCTGGCCGTCGCGGCGCACGAAATCGCCCGGCGCAATCGTGTAGTAAATTGCCGGCCAGCGATGCGTGTGCACCGGAACGATTTCGCCCACCGGAATTCGCGTATCGAGCACGCGCACGCGATCATTGTCAAGAAGCACGAGGTGATATTCGGGCGCTGCGATCACGGCGTCCAACGAATCCGGCCAAGGCCAAGAATTCACTTTCGCGGGTTGCGTCATTCGCCTACTTCACCTTGACGTCGGCCTTGCCGCCTTTGTCCTTGGTGTAGTGACTCACGTCCTCGTTGCCTTCAACGCAGGCAAATTCCATCTGCTCGTACTTGGGATCGGTCACCTTATAAAGGTCCATCGCGATCTTGAATGGTTTAGTCAGCACCTTAGGGTCGTCCACCGTGGCTTCGTATTTAATGTTGTTGGTATCTACCGCGGTGAAGCGCTCCACAACGTGCTCGGCGTCGCTGTGAAAGTTCCCCACCGTGTCGTACCAAGTACGATCATTCAGGTTGGTGGTATCCACCACCAGAGTGTCGCCTTCCCAGTGGCCCACCGAATCACCCTGGAATAATTTGATGTTCGCGGGAATGTGCTTGCGGCCATCGGTAGGGATAATGCGATAAGCGTGCATAAACTCCCACGTCAGCACGACGTTGCTGGCGGGCTGAAAGATCTGAAATCCAAATTGCACGTACATCTGCTTCGGCACGCCCGATTCATAGCAGTGCAGCTCCGGCTCTTCGGCAAGATGGTTTGCAAAAATATCCTTGGCCTTGGCGGCGGCCCAAAGTTGATAAGGAATCAATCCATCGGCCGGATCGACAATCGCGCCTTGGCCTGGACCAAAGAAGGGCATCCGGCCTTTGGAATGATTCTGCACTTCAAACACCGCTCCGCCGTTATTCCCCGCGTTCCAATATCCTTGCATATCCGGATGACCATCAGAAAGGTGTTGCACCGGTCCGCCGACCACGTGGCGCGCGCTTCCGAAAATTGCGGGAACGCCGCCATTTCCAGGCCCGCCCGGTGCAGGTCCTTGCGCGGGAGCGGGAGGTTGCGCAAATCCGGGCGCCAGCGTGAACGACAACAGCGCCGCCAATATCGAACTAAGTAGACGACTGCTCATCCGCAAGTCCTTTCCACTAACGGCTGCCCTTGGCTGGCTCATCCGCGTACGCCTGGCACTCATATTCCAATAGCCGGAAAGTCGGCTCGGTGTGCCGATACAAAAGCAAGCTGATTTTCCAGGGTCGGGTGAACACCGCCGGATCCTCGACGGTCGCTTCATATTGCAACGTATCGGGACCCGTGCGCGTATAGCGTTCCACCACGTGCAACTTATCGCTGTGATAATCGCCCACGGCGTCAAACCAGGTCTGGTCGTTGAAGTCCGTCACATCTACCACCAACGTGTCGCCGTCCCAATGTCCGCGCGGATCGCCCAGCCAGAAATCGAGACCGTCGATGTGCTTGCTTCCGTCGGTGAATATCGTGCGATAGATGTGAATGTACTCGTAAGTGATCAGCGTGTACTTGGGCGTCTGAAAGATCTGAAAAGGAAAATCCAGATAGGTGATGCGCGGCACGCCTGGCATGTAGCATTTGTTCAATGTGTCGGCGGTCACCCGATTCTTGAAATTCTCCTGCCGTTTTGCCAAGGCTTCCGGCCGATAAGGAATCTTGCCATCCGCCGGATCCACGATCACGCTTCGTCCCGGAGGAATCCCGAGCGCGCCCACGTGATCTTCCAGGTCAAACGCCGCGGAATTGTTCCGTACCTGCCAGATGCCTTGCAGATCGGGCGTGCCATCGGGGGTGCGAGGCGCTTTGTAGGCGGTCTGTGCCGAAGCTATCTGGGTCACGACCAGTGCGGTCGCCAGTGAAATTAAGAATCCCATTCCCGGCCTATTTGTCGTCTTTAGGCGCGGGTGGCGCACTGGGAGGCAAAGCGTCAGGCGACCCGGCGAACAAACGGCGTCCCTCGGCGGTCTTCACCGATCGCGTCCAGGCGTTGGCGGACCCGTCCTTGGCTTGAAAACCTTCGACCTCGATCTCTTCGCCAGGCTTCAGGACATCCTTGCGCCAGCCTTGCCGGAACAAGACATTGGGAGGCAGGGCTTCGAAAGACCAGGTCACCACTTTGCCGTCCGCATCCGTAACGTCGAGGAGGATGTGCGAGTGGGGATTGACCCAGTCCATCCTGACAAACTTACCTTTCAGAGTGATGGGCTTGCTGACGTCGAATTCGGCTGCGAAGGAGTGATGGGCCAGCGCCGGCAGCGCGGCCAGAAGCACGCCTGCGGCCGCACTGAGAACCGCTAACTTGAACTTCATGTCAGGAAACCTCCAGATTCATTGTGTCAAAAGCCCTCGGTTAACGCTACAAATCCTCGACGCGCAGGCGGGTATCGGCGTGCTTCCAGCCCTCTTCAAATTGCTTACGGACTGCGGCCTCTTCGGGCGACTTGCCTTGGGCGCGGAGGCACTCGGCGAGCCCGAAAAGAGCTCGCGGATTCTTGGCATGCGCATTGAGCTCTGCGCGAAACACAGCCTCAGCTTCGGCGGGCCGGCCGTCCAGAATTAGGACCGCTCCCAATGATTCGCGGGGCGGCAAGTACCAGTCAGGCGGCTCATCGTAATTCAACGCATCTTCGGCCAGAGCCGCCTTGGTAAGCAGCGTCGCCGCCTGCTTGTAGTCGTGTGCGGCACGCGCGATGTTCGCGTCCAGCGTAAGGGTCGCGATCTCGAAGATCTGCCCCGCCGTGTTGTATCCGAATCCCGCGTTGGCAGGGATGGCTTTCGATTCTTCGGCGAAGACCGCGCGTTCGGAAGCCGCCTGGTCCGCCTTCCCTTCCCCGCTATAGGCCATGGCGCGCGCGAAACGCCACAAGGCGTGCGCCTGGTCCAGACTCTTGTCGGGTTCGGGAAGCTGCTCGATCTCCGCCCAGCGGCGGAAGCGCACCAAAACCAGCGTTTGAGTGGGGACGAACGATTGCCCTTCCGGATGGTCCTTCAACATCGGCGTGATGCCCTTGGTGATGTTCGCAGCCACGCGGTTGGCGCCGTCGAAATCGCCTTCCATGCAGGCGCTTACGACCAGGAAGTGCATGTTGTGCGTGTAGTACATCATCGGATACGTGCCTTCCACGTGATACTTGTTGATGTAGCCCTGGTCGGCGCCCATGGCCTGCTTATTCGAAACCGAAGACGCATGATAGTCGCCCGTCCGAATGTAGATGTGTGCCGGCATGTGAACCAGGTGCCCAGCCCCAGGAGTCAGGTTGGCCATCCGCTGCGCGCTAGCCATAGCCTTTTCCGGATGCGGCGATGCTTCCAACGCATGCACATAAAAGTGATTCGCGCCGATGTTGTCCGGCTCGCGTTGCAGCACCGATTCCAGCGCCTCAATAGCCTCCGTCGTGCCCTCTTCAGGCGTGCCGTCGCGCTTCCACAACTTCCAGGCGTGGAGATCCATAACGGCGTCGGCAAACAGCACCACGGCATCGGGATCGTCCGGATAACGCCGCATCACATCGCTCATCGCATCCCGGTAGCTCGCGCCGAGCTTTTTCTGATCGGCCTTGGGATCGGCGGAGACACGCTTCGCGAACGCGCGGATATAGGCTTGTTCGCCGGGGCTGGCATGGGAGGCAAGCGACAGGGCTTTCTTAATCGCGTCCGCCGAGGTCTTTTCGCGACTCGCGTCGATTTCCCACTCGTTGTAATTCGGCCCTCGTGCCAGCGCGATGCCCCAGTAGGCCATGGCGCACTTGGGATCGAGCTTCGCGACGTAGGCGAAAGAGCGCGCGGCTTCATCGTGGTTGAAAGCGTACACCAGCGTGAGTCCCTGGTCGAAGTAGCGCTGCGCCAGGGCGCTCGAAGTCGTGATGGGATGATGCAAACGGCCCATGCCGTTCAACAACGGCGCAGGCCCCGAATCTTGCGCAGCCGCCCCATGATCATGGTGCTGCCCAAGCGCCGCAGATGCGAACAGAAACGCCAGCCCAATTACGGATTTCACCATTCGGTAATTCTAGCTCAGACCAGTTCGCTCAGCACCGCGCGATTGAATGGCAGTAGCTCATTCAACGCGCCCCGCCGGATGATCGCAGGCCAGGCCGGATTCACGATCAGCGAGCGCCCGATCGCTACCAAATCGAACTCGTCCCGATCGAGACGTTCGAGCAAATTGTCGAGGCCCGTTACAGCTGCGGTGCCGGTGGTCCCGAACGACGTCATCAGATCCTCGTTCAACGTGACCGAACCCACCGTGATCGACGGCTTGCCGGTCAGCTTCTTAGTCCATCCAGCCAGATTCAGATCGCTCCCCAGAAACTCGGGCTCCCAAAAGCGCCGCGTCGAGCAATGGAACGCGTCCACGCCTGCGTCCACCAAAGGCCGCAGGAATCGGTCCAATTCCTCGGGCGTTCGCGCCAGCTTAGCTTCGTAATCCTTCAGTTTCCACTGCGAGAAACGCAGCACCACCGGGAAATCGGGACCGACGCGCCGACGGACCTCGCCGATGATCTCGACGGCGAAACGCGTGCGTGCGAGCATGTCGCCGCCGTACTGATCGGTACGCTGGTTCGTTTCGCCCCAGAAGAACTGATCGATCAAATAGCCGTGTGCTCCGTGCAGTTCTACGCCGTCGAACCCTAGCTCTTTCGCCGATTGCGCGCCTTTGGCGAACGCGTCGATGACAGCGTCGATATCTGCCTGAGTCATGTTCCCGGGACCAACCGGCTTGGCGCCGGGCTTGAGTTCCAGCTCAGGCGAAACCACCATTCCGACGTGCCAAAGCTGCGGGAAAATCAGCCCGCCGGCCGCGTGGACTTCTTCGGCGACGTATCTCCATCCCTTGAGCGCCTGGTCGCCGTGAAACCGTGGGACCTCAGGATGGAACCCGGCGACGGGATGATCGACAAACGTTCCTTCGGTGATGATCAGGCCGACGCCGCCCTCCGCGCGCCGGCGATAATATGCGGCCACATCTGCCCCCGGAATGCCAACGGGTGAATGCGAGCGGGTCATCGGGGCCATGACGATGCGGTTCTGAAGCGCGAGTCCTTTGAGTTGAAACGGCCGGAACAGCGCCTCGGTGGAACGGTTTAGAATCAGCGCCTGATCGGGCGGAAAAGCTACGCTCATGAGACTAGTGTACGCTGGCGCCGAGGACTGGCCGCCCCCTCAGGCCCCGTACCTCACCGCCGCCCGAGCCTTCGCCTTCGCCGCCTCCTCTTCCCTATTCTTCGGTGGCGCGGTCGTCTCGAGCGCAGCGATTAAGCGGGCCGAGACCGCTGCCACTTCATCCACCGCGCCCTGGAATTCAGCTTCGTTGGCCTTCGACGGCTTGTGGAATCCGCTGATCTTTCTCACGAACTGAAGCGAGGCCGCACGAATCTCTTCCTCAGTGGTCGGCGGATCGAAATTAAACAGCGGCCGGATGTTCCTGCACATGCCGTCACGGTACCAAAAAAAGGAGCAAAAAACTTCTTGACAGCCGGCTACGCCGGGTGTACATTTAACCAGTTGGTTATGTAACCGACTGGTTAACTGCAATGCAGCAGGATCAACTCAGCTCCACCTTCGCCGCTTTAGCCGATCCTACCCGGCGGGCCATCCTAGCCCGTCTCGCGTCGGGCGAAGCCTCCGTGACTGAGCTAGCCGAGCCATTCGAAATGAGCATGCCGGCTATTTCCAAGCACCTCAAAGTGCTCGAGCGGGCCCGCCTCATCGGACGCGGACGCGAAGCCCAATGGAGGCCCCGCCGCCTAGAAGCCGCTCCCCTCAAGGAGATCGCCGATTGGATCGAGCATTACCGCCGGTTCTGGGAGCAGAGTTTCGATCGACTGGACGACTATTTGCGCGAGCTCAAAGCTCACCAGCTCAAAGCACACCAACTCAAAACAAATCAGCGAGAAGCAAAGGACAAGAAGCATGCCCGCAAGCAACGCAAAAACTAGCGCCGTCTCCAACTCCCCGGAATACGAGCTTGTAATCACGCGCTTGTTCGACGCGCCGCGTGAGCTGGTCTTCGAATGCTGGACCCAGCCCGAGCATCTCCAGCATTGGCAGGGAGCGCCGCGCGAGTTCACCGTAACAACGCAGGAGTCCGACATTCGGCCGGGCGGCTTTTTCCGCATCTGCATGCGTTCGCCGGAGGGCGTCGAGCGTTGGCTCGAGGGCGGCTATCGCGAGATCGTAAAACCCGAGCGGCTGGTTTTCACCCACGTCTGGCTGGATGCCGAGAGGAAAACCGGCCGGCATACCTTGGTAACCGTCACCCTGACGGAGCGTGATGGGAAAACCGAACTAACATTGCGCCAGACCGGATTCTCCGCCGTCGAGTCGCGCGACGGGCACAAGTTCGGCTGGAGCAGCGCGCTGGACGTCCTCAGCGAGTACTTGGCCCGGGCTCGCCGAGCCGCCACCAACCCGTTGGAGCGCGAGATAACCATCACGCGAGTGTTCGATGCTCCACGCGAGCTTGTCTTCCAAGCCTGGACCGAGCCCGCTCATCTGAAGCGATGGTGGGGGCCGAATGGCTTTACAACTCCAGCCTGCGAAGTGGATCTTCGCGTTGGGGGAGCGTGGAAGATTGTCATGCGCTTTCCCGATGGTGTGAACGAGCACGTCATGCAGGCCGTTTATCGCGAGATCGTGCCGCCGGAACGTATCGTCTTCACCAATATCGCGCTGGACAAGCATGGCAATCGTCTCCTCGACGGTCTCACCAGCGTCACCTTCGATGACCTCGGCGGCAAGACGAAGCTCACCTTGCAAACGCGCATGACCGGTTTGGTACCCTATGCGGACCGCATGCTCGAAGGAATGGAACCGGGCTGGTCACAAACTCTGGATCGACTTGGCGAAGCGCTCTCGAAGCGATAAGATTGGCGGAATCACTCGAAAGGAGCAAATCATGAAGGAAGTGGTCACGTATCTGAACTTCGACGGAAACTGCGGGGAAGCCATGCGGTTCTACGGAAAATGTCTGGGCGCCGAGCTGCAGATGATGCCGTTCGCCGATACCCCGGGTAGTTCCCCGGCGGCAAAAGACCGGATCATGCACGCCCGGCTAACGAAAGGACCGTCCTCGCTATTGATGGCTTCCGACACACAACCTGGAATGCCGCTTCAACAAGGCAACAATTTCTCGGTGAGCGTCCATTGCGAAAGCATTCAAGAACTTGACAAGTACTTTGCCGCCCTCAGCGAAAAAGGCACTGTGACCATGCCCCTGCAAGACACGTTCTGGGGCGCCCGCTTTGGAATGCTCACCGATCAGTTCGGCGTACGTTGGATGTTCAACTTCGAGCACCCGAAGCAGGCATAAGCCATGAAGACGGTCATTTCAAGAGACGGAACTGCCATCGCGTACGATCAATCCGGCCACGGGCCACCGGTCATCTTAGTGGACGGCGCGCTCTGCAGCCGGGCCTTTGGACCGATGCCGAAATTGGCTCCGCTGCTGGCGAAACACTTCACCGTGATCAACTACGACCGGCGCGGCCGCAACGAGAGCGGCGACACGGCGCCCTATGCGGTCGAACGTGAGGTCGAGGATCTTGCCGCCCTCATCAACAAAGCCGGGGGATCGGCCTGCGTTCTGGGCTTGTCCTCGGGCGCGGCCCTGGCTCTGGCGGCTGCATCCAGCGGCCTCAACATCAAGAAGTTGGCGCTTTACGAGCCGCCTTATGTGGCCAACGCCAATGGCGGTCATCAGCCGCCGCCGGATTCTCTGGCGCATCTTAAGCGGCTAATATCGGATAACCGCCGAGGCGACGCTGTCAAGTTCTTCATGACGAAAATGGTGGGCGCTCCCGCCTTCGTCGCCATCATCATGCCGTTCACTCCGGTCTGGAAGAAACTCAAGGCCGCGGCTCACACGCTCCCCTACGACGCAGCCGTCATGGGGGACTTCACCGTGCCAACCAAACGCGTCGCATCCGTCGCTGTGCCCACGCTCGTCCTGGGCGGTGGGAAGAGTCCCGCTGGTCTGCGCCACGCTGTCGACACTGTGGCGGACGCGGTACCCAACGCGCAGTGCCGAATGCTCAAGGGCCAA
>Ga0210394_10009046_pt1 | contig 10114 bp, 10 predicted proteins | sample IncBWC12MmetaG_FD_160121 | JGI IMG/M metagenome (GOLD analysis project Ga0210394, IMG submission 160121) | Forest soil microbial communities from Barre Woods Harvard Forest LTER site, Petersham, Massachusetts, United States - Inc-BW-C-12-M | ecosystem: Environmental > Terrestrial > Soil >...
CAATGCGTTCCCGGCAGAATTCGGGTAGACCATAGACGGCTTCGGCGAAGAGACCGGGCGCGGTGTGCTCTTCCTTGTACCAGCGCTGGTAGGTAGTCGCGTCACCCAATCGAAACGCCCCGCTGAGATCGATAACTTTTGTGCCGGCATCGAGCATGGCGAGTGCGAGCTCCATGGAAACGGCAGGCGGCGTGGCGAGGAAGGCAACTGCCAGACCCTCGGCGCGGACCGCCTCCGGAGTGCAGGGGATGCGGCGGTGCTGGGGCTGGTTGACGGGCTGAGGACGGACTGCGGAATCCTGGCGATGTTCCAGGAGAACCGGCTCGGCGTGGGGGTGTTGGCCGAGTAGACGAACGAGTTCGGCGCCACTATAGCCGGTGAAGCCGACAACGCCTATCTTATATTTATTCATTACTCTGAATAATTATACTACGGGGCCTATCCGGTCGTGGAGTCAACCTCCCCCCACCACCGCCTATCCAGGTGGTGGATCGACTATCTCTCAGGTTAGTCGATTGCGGCGGCTTTGCCCGTCCGCAACCACACACAATCATCAGGTTAGCTAACATTTCCTGGTGGCAATTGAACTGCCAATGCTCTCTCGCTGGGAGGCGACTCGGAACCAACCCCGGGGCCCCGTGCCATCGTGTGCCCCACCGCCGACCGCTCTCCCAGCGCAAGTTTTCACTGGGCTGGCTTTTGCGCCACCAACTCGGCTACCGCGCGCCCATGTCCGGATTCCCGATAATGCAAAATGCGCCAACTCTCGAAGAACGCTTGCAGCTCACCGGGGTAAGCGCGGGTGGGCGCGCCTCGCGGCTGATCGGCACCCGCGAGCAGCACGATCATGATCACCAAACCACCGGGCCGGAGTGCGGCCTTGATCGGGGCGATCAAACTGCGCTGGAGATAATAGCAGGAGAGAACCAGATCAAAGGCGCCAGCTGGAATTTCGAATTCAGCGGCTTCCAGGTCGGCTAGCCGTGCGTCGATTGCCGGATTACTTCCGCGCAGCAATTCGATGGCGGTTGAAGAACCATCCACCGCGGTGACGCGCCAGCCGAGCCCGGCCAGATAGAGAGCGTTCCGTCCTGGGCCGCAGGCGAGATCGAGCGCCATACCTGGAGTTAAATCGCGAGCGAATTCAACCACCAGCGGCGCGGGCGTCTCGAAAACCTGCTCACCGGCGCGATAACGTTGATCCCACGATTCAATCCCGGTGGGCATCGCCACGTTTGGCCGCGAGCTTGAACACGCGCTTGAGAATCCCAACGGCGCGGTCGATCTCCTTCTCGGTAACGATGTAAGGCGGGAGGAAACGCAGCACGGTCTCGTGCGTGCAGTTGATGAGCAGTCCCTGCTCGATGGCGTCCAGCACCAGCTGCTTGCCGGGAATGTTCAGTTCGACGCCGACCATCAGGCCTTCGCCGCGGACTTCGCGAATAAAGGAAAACTGCTTCTGCAGCTCCTGGAGTTTAGCGCGGAAATAGCTGCCCATCTTGTCGATGTGCGGCAGAAGCTCGTCGAGAATATCCATGAACTCGAGGGCGACGCGGCAAGCCAGCGGCCCGCCCCCGAAAGTTGAGCCGTGCATGCCAGAGCCGATGGATTTCGCGGCTCGCTCATTGGCGACAATCACGCCCATGGGGATGCCGCATGCCAGCGGCTTGGCGGCTACCATGATGTCCGGGAGCACGATAGGATCGGAAAGCTGATAGGCGAAGTGCTTGCCCACGCGGCCGACGCCGCATTGGATCTCGTCGAAAACCAGCAGCGCATCGTAGCGGTCCGCCAGTTCGCGAGCTTTGCGAACGTACTCGGTGGACATCGGGAAGATGCCGCCTTCGCCCTGGATCCATTCGATGACGATGCCGGCGGTGCGTTCGCCCACTACTTGTTCAAGCGCTACCTCGTCGTTGGGGGGAACGAAGCGCGCGCCGGGAACCAGCGGCTCAAAGTCTTGGCGGTACTTTTCCTGTCCGGTAATCGACAGCGCGCCGAACGTGCGCCCGTGAAAGGAATTGTGCAGCGCGACGGTCTCATATTTTTCGGGATTGATCTTGCGTCCGTGCGCGCGCACCATTTTGAGCGCGCCTTCCATGGACTCGGCGCCGGAGTTGCAAAAGAACGTGCGTTGCAGGCCGCTAGCCTTCGCCAAGCGCTCGGCGAGCGGGCCTTGGAATGCGTTGTAGTACAAATTCGAGGTGTGCAGCAGGCGGCCGGCCTGTTCGCGGATCACCTTCACCAGGCGCGGGTACGCGTGGCCCAACGCATTTACGCCGATACCGGTGATGAAATCCAGGTAGCGCTTGCCGGAGGGATCGTAAACGTAGCAGCCCTTGCCGCGCTCGAGAACCAGCGGATAACGGGCGTAATTCTGTAGCAGGTACTCGCTCTCCAGCGCGCGCACGCGGTCGAGAGCGCTGGTTTCTTCGTTGCCCGGTACAACAGTGACCGGAGAAGCAGTGGACATAGCATTTATGATAACGCGGCAGTGGGCAATTCCTTCTGTAACACTGCGCTAAAATGGCCGGTATGCGCAGCCCATGGATTTCCCCTCGAATGAACGATCCGATACGGACGCAAATGTATTACGCGCGGCAGGGCGTCATCACCCAGGAGATGGAATATATCGCCAAACGCGAACACGTCACCGGCGAATTGATCCGGTCCGAGGTCGCACGGGGCCGCATGATCATTCCGGCCAACATCCATCACACCAACCTGGAGCCGATGTGCATCGGCGTGGCGTCCAGCTGCAAGATCAACGCCAACATCGGGAACTCCTCCACCACGTCGAACATCGACGATGAGGTTGCGAAGCTCGATTACGCGGTGAAGTACGGCGCCGATACGATCATGGATCTCTCGACAGGCGGCGACATCCCGCGTATCCGAAAGGCCATCATCGACGCCTCGCCGATTCCGGTGGGAACGGTGCCGATCTACGAAGCGCTCGGCCGCGTCCGCCGCGTGGAGGATTTGAACATCAACGTGATGCTGGAAGTGATCGAGGAGCAGGCCGAGCAGGGCGTGGATTACATGACCATCCACGCCGGCGTGCTGGTGCAATACGTTCCGCTCACCACCAAGCGCATCACCGGCATCGTTAGCCGCGGCGGGGCCATCTTGGCCGAATGGATGGTCAAGAATCACAAGCAGAATTTCCTCTACGAGCACTTTGATGAGATTTGCAAGATTTTCCAGAAACACGATGTCAGCTTCTCGCTCGGCGACGGATTGCGGCCGGGCTGCGTGGCCGACGCCAGCGACGCGGCCCAGTTCGCCGAATTGAAAACGCTCGGCGAGCTGACCCGGAAGGCATGGGGTTACGACGTGCAGGTGATGATCGAAGGTCCCGGCCACATTCCGATGGACCAGATTCAGATGCAGGTGGAGAAGGAAGTGGAGATGTGTTACGAGGCGCCCTTCTACACGCTGGGGCCGCTGGTGACGGACTTCGCGCCAGGCTACGATCACATCACGTCGGCCATCGGCGCGGCCATGATCGGCTGGTACGGCGCGTCGATGCTGTGCTACGTGACGCCCAAGGAACACCTGGGGCTGCCAAACCGCGAGGACGTGAAGCAGGGCATCATCGCGTACAAGATTGCGGCCCACGCGGCCGATATTGCGCGGCACCGGCCGGGAGCTCGCGACCGTGACGATGAATTATCGCGCGCACGGTATAAGTTCGATTGGCGCAGGCAATTCGAGCTGTCGCTCGATCCAGAAACGGCGGAGGCGATGCACGATGAAACGCTGCCCGAGGAAGGCTTCAAGGATGCGGCCTTTTGCTCCATGTGCGGTCCGAAGTTCTGTTCGATGAACCATTCGGCCAAGACCGAAAAGTTCACCGCCGAGGAAGCCGAGGCCGTGCTGGCGGCGCAGCCCATCGTGACGATACAGCAGTAAGGCGAGTCGCGTATGGCAGAGATCAAGAAGACGGATGACGAATGGCGCAAGCAGTTGACGCCCGATCAATACGCCGTCACGCGGCACAAAGGCACCGAGCCCGCGTTCACCGGCAAGTATTGGGACAATCACGAACCCGGGGTCTATCGTTGCGTGTGCTGCGGGACACCTTTGTTCAAGTCAGAAACCAAATTCGAATCGGGGACAGGCTGGCCAAGCTTCTGGTCGCCCATTGGGCCCGGAACCGTCAAAACCGAGACCGATAGCAGCCATGGCATGCGGCGCGTAGAGGTGCTGTGCGCGAAATGCGATGCGCATCTGGGCCATTTGTTTGACGATGGTCCCCGGCCGACGCATCAGCGTTACTGCATGAATTCGGCGGCGCTGGATTTCGAAAAGACCAAGTAGCTAATCGAGAGGACCGCCCGGCACCAGTTCCACGCGGTCCATCGCGAGAAACGCGCGGATGTGCGGATGGTCCGATTTCTCTAAATCGGCCACTGGCCCGAAGTAAATCGCCTGGCCCTGATATAACACCACCACGCTGTCGGCCACCTTGCGCATCAGATCCAAATCGTGCGTCACCACCACGCCCGTCAGCCTCAGCTCGCGTTTCAATTTGAGCATCAGTTCTCCCAAGGTATTCGACATGATGGGATCCACCATGGTGGTGGGCTCGTCATAGAGGATGCACTCGGGCTGCGCGGCCAAGGCTCGGGCGATCGCTACGGCGCGCTTGTATCCCGTGGATAGATCGGCCGGATAAGCGTCCTTGAATTGGAGCATGTCCACCATGGAGAGTAGCCCGTCGACGACGTCTTCCTTGTTGTGCTCGTCATAGTCGTCCCTGAGTTCGAGTGAAAACAGGATGTTCTCCCCCACGGTAAGCGAGTCAAACAGCGCGCCGCTCTGAAACACCATGGTGACCTTCTTACGGATCTCCCGGAGCTCGGCCTCAGCATAATTAGTGATGTCCTGATAGGCCACAAAGATCTGGCCCCGGTCGGGCTTAATAAATCCCATGATGTGTCCCAGGCTAACGGACTTACCGACACCGCTTCGCCCGATGATGGCCAGCGTTTCGCCAGCGGTGGCGTGAAAACAGGCATCGACTAAAACGGGGCGATCGAACGTCTTATACACATGACGGAACTCGATGTAGTGGAGCTTGTCACTCATATGACCTTCTCCGGGCGTACAAGCTTCGCCTCGAATTCGGCCCATTCGGCGGGAGTGTTGACGTTGGTCAGGGCGGAGGTGTCAACCGGCGGTATCTTTATACCTAGCTCCACTAGCAAGCTCTTCATTTTCAATCGATTATCCCGAATAGCCCGAGCCACGGACAGCACGCAGCGCCGATGGTAAACAGCGCACAGAGGCTCCGGGTCGCCATCCGGTCCGGCGGCGGCAATACAATCAATCCCAACTGGCGCGGCGGCGCGCCGCAGCAGGCGGGCCAGGATGTCGCCGATCAGCGTCGCCGAGCCGGGGGCTTCGGGCACGATTCCGGCCACGTGTTCCACCAGGGTTATTCCGCGAAACGGCAGCAGCGCCTTGTTCCGGCCCATGCACCTGCTTCCGCCGCCCGCCAGCACAAACCCGGAGGCTTGCATGAGAGAATAATAGCATTAGCTCCACCATGCGGCCTCATCAAGCACGAAAGAAAGAAAAATTTGCGGATGGAGGCAATCCGGTTATAATCGGATAGAACAAAAGGATGCGATTTTGTTTGGAACTTGTTCTGACAGGGGCGGTTTTGGGAACTCTGACGGGGGCTGGGATGCCGGCCGCGGAGCCATCCTCAACTCCGCGCGCGGTGTGGGTGGTGCGAGTGGATTTTCGGACGGGCAAGCTGGTACGCAGCCTGGTGGAGGCGGTTCCCAAGATATCCCAGGACGTCCGGGGTTTGGTCAACGAGGCAGCGAAGAACTTCGACGTTAACCCGTTGCTGGTGGATTCATTGATCCAAGTGGAAAGCAACTACAACCCGTTGGCTGTTTCGCCCAAGGGCGCGCAAGGGCTGATGCAACTGATGCCCGGAACCGCCCAGCGGTTTGGCGTCACAAACAGCTTCGATGCGAAGCAAAATATCGAGGCGGGCGTTCGCTATCTCAAGTTGTTGCAGGACACGTTCCAGGACGATCGGCTGGCGATTGCCGCGTATAACGCGGGCGAAAGAGCCGTCGAGAAGTACGGAGACGTGCCACCATACGCCGAGACCATCAACTACGTCGCCAAAGTAGGCAAGAAATACAGCCAGGCCAAGCGCGCGGCCAACGACAACGGAGCGAAGACCGAAGCGAAAAATGTTGAGGAGCCGAAAGCGCCTGACGACGAGCCGAAGCACATTCTTGGGTATGTCGATCCAGAGGGCAAGCTTCACATCGCAACCCGCTGAGACGTCCCTGCTACACCTCCCCCGGAAGCAGCAGGGTGAATCACGCTTGCCTGCGACGTTGTCGCTGTTGGCGCTGCTTCTATCAGCTTTGAGCGGCGCAAGTGCCGCGGATGTCGCGGAGCCGCACCACGTTACCGCAGTCCGCTTTTGGTCGCTGGGCGGGGTGACGCGCATCGCGATTGAAACCGATGGCGATTTTCAGGTGAAGACGGATCATCTGGATAATCCAGACAGGATCTTTTACGATCTCACTGGCACCAAACCCGTTCTGACAAATAAGCCGCTAACCGTGATTCCCGTCTCCGATCGTTTTGTCAAACAGATCCGGGTGGCTGAGCCGCAGCACAACGTCACGCGGGTGGTTTTAGACCTGGAAGCGGCCGTGGAGGCCACCACGTCGCGCCTGGAAAACCCAGCTCGGCTGATTATTGAACTAAGAGCGCCCGGCGGAGGCACGTCGGAAACCACTCAGGCTCCGTTGAAAACACCGCCGGCGCTAGTGGAGCCCGCGCCAACGCCTGCGCCGAAACCGGTGGAGCATCGGCAGTTCACACCTCCGCCCCCGGCAGCAGCGCCTGCGACCCCGCCGGTGCGGGCACAGGAAGCGGCGCTCCCTCCGCCGCCGCAATTGGCCCTGAAGCCAACCACGGTGCCTGCGGATGTAACTGCTCATGGCGTCGGTCGAATGCTGGCCACTATCACGGCACCGGATCCTTCCACTTTGAATCCGAGCGCGCCGCCTGCGCGCCCCGAGACTGCTCTTCCGGCTAAACGCAACTCTTCCGGAGGCCGGTCGATGATTCGCGTGCTGGGCCTCAAAGTTGAGCGGGTAGTGCTCGATCCGGGCCATGGCGGCCACGATACCGGCACGATTGGACCGGCGGGGTTGGTGGAAAAGGACTTGGTCTTGGATGTCTCCCAGCGGTTGGGCCGTTTGATCGAGGCCCGGATGGGGAGCGAGGTGATCTACACCCGTTCCGACGATACTTTCGTCCCGCTGGAGCGGCGCACCGAAATCGCGAACGAAGCCAAGGCGGACCTGTTTCTATCCATCCATGCGAATTCCTCGCCGCTGCGCACCGCTGCGGGCGTGGAGACATTCTATATGAACCTCACCACGTCGAAAAGCGCGCTGGAACTGGCCGCGCGTGAGAACGCCGGCTCACAAATGAGCGTCTACGAACTGCAGGAGTTGCTGCAGAAGATTGCGCTCAAGGACAAAGTGGAGGAGTCGCGTGAGTTCGCTACCCGAGTGCAGTCGGCACTCTACACCTTATCGGCGCGGCCGGCCGATGCGCGGGCCAAGGACCGGGGAGTCAAGAAGGCTCCATTTGTCGTGCTGATCGGAGCTTCGATGCCTTCCGTGCTGGCTGAAATCGGGTTCATTAGTAACGCCCACGATGAGAGCATCATGCGGCGCGAGGAGTATCGCCAACGCACGGCCGAAGCACTGTTTAAGGGGCTATCGAGTTACGCCAGCTCGTTGAGCCATTTCCAGGTCGCGCAACGACATTAAGAATTAACGACCACAGTTTCCGACGGCGCGGGCTCGGAACTATACGCCAAAAGTTCCACGCGGTTGCGGCCGGACTTTTTCGCGATGTAAAGCGCTTCGTCGGCCTTGCGGATAAGCCCCTCCGCCGTCCAAGGCTCGCCCGGGAGGGCGGCGGTGACGCCGAAGCTCGCCGTGATCCGGAGCGAGGTGTCATTAACGCTGATATCGGTCTGGGTAAGCTGCTTGCGCAATCGCTCGGCCTGCGCGTAGCATTCCGTTTCGCCGCAGTTGGGCAGTAGAATGAGGAACTCTTCGCCGCCATAGCGCCCGACGGAGTCATACTGGCGGACGCTTTGTTGCATGCGCCGCGCGGCTTCGCGCAGCACCGCGTCTCCGGCTGGATGTCCGTGATTATCGTTGATGTACTTGAAGTGGTCCAGATCCACGATGACGACGCCGAGCGGAGACGATTCCCGCTCCGAACGCGCCAACTCACGCCCCAGCGTTTCCAGGATGGAACTGCGGTTCCACAGACGCGTCAGCGAGTCGCGCGTGGCTTGTTCGCGCAGGGCCTCTCGCGCTGACAGCAACTGGGCTTGCAAATCCACCAGCCGGGTGCCGGCGCGCAACCGAACTTGCAGCTCGTTTTGGTCGAAGGGCTTGGTGATGTAGTCATCGGCGCCCGCGTCCATGCCTTCAATCAAATCTTCCTTCTGGCTCTTGGAGGTGAGCAGCAGAATGTAAATATAGGGCTCGGTGCCTCGCGCCCGGATCTTCTGGCAAACTTCCAGGCCTGTCATACCCGGCATCATCCAGTCGAGAATAATCAGCGCCGGTGCATCCTCGCGTTCTAGAATCTGCAACGCTTCGGCACCATCGCAAGCGACCGTGACCTCATAACCCCACTTACGCAGGGTGGCTTCGAGCAAATGCCGCGATACGATGCTGTCATCCGCGATTAGAATTTTCACGAGTTTCCCGGACTCCCGGTTTATGCTCCACCCGAATCTAATGTCTCATCGGACGAAAAGCCCTGTAACGTTAGCGGAGTAGGGGCGGTTAAGGACATGCGGATCATGGTGTACGGATCCTCGATGGGAACCTGAGGGGGATCGCTCTAGTACTTTGGCGGTCCTGGGGCTATCGCTCAGGCTAGTTCCCGGACGCCCGGCGGATGGCTTGGTCCAGCTGATCCCGGGAAAAACTGGTGCTAATGAACAGCTCCTGGCGGGCTCCGGCGCTGAGAGCAATGGCCTTCCAACCGTTGCTGGTCGGCACGGTTACCCGGATTCTGACCTCTCCCTTGGCGTCGCGGACCGGGCGGATCACCCCGGGGATGACGGACCGAATGGCGGCGTTACCCTCCAGCAGGCGTTCCAGCACCCCGCGCACCCCCTCCAGGATGCTGTGCTCCACCTTGAGCTTTCCCTGGACCTTGCGAAGTCGCATGGATGGCTATTTGAAACGCTTTCGGTACTGAATATCGACGCTAAATGCGCCATTTTCGTCCCGTAGCGCCACTGCGGACCACTTCCTGCTGAAGTCCCATTCCACGCGCACAATCTGCTGGTTGGTAACCGCCAGATTGGTGATATAGGTGAGCGTGATGTCGGACGAAACCTGCTGCTCCATGGTGAGTCGGGCCTGCGGAACGATGGTGATGTCAGTCAGCTGGGGATCGATCTTGATATGGCTGACGCCAAAGAACTTCTGCAGGCGCCCCGAGCTGGGCGGCGCGATGGCCTGAGTCAGGAGGGAATTGTTGCCGCCGGTTCCCAGAAAGCTGCTATTCGCGTTGGTGGCGGTTTGCGGAGCGGCCAAGGGGCCGGCGGCGGCGGGAGTGCGGCCCACGGCCAGCAGCGCGATGATGTCGGAGGCCTGCAGCGGGGGATCGGAACGATAAGAGAAATTCAGCTTGTTGAGCGAGCCCGAGAAGCTGATATCCACCGTGATGCCGCGCACTTTGGTGGAAAGGTCCATATTGATGTTGGGCTCGATCTTGGCGGGATTGTCGAAATTGATTTCACCGCGGTTGATGCTGTACTTGTTGCCGAAGAACTCCACCTGGCCAGAGTTGACCGTCACCTGGCCGAGAAGCACCGGGCGGTCGGGCGTGCCGCGCAAGCGCACATCCGCGTCCGCCTGAATGTTGCGTGTGAGCGAAGTCTCCACTTCGAGCGTATGGGTGGTGGCGATGTGGATGTCAAACTGGACGCCGTTCAGGTAGTCATTCGGAGTGGTCTGGGCAACCGGTCTGGCAGTGGACGCCAGCAGGATTCCGAGGTCCGTCCGGGGGTTGAACGCGG
>Ga0210394_10009051_pt1 | contig 10110 bp, 9 predicted proteins | sample IncBWC12MmetaG_FD_160121 | JGI IMG/M metagenome (GOLD analysis project Ga0210394, IMG submission 160121) | Forest soil microbial communities from Barre Woods Harvard Forest LTER site, Petersham, Massachusetts, United States - Inc-BW-C-12-M | ecosystem: Environmental > Terrestrial > Soil >...
GAGGCTCAAGACGCAGCAGGCCCGGCGGGTTGGCGAACATCGGCCGCGGATTGGGTTTTGCAAAACCTTGGCCGCGTAAGACTTCGAGAAAAACCTCGGTGTGGCGCCGCGCCATGTCGGCGTCGGTCTCGCCTTCCGGCGGCGCGTAGCCAAAATAGCGCCAGCCGTCGATCACCTGCTCGGGCGAGCCGCGGCTGATGCCGAGCTGCAGGCGCCCGCCGCTGATGATGTCGGCTGCGCCGGCATCCTCCGCCATATACAGCGGGTTCTCGTAGCGCATGTCGATGACCGCGGTGCCGATCTCGATGCGCTTGGTCCGCGCGCCGACCGCGGCCAGGAGCGGGAACGGCGAGCCGAGCTGGCGGGCGTAGTGATGCACGCGAAAGAACGCGCCGTCGGCGCCGAGCTCCTCGGCGGCGACAGCGAGGTCGATCGATTGCAAGAGCGCGTCGGACGCTGTTCGCACTTTCGATTGCGGCGACGGAGTCCAATGGCCGAAGGAAAGGAAGCCGATCTTTTTCATGCGCTCTTAATGTAAGGGCAGCGCGCCGGATTGCTACGCTCCATCCGCCCCCGCGATAGCGGGGGAGGGGGACCGCGCGTAGCGCGGTGGAGGGGGCGCAGGACTCAACGCGACGCAAGAGTCTTGATGGCGTCCAAACATCTTCGCTCGCTCGCTTCTTCTTGCGAACAGAATCTTCCTGCAACGAAAACGAAGCCTCGCGTCCGGCGCCCCCTCCACCACGGTTCGCTCGCTACGCGAGCTCCAGTGGTCCCCCTCCCTCGCTATCGCGGGGGCGGAAAGGGGCGGAACGCGAGTAATTTTCCAGAGTTATCAGCCCATGCGTGCGATCGCGATCATGACGGCTGCGGCTGGCGCATTGGCCGCCGCCTTGGTATTTGCGCCCAGAGCCAATGCGGAGCGCATATGCCGCCAAGTGTGCGACCAGGCGGGTTTTTGCCAATCCATCTGCGTCGATGACGACCACGTTTTTTTGGACAATGACGACAAGGATTTTTATCTTCGCCACGGCCGGCCGGACGCTTTCTTAGGCCGTTAGAGCGCACCATCAGCCGCCGCTCGCACTAGACCATGATCCGATCAAATAGAATCGGACCATGGTCTAGTTTTTTCGTTGGAGCGTGATCTTTTCAGAAGACCGGCATCCATCCTCGGATCAAGTCCAAGGACAAGCTTTTCCGGATCATGCTCTCGGCAGCGCTTTGCAATGCGTCGCTATGGATGGCCGAAAACGGCTTCGAGTGCGTAGCCCAACATCCCTAATCCGCCTATCAACAGAAAGCCGGCTACGGTCTCCATGACTGTCTGATGCTTAGGGTAGCCATTTGCCAGATAGGCAATAGCCGTCCCAAGCACTAAGCCGATCGTACTCAAACCACAAATCATTAGTGACCATGAAATTGGTGCTTAAAGTCGGACTAGATCAAACTTGCCGTCATTATTGTGGCAGCGCGGGCGTTCGGTAACTGTGCCTTACGTCACACAGCGTTAGCGAGGCGATCCTGGTACATGCAATCTCAGGATCGCAGCACGTGGTTTACTCAGCTTCACCAGTGCGGCCTTCTATGTGTCTGTGCGCTCAGTTTTGCTGCAGCCAAGTTTGGCGTGCCGGCTGTGTGACGTAGGGCACAGTGCCGAAGCCTTCGGGGATGTACCAAGTTCAGGGCTTGGAATCCTTCGGAGGTTGCCATGAACGATGGTGTCGCCGATCTCGACAAAATTGACGAATCCCTCATGACCTATGACCTCGCCGATGAGGCATTGGAAGCTGCAGCCCGCGTCGATGGCGTGCGAGCAATAACTTTTGGGTATTGCGCGACCGCTTCAACCTCTTGGTACTGCCTGCCGAATTGAGCGGCGCAACGATCCATTTGCCGGCGCTTCGCGCCTTTGTCCACCCTACGCTTGCCAGCTCGGCAAACGGTGCGTTCGGCCGGCACGGCAGTTCATTATTTCGCGGCCAGATAACCGTGCTCGGCCATACACTCGGCAAATTGATCAGACTTTGATTGCGCTCGCGCAGGCTTAGCTTTGTCGCTGACGTCCAAGAAATCCGTCTTGTTTTGCCCTTCGTCGCGACAATCTGTTTGGTCGATATCAAGCAGGGCCGGGACTATTGGGCGGCCGTCTGCCCTCGTCCAAACAACCTGCCGCTCTGTGGCGCACGCGGCAACGGCGGCACAACAGCCAAAAATCAGGATAGCCCGGATCATGGGCGAAATTTTGTGCCAAAAAAGTAAAGATTAGATACCCTCTCCCGCCGTTTCCCGCCGCCCTGGTCGATCGAGGAACGTCAGGAATCCATCCTTTACGCTCTGGCAGCACTTACCAGGGCAAGATACCGCGAAATCCCAGCCCGGAGTTGCCGCTTTTGGCCGGCCATGAGTCCCACCGGATTATAGTGAGCGACGCAAAAGGCTTGCGGCGCCGCGCCGAGCTCCTACTGGCACTGGCCAATAAAGCTCGCGAGGATAACTATACCCAATTAGCCGATTACATCCTCGACAGGGCGGATCAACTCTTCGAAGAGGCAAGGATTCGCGAACTTGGATGAACCGCCGCCAGGTCGCAACCCTTTCGTGGGTTCGGACGTTGGGCCCACGGTTGGGTGCGGGAAGCGGAGCAAGGCCATGGGCAAGAAGAAAGACAAATCGAAGATCGACAAAAAGATGAGGAAGCTGAAGAAGGCGATGAAAAAAGCGAGTAAGACAGACTTGAAGGTGGACAGGTCGGAAAATCCGCCAATAGGCCAAGGCTCTACGTAGGGCACCAGGGCTCTACGTAGGGCAAATGCCGATCAAAGGGAGGACTGTCTGATGGTACCGGTGATTTCTGCCAATGCATTGTTGGTTTGGTTTGTGTGGGGATTCTTCATGGCGCTCGGCTGGGCGCTTGGTACGTGGGTCATGGCGCGTTTGACGGGAATGGTGTGGCGCGAGCGGCCGTGACGCTTCATTGACGGCAAGCACTCTGCCGCAGATGTGGTTGCGCGGGCGCAAGCCGTGCTGACCGAGCCCGCGTCGCCGCGCGCCATGTTCGATGTCGGCCACGTCCTGCCGAATTGAGCGGCGCAACGATCCATCTGCCGGCGCTGCGCGGTCGGAACTAAAGCGGCGGATATTCCGGGTATTGCGGCAGATCGTCGGTGATCTCGAACCACGGCGCCTTGCTGGCGACGAAGCAGTGCAGCTCGGGCCGCAGCGGCGGATCGTCGAGCAGCGCCAGCGCGACGCCGTATTGCGGCGCGGGGTTTTGCGGAAATTCCGCCGGCGGCTTCCAGTTCGGCCCGTTGCGGTTGATGATCGGCGAGCCGCATTCGCCGCAAAACCCGCGCTGATAGCCACGCGAGCTTTCGTAAAACTTGACCAGATGTTCGCCGTGGAGCCAGCGGAAATCCTTCGCCTGCACGCGAACGCGGCTCCTAAACGCCGCGCCATGCTGCTTGCGGCATTGCGAGCAATGGCAATTCAGCGGCGCCGTCAGCGGTCCGGCGATCTCGAACTCGACGCCGCCGCACAGGCAGCGGCCGTGGATGGGGGGCATGAGGGGTTCCTCTGTTGCTCGCGAATGCGATTAGCCTAGGCGGCGAAGTAGGAGTTTGCCACGCGCTCACTCAGCTCGTCATTGCCGGACTTGATCCGGCAATCCATGTGGCCGGCAAGTCAGCATGGACCACCGGGTGAAGCCCGGTGGTGACGAGTTGTAGGGTGGGCTGAGCCCCAACGGGTCCCGCCCGAAGTGGCCGGCCCAATGACAGGCTCCGCGAAGCCCACGCGGTTGGATCGCAGGAAAGGCGTGGGTACGACGCTTCGCGCCTTTGCCCACCCTACGCTCGCTACTTTGCGTTGTGGTGCTCCTCTCTGTATGTTGCTTGTACGAGGGCAACTTGGGAGCCGCGAATGCTATCCTTCGCAACTGAGTTTCCAGTGAACCGTGTTCACGGGTCTCAAGATTTTCTAAATGCGGTTCGTACTTGGATCTTGGGCTCTCCACACACAGAATTCAGCGCGGTTGAGTTGGCAAATATTCCAAACTCGGGAGAATGGTCAGCGCGAAAAGCGCATGAGACGGTCAATACATTGCTGTGGTCATCACCTGATGAAATGTTGGCGGGCGCAAGATGGCTATTGACCGCTGATGATCTCGACTGGGAAACCTCCGTTGTGTTCTCGCGCACCGAATCTGATGCTTGGGTCAGCATTCGAACCTCGCGAGAATCGACGCACCCAGCGGCTCGGCTTCCACCAGCCAAAAAGCCAGTTGTTGTGCGTACTCTTTTAGATACACTTGGTGGAGCACTCGATGGGGAGCTACTCGTATCTCAGGAGCCATTAAGACTGACAAACGACCAGATCGCTCTTGCTGGCCGCCTCATCACCGGGCGAGCGGGCTGTCGGTTGCCGGTCGTGTACATGAGTTGTGGATTTAACGGCGATTACATTGCAATTCCGAATCAGCTGGCAAACGATCTTTCAGGCATGGCCCATGTAGTTGTGGAGCCGAATCGGCCGTTTTCTCGAAGACTTAAAATCGAAGTTTATTCAGAGAATGTATATGGAGGAACGATTGGTGTTTAGAAGACCTCGGATTCTCAATAGAAGAAGAGGGAAAGCATTTCAAGATTACGTTCCATGGAGATGACAGATATACGTTTGCGTTGCCAAAAAGCGGCGGGGATCGCCGTGGCGGTCTCAATGCTGCGAGCGATATCTCAAAGCGCATCTTTTGACGGAACAATGCAGTTGAGCTACTGATTTTTACTCACTCCGCCGACCTCAACCCGCTTCTTCTTCCCACGCTCGCCGCCACGCCGCGCCAGCACCAGCTTCAAGAACGTCCCGGTATAACTGCGCTTCTCCCGCACGATCTCCTCCGGCGGTCCCGCGGCGACGATCTCGCCGCCGCCGTCGCTCGCGCCCGGATCAAGTCCGGGCCATGCTTCGGGGCCGAGGTCGATAATCTAGTCGGCAGTTCGATCACTCGGCAGCCACTTGCTGGTCACGGCTTCTTTGGCGCCCTCTCGCGCAAGACTTCACGCATTGTGTCGCTGATGATGCCTGGGAGAGATTTCGCCAAGCCGTCGATTTTGGTGTCGATTTTACGATCCACACTGTCAATCTTGCTTTCCAGCCGGTCGAGCCGCCCATCGACTTTATCGAATCTCTGCTCGGTCTGTTCCTGAAACGCCAGCAGGTCCTTGTGCACGGTCTTGACCTGCTCGGTCAGGAATCCGAACGAGCCTTCGATCTCGCTCACGCGGCGCTTGAGATCGCGAATCTCGGCTTCGACGTTCATGGCCATACTTTATCTCTAACATAAATCGGCAGCATTTGCAGCGACACTTCCCCACCCCGCCGCTGCGCGGCGACCCTCCCCCTGCAGGGGAGGGTGAAGCAAAAATCACTCCGCCGCCTCAACCCGCTTCTTCTTCCCACCAACCCCGCGCCGCGCCAGCACCGGCTTCAAAAACGCCCCGGTATAACTGCGTTTCTCGCGCACGATGTCCTCCGGCGGTCCCGCGGCCACGATTTCGCCGCCGCCGTCGCCGCCTTCGGGGCCGAGGTCGATGATCCAGTCGGCGGTTTTGATGACTTCGAGATTGTGCTCGATGACCACGACCGTGTTGCCGGTGTCGACCAGCTCGTGCAGCACCTCCAGGAGCTTTGCCACGTCGTGGAAGTGCAGGCCGGTGGTGGGTTCATCTAAAATGTAAAGCGTGCGACCCGTCGCACGCTTGCTCAGCTCTTTCGCCAGTTTGACGCGCTGCGCCTCGCCGCCGGACAGCGTCGTCGCCTGCTGGCCGACATGGATGTAGTCGAGGCCGACCCTGTGCAGCAGCGTGAGCACGTCGCGCACCCGCGGCACCGCCTTGAAGAAATCCAGCGCCTCCTCGACCGTCATGTCGAGCACGTCGGCGATGGATTTGCCCTTGAACAGCACTTCCAGCGTTTCGCGGTTGTAGCGCTTGCCCTTGCAGACATCGCAGGTGACATAGACGTCGGGCAGAAAGTGCATCTCGATCTTGATGACGCCGTCGCCCTGGCAGGCCTCGCAGCGGCCGCCTTTGACGTTGAACGAGAAGCGGCCCGGCTCGTAGCCGCGCGCCTTGCTCTCGGGCAGGCCGGCGAACCATTCGCGGATCGGCGTGAAGGCGCCCGTATAGGTCGCCGGGTTCGAGCGCGGCGTGCGGCCGATCGGCGACTGGTCGATGTCGATGATCTTGTCGAGGTGCTCGACGCCTTCGATGCGGTCGTACGGGGCAGGGGCCTCGCTGGCGCCGTTGAGGCGGCGCGCCAGCGCCTTGTAGAGCGTGTCGACCAAGAGCGTCGACTTGCCGCCGCCGGACACGCCGGTGACGCAGGTGAACAGGCCGAGCGGGATTTCGGCGGTGATGTTTTTGAGATTGTTGCCGCGGGCGCCGACGATTTTCAGCGTGCGGCTCGGATTTTTGGGCCGCCGCTCGGGGATCGCGACTTCGAGCTCGCCGGACAGATATTTGCCGGTCCAGGAATTTTGCGCCGCGATCAGATCGTCGATCTGGCCCTGGGCGATGACGTGGCCGCCGTGGATGCCGGCGCCGGGGCCGATGTCGACCACTTCGTCGGCGGAGCGGATGGCGTCCTCGTCGTGCTCGACCACGATCACCGTGTTGCCGAGGTCGCGCAGCCGGCGCAGCGTTTCCAGAAGCCGCGCGTTGTCGCGCTGGTGCAGGCCGATCGAGGGCTCGTCGAGCACGTAGAGCACGCCGGTCAGCCCGGAGCCGATCTGCGAGGCAAGCCGGATACGCTGGCTCTCGCCGCCGGAAAGCGTGCCCGAGGCGCGGGCGAGGGTGAGATATTCGAGCCCGACGTCGACCAGAAATTTCAGCCGCTCGCGGATTTCCTTGAGCACGCGGCCGGCGATTTCGTTCTGCTTGGAGGTCAGCCGCTGGGGTAGCTCAGTGAACCATGCAACTGCGCCTTTGACCGACATGTCGGAGATTTCGCCGATATGCTTGCCGTCGATCTTCACGCACAAAGCTTCGGGTTTCAGCCGAAAGCCTTTGCAGGCGTCGCACGGCACGTCCGTAAAGTAGCGGGCGATCTCTTCGCGCGCCCAATCGCTGTCGGTCTCGCGGAAGCGCCGCTCGAGATTGGTGATGACGCCTTCGAAGACGCGCTTGGTGTCGTAAGCGCGCATGCCGTCGTCGTAGGAAAAACGGATCTCGGTGTCGCCGGAGCCGTAGAGGATCGCGTCTTGCGTCTTCTTCGGCAGATCCTTCCACTTGGTGTCGAGCGTGAACTTGTAATGCTTGCCCAGCGCGGTCAGCGTCTGCACGTAATAGGGCGACGACGATTTGGCCCACGGCGCGATAGCCCCCTTGCGTAGCGTGCGCTCCTTGTCGGGAATGACCAGGTCGGCATCGATGTGCTGCTCGACGCCGAGCCCGCCGCATTTCGGGCAGGCGCCAAAGGGATTGTTGAACGAGAACAACCGCGGCTCGATTTCCGCGATGGTGAAGCCGGAGACCGGGCAGGCGAATTTTTCCGAGAAGACGAAGCGCTCCGCGGTCTGATTGCGCTGCCGGTTGGCCTTGGCGCCTTCGACTGGCGCCGCGTCGGCAAGCTCGGCGATCGCAAGCCCGTCGGCGAGCTTGAGCGCCTGCTCGAGCGAATCCGCAAGCCGCGTCGAAATATCCGGCCGCACCACCAGGCGGTCGACCACCACGTCGATGTCGTGGGTGAATTTCTTGTCGAGCGCCGGCACTGCGGCGATCTCGTAGAACTGGCCGTCGACTTTGACCCTCTGGTAGCCCTTCTTCATGAACTCGGCGAGCTCCTTGCGGTACTCGCCCTTGCGGCCGCGCACGACCGGCGCCAGCAGATAAAGCCGGGTCCCTTCCGGCAAAGCGAGAATGCGGTCGACCATCTGCGAGATGGTCTGGCTCTCGATCGGAAGACCCGTCGCGGGCGAAAAAGGCACGCCGACGCGCGCCCAGAGCAGCCGCATGTAGTCGTAGATCTCGGTGACGGTGCCCACCGTCGAGCGCGGATTGCGCGAGGTGGTTTTTTGCTCGATGGAAATGGCCGGCGACAGGCCGTCGATCTGGTCGACGTCCGGCTTCTGCATCATCTCCAAGAATTGCCGGGCGTAGGCGGAAAGGCTCTCGACATAGCGGCGCTGCCCTTCCGCATAAATGGTGTCGAAGGCGAGCGAGGATTTGCCCGAGCCGGACAGCCCGGTGAACACCACCAGGCGGTCGCGCGGAATGTCGAGGTCGATATCTTTGAGATTGTGCTCGCGCGCGCCGCGGATGGCGATGACGCGCGGATCGCGCGCGTTTTTGGTCGGGTCCTTGGCCGGCCGTTTCTTGTCGAAGAGGTCGTTCATAGGGAAATGGCTTCCGTTCCCACGGCCTGCAGCGGCGGGTTTATCGAGCAAGATTAGGCCGAACATAGTGAGAACGCAGGGCTTTTGCCAGGGCGGCGTGGGCGGTTATTCCCGCAATACATTGCCATCGTTTCCCGGGCGCAGCGCAGCGCCATAAGCGCGTTCACGCGCGTCTTGCGCGCGCTATGGTGGTGCGCTGCTGACCCGGGATCCGTAACGAGCGCCGAGTCTGGGACGATCCCGGGTCTGCGGTGCACCGCTGTCGCGCTGCACCGCGTCCGGGAAACGAATTCCTGGCCGCAAATGACAAGGGCCGGCATCTAGCCGGCCCTCGCTGCCCGCTGCAAAAAGGGGGTGGTACGCGCTACCTGGTGACGACCGGGCCACCTCCACCCCAATTGAAGCGGTAGTTGAGACCGACTGTGATCAGCTGGGTGACCGACTTGATCGACATCGGCGCGGCACTGATCGGCGTCGGGGGGGTACCTACGGCGGCGCCCGCTGGAGTGAAGCTCAGATTGTTAAAGTTGTACGTCTTGGTGCCGAAATCGAGGAAATCATATTCGAGCCTGGCCGAGAGACTTTCGGTCAGGCCCCATTCGACGCCGCCGCCGACGGTGAAGCCGGTGCGGGTGTCGACGATCGTCTGCGCCGACTGAACGCCGCCCGCGGCGATATTCTGGGTGTAGTGCACGCCCATCCATGCCGCGCCGCCCTTGGCATAGAACAAGAAGTCGTTGGCGGCGAAGCCGGCCTTGCCGGTCACAGTCGCATACCACTGCGGGGTCGATTGCGAATTTTCCGAGATGGTCGGCAGCAAGGATGGCGTCACTTGCGTGCCGGAAATATTCGACCAGGCAAAAGTGCCCTCGGCGCCGAGGACGAACGGCGCGAACTCGATATTGAAGCCGGCCTGGGCGCCGCCGACCAGGGAGAAAGGACTGAGCTTGGTCTGGGTGCCGGCGTTCAGGAGCGCCGTCGTCGTCGTGTTGGTGACGACGTCGTTGAGCGCGCCGGCGCCGACGTTGACGCCGCCATAAATGCCGGTCCAGTCGTAGATCACCGGCCGGTAAACCGGAGGCGTGTAGGCGGGAGCGGCCGGCGCCGGCAGATCGGCAGCTGAGGCCGCTGTCGCAAGCGCACTCGCGGCAACGGCAAATCCTACCAGGAGACCGGGACTAAGACGCCTCATACGGTACCCTTAGACGCAATCGACAGATTGGCTTTGGGCCGTAGTACAGAGCTTCCGCAAGTCCCTGAATAGTGCAAAAAAACAACAACCCGGCGGAATCCGCCGGGTTGCGAGAAAGCCGATGCAAACCGCCGAAGTGACGGGGAGTTCGACCCCGCCGCGGGGTCAGAACTTATAGTTGACGCCGGCGCGGACCATGTTTTCGGTCAGGCCGACGGTAGCCGGCGCGACGCCCGGGAAGCCTCCTGGTCCTGCAGCGAGGTTGCCTATGCTGCAGCTCGTCGTGTTGCACGTCGTCTTCTGGAAGCTGGCGTAGAGATATTCGATCTTCGCCGTCCAGTTGTCGCAACCGCCAACGATTGCGGGCGCGCATAACCCGGCGGCCGTGGCGCCTCTGAGGTTCTGCGCCACCTCCAGCAACTGGATCGCCACCCTTCGCGCGCGCGTCGGCTTTGCCGCCGACCGGGCGTTGTTCTACCTCACCGCAGGCGGCGCCTTCACCGATATCAAGCCCTCGACCGGCGCT
>Ga0210394_10009053_pt1 | contig 10109 bp, 8 predicted proteins | sample IncBWC12MmetaG_FD_160121 | JGI IMG/M metagenome (GOLD analysis project Ga0210394, IMG submission 160121) | Forest soil microbial communities from Barre Woods Harvard Forest LTER site, Petersham, Massachusetts, United States - Inc-BW-C-12-M | ecosystem: Environmental > Terrestrial > Soil >...
GGGCGCATCGAACATGCAGACGTTGCGTGCCCTGCTCTACGCGTGCGCAGCGACCGCCGTCATCGCCCCGCTGCTGGCCCTCGCGACGAATGAGCCTCGCCGGGCCTTCGCGCTGCTCGGCATCGGGGCGACCGCTGTCGGCGCCGCGGTCGTGGTGGGGGGTTCCGAGAAGGTGGGCTTCACCTTCACCTTTGCGGTCGCCGGCGTCGCCTGCGTGCTGGCGGGAGCGCTGGCGCGAGTCGCGGGCATCATCGCCGCGTCCACGGTCGCCGCCGCCATGCGCACCGATGACATCGCCGAAATGGGCGATGCCTGGCGGCGGATGCGCGGCAGCGCCATCGCGTTGCTGATTGCGGGAGTGGTGCTCGGCCTGAGCGCGTCCGGCGCCCTCGCCTACTCCGTCTCCTCCGGATCAAAGCTCGGGCTGGTGCTTGGCGAGGCCGTGCTGCTGATCGCGGTGGGCTCCACGCGCATCTTCCTGGCGATCGCGATCGGGCCGCTGCGCCGGCGGCGCGCATTCGAGCCCGATCGTGTCCGCGACATTCCCGCCAGCGCCCTCGGTTGGGCATACGTGCTGGCTCTCGCCGGCGCTGCTTTGGTCGCGGCCTCGATGGCCCACGGCTGGTTGGACTTCCTCGACGGCCGTTCGCACCCTTCACCGAACGCGACCGGGTACGTCCTGTGGGTGGCGGTCGGGCTGGTTGGATTTGCGGCGGCGGCCATCGCCTTCCGGGCCAACAAGGACGGCGCCAACCGGGCGTCGACCTGGGCCGGCACCGCCCTGGACAGATCGGTCTGGCGGGCCGAGGGCTGGGGCGCGCGATTGATGGTGGCTCCGGCCGCCGCCATCGCGGCGGGGGCGGACGAGTGGAGCGGCGTACGCGACGACGCGCTCGGGCTGTCCGCCGTCGCCACCGGACGGATTGCCGCCCTGGCGGCTCGCGTGCCAGTGGTGCCTGCGGTCATCTTGCTTGCGGTCGTGCTCGCCGTGGTGTTGGGGCTGATATCGCCAGGGGTGTTCCGGTGAGCCGATTGAGCGCGCTCCTGACGGCGGTGCAACAGGCGTCCCCGACGCCGGCGCCGGTGGCGACCGCGACGCCTTTACCGGTGGCGGTGCCCGGCTCGAGCCTCTTCCAGTCATCGCTCCTCCTTAGCCTCCTGATCTGGACGCCGGTGCTGGTGGCGTTGGTGATCGCTGTGCTGCCCAACCCGCGGGGGCGATTCGACACGTTGATGAAGCAGATCGCCTTCTTCACCAACATCGGGATGCTCTTCATCCTCTGGATCGCATACAACCAGTTCGAACCGTTTCTCAGCACCGTTCAGTACGAGGAGAACGTTTCCTGGCTGAGCCGGATCGGCGCCGTCTACCACCTCGGGATCGACGGCCCCGGCCTCGTGATGCTGATTCTTTCCGGCCTGGTCGGGCTCGTGTCAGTCCTCGCCTCGTGGGGAATCCGCGAGCGCGTACGTTCCTATTTCTGCCTCCTCCTCATATCCGAGGCGTGCGTCAACGGGGCCGTGGTGGCGCACGACATGTTCGTGCTACTGCTGTTCTGGGGCGCGTCGACCGTTCCGCTGGCTTTGCTCGTCCTGGGCTGGGGCGGGCCGCATCGCGAGTCGGGGGCCTGGAGGCTGGCGGGTTACTGGGGCCTGGGCACAGTCGCCCTGCTCATCGCCACCCTCGCGCTCTATTCGGCGGCCGGCGCCAACAGCTTCGACATGGACGTGCTGTTCAAGGTGCCGGTGAGCCCTCGGATCCAGCTCGTGGCCGGCGTGGCGCTGATCATCGCGGCCGCGACGCGCCTCCCACTTTTCCCATTTCAAGGTTGGGTGCGAGATGTGTACTCGCATGCGCCCATTGGCGTTTGCGTGGTTGTCGCCGGCAGCGCGTCGCGGCTCGGTGCCTACGTGCTGCTGCGAGTGCTGGTCGGAGCCGAGCCGATCGGGGCGCAGCTGCTTTCACCATTGCTCGCCCTGCTCGCCGCGGCGACGGTGATCTACGCCGGCCTTGTGGTGCTTCGCATGCGCGACCTGCGCCGGATTTCCGCGTACCTGTCGATGGTCCCGGGTGGAGTAACCGTGCTGGGCCTCGCAGCGCTCTCGCCGCTGGCGATTGGGGGCAGCGTGCTTTCGCTCTTCTCGGGCGGGCTCGCCGCCGCGCTGATCGTCGGGGTGTGCGCGACGCTGGCTGAGCGTGCGCAGACCGGAAGCCTCGACGTGCTCAAGGGACTTGCGCCTCGCATGCCAAGCCTCACCTGGATCACCGTGTTTGCCGTCCTCGGGCTGCTGGGCCTGCCGCTGATGGCGTCTTTTCCCGCCTATGAGATGACGTTCTTCGGCGCCGTCAAGAACCAGCCACTGGCGGCATTTGCGGTGGCGGGCGGGCTTGCGATCGTCGCCGCCGCCCTGGTCGTCATCCTGCACCGCGTTCTTTTCGGCACTCCGAATCCCGACGCGCCGGGCGTTTCGGATGCGTCGTCTGGCGAGAAGTGGTTCCTCGGCATCCTCGCCGGCGGGCTGCTCTGGGTCGGGATGTTCCCTGGCGGCCCCAAGCTGCCCGGGACCGACACGCCGATCTTCGACCCGGGCCTCGTCAACTCGATGGCGGCGGGCATCACGGAGATTGCCGCTCCGTACGCGGCCAAGTGATGAGGTCGCTCCTTCTCGTTCCGGAAGCCCTGGTGGCCGGCACCGCCGTCCTCTTGTTGCTGGGTGGCCAGTTGGGCTTCTTGCCGCGATCGTGGCGCGGCCGCCTGCCGCCGGTCGTCGCCGCCGTGGTCGTCGTCGCTTTCATCGTCGAGCTCTGGGTGGGCGGGACCCTGTCCAGCCTGTTCGGCGGAGGCTTCATCCAGGATCGTTTCGCCCTGTTCGCAAAGGCGGCGGTGCTGCTCGCGCTCGCGGCCGCCATCGCGGTGGCGGACTGGACTGCCGAGGACTCGACCACGGTCGGCCTTTCGATGATGCTGCTCGCTGGGTTCGGCGTGATGGTGGTCGCGTCGGCCGGCGATTTCGTCCCGCTGTGGGCTGGGCTCGAGCTGGCCGCCGCAGCCGGCGTGGTCCTGGTCGGCCTGAGGCGGCCGGACATCGGGCTTCGCCTGGTGATCGCCGGCGGCATCGCGACCGCCCTCTTCGTCATGGGCTTCGCGTTTGTGTACGCGACCGCGGGCACCGCCGACCTGCTGACCGCGGGCCAGGCGATGGCGAACGCCACCTCCACGCTGCCGCTGGCGATCCCAGTTCTGCTTTTATTCGCCGGTTTGGCGGTGCGGGCCGGCATCGCGCCATTCCACATGGCCAGCGTGACGGCCAGCCTGGGCGCCAGCCCGTTGGGCTCCGGCATCATGCTCGGCTTGGCGGGCGCGGCGGCGCTCATCGCCGCCATCAAGGTCGCCGCGGTGCTGACCCCGGTATCCGACACGCTCTCCCTCTACCTGGAGGCGATTGCGGCGGTGGCGATGGTGGGGGGTGGGGCGGCGGCGCTGGGGGTGAGGGCGCCCCGGGCCAGGCTCGCCTACCTGGCGGTCGCGCAGGCCGGGTGGGTCGTCGCCGGCCTGTCGACCCACTATCTCAGCGGTCTCGGCGGTTCGGTGTTTCTGATTGGCGCTTTCGTGCTAGCGGCGACCTGCGGGCCGGTGGTCCTCGCCGGGGCCGAGGGCGGCGAGGCTGCGCTGGCGGGAATGGGCGCCGTCCGGCCGGCCCGGGCCCTGGGCATCGCGATGGTCTTCCTGTCCCTGGCCGGTGCGCCGCCGCTGGCGGGCTTCTTTGGCGAGTTTGCCGTCGCGGCGGCCCTGGCCCAGGGCGGGCACTTCGGTCTTTTGGCCCTCGGGCTGCTCGGGTCTGTGCTGAGCGTGGTGGCGGTCCTGGGCACCCTGCGCGTCCTCTATCTGCAGAGCCCGCCGGAGGAAGGCCGGCGGTCCGTCGGCTTCGCGCTGCCCGCCTGGACCCTGACCTCCTCGGCGGGCGCGATCGCGATCTGCATCGTGATGGTGGCCTATGGGGCCCTTGCCAACCCCATCCTGAGCCTCGCCTACCAGGGAGCAGAAGCGCTGGGCCTTAGGTAGACTGCCCCGCAGACGTCGCAGCTTACGTCCTAGAAAACGTCCTGGAGGTCCCGCCTAGACCGTGGCGACTACTCGCAGCCGCCGATCCGCCCGTCGCTTGGCAGCGTCGCCGTCCGCCAAGGGAAAGCCTCGTGCGCGCGGCCACGGCCGGCCACCCCGCGGGGAGGCTCGCCATGCGTGGCTGGCTCGGGTCGTCCTGGCCGTGTTCGTGGCGGTGGCCACCTTCGGGCTGCTGGGGACGGGCGGGACGATTGGGGTCGTCGACTACTTCGCCGGCGACCTGCCGTCGATCGACGCCCTGCAGACCAGCACGCTCAGCCAGACCAGCCGCATTCTGGACCGGCACGGGAACCTGATCGAGGCGCTGTATCACCAGAACCGGACGGTCGTGCCGCTGAGCCAGATCAGCGAGACGCTCCAGCGGGCGACCATCGACACCGAGGACCGCACCTTCTATTCCAACCCGGGCGTCGACTACCGCCGGCTGGCGATCGCGATCGGGTACGACCTCACTCACGGTTCGGCGACCCTTGGGGGCTCGACCATCACCGAGCAGGTGGTGAAGAACAACATCCTGAACACGGTTGAGGCGCAGAACCGGACGATCAGCCTCAAGTTCCGCGAACTGGTGCTGGCGGAGGAGATGGAGCGCCGGTACACCAAGCCGCAGATCTTGAACTTGTACCTCAACACGATCAACTACGGCAACGGCGCCTATGGAGCGGAGGCGGCGGCGGAGACCTACTTTCAGGTGCACGCCAGCGATCTGACGTGGGCACAGGCCAGCTTTCTCGCCGGCCTGCCCCAAGCGCCATCCGACTACGACGTGTTCGGCACGCCCGATCAGGTCGATGCCACCAAGCAGCGCTGGCGCGAGGTTCTCGACGGGATGGTCACAGTGGGCGACATCAACCTTTCGACGTCGATCGAGTTGTTCAACAGCGACCTGATCGACAAGATGATCGCGGCGCACAAGCGGCTGCCCGCGGCGCACAACCCCCTGACCGCGCACTTCATCGACTACGTCGAGAGCTACATCTCGCAGAAGTACGGCGACCAGGCGCTGTACGAGGGCGGCCTGCGGATCACGACGACGCTGGACATGAACACGCAGGTGATGGCGACCAAATGGGTAAAGGCGGGGGTGAAGACGTACGCCGCGATAGGCGTGAATACCGGGGCGATGCTGGTGATGAACCCGAACGACGGCGAGATCCTGGCGATGGTCGGGAGCGCCGACTACAACAACGCCGCGATCCGCGGCCAGGTCAACCTGACCGGCGTCGATCCGATCGGTTGGCGTGGGGTCGGCTCGTCGTTCAAGGTCTACACGTATGGCGCGGCGCTCGAAGCAGGACTGATCACGCCGGCCACGCTGCTGAATGACGAGAACAGCGTCATCGGCGGCCAGGTCTTCAACGACTGGGACAGCAAGCACGAGGGATACATCACGCTGCGCAGGGCGCTGGCGGAGTCGCGCAACCTGCCGGCGCTCTGGACCTACAAGCTCGAAGGCGGCGATCGGGTCGTGTCGTTCATGCACAACCTGGGTATCACGGCCAAGATCGAGAAACCCTGCCGGCGTTTCGACCACGCTGGGACACGATGCCATCTCCATGGCGCAGCACCTGGCCGCGTACTCCGCGTTCGACAACGGCGGTTACAAGATCACGCCATCCCCGGTGCTCAAGGTGACCGACGCGAACGGCAAGGTGTTGGAGCAGTTCAACCCGACGGCGAAGCGGGTCCAGGTAATCAGCCCGCAGCTCGGCTACGTCATGACCGACCTGCTGCGCGGCCCAGTGAAGATGTACCTCGGCGACCTCGGCAACCGGCCGGTGGCCGGCAAGTCGGGGACGACCGAGGCATACACCGGCTCGATCTTCATCGGGTACACGCCAGGCCTGGCGGTGGCGGCTTCGCTGATGCACATCGACGCGGGCCCCAAGTGCAAGTCCGGCTACGCGTACCTCGCAACGAACTTTCCTCCGTCGGGGTGGCAGTGCCCGACCGGCGTCCTGTTTGGCGAGAACGTCGGCATCTCCGTGTGGAAGCCTTTCATCGAGGAGTACTACGCCAAGCATCCGTGGCCGGCGTTCTGGACGGAGCCTGCGGGCGTCGTGACGCGGATGGTGTGCAAGTACGACGGGGGCCGCATCGCGACGGGCGGCTACAAGGAGCTGTTCATCCAGGGCATCGGCGAGCCCAACTATCCATGCGGGACCCACCCGCCGCCCGGGGCGCCGCCTTACGTGGCACCGTCGCCCAGCCCTTCGCCGGCACCGAGCATCGCGCCGGCCCCCAGCCCCTCGCCCTCCGCGACTCCCTAGGCTGGGGTGCGTGCGACTCAATCGGGCGGGCATCGCCTTTGGCGCCGCCTACATCGTGCTCGGTGTTGCGTGGGTCGCGGTGGCGCACCCCGAGTCTCCCTACTTGGTGGTGGCGTGGTTCGTGGCTGTCGCCGTGTTTGGCAGCTTCGTGCCTGGGATCGCCAACCAGGTCTCGCTGGCGCGCGCGCAACTGGCTGCGCCCGCGCTCGTCTACTCGCTTGCCTCCAATCGCCTTGGGTTCCTGGCGTTGGTGCTGGCGTTGGCCGGTTTGACCGATTTGGTCGATGGCACCATCGCCCGGCGGGTCGACAAGCCATCGAGGCTCGGCGGCGGGCTGGACCCGGTGGTCGATGGCGTTCTGCTTGGCGCCGTCGCACTCGGCCTAGCCGTGGGTGGGATCTTCCCGCTGTGGCTTGCGGCGGTGATCGTCTTCCGCTATCTGTTTCCGGCGGTCGTCGCCCTGGTGTTGCTGTCCAGTGGGCGGCGGCCTGAGCTGCGGCACACGGTGAGCGGGCAGATCTCGACCGCGCTGAACATCGTGCTAGTGGGCGGCATATGCCTGTTCCGGTTCATGAACCAGGACGTAACGAACGTGGTCACCGGCGCAGAGATCGTGATCCCGATCGCGACGCTTGCCACGTTCGTGCACCTGGGTTGGTTGGCACGGCGGTCGATTGCTGCTGGGGGCGGGTAAGATGGCTGGTGGTCGCGCTAAGTGGGGTGCTGGCGGTACCCTGCACCGGCAATCCGCCTTAGCCGGACCGAATTCCCGCGCTGAGGTCTGGGCTCTCACGCCTGGCCGCGGCAAACGGCGTTGAAGGTCGGGACCTGCGCAGCTTGGGTCTCCGAACCCCGTCAGGTCCGGAAGGAAGCAGCGGTAAGGAGAAACTCGAGGGTGCCGCAGCCATCCGGGCCGGAGCTGTGAACCGCGGTGCGAGCTGGGGGTCTTCGATCGAAGCGGGGGTGCGCGGCCACTACCCAATAAAGTCGGTACATCCAACCTCTCACCCCTCGGGGGGAGAGAGCCTGAGAGCGGGGCGTTTCGAAGATTGATGCGTGAATATGCCTGAATACCAGAGCCTCTATCGCAAGTACCGGTCGCAGACCTTCGCCGACCTGGTCGGCCAGGAGGCGGCATCGCGCGCGCTGCAGGGCGCGATCATCTCAGCGCGGGTCGCCCACGCTTATCTGTTCAGCGGTAGTCGCGGAACGGGGAAGACGTCGGCGGCACGGTTGTTGGCGAAGGCGCTCAACTGTTCCGGCCGTTCTCGTGGTTCCGCCGAGCCTTGTAACAAGTGCCAGTCGTGCGTCGAGATGACCGCGGGCTCGGCGCTCGACCTCATCGAGATCGATGCTGCGTCCAACCGCGGCATCGATGAGATTCGCGACCTCAGAGAAAAGGTGAACCTGTCGCCCGCGCTCGGGCCTTTCAAGATCTACATCATCGATGAGGCGCACATGCTCACCGAGCCCGCGTTCAACGCTCTGCTCAAGACCCTGGAGGAGCCGCCGCCACACGTGGTCTTCGTGCTGTGCACGACCGACGCGCAGAAGATTCCGCTGACCGTCGTCGGGCGCTGCCAGCAGTTCGTGTTCCGCCGCCACAGCGAGGAGCAGATCGCCGGGCGCCTGACGCATATCGCGATGACGGAGAACGTGCAGGTCGATGACGATGCGATGCAGCTGATCGCGCGGACAGCGCAGGGATCGATGCGCGACGCGGTGGGCCTGCTGGACCAGCTGGTGCCGTTGGCGTCGGGACCCATCACTTTGGAATCGGCGCGCGCGCTGTTGGGCATCGCCGACCCGCGCCTGCTCGATTCGTTGCTCGACGATGTGCTGAGCGGCCGCGCGGCTGAGGCGCTCGATGAGCTGAACCGCGTGTACGCCGCCGGCGCCGAGCTGCGCCAGGTGGTGCGCGGGCTGATGGAGAGCTGCCGCGACCGGCTCGTCGCCGCGCTCACCAGGCGCGACCAGGCGACGGCGCGCAGGTTGTCGAGCGTGCTGGATGCGCTGCTTCACCTCGATGGCGAGGTACGGCGGCATGCCGAACCGCGATTCCTGGTCGAGGCCACGCTGGCGCGGCTCGCTGTCGAGCTCGGCACCACACCGGCGCCCGCGGCGTCACCAGCTCCGGCTGCGCCTACCGCCCAGAGCGTTGCCGCATCACCGCCGGCCGTGTTGGCGACGCCTCACGAGGCTGTCGTTGCCAATGCGTCGGAGAAGATCGCCGCGCCGGCGGCCGACAAGGCTGTCATCGGCGGCTGGACCGAGGTGCTCGAGCAGCTCAACCGCACGGTGCGCGCTGTGTACCTCGACGCACAGCCCGAGGTCGACGGGTCGACCCTTGTGCTGTGGTTCAAATATGGGTTCCATCACAAGAAGGCGCAGGAGCAGGCCGCGCAGCTCATGCCCCTGGTGCGTGCATGGCTGGGTGCCGGTGTGAAGGTCGATTACCGGCTGCGCGAGACCGGCGGCACTGCCGCCGCCCCCAGCCCGAAGGGGGTGGTCAGCCCGGAGGATGATCCCTTCGTGCGAGAGGTGGTGCGCCGCTTCGACGGCCGCGTGACGCGTGTCAAGGAGGTGTCCGAGTGAAGGACCCGATGAAGATGCTCAAGCAGGTCCAGCAGATGCAGGATCGAATGTCGAAGGTGCAGACAGAGCTCGAGACGGAGACGGTCGAGGCAAGCGCCGGCGGTGGAGCGGTTCGCGTGGTGGCGACCGGCACCCAGAAGGTGGTTTCGGTGACCATCGACCCGGCGGCGGCAGCGGACCCTGAGCTTCTGCAGGACATGGTGGTCGCGGCCGTCAACGAGGCTATGGAGAAGTCCAAGCAGCTGGCCGCCTCCAAGATGCAGGCGGTCGCGTCCGGGCTGGGCCTTCCGCCCGGCCTGCTCTAGCCGCCTCACATGCCCCAGCTGCCGGAGCCGCTCGAAAGGCTCATCCAGGAGCTTTCGCGACTGCCGGGCATCGGGCCCAAGACCGCGCAGCGCCTGGCGTTTCACCTGCTGCGCGCGGACCGGCAACGCGCCGAGTCGCTGGCGATCGCGATCGGAGATGTGAAGGCGCGCATCGGCTTCTGCGAGCGCTGCTACAACATCGCTGAAGGCAGCCTGTGCGCGATCTGCATGTCGACGCGGAGAGACGCGACTGTGCTTTGCGTGGTGGAGTCGGCCCTGGATGTGCTCGCGGTGGAGCGGACCTCGGAGTTCAATGGGTTGTACTTCGTGCTGCATGGGGTGATCTCACCGATCGATGGGATCGGCCCCGACCAGCTCCACATGCCGCACCTGCTCGAGCGCGTCCGGTCGGAGGAGGTGGTCGAAGTGATCGTCGCCACCGACGCCGACATCGAGGGCGAGGCCACGGCCGTTTACCTGCAGCGCGCCTTGTTGCCACTTGGAGTGACTGTGACGCGGCCGGCTCACGGTCTGCCAGTTGGCGGCGACCTCGAGTACGCCGATGAGCTGACGCTGGCTCGCGCGATGGCGGGCCGGCGCTCCTTCTAGAGTCGACGCGGCCAGCAGCAAGGCCATGGCGCACCGACAACCGGTTCGTCGTCCAACTCACCTGACGCCGGTGTCGGCCAGCCGAGCGGCCTTGCAATACGAAGCCGGCTACCGGTAGAATTCGCAGGTTCCTCTGACGGAAGGCTTCGCGCGCCCTAAAAGGCGCCGGGGTGTCGGCTGGAACCAGCACCTTGACAACTGAAGAG
>Ga0210394_10009054_pt1 | contig 10108 bp, 13 predicted proteins | sample IncBWC12MmetaG_FD_160121 | JGI IMG/M metagenome (GOLD analysis project Ga0210394, IMG submission 160121) | Forest soil microbial communities from Barre Woods Harvard Forest LTER site, Petersham, Massachusetts, United States - Inc-BW-C-12-M | ecosystem: Environmental > Terrestrial > Soil >...
TCCTTACTTCTCCTTACTTCTCCTCACTTCTCCTCGCTTCTGCCGTCCAGAGCCCGTTTGCCTCCAAATTCCTCCTCTGCTACAGTTAACTCACCAATGCCATCAATCGTCAGAGAAGTCGGCGAGACCTTCTTCACCCTATACAAGGGCTTCAGCGTCACTCTCCGCACCATGTTCCGCAAGACCACAACCGAGAGCTTCCCGGAAATCGCTGCCAGCGTCCAACCCCGCTATCGGGGCATTCACGTACTCCAGCGCGACGAAACCGGCCTCGAAAAGTGCGTAGGTTGTTTCCTGTGCGCCGCCGCATGCCCGGCAAATTGTATCTACATCGAAGCCGCAGAAAACACAGACTCCACCCGCATTTCAGCTGGGGAGCGCTATGCAAAAGCCTACAACATCGATTACTCCCGCTGCATTTTCTGCGGATATTGCGTGGAAGCCTGTCCAACCGACGCCATCACCCACGGTCACAGCATCGAACTAGCGCCCTACGACATAAACGCCCTCATCTTCCGCAAGGAGCAGCTCCTCGAGCCCTGGCCCCCGCGCCCCACCCCCACCCCGCAATAGCGTCCTCAACTGCACTAAGAGCAAAAGACGAAGACGACGAAGCAGAGATGCGTAGAAGAACATCGCTCGAACGGCGCCGCACGACCGTCGAATGAGCAGATTGGTCCACCCGATCAAAGCACTGGTGCAAGTTGCAGAGAAAAAACCGAGAAAAGCACCCCTGTTGATGAACATAGTATTTATTATGGGCTGTCAAGTGTTGTGGTGCAGCTTAATACGGATGTCGCGAACGGGCGTGATGTTTCGAACGAAATCGCAGAGGTCGTTTGGCGATTCAAACTAATTGCACCTGGGGCACAACTTGGGGGCGCTACTTGCAATGATGCGTGGCGCAGAGGGCGGCGGTGGCGGCGGTGCCGCCGACGGCTAGCCAGCGGGCGTTGCGCTGGACGCGACGCCAGAGGCTGCCGCCCTTCGCGGCGGTCAGGGCGGCGTCGCGCTCGCGTTGCGTGGCGGAGAGCTGGGCACCAGCGAGCTTGAGTTGCTGGTCATTGGTGGCGAGATTGTGCTGCGCAGCGGCGAGTTTCACGCTGCACTCCTTGCACGATTCGATCTCGTTGCGGAGAACGGGCAGGTCCTGTTGCGGGATTGTGGCAACGGCGTCGGGGGCGGGATTGGTGGCGGTGGCGGGCGGGACGTCAACGGTGATGGGCGCGGGGGTCGCGAGCTGGGGCGGGATCCAAGAAGCGATTTGCTGCGGCGTCTGGATTTTGGCTGCGGCTCGCTGCATGGACGCGAGCGTTGCTTGCGTTTGCGCGTCGCGCTCCTTCTCTGCTGCTGCGAGCTGTTGCGTCTGCTGCTGCGCCTGCGCGATGACGGCTTGCTGCGCGTCGATGGTGGCGCGGAGACGGAGCTGATCGTCGTGCGCGTCAAGCCAGGAGCGTGCAATAAATGCGGCCGCGCCCACCAGGACGATGGCTGCGAGCGTTTCGAGTTTGGTGCGGAGAGCCATAACTTCAGATTTGAGATTTGAAATCTGAGATTCCAGATTGGTGGTTAGCGGCTCGTGACTGGTGCCTCGTGTCGATGGATGTCGCGGGCCGGGACAAATGCTGCCCGCCAGAAATGCGGCGAGGCCTTCGGCGCGTGATGCGGCGCAGAGGTGTGCGTTCTGATAGATCGCAGTTCCCTCTTTCAATCGAAGGATCGAAGGGCCAACTCGACTACAAGCTGCCCGCGAAAGTGCGGCGAGGCCTTCGGCAGGTGAAGCGACGCAACGGAAGCTGCGGCGCAGCGATCTTTTCGCGTGGAGGCGAAGCTCCGACCTTCAAGTTAGCGACTACGAAGATCACCGCACGAAGGCCGCACTGCTGTGGGCGTGGTTGCTGCACAGGCGAAATCGTGTGGCGGGTGTCCGCCCGAGGCGGACTGCGCCCCTACGGGACAAAGCACATCAACGGCGAATTCAAAGGCAAAGGATGGCGCCCGTAAAGGGCGCCGCTACAAAGGCGAATCAAAGGCAATATGGGGCACGATCCGGACGCCGGGTCGCAATTCCCTTCTGGGGCTCGCGACGGAGCGCTGGCGTCGATGATTGAATGGCGCCGCGCATGCTGTATGCTATTTGTCCGCCGTGGAATCGGCGGGTCTGAGGAGGATGAGATGTGTCGGTTTCGCCGGATCTCTTTCTTGATGGCTCTCGTCGCATTGTCGATGACGGGCAACTCCGCGGAGAAGACGGATTACGTCGAGCTGGTGAAGGCACGCCTTGCGATCGTCAGTATCCCAGCCGGCACGTTTCGCATGGGGACTGACCTAGTGATCCGAGCCGATGACGGGTGGAGAAGCTGCTCTGACTGCCCGCCACGGAATGATGTAGAGCGCCCGGTACACTCGGTGACAATCGGCGAAGACTTCTGGATGGGCCAGTTTCTGGTGACGCAGCGACAGTGGCAGGACGTGATGGGCAACAATCCGTCGTATTTCCAGGGCGCTGGCCTGGAAGCGCCGGTCGAGCAGGTTACATTTCAGGACGTGCGAGCGTTCCTGGCGAAGGTGAATTCCATCCAGAACCGTTGGACGGTTCGATTACCCACCGAGGCGGAATGGGAATACGCGGCCCGAGCTGGAAGTACGGGCGAAACCTACGGACCGCTGGACGACATTGCCTGGTATGGCGGAAATAAGGCGCGCACGACTCGTCCCGTGGGACAGAAACTACCGAACGCATTCGGTCTTTACGACATGCTGGGGAACGTATGGCAATGGTGCCAGGACTGGTTCGGGCCCTATTCCAGCGAGCCGGCGATTGACCCGCAAGGACCGGCGAGTGGCGACAGGCGCGTCACTCGCGGTGGATGTTTCTACTGCGACGCCGTTCACGAACGAGCGGCGAGAAGAAATCGCGACCTCGTCGATCATTCCTCGCAGAGCGTCGGGTTTCGTATCGCGGCGGTGGCGCGAAAATCGAACGCAAGCAGCACGCACTAGTTCCGTTGGCGCGCGAGGCGAACGGCAGTTCAAAACCACGATGTTTCTAGCCGCGGCGCCCTTTACGGAACCATTCCGAGGCGCCGGTCATCCGGCGTGGCGATATTTTGCGACGCGGTCCAGGACTTGGGCGGCGTAGTCGGGATTTGCGCCGCCGTTCCAGAGCTGGAGGGCGCGCGCGGTGTCGCCGTTCGCCGCTGCGAGCTTCGCGGCCAGGACTGTGCAGCCGATGTCGAGGCCGGTCTCGGGATCGCAGAGCGCGGTGAGGAAGCGGCCGTCGAAGCCGTGCTCGCGCGCGACTTGTCCCATCACCTGCATCAGGCCCCAGGAAATCGAGCGCGCAATTTCTTCGGTCGCTGGTAAGCCGAGCCGCGCGACGTAGCGCGTGCGGAAAAATGGCTCGTAGCGCATGGCGCGCGCGTTCCACGAGGATTCCTGCTCGACGACGGCGCAGACGAGCGCCGCGTCGAGCGAATGCGCAGCGGCGGCCGAGCGAGCGAGGGCGATGAGTGTGGGATCCATTTCGGTGGCGCAAACGTAGCTCCGACCCCCAGGCAGATCAGGCGCAACACGTTTACTTATTTGTGTCGTAAACTATCCCGGACTGTCCATCGTTCGCGAGGGCTTTAGGGGGTCTCAGCCTGTGAATAGAAAACGCTCAGAAACCTTGCTCGTCGCATGTTTCGTCGGCATTTGCTGCAGTTGGTGGAACTTGCTGAAGCCGCCGACAAGTGTGATCGCGGAGCGAGACAAGATTGGTTTCGCTCAAGTACGACCTTGGCTTCCGGCGGATACCGAATCGATTCTGGTTGCCAACGGGCCATTCTGGATGTCGAATTTTCGAACTGGGGATGAGGAAGTCGACGACTATGTGGTAACGGCGGAGAAAATAGAAAAGCAGTTCGAGGGGTTGACACTCGCACTATTCGACGCGAAGGACGATTTTCTCGAAAAGCACTTCGAAGGTAAGCAGGTTTTATTCGCTCTCGAGGCCTCCCGTCGTTTTACGTCGCCACAGGGGCTGGGAGAGGCACCTTACGAGGGCTGCGCGTTGGCCATTTTCCGGGACGACCTCAGCGAACGTCGCGACACGTTCATGAAAGATGCTGTAGGTGTCGCAGTCCGCTTTGAGGAGATTGAAGGGCAGCGGATCGCGGTGTTCGAGGAGCCGTCAGAGGAAGACACGTTAACAACTTTCGTGACGTTTCCACGAGAACGCGTTGTGCTGGTCGCCACGAACGAAGCATTCCTAAAAGAAGTGTTGGCTCGGGTGCACGACACAGAGAAGAAAAACGAACAGGCACTGCCCAAAACTCTGCAGGAATGGAAATATGTGAACCAGCGCGCGATGTTCTGGGGTCTGCGGCATTACGAAAAACCTGCGCCGAAAGATGATCCTACATCCCCGTTCGGAGGGGAAAGGCAAGCGAATGTGCCGGATGAGGAAGCGATCGGGTTAACTTACGAATCCGATCCTAGAGCGGAGACAGCGACCCTTACATCTTTGTCCGGCCCGAACGTGGATCTCATGAGTATCGAGAAGAAAAGATTTCCAGTCGCGTCGGACCCTCTAGAAATCCCTGGGCTGCACATTCAGTACCGGAAGTTGGATCCCGGAGTCATGCGAACAACCTACGATCTAAAGCAATCAAGGCCGCTCAACTTGTTCCTCCTTGTTTTGCTTGGCTATATGGGACACATCGTTTACCTGTAGCTCTGCATTTTTCTGGCCTCTTGCCGACGAAACTGGACGCACCCGAACGCGCGGAGAAAGGTGCGTCCGTATTAAAATGGTTCTTGTCGAACTAACGAGGGCGGCCTTTCATGAGACGGGTTGCGGTGCTTTTTTTCATTTGCGCTGCGGGGCTTTTTGCGCAGAGCAATCGCGGCGAGCTACGTCTTAAGGTTGCCGATCCTGCCGGGTTGGGCGTGAAGACGACCGTGCAGATCGTCAGCAACGCCAATCAATATCGAAATGCGCTGGCCACCAACGAGCAAGGCAACCTGGACGTGCGTGGGCTGCCTTTTGGAATTTATCAGCTTGCGATTAATCAGCCGGGGTTTGCCGCGGTGTCCGAATCCGTGGAGATTCATTCTTCGATTCCTACCGAATATACGATTCAGCTCAGACTCACTTCGGTGACGCAGTCGGTGACTGTGAGCGCGGACAAAACTTTGATCGATCCCGAGCAAGCGGGCGCCGTCAGCCAGATCGGCTCGGACGTGATTCAAAACCGGGTCGGTTCCCTGCCCGGGCGTTCGTTGCAGGACTTGGTCAACTCGCAGCCCGGGTGGCTCTATGAAGGCAACGCCGTGCTGCATCCGCGTGGCTCGGAGTATCAAACGCAATTCGTGGTGGACGGCATTCCGCTCACCGATAATCGCTCGCCGAGTTTCGGTCCGGAGATCAACGCGGACGATGTGGAGTCGATGAGCATCTACACCGCGGGAATTCCCGCGGAATATGGGCGAAAGATGGGCGGCGTGGTCGAGATCAACACGCTTCAGGATTCGCAGGAAGGTTTTCACGGACAGGCTGTGCTGTCCGGCGGGAGTTTTGATTCGGCCGGAGCGTTCGCGCAGGGACAATACGTCTGGGGCAAAAATGCTTTCGGCGCCAGCGCGAGCGGCAGCATGACCGGGCATTACCTCAATCCGGTGGTTACGCAAAACTTTTCGAATACGGGAACGCTGGGCGATTTTTCGGTCCACTACCAGCGCGATTTGACGACGAAGGACCGCGTGAGCTTCATCGTGCGCCACGAACTTTCGCGCTACGATATTCCCAACGAACTTGTGCAGCAGGCCGCCGGACAGCGGCAGACGGCGGACAACATCGAGACCATGGGAATCGCGTCGTACCAGCACACTTTTTCATCGCACGTAGTGGCCGATGTGCGCGCCATGGTCCGCGACAACGCGAACGATTTCAACTCCAACGCAAATTCCACTCCCATCGAGGTTTTTCAGCATAATCACTTCAACGAAGGATATGTGAAGGGCGCGGTGACCGTGGTTCACGGCAGGCACGAATTCAAATTCGGAGTCGAGTCCGACAACACTTTTCTGAATGAGAATTTCCGCTACATCATCACCGATCCAACGCAATTCGATCCCGGCACGCCGCTTACGTTTGCGTTTCCGTTGCCCGGGCAGTTAAGTTCCGCGAGGCGACCGGATCTCGAGCAGTCCGCCTACGCGCAGGATTTGATTCGCCTGGGCAATTGGACGATCAACGCCGGGCTGCGCTTCGATCACTATCAACTGTTGCTGAACAGGCAAGCCGTCGATCCGCGCTTTTCGATTTCGCGCTACTTCCCTTCCGCGAATCTGGTGCTGCATTTTTCCTACGATCGCGTCTTTCAAACGCCGTCGTTCGAGAATATTTTGCTATCGAGTTCGCTGGATGTGGAATCGATCGACAAAAATAGTTTTCTGCGATTGGCCGTCGAGCCGTCGGAAGGAAATTATTACGAAGCGGGCCTTACGAAAACGTTTGCCAACAAAATCAAGGTGGATGCCAATTATTTTCGGCGGTTGGTCAACAATTATGCCGACGACGATCAGATTGCGAACACCACGATCAGCTTTCCGATCGCGTTCCGCAAAGGCGTGATTTACGGCGCCGACGCGAAAATCGCGCTGCCCGATTGGCGGCGCTTCTCGGGGTTCGTCAGCTACTCCTACACGCTCGGCACTACTTCGCTCCCGGTGACGGGCGGCCTGTTTCTGGGCGCGGACGCTGCGGCTGCGGCGACACAACTCGCCGGACACTTTCCAGATTCGCAGGATCAGCGAAATACCGTTCGCGGACGCGTGCGCTATCAGGCGACGCAGCGCTTGTGGTTCGCCGGCGGAATTCAGTACGACAGTGGGCTTCCGTTTCAATTCGACGGCTCGCCCGCCACCGTGCTCGCACAGTACGGACAGCAGGTTCTGGATCGCATCAACTTCAGCCGCGGACGCATCTTCCCCTCCTTCCAGGTAAATGCCTCGGCCGGCGCGGAAATCTACAAATCGGACCACGTGACCATGCACTTTCAAGTGGATGGACAGAATCTTACGAACGTTTTGGATGTTCTCGACTTCAACGGCCTTTTTTCGGGGAACGCCATCGGGCCATCTCGCAGCTTCGCGATGCGGCTGGCCGCGAACTTCTAGTGCAAGCCGCGGTGGAGGCTCCAACGCAGAGAACTCGTTAGCGCGCGTGCGAGACTTGATGTAAAACTGCGGTGCGAAAACTGGCGGCAACGTCGGAGCGGCGATGCGCAGCAATCGCGGAGCAATGGAGAAACGATGCGAGCCCTGAGTATTATCTGCGGAATTTGCGTGCTATTCGCGACACTGGCGTATGGACATATTCTGCATCACCACTTTATGCACTCGGCCGATGACGGGCGTGGCCTTCTTTTTTGGGCGCTTTTTCTGCTGGCTGCGGCCGTGGGATTCTTCTCGCTTATTGGCGGATTCTTGCTGCTGAAACGTCCGCGCTGATCCGGCGCCGTGCGCAGTCCGCCGCGGCGGACGCCTCTACAGGAAAACTCCAAATCAAAAAAGCGCCGTCAGCGGCGGCGATTCTTGTCTACGTCGACCCAGCGAATGGACGGGCGCGGCAAGCGCTCGATTCCCTGCTGCTCGCAGAGCTTCAGGAGTAGCTCGTAAATATGGGGAAGGTGGCTGGTGGCCATGTCCTCGACGAAAATTTGCAGGAGTTCGTCGTTGCGGATGCGGCGATAGAGCCAGCGCACGAAGAGCGCGAGTTGGACGATGACGGCGAAGCCGATCGTCCACCAATTGGGTTCGAGCATTTTGATTGCGTGCATGATGAAGGGACCATCCGAAAGTGACCGGCCTGCCGACGAGGACGACACCTTTGGGATGACAACGAAAGTCAAAAGAGCCGGCGAGACGCCGACGGTACGAAAACCTGGCGTGTCCGTTACGCGTAGTGCGTGTTTTGTGCGTGGGCTAACCGAAGAGCGAGGCGGCGCTGGCGCCGAGGCCGAAGAGGCCGCCTAAGCCGCCGGTCGACGAGCCCATCGACGCGCGCTGGCGCACGCTGAGCAATTGCGCCGGAATTCCCATCGCGTGGCCGAGCAGGTTTGTGTCGATGCCGTAGGTTTGGCCTAGCGCGTTGAGGCCGGCGAGCTGCTCCTTCAATTGCTGATTCGCGAAGGCGATTTGATTTTGCTGCGCTTGACTGGCCAGCGTTTGAGCCTGCTCGCGTCCGAGCTGCGCGGTGAGCTCGGGCGCGGCGGCGGTGTCGTTGGTGGCGGCGGCGCGATTGGCGGCGCGCTGGCGCAGGGCGTCGAAGGCTGTGTTTGCCGCGCCCATGCTTTGCTGGGTGATCGCGGACTGCTGCGCCGGCGTGTAGCCCTGGCTGTTGAGCAGGCTTTGGATTGTGGGCATGAGCTGCGAGCGGTCGGACGTGGATTGCTGGTTCGCCTGCGAGATGAGCTGGTTCTGCTGCGCGAGCTGCCGGTCGGTGAGCTGGCGCGTGGTGCGTTGTGCTCCGCGTGACATGGAAGCCTCCGTTGAGAAAGCTGGTTTTGTAGCGGCGCCCTTTACGGGCGCCATCTTGTTTTTGAATTTGATGTCCTGGCGACAGCAGACAAATCAATTCAAAAACAAAAGCAAATTCAAATGCAAAGGCTGGCGCCCGCAAAGGGCGCCGCTACGAAGTCAAGAGAGCCGGTGGACGAGCCGCGGACTCAATCGCGGAGGCGGCGGCAGTAGGGCGTCCAGGCATCGTCGCGCAGCCAGCCTAAAGCGGCGAGACGGCGTCCGAAGCGCTTGGCGATCGCGGGCGGAAGCCAGGCGTGCGCGTCGTCGAGGCCGCGCGCGAGGAGATCTTGTTCGCCGGCGCGATGCAACTCGAGAAGGCGCGCGTAACGTTCGAGCGGATTCCCTGCCCCGGGATCGGCGAGCAAGTACATTTCGCAGGTAATGCGCGCGAGCGACGCCATCACCGCGCGGCCGGCGTCGTCTTCGACGACGAGCTTCGAAACGAAAATCGGATCCCCGAGATTCGGGAACGCGTAGTCGAAGCCCTGGCGCGCGTGCATCCGGCGAAGAGCATCGAGATCGGATTCGGTGTAGGCGCGGACGCGCATCAGCGGCGTGATTTGGTTTGAAGGCAAAAGAGCCGGCGGGGACACATTCGGCAAACTCAGTGCACGCGCCGGGGCTACACAAACTGGGCGCGGTTCCAGATGCCGCCGTCCACTTGCCCGAACGGATTCCGAGGTGTATAGCTTGGTTAATGAGAAAAACTGTTTCCGTTCACCGAGCCGCCCCGCACTCGTCTGAGCCTGACCGACTCGCGGTTATTCCGTTCGGACGTTACGGCGTCGGCCTTCTCACCGGTCACCCGGTCGGTCTGGTTGTTGTGTTCGGTCTGCTTTTTATGGGCTTGGTAGGAATGCCAGAGGCACGATGGTTCTTCGCTGGCGCGATTGTGCTAGGTGGCACCTTCGGGTTACTTCTATGGCTTCGTCATAAATAGAGAGTTCGGACGAGCTTCAGCCGGACGAAAGTTATTTCGAGGGATGACTCTTCAGGAACTGAACGTCTTCGCGGATTACAAAATCCTTCATCGCAACCTGAATTGCTCGCGAGTGTGAAAAATCTGTTGAGACAACGACCTTGCCAGCGAGTTCAAATGGGCTGTCGGCTGCGTCTTCCTTCTCGATCACAGCGAAGTCCTTGAAGAAAGAAGCATCCAAGGCGGCTGCCGCGACATGCACGGACGCGGCGACGCTGGTATTCCAGGACGGATCATTGTCGACGGAGATATTCCATCCTATTGGCATGTCCGGAAGCTGCGCGATTCGCCCCGACGTCACGTTGAAGCTAAAACCCACAACTCGCTCACTCGCGCCGATTTCCAGGCTGGCCAAGGAAACGGACACGAATCGCCCGGGCCGGGGCACGGGATCGGCGAACACTCCGCCCTTCGCTCGAACGAGGAACAGGGACGTCGCTACAGTTGCCGCTAGAAGCAGCGCGATTCTCGCCCACTTATTCATTTGGCACCGTCACAGTCACGGGAACATGCCCTGGTTTGGTCGTCCCGACGAGTTTCTTGAACGCGGCCGGGGTGAGG
>Ga0210394_10009055_pt1 | contig 10108 bp, 8 predicted proteins | sample IncBWC12MmetaG_FD_160121 | JGI IMG/M metagenome (GOLD analysis project Ga0210394, IMG submission 160121) | Forest soil microbial communities from Barre Woods Harvard Forest LTER site, Petersham, Massachusetts, United States - Inc-BW-C-12-M | ecosystem: Environmental > Terrestrial > Soil >...
CCATCAGCCACCGCATCACCATACTCCCACATTCGGCATCGACGCCCATGGCTCCTTCGGCGGCAGACGCCCGCCCTTCTGCAGCAGCTCGACCGAGATCTGATCGGGCGAGCGCACGAAGGCCATGTGGCCGTCGCGCGGCGGACGGCTGATGGGAACCCCATGCTTCATGAGGCGCTCGCAGGTGGCATAGATGTCATCGACCTCGTAGGCCACGTGCCCGAAGTTCCGCCCGCCAGCGTAGGCCTCGGGATCCCAGTTGTAGGTCAGCTCGATCTGTGCGGAGTCATCGCCGGGGGCGGCCAGGAACACCAGCGTAAAGCGCCCCTTCTCATGCTCCATGCGGCGCACTTCTCGCAATCCCAGGGCATCGCAATAGAACGCCAGCGAGGCCTTGAGATCGGTGGCCCGAACCATCGTGTGCAGGTATTTCATCGTCGAGTCACCGTGGGTTGTAGGAGCCGGGGAACGCGCGCTCGGTCACAAAGGTAAATCGATGCGTTTTAGATTAGTAATCATCCGGATATATACTTTTGCTCATCTTTGGCCGAGACCGGGAAGCTGATATCCATGGCGAACATATTGGGCCGCGATGAATAAACTATCCAGCGGCGTGCGTCCTGCGGTTGTCGTCATTCTCGGAATCCTCAGCGCCATCGCGGCATCACGCGCCGCCTCCCCTGCCCTGCCATTCGGCCCCCATCGGACTGCCTTGCCGGGCAGCGCGCACTTGCGGGCCTTCGGCGGACGCAGCGTCGAGCAGCGCGCCAGCCTTGCGGGGCTCAAACTCGATGCCACACTCGCCGACCTGGCACGCCACGCATCCCAAGTCCGACCCGAGCAGGCACTCGCGGATTTGCACGGCCTCAATCCGGCCGCGCGCTTCCAGCTCTCCGCCGATACCGGGATACCGCTGGTGCTGGTCGATGTGGTCACGCGCGGCGATCCGCAGCAGCTCAGGGCCGCGCTGCAAAGCCTCGGGCTGCAGAAGGCATCGGTCTACGCCAACGATGTCGGCGGTTGGCTGCCCGTGAATCAGATCCAGGCCGCGAGCGAGCGTGCCGAGGTGCATTCGATACGCGCTGCCATGATGCGCACGCGCGCTGGACTGGTGACTTCGCAGGGCGACTTCGCGCAGGGCAGCGCTGCGGTCCGCTCCAGCAATTCGAGCCTGACGGGCAGCGGCATCACCGTCGGGGTACTGTCCGACAGCTTCAACTGCTATGCGGTCTACGAAAAGCCCAACAGCGGCGTGCCGGCCTCGGGGCTCAACGGTTTTGCGCCCAGTGGCTTTCTGGCCAACGCAGCCGACGATAAAACCAGCGGCGACCTGACGGCGAGCGTCAATGTGATCGAGGAGGCGGACTGCTTGAATTACGGCGCGCCGGACTATCTGCCCTTCACCGACGAAGGCCGCGCGCTGCTGCAGATCGTGCACGACGTGGCACCGGACGCCGACCTCGCCTTCTATACCGCCGACAATAGCGAGGCGGATTTCGCCAGCGGCATCGGCAAGCTGGCGGCCGCCGGCGCCCGGGTCGAGGCTGATGACGTCGGCTACTTCGATGAGCCGTTCTTTCAGGACGGTATCGTGGCCCAGGCCATCGATCAGGCCGAAGCATCGGGTGTGTCGTTCTTCTCCGCCGCCGGCAACAACGGCACGGCCTCGTATGACAATGCCGCCCCGGCCTTCTCGACGCTGTCGAACAGCGCGCCGAACGCGGGCGAGAACCTGTTGAATTTCGATACCACCGGCGCCACCACGACCACGGCGTTGCCGGTGAATATACCGCCGCTGTTTCCCGGTGAATACATCGGCCTGGTAGTCGAATGGGATCAACCGTATGTGACAGGCGCGCCCAGCAGCGGAGGGGCGAGCAGCCAGCTCGATCTGTGCGTCACGGGCGCTGCCGCCGGCTCGATTATCACTGATCTCGATGGCAACCCGGTGACCTGCTCGGGACTGAACGACACCGGCAGCGATTCTGTGCAGGTGCTCATCATCGGCAATCCCGCCGATGCGAGCGGCAACACTCCCACCCAGACCATCGATTTGATGCTCGGACTTGGGCCGGGCTCACCCGCGCCCGGCCGCATCAAGCTCGCGCTCGACGGCGACGGCGCGCCGATCACGATCAATGCCGCATTCGCGGCCGCTTCAACCCCGACGCTGCAGGGCCACCCGGGCGCCGCCGGCGCGATTGCGGTCGGCGCAGCATACTTCCCGAACACGCCCCGCTGCGGCGTCTCGCCGGCAGTGATCAATGACTACTCGTCGCGCGGCGGCGAGCCGATCCTGTTCGATGCGACCGGCGCGCGACTGTCGACGCCCGAGATCAGAACCAAACCGGATGTCGTCGACGCGGATGGCGTCAACACCACTTTCTTCGGTGTCACGCTGGCCAGTATCCCTTTGACCGACGCCTCGAGCGTCGCCCAATGCGCCAACGATGCCTCGTACCCGAATTTCTTCGGCACCTCCGCCGCGACCCCGCACGTCGCCGGTGCCGCGGCACTGTTCCTGCAATACAACAGCGCTGTGACGCCGACCCAGATCTATCAGGCGCTACGCACCTCGGCCGATCCGATGGGTTCGACGGTGCCGAACGACGACTCGGGCTACGGCTTCGTGCGCGTGGACGAGGCGTTGGCGCAACTGCCGGCCGCGCCGCAGTCCACCGGCGGCAGTAGTCACAGCGGTGGCGGCGGCAGCTTCGACCTCGCGACGCTGTGCGTGCTGGCCGCGGCCCTTATCGCGGTGTGCATTCCCAGGGCGCGCTCGAGAGCACCACGGCGGCCGCTTCGCTCGTCACCGACTCGGCCGCGTAACCCGCCGCAATCCAGGCATCGAGACCCCCGTGAAGCGGACGCACGCGTTTGAAGCCGTGGTTGAGCAGCACGCGGGCGACCTGGGCGGCTGAGGCCTCGTTCGGGCAGGTGCAGTAGAGCACGATCTCGCGGTCGTGCGGCAGGTGCTTGAGTTGCTCGCCGACGTTCGCGATGGTCATCGACAGTGCGCCTGGCACCTGGCGCGGTTCGAGCGTGCGCGCCGTGGTGGAGCGCACGTCGACGATCACGGGCGCTGCTCCGGCTTCGATCAGCCGATAGAGCTCATCGACGCTGATGCGGGCCATGCGCAGGGCCCGGAAAAACCGCCAGCGCTGCCACCACTTCAGCGCGATGTAACACGCGAGCAATGCGCCGGCCAGTCCCGCGACCAGCGAGACCACGTGCTCCATGTGCGGCAGTAGCTGCACGATCTGCGACTGCAGCAGCATCCCGGCACCGAGCGCAACGCCCACCCAGAGCATCGCGCTCACGCTGCTCAAGGCAATGAAACGGGCCCATCCCATTCCGGTCGCACCCGCGAGCGGTGGTGCGATGATCGCAAGTCCCGGCACGAACTTGGCGACCAGCAGTGCACCGGCTCCCCAGCGCTCGAACCGCAGCTGCGTCTGGCTCACGCAGGAGTCGGGATTGAGCGAAATACGGCACAGCAGCTTCATGACCCGGCTGCCGTAGCGACGACCGGCCAGGAACCAGCCGATATCGGGCAACAGGCAGGCGAGCGCGGCGCCCACGAACAGTTCGGCCCCCACCCAGGGATTGCCGGAAGCCACCGCGCCCGACAGGATCAGTGTCGGCATCGCCGGCACCGGCAGGCCGATCTGATCGAGCAGCACGTTGAGGATGACGATCGCGACGCCGAACTGAGCGGAAAAGGACAACAGCAGGATCTGCATGAGCGGTCAGGCGGCGCGGGGAAATTCCAGCAGGGCGCGGTGCACGAACTGTACACAGATCGAGCCCTCGCCGACCGCCGACGCGACCCGCTTGACGCTGCGCGAGCGCACGTCGCCGGCGGCAAACACGCCTGGCAGGCTGGTCTCCATCGCGTGCGGCGCGCGCGACAACGGCCACTGACGGCCGGCGAGATCCTGCGGTTCGAGATCCGGTCCGGTCTTGACGAAGCCATCGTCATCGAGTGCGACGCAGCCCTGGAGCCAGGGCGTGTTCGGCACCGCGCCGGTCATCACGAACATATGGCCGATCGCGCGCTGCTCGGCCTTGTTGTGCTCGCTGGAGTACCAATCGACTCGTTCGAGCTGTGCATCGCCCTCGATCGCGGTGATCTGCGTGCGGGGGTGCAACTCGATGTTGCGCGTCTCGTCGATGCGACGGATCAGGTAGTTCGACATGCTGTCAGCCAGCCCTTCGCCGCGCACGAGCAGATGCACGCGGCTGCAGGAGCCCGCCAGATACACCGCCGCCTGCCCTGCCGAGTTGCCGCCGCCGATGATCACGATTTCCTCGCCCTGGCAGAGCTGCGACTCCAGATGCGTGGCGGCGTAATACACGCCGGCGCCGAGGAAGCGCGCCATGTTGCCGATCTCGAGCGTCCGGTACTGCGCCCCGGATGCGATCAGTACGCTGCGCCCGCGCAGCGCGGTGCCGTCCTCGAGCTCGAGCGCATAGGGCCGCTGAGCGCAGCGCAAACCCACGGCCTGCGACGCCACGCTGAGTGCGGCACCGAACTTCTGCGCCTGCGACAGCGCCCGTCCCGCCAGCGCACGCCCGGTGATACCGGTCGGAAAACCCAGATAGTTCTCGATCCGCGAACTGGTACCCGCCTGGCCTCCAGGCGCCGTGGTCTCGACCACGCGTACGCTCAGACCTTCCGAGGCGGCATACACCGCCGCCGCGAGTCCGGCTGGGCCGGCGCCGACGATCAGCAGATCGTAGACCCGGCTGTCATCGAGCTGCGGGTTGAGCCCCAGACACTCGGCGATATCGTGATTGCTCGGATTGCGAAAGATCTGATCGCCTTTGCAGACCACCACCGGGATGTCGCGGGCCGTCACACGAAAGCGCTCGAACAGCGCCGCGACGTCGGGGTCGGATTCGACATCGATGTCGTGGAACGGCTGCGTATTGCGCGTCAGGAATTCGCGCAGCCGCAACGAATCGGCCGAGTGGCGCGAGCCGAGCAGCATCACCTCGCCACCGCCGCTCGAGATCAACGCCATGCGGCGCAGGATGAACGCGCGCATGAGCAGCTCGCTCAATTCAGCGTCGGTCTGCACCACGGCCCGGATCCGCTCGGATGCAATCGCCACCGCGGCGCCGCCCTGCCGCACGCGCAGGCACGCCTGTGCGTTGGTGCCGCGCAGCGTACTCATCTCACCGCTGAAATCGCCGGCGGTGAGCAGGTACTGCAGCTGGTCGCCGCTCGGGTGGCGCAGCAGGATCTCGACACTGCCCGCGAGCACGACGAATACATGAGTCTGGCGCGTGGCCGCCTCGACCAGCACCTGCCCGCCCTGCGTCTGGATGCGCTGGCCGTGTGCCGCGAGCCGCTCCATCTGCGCCTCGCTGAGCTTGGGGAACATCTGCTCGCGCCGTTGGCGCAGCAAATCACTTACCACAACCGCTCCGGCAGCCCGCTCAACCCAATTCCATGGCGATCTCGTCGACAAAGCACCAGCTCCAGCGCTCCCCCGGCTCCAGCGAGCTGATGATCGGATGATCCGTGGCATGGAAGTGCTTGGTAGCGTGACGATTCTTCGAATCGTCGCAGCAGCCGACGTGGCCGCAGGTCCGGCACAGGCGCAGGTGCACCCAGTCATCGCCGAGCTTGAGACACTCCTCGCAGCCGTCGCTGTTGCGTTGCGCGGTCTTGACGGAGATCAGGTGCTTGCAGCGTGCAGTCATGTGTTGCCTCTGGATAAACGCACGCTATCACTTGCCATCGGCGACCGCAAAATCACGGCGGCCCGTGGCACAATGACGCCATGAGCCGCCCGCACCCGTTCGAATTGACCGCACCGATTGACGTCACCGATCACGTGCTCGGCGAGGCGCACGCACCGGTCGAGTTGGTCGAATTCGGCGATTTCGAGTGCCCGAACTGCAAACAGGCAGCGCCGACGGTGAAGCTGCTGATGGATCGCTTCCCGGGCCGTATCCGCTTCGCCTTCCGGCATTTCCCGCTCGAGGAAGTGCATCCGCACGCGTTGCTTGCGGCGGAGGTATCCGAGGTCGCCGCCGCGCAGGGCAAATTCTGGCCCATGCACGACCTGCTGTTCGACAACCAGCTGCACCTCAAGGGTCCGAATCTGCGCGGCTACGCCGAGCGGCTGCAGCTCGACATGGCGCGCTATGCCGCCGAGCTCGACGACCACATCTATCTGCAGCGCATCCGCGAACATACGCAGACCGGTCGCAGCAGCGGCGCGCGCGGCACACCGACATTTTTCATCAACCGGCGCCTGCAGGACGTCTCGTTCGGCATGCACCTGCTGCACGACGCGGTCGAAGCGGCCGTGCGCCGCTGATCCCGGCTAGCGCGTCCAGGGCGCCGGCAGCTCTGACTCGATGCCGTAACGCTCAAGCGCTTGCGCGGCCAGCTGCCGCTCGATGTCCCCGCGCCGCCCCAGGGCATCGAGCACCGCAACCACGATATGCTGCCGATCGATCTCGAAGAAGCGTCGCAGCGCGGCGCGCGTGTCGCTGCGTCCGAAGCCATCGGTTCCCAGCACGGTGTAGTCCGCGGAGAGATAAGAAGCGATCAATTGCGGATACGCGCGCACATAGTCGCTGGCAGCCACAATCGGCGCAGCGCCCGCGAGGCATTGCTCGAGATGGGAGAGCTGTGGCGTCTGCAACGGATGCAGCCGGTTCCAGCGCGCCATCTGCGCCGCTTCGCGCGCCAGCTCGCTGTAGCTCGTCACGCTCCAGATCTCGCTCGATACGTTCCAGTCCTGCGCCAGCATCCCGGCCGCGGCAATGACTTCGCGCAGGATCGCGCCCGAGCCGAGCAGCCGCACCACCGCGCGCTCTTCGCCGGCGGCCACCTGCGCATGGCGGTAGAGACCGCGGATCACCTGCGCCGCGGCTTCCGGCGGCAGCGACGGTTGCGCGTAATTCTCGTTGGTGACCGTGACGTAGTAGAACACATCGTCGGCCTGCTGCATGATCGAACGCGCACCATGGTCGAGAATCACGGCCAGCTCGCCGGCGAATGCGGGGTCGTAGGCGCGGCAATTCGGAATGGCGGCAGCGGCGATGTGACTCGAGCCGTCCTGATGCTGCAATCCCTCCCCGCCCAGCGTGGTCCTGCCCGCGGTCGCGCCGATCAGGAAGCCGCGCGCGCGCTGATCGGCGGCGGCCCAGATCAGGTCCCCGACGCGCTGAAAACCGAACATCGAATAGAAGATGTAGAACGGCAGCATGCGCTCGCCGTGCACGCTGTAGGCGGTCGCGGCCGCGACCCATGAGGACAGCGCCCCGGCTTCGGTGATGCCCTCTTCCAGCAGCTGCCCGTCGCGCGCCTCCCGGTACGACAGCAGCGATCCGGCGTCTTCGGGCTCGTAGAGCTGGCCGGCCGGGGCGTAGATGCCGATCTGACGGAACAGGTTGGCCATGCCGAAGGTACGCGCCTCATCGGCCACAATCGGCACGATCCGCGGACCGAGCGTGCGATCGCGCAGCAGATTGCTGAACAGGCGCACCGCCGCCACCGTGGTCGACATCTCCTTGCCTTCGGCCTGGAGCGCAAATGCGGCGTAGCTCTCTATGCCCGGCACGCCGATCGCAGCGGCATCGGCGCGCCGCAGCGGCAGATAGCCGCCGAGCTCGGCGCGGCGCGCTCGCAGGTATTGCACTTCGTCACTGTCATCGGCCGGCCTGATGAAGGCCAGCGCGGCCACCTGCTCGTCGCTGAGCGGCAAATCGAAGCGATCGCGGAAATTGCGCAGCGTCGCATCATCGAGCTTCTTTTGCTGGTGCGATGTCATGCGCGACTCGCCCGCACCGCCCATGCCGTACCCCTTCTTGGTCTTTGCCAGGATGACCGTCGGTTGGCCACGATGCGCGCGAGCTGCCGCGAATGCCGCATACAGCTTGCGCATGTCGTGACCGCCGCGCCTGAGCGCATCGATCTCGGCCAGCGACATGTGAGCCACGAGCGCCTGCAGCTCGGGGTCGAGCTGGAAGAAGTGTGCCTGGTTATAGGCACCATCGTTGGCACCGAGCGTCTGGTACTGGCCGTCGGTGGTCTCGGCAAAGCGTCGCAGCAGCGCGTGATGGGTATCGCGTGCAAACAGCGGATCCCAATCCGAGCCCCAGAGCACCTTGATGACATTCCAGCCGGCGCCGGTGAACAGTCCCTCGAGCTCCTGGATGATCTGACCGTTGCCGCGCACGGGTCCGTCGAGGCGCTGCAGGTTGCAATTGATGATGAAGGTCAGGTTGTCGAGCTGCTCGCGTGCCGCAAGCGTCAGTGCGCCGATCGACTCGGGCTCATCCATCTCGCCATCACCGAATACGCCCCAGACGTGGCGCAACGAGCTGTCCGCCAGGTGGCGATGATCGAGATAGCGCATGAAGCGCGCCTGATAGATGGCGCTGATGGGCCCGATGCCCATCGAGCCGGTCGGGACCTGCCAGAACTGCGGCATCAGCCACGGATGCGGATAGGAGCACAGACCGCGGCCACCGACCTCCTGACGGAAATGGGCGAGCTGATCCTCGCTCAAGCGGCCCTCGAGAAACGCCCGTGCGTACACCCCCGGCGCCGAATGCGGTTGAAAGAACACCAGATCGCCGTCGTGGCGGCCATCAGCGTCCGCGCGAAAGAAGTGATTGAACCCGACTTCGAAGATCTCGGCGGCCGAGGCATAACTCGCCACGTGCCCGCCCAACTCGCCGTAGGCTTCGTTGGCACGCACCACCATGGCCAGCGCGTTCCAGCGCAGGATTGCCGTTATGCGCTCCTCGAGCGCGACATCGCCCGGATGAACCGCCTGTTGCTCGAGCCCAATGGTGTTGCGATACGACGAAAACGGCACTGCGTGCGTCAGAATATCGAGCTGACGCGCCTGTTCCTCGAGTTGCAACAATAGAAAGACACCGCGCGCCTTGCCGTGTCGCTTGACGACCGCCTCGAGCGCGTCGAGCCATTCACGCGTCTCCTCGGGATCGGCGTCCGATGTTTTCTGCGCGGGCGCGGGCATCGTGTCTCTCCATCGTCAACCAAAAGCACGAATGAACGATCAATACAGCGACATGAGAATGCCTAGCTTACGCTCCGGGCCTGGTTTGGTACCGGCAGGTCGTTGCGCTATCATTGAACTCATTCACTGCTCAACCGGAGTACTGCAATGAAGGTTAGGCAAACAACACTTCTCGCCGCTCTGTTGATGTCCGCCGGCGCGATCGCCGCGCCTGCTTTGAGCTCGGCAGCAGTCCTCGTCGATGTCGATGTGGCACCACCGGCGCCGCGCGTCGAGGTGCTGCCGGGGCCGCGCGCGGGGTACGCATGGGCGCCCGGCTACTGGGCCTGGCGCGGCCACCGCCACGTCTGGGTGCGCGGGCACTGGATACGCGAGCGGGTGGGTTATCACTGGGTTCCGGACGCCTGGGTAGCGGCGGGCCCCCGCTGGCACTACGCGCCCGGACACTGGGAGCGCTAGCCACGCTTCCGTCTGTCGTCGCCGTCTGACATAACGAACTGTCGAGTGGCGATTATCGAATAATGGGCGGGCGTTCAGCGAGGCTTAATCTTGAGCGCGTAACATATCGGTCACAGTAGATTCACGCCCACCGAGGCCGCCATGAACTCCAAAACCATACTCCACGGACTGCGAGCAGCTGCGCTGGCGCTGCTCGCAGGGCTGATTGTCTCGGCGCCCACGCCGGTCTACGCGGCCGGACACGGCAGCAGCGGCGGTGGCCACATCGGCGGCGGCGCGGCGGCGGCGCATGGCGGCTATGGCGGTCGCTACGGTGGCGCTTATCGCGGCGGCTACTACGGGGGACGCTATGGCTACGGCTGGCGCGGCGGGTATTGGGGCGGGGGCTGGGGCTGGTGGGGCTGGCCCGGCGCGCTATTTCTGGCCACGCTGCCCTTCTACTACTCGACGCTGTGGTGGGATGGCGTGCCGTATTACTACGCCTATGACAACTACTACATGTGGAGCAACTCGGCGAACGGCTATGTCTCGGTAACGCCGCCGCCGCAGATCGCCAATCAGGCCGCTCAGGGGGGACTGCCCTATCCAGCGGCGGCGCCGGGCGGCGGCGATCTGTTCGTATCCCCCCAGAATGG
>Ga0210394_10009056_pt1 | contig 10108 bp, 10 predicted proteins | sample IncBWC12MmetaG_FD_160121 | JGI IMG/M metagenome (GOLD analysis project Ga0210394, IMG submission 160121) | Forest soil microbial communities from Barre Woods Harvard Forest LTER site, Petersham, Massachusetts, United States - Inc-BW-C-12-M | ecosystem: Environmental > Terrestrial > Soil >...
GTGGCCGTGGGCGACGCCCGCGCCCGCTTCAGCGTTCGCTTCTACATGGTCGCGATGTTGTTCATTCTGTTCGACGTGGAAGCAGTGTTCATGATGCCGTGGGCGGTCATTTACCGTCAGCTTCCGGCCATCACTGGTTCGAGGCTGTTCGGCTTTTGGGAGATGATTGTCTACCTTGGATTCGTGGCCGTTGGGCTCTACTACATCGTTCGCAAGGGCATCCTGGACTGGAGCCTGGACAAGGCGGACCTGTAGATGGACGCGAAGACGACGCTGCTGGAGAAGGCCGCTGTCCTCGAGGCGCTGCCGGACCACCCCGCCATCAAGGCCATCCTGGCCTGGAACCCCGACGCGTTGACCGACGCCAAAATCGATCGCGGCGAGGTCACGCTCACTATCGCCCCCAATTGCGTCCGCGGGGCAGCGGCGACCGTAAAGGCCGCGGGCTATAACGCGCTTCAGGACGTGACAGCGGTAGACTGGTTCCCGTCAGTTCCCCGCTTCCAACTCAGCTATCACATTTGTTCGCACGCCTACAAGAACGTGCTGCGGCTGCGGGTGATGGTCGATGAGGCCGACGCTGCGGTGGAGTCGCTTACACCGGTTTGGGCGGGCGCGAATTACTACGAACGCGAAGTCTTTGACCTGTTCGGCATTCGCTTTGAGGGGCACCCCAACCTGCGGCGCATCTTGATGCCGGACGATTGGACGGGGCATCCCCTGCGCAAAGATTACCCGGTGGAGGGCTACCGCTGATGCCTGATGTAGGCACTCCCATCCTCGAAGTTCCCGTGGCCGAGGGCTCGCGCGACCAGCACATGGTGCTGAACATGGGCCCCCAGCATCCTTCGACGCACGGCGTGCTGCGCCTGGTGCTGGAGATTGACGGCGAGATCGTGGTCCGGATCTACCCGGAGATCGGCTACCTGCACACCGGCATCGAGAAGACCTGCGAAGCCAAGTTCTATCAACAGGTGGTCCCGTTGACCGATCGGGTGGACTACCTGGGCCCGATGGCCAATAACCTGGTCTACTCGCTGGCCGTCGAAAAGCTGCTGCAACTCGAGATTCCGCCCAAGGCGCAGTGGATGCGGGTGCTGCTGGCGGAGTTAACGCGCATCAATTCGCACCTCATCTGGCTTGGCACCCACGCCATGGACATCGGCGCGCTCACGGTCTTCCTCTACACCTTCCGCGAGCGCGAAGAGATTCTGCGCCTGTTCGAGATGATCTCAGGACAGCGGATGATGACCAGCTACATCCGCATTGGCGGGCTGGCGCTGGAGGCGCCGCTGGACTTTCTGCCGCGCGTACAGGCCTTCATCAAGGGATTTCCTGAAAAAATCGACGAATACTCAAACCTGCTGACCGGGAACCCGATCTTCATGAACCGGCTGAAGGGTGTGGGCTACCTGTCGCCCGAAGACGCGGTAGCGCTGGCGGTGACCGGGCCGGTGATGCGTGCTTCAGGCGTCGATTTCGACGTGCGGCGCGACATGCCCTATTCCAGCTACGAGAAGTTCCAGTTCAATGTCCCGGTTTCGAATGTCGGCGATTGCTGGGCGCGTTATGCAGTGCGGCTCGAAGAGTTACGCGAGAGCGTGAAGATTGTGCAGCAGGCGCTGGATGGCATGCCTGAAGGCCCAATCAAGGCCGACGCGCCCAAGATCGTGCTGCCGGATCGCGAGCAGATGAAGACGCAGATGGAGGCGCTGATCCATCACTTCAAGATCGTGACCGAAGGGTTTGCGGTTCCGGCCGGTGAAGTTTATCAGAGCATTGAATCGGGGCACGGGCAGGTAGGCTACTATGTCGTTTCGGACGGAACGGCGAAACCGTACCGCGTCCACATGCGGTATCCCTCGTTTGCGGATCTGCAGGCGCTGGAAACCATGTGCCAAGGGCGGCTGTTGGCAGACGTAGTGGCAGTTGTCGGATCGATCGACATTGTGCTGGGGGAGATCGACCGCTAGTGCCCATGCCGGAGCGAGCGCCAGACTGGCTGACCGACCAGTTGTACATTGAGCTTTGGGTATCGCTGGCTTCCCTGCTTCGCAGCTATACCGCGGTGCACGGGCTGAACAAGAACCGGCAAGCCACGGTTGAGTTGGGCGAAGAGCGGATTACGGTCCGCCACGGCGATGCGTGGCTCGACCTGGAACGGGACGGAGCGGTTGTCCGCTGGAAACGCGAGGATGGCACGGCGGGAACGATGGAGTTGACCGAAGCCGGGCGGTTAGAGACGAATGACGGGGGACGCGAGGAAGAGATGGATATGGTTGTAGAAGCGTGGGCGCGGGAGTTGATGACATGAGCCCTTGGGAAGCAGGTCCGGAGACCATGTCGATCTTTTCGCCCGCGCTGGCGGCTCGATTTGACACGCTGGTGCTGAAGTACCCGGCGAGACGCTCGTCACTGATTCCCATGCTGCTCTACGCGCAGGACGAGGTCGGCTATCTGTCGGACGCGGTGATGGCCGAGATCGCCGACCGGCTGAGCCTGACTCCGCTCGAAGTGCGCAACGTGGCCAGCTACTACTCCATGCTGCGCTTCAAGCCGGCCGGGAAATTCAACATCCAGGTCTGCACCAACATTAGCTGCATGCTGCGCGGCGCTTACGACCTCTACGAGCGCTTCCAGGACGAACTCGGCATCGGCCACAAAGGCATCACTCCGGATGGCGTTTTTTCGCTTGAAGAAGTCGAGTGCATTGGAGTGTGCAGCTGGGCGCCTGCCATCCAGGTGAATTACGAATTCCACGACGACCTGACTCCGGAAAGCGTTCCGGGAATCCTCGATCGCTATCGGGGAAAGGTTCAGTCCGATTCCAGCCGCCAAGGGGGAGCCGCTCATGCCTAGGCTGGTTTCGCATCCCGACGAAGTCAAGATTGTTACCAAGAGGTTTGGCCAGGGCGCGGCGGACATTGAGAAGTACATCGAGTTGGGCGGTTACGAAGCGGCGAAAAAATGCCTGGCCCAAGGCCCCGATTGGATCATCAACGAGATGAAGGCCTCAAACCTCCGGGGCCGCGGCGGCGCCGGATTTCCGACGGGGCTTAAGTGGTCATTCGTCCCCAAGGTCAGCACGAAGCCTAAATACGTCTTAGTGAATGGCGACGAGAGCGAACCGGGCACCTGCAAGGACCACCTGATCTTTCTCCATGATCCGCATGCGGTTATCGAAGGCACGCTGATCGCCGGCCTGGCAATCGGCGCCAAGACCGGGTTCATTTACTTGCGGGGTGAATATCGGTATCTGCTGGAGATTGTGGAGAAGGCCGTTGCGGACGCTTATGCGAAGGGCTTTCTGGGGAAGAACATCTTCGGGTCAGACACCGAGTTTCAGGTGATTACGCAGACCGGAGCGGGCGCCTACGAGGTAGGCGAGGAGTCGGCGCTGATGGAGTCGCTGGAGGGCAAGCGCGGCGTTCCCCGGATCAAGCCTCCCTTCCCTGCCGTGGTAGGCCTGTACGGTGGGCCGACGGTCATTAATAATGCCGAGACGATCGCGACGGTGCCGCATGTGATCACGATGGGCGCCGCAGCGTATGCGGCTGCTGGTTCGGAGCGCAACGGCGGAACGCGCCTGTTCTGTTTGAGCGGGCACCTGGAGCGGCCCGGCGTTTACGAGCTGCCGATGGGCTACAACCTGAAGAAGATGATTTACGAGGTGGGTGGCGGGATCCGCGGCGGGCGCAAATTGAAGGCCGTTGTGCCGGGGGGATCGTCGACGCCGGTGCTGCTGCCTGAGGAGATTGAGACGCTGGGCATGGACTTCGACCAGGTGGGCAAGGCGGGGTCGATGCTGGGCTCGGGCGGCGTGGTAGTGATCGACGACCAGACTTGCATGGTGGAGTTTGCGCTGCGCACGATCAGCTTCTATCAGCATGAGAGCTGCGGGTGGTGCATTCCCTGCCGCGAAGGAACGGATTGGTTGAAGAAGTCGCTGACGCGGTTCCATGCGGGATTCGGCGAGATGAAGGACATCGACAACATCCGCTACCTTGCCGAGAACATGATGGGGCGGACGTTTTGCCCGTTGGGCGACGCGGCGGCGATGCCGACGATTGGATTTGTGAAGAAGTTCCGCAAGGAGTTTGAGGATCACCTGAACGGCAAGCCGTGCCCGTTTGCCAAGCATGGAGCGCCGGTGTTGACGGTGGTGTAGGCGAGGCAAGAAGAGCCACTGGTTGAGACCGCAAGAGCTTGTCCTAAAACTTGAAGCCGATGGTGGTACAACACTGGGCAGCCGGGAAGTCATCAACATTTCCGTCACCCTACCAAGCCCGGGCTGTTGGTCGTTCCGATGCACGCAGGCAAAGAAATCGGAAAGGGACTGCTGCACAGTATTCTCAGGAAGGCAGGACTGAAATGACTCGCAGCTATCTCGTGGTCTTCGAACAAGGCGCAACCAATCGGAGCGCATTTTCTCAGGACCTGCTGGGGTGCGGTTCGCTCGGAGATGTCCTCGACGATACGCGTGCCAATATGCGGGAAGCAATGGAACTCTATCTGCGTGAGACGGCAGCGGCCGGTGAACCAATTCCGGAGGCCTCTCCCGCGATAGTGAACTTTGATGAATTTTATCCCGAGCGCGAAGCAAAGCAGTATGTGGTGGAGTGGTTGACAGTATCGCTTCCCGAAACAGCTAGTCAGGCCGCATAAGGAAAAGAATGCCCGACGTAACATTCACAGTCGATGGAAAGAAGCTGACGGCTCCGGCGGGGACGCTGCTGATTGAGGCGTGCCGGAAGGCGGGGATCGAGATTCCGGCGTTCTGCTACTACCCGGGGTTGAGCCTGCAGGCCGCGTGCCGGATGTGCGTGGTGCGGCAGGAGAAGGTGCCAAAGCTGCAGACGGCGTGCACGACCACAGTCGCAGAGGGCCAGGTTTTCATTACCGAGTCGCCGGAGATCGCGCAGGCGCGCAAGGCGACCATTCAGCTGCTGCTGGGCAACCATCCGCTGGACTGCCCTGTTTGCGATGCGGGCGGCGAATGCGAATTGCAGGACATGACCTTCAAGTACGGCGCGGGCGAGAGCCTGTATGCCGAGGCCAAGCAGCACCGCGATGAGCAGCAGTGGTCACCGGCGGTGTACTTCGACCGCCCGCGGTGCATTCTCTGCTACCGCTGTGTGCGCATGTGCGGCGAAGGCATGGACGTGTGGGCACTGGGCGTGCAGAGCCGCGGCGTCAGTTCGGTGATTGCGCCCAACGGCGGGGATCACCTTGACTGCGAAGAGTGCGGCATGTGTATCGACGTGTGCCCGGTGGGTGCGCTCACCAGCGGCAGCTATCGCTACAAGACGCGGCCGTGGGAGATGAACCACGTCTCCACCGTGTGTACGCACTGCGCGGACGGCTGCAAGGTGACGCTGGGCGTGAGGCAGTCTCACGAGGGCTCCGACATTGTGCGCGCGGACAATCGCGACAAGAGTGGCATCAATGGCGATTTTCTTTGTGCCAAAGGACGATTCGGCTTCGACTTTGTGGACAGCAAAGAGCGGCTGACGAAGCCGCTGGTACGCAACGCATCGGGCAAGCTTGAGCCGACGACATGGGATCAGGCGCTGAAGGTTGCCTCTGCCAAGCTGAAGGAGATTCGCGACAGCCGCGGCGGCGAGGCGGTTGCGGTTTTGGGGTCGAATCGCACCACGAACGAGGAGAATTACCTGCTCCAGAAGTTTGCGCGAACGGTCCTGCGCACCAACAATATCGATCATCACCGTACAGCGGACTATGCAACATTTGCGCGCGCGATGGCGGCCCATCAAGGCAAGGCGGCGAGCCTGCGCGATGCGGGAACGGCATCGGCCATTCTGCTGGTGGGCGGTAATCCGACCGAGGAGCATCCGCTGCTGGCGTGGCAGTTGCGCAGCAATGTTCGGCTAAACAGGGCGCGGCTCTACGTGGTCAACCATCAGAGCATCAAGCTGGAACGGCAGGCCAGGGCCATGCAGGGAGTTCCGCCGAATGGATACCGCGACCTGACTGCACTGCTGGACAAGAATGAGTGTGATTTTGCGAAGGCCGTGATGGCCGAGGAGTCGCTGTTGATCATCTTCGGGCAGGAGTTCCGCGGTGGGCAAATTGAGGCGCTGGTGGCCTGGGGCTTGAAGCGCGGCAATGTACGGTTTGCTTTGCTGGGCGATCACTCCAACTCTCGCGGTGCCTCAGACATGGGTCTGCTGCCAGACTTGCTCCCGGGATATGTACCGGTGACGGCGTCGAGTGCGTTCGCGCAGGAGTACTCGGGCATGCCGGCGACGGCGGGCAAGACCGCTGCGGAGATGTTTGATGCGGCCCGGCAAGAGCAGCTCGGAGCTCTGCTGGTGGTGGGAGACAATCCAGTATCGAGGCTCGGCATTGCCCCCGACGAGGTGAAGAATACGTTTGTGGTTGTGCAGGATATGTTCCTCACCGAGACTGCGGCGGTGGCCGACGTGGTGTTCCCGGCGGCAAGTCTTTACGAGAAAACTGGAACAGTCACCAACACATTCGGCGATGTGCAGCTGGCGAAGAAGGCGGCGGATCGACCGGGTGTGCGGCCTGACTTCGAAATCATTGTGCGGTTGGCCAGCGCAATGGGAGCTGACGTGAAAACGCTGGTGCCGTTTGGCAAGCGTGGCGTGCATGCGGATTTGGGGCAGTCACGCGGGGCGCAATCGGGCGAGGCCGATCGGCATGCGGTGTGGCTTGCCTCCAATGGGCTGGAGCCGAAGCTGAGCCCGTTCGATTCGCTGGCTGTTCTCGATGAGATTGAGCGTCTGGTGCCTTCATACAAGCTGGACCGGCTGAATCTGTTTTCAGGCAACGATGTGCGCACGGAGCCAGGATTCGTTCCTGTTTCGGCTTTGACGGCGGCGCAGACGGACTCGATTGCACCCGAACACGATGGGCTGTTTACATCGGGCACACTGGGACGCTACAGCAACTATCTGCGTGAGATCGCTGAGTACCAGGCAGGCAAATTGGCGGGGACGGCCGCGGACTGAAGTTCTTTGGGGAGAGGCAAGGCAAGTGACGATTTTGCAGTTTTTTCTGTGGAGCTTGCTCAAGATCATCGTGGTGACGGTGGTGCTGCTGATGGGCGTCGCGTATACGGTGCTGCTGGAGCGCAAGCTGGTGGGCCGCATTCAGAACCGCTGGGGCCCCAGCCGGGTAGGACCGTTCGGGCTGCTGCAGCCGCTGGTGGACGGCGCGAAATCGTTCCTCAAAGAAGACATTATTCCGACCGCGGTTTACCGGCCGCTCTATCTGCTGGCTCCGATTCTCTCGCTCGGGTGCGCGCTCATTTCAATCGCCGTGGTGCCGTTTGGGTCTCCGAGTGTGACCGGGTCGGGCGGGTTCCATTTCTTTGAGATTTCCGACGTAAACATCGGCTTGCTGGTGATTCTTGGTATCACGTCGATTGGGGTGTACGGGATTGCGCTGTCTGGTTGGTCGTCGAACAACAAATACTCCCTGCTCGGTTCGCTACGGTCTTCGGCGCAGCTGATCAGTTATGAGTTGGCGCTGGGGCTGTCGCTGGTGGGCGTGGTGCTGCGCGCGGGCTCGCTGAACCTGCGCGAGATCGTGGAGAGCCAGTCGCATCGAGGCATTCTGAGCTGGAATCTGTTTGGCGGATTTCAGTTCGTGGCTTTCTTCATTTACCTGATGGCGGCTTACGCGGAGACGAATCGCGCGCCATTCGATTTGCCGGAGGCGGAGAGCGAACTAACCGCCGGCTATCACACCGAGTACAGCTCGATGAAGTTTGCCATGTTTTTTATGGCCGAATACGGCAACATGATTACGGTAGGGTGCGTGGCCACGCTGTTGTTTCTTGGCGGCTGGACGAGCCCATTCGGAACGCTCATTCCTTTGCCGCAGAACTGGTTCCTTCTGGCTCTAGTGCCGATTTTCTGGTTCGTGCTCAAGGTCTTCAGTTTCCTGTTTCTTTATGTGTGGGTGCGTGGCACGCTGCCACGTTTCCGCTACGACCAGTTGATGAACTTCGGGTGGCGATACCTGTTACCGCTCGCCATTCTCAACATCGTGGGAACAAGCCTCTGGCTTGCGTTCAGATAGCGCTACGCGCTCGGTTACAATCGGAGAGGTTTCCCCCGGCGATGCTGCTTGTGGCATCTCTTCAAACGGCGGGCTGTTGAAGCGCGCCTCTTGTTGCACGCGATGGAATGATGCACTTAGTTCTCTTTATCGTCTTTGCCGGTTTGTGCCTGGCTGGAGCTATCAATCTCCTGCTCCAGACCCATCCCATCAACAGCGCGCTTTCGCTGGTGGTGGTCATGAGTTCGCTTGCCGTGCTCTACCTGCTGCTGGGCGCGGAGTTTCTGGCCGCGGCGCAGGTAATTGTGTATGCGGGCGCCATCATGGTGCTGTTCACGTTTGTGGTGATGCTGTTGAATGCGGGGCGCGAAGAGCGCACGCTGGGTAGCTTCGCGGCGAAGGCCCTCGGCTTTCCCGCGGTGGTTGTGGTGCTGAGCGTGATTGCCACCGTAATTTTGAAGGCCCAGGGCCTAGGCTCGGTGGCGCTGAGCGACAACATCACCTCGACTGCGGACTTGAGCAAGGTTCTGTTTCACGAACTACTGCTGCCGTTTGAAGTGACGTCAGTGCTGATATTGATAGCGATTCTGGGAGCGGTGGCGTTGGCAAGGCCCGCTGGCGATGAACATGGCCGCCGCTCGGGGGTGGGCAAGTGATTCCGCTGAGCTGGTATTTGTTATTGAGCGCGACGCTATTCTCGCTGGGCGTAGTGGGCTTTCTCATTAAGCGCAATCTGATCACGGTGTTCATGTCGATTGAGCTGATGCTGAACGGAGTGAACCTTTCGTTCGTCACCTTTGCGCATCAGTGGCATTTGGTGAAGGGACAGATTTTTGTGTTCTTTGTGATGGTGGTGGCCGCGGCAGAGGCCGCGGTGGGCCTGGCCATCATTATTGCCATCTTTCGCACACGCTCCACGTTGGCCGTCGACCGCATCGACCTGATGAAACTATGAACGGACATTTGTATTTGTGGCTGATTCCGGTGCTTCCCTTCGCGGGATTCGTGCTGAATGGTATCTTTGGCGCGCGTCTGCCGAAGAGGCTGGTCACGGCGATTGCGCTGCTGGCGCCGCTAGCGGCATTCGGAGTAGTGGTGAATGCGGCCGCTACTATTTATCTTTACGTGACGAGATGCTCGCTGTGCGGTCCTCCTAACTACGGCTGGAGCCTTCTTCCGCTTGTTGAGAATTATGGCACTTGGATCAAGGCGGGCTCGCTGCACATCGATTTCAGCTTTGTGCTCGATCAGCTATCGCTGGTGATGTTGCTCGTGATCACTGGTGTGGGGCTCCTGATCCACATCTACTCAGTCGGCTACATGGCGCATGAGAAGGGCTACTGGCGCTACTTCAGCTACTTGAACCTGTTTCTGTTTTTCATGACGGTGCTGGTACTGGCGGGCAATGCGCTGGTCATGTTTGTGGGCTGGGAAGGTGTGGGGCTGGCGTCGTACCTGCTGATCGGGTTCTGGTTCCAGAAGACTTCGGCGGCGGATGCGGGCAAGAAGGCGTTCGTCGTCAACCGCATCGGCGACTTCGGGTTCCTGATCGGGATGTTCCTGCTGCTGGGGACCTTCGGCACGCTGACGTTCAGTGAGATTGGCGCGACTCTGGCGGTCAGCCCGGGGATGCAGGGTGGCGTGGTCACCGCGATTGCGCTGTGCCTGCTGCTGGGGGCGACGGGAAAGAGTGCGCAGCTTCCGCTGTATGTTTGGCTGCCCGATGCGATGGAAGGCCCCACGCCTGTGTCCGCGCTGATTCACGCGGCGACAATGGTGACAGCCGGCGTCTACATGATTGCGCGCACGCATGCCATCTATGACCGTTCGCCCTTTGCGCTGACAGTGGTGGCGATTGTGGGCGCGGCCACGGCGTTGTTCGCGGCAACAATCGGGCTGGTGCAGACGGACATCAAGCGCGTGCTGGCTTACTCGACTGTCTCGCAACTCGGCTATATGTTTCTAGGATGCGGAGTGGCGGCGTACTCGGCAGCGATCTTCCACCTGATGACGCACGCGTTCTTTAAGGCGCTGCTGTTTTTGGGGGCAGGGTCGGTGA
>Ga0210394_10009057_pt1 | contig 10108 bp, 6 predicted proteins | sample IncBWC12MmetaG_FD_160121 | JGI IMG/M metagenome (GOLD analysis project Ga0210394, IMG submission 160121) | Forest soil microbial communities from Barre Woods Harvard Forest LTER site, Petersham, Massachusetts, United States - Inc-BW-C-12-M | ecosystem: Environmental > Terrestrial > Soil >...
GACCATTGGATGTCGAGGTGCCGAATGCGGTGTTCTCGAACACCACCGCGACCTTCGGCTTGTCGCTGACCATCCGCGACATTCGCAACTGCGCCTGGGCAAACTGTGAAGCGCGGGCGAACGGCGTGAACGTATGGGTGCGCCCCTTGTTGAGCTGGTCGGAACTGGAGCCGGTCAGAAGCGGTATCTTCGCGCGCTCCGCGACCTCGCTTGCAATCAGCGTCAGCGCGCTGGCGAAACAGCCGTGGATCGCCGACAGCTTGTTTCCGGTGATCAGCCGGTCCGTTTCCGTGCGCGTCACGGTGGTATCGCTCTGCACGTCCGATATGATAAGATTAAGCTTGGCGCCGCCGAGCGACTTGATGCCGCCGGCGTCGTTGACCATGTCGACGGCGAGCTTGGCAGCCGCGACGCAGCCGACGCCGATTTGCGCCATGCCGCCTGTGGTCGGGTAAAGCGCGCCGATATTGACGGGATCAGCCGCCCAGCCGCGTAACGGCACGGCGCCGAATGCACCGGCAGCGAGGATCCCACCGGTCTTCATGAGAAATTCGCGCCGGCCTTGCCGATTGCCTTGCTGCTTCGGTGAGGCCTGATCCAGTTCAGCGTTTTTTATGACAGAATTGTTGCGATCTTTCCTCACGCCGTTTTCCCCCCGCGCGTACAGACGCTGCCTGCCGCCTTTTTATTTGGCCGAATTTGGAATCATAAGAACATGTAATGAGCCAAGTGCAAAGCCACAGGCTCCGGTTGCACACACGACGTTCGGTGCCAAGTTGCACCGCAGCATGGTTGCCGATTTCAGACGGCCGTTACAGCGCACGCGCATGGGATTGCAAGAGATCAGTAACACGAAGGCCGCCCGGACGAATGCTCAGGGCGGCCTCGAAGCGATTTGTCGCATAAGTCGCGCTATTCGGCGCTGCTGACCAGTTTAATGCGTGGCTCGGCGGCTTCCTTCAGGCTTCGATAGGCGGCGAGGTAGTCGAGCGCCATGCGACGCGCGGTGAATCGTCTCTCGAATTGCTTCCGGACCGCTTCCCTGTTCAACCCTGGAAGGCGACCGACACTGGCCACCGCGCTGGTTTCGTCCTCCACGATAAAGCCGGTGAGGCCGTCGTCGATGATTTCCGCGACCGAACCGCGGTTATAGGCAATCACCGGTGTACCGCAGGCCATGGCTTCGATCATGACGAGGCCGAACGGCTCGGGCCAATCGATGGGAAGCAGCAGCCCGATTGCGCCACTTAAAAAATTCGATTTTTCGTGGTCGCCGATTTCGCCGATAAATTCGACGAGAGGATGGTCCATCAGCGGGCGGATGATTTCGTCGTAGTATTCCTGGTCGGCGCGGTCGACCTTGGCCGCGATCTTGAGCGGAATGCCGCATCGGATCGCGATCTTGATGGCGCGGTCCACGCCTTTTTCCGGCGCGATCCGGCCGAGCACGGCCAAATAACTCGGAGTTACAGGCTGCGGCATCAGCAGCCTTTCCGGCAGGCCGTGGTGGATGGTGCGAACCCAATTGGCCTGCGGCACCGGACGCCGCTGCGCGTTCGAGATTGAAATCACCGGAACGGAAGAGAAGGTGGTGAACACGGGCTGGTGTTCGGGCAGATCGAGGCGGCCATGCAAAGTGGTCACAAACGGAGTCGGCTGGCGGCAGAACAGCGAGAACGGATAGTAGTCGAGGTGAAAATGCAGAAAGTCGAACTCCTCGTCATCGCACTTTTGCCGAACGCGTTCCAGCATCACCATGTGCAGCGCATTGGGGTCACGTACAGATCCGTCCAGGCGCAGTGCCTTTGGCCAGGTTGCGTCAAGTTTTGCTGAGGTTCGGGAGTCGCCGCTGGCGAACAATGTAACTTCGTTCCCCAAGGTGACCAGTTCCTCGGTCAACCAGTATACCACCCGCTCGGTTCCGCCATATAGTTTGGGGGGAACAGCCTCCGTCAGCGGAGCAACCTGCGCGATGCGCATCTATCCGTCTCCTGTCATTGTCATGTGTTGAAGTCATGGATGAAACAGCCCCAGTTCGCAGTCGGCACCGGCATGCCGCACAGGGAACGTTTCCGCATGTGCGAAGTTCCAATTGGACGCGTACTTCTTCCACAGGACGGTCTTGCTGATGCCATCACGCCCGATCAGGTTTATGCCGTGGTCAATGCTGCAAGATTTTCGCCCAGCGGTGACTGCACGGTGGGAACTGTAGAGCGGCACCGGTCATTCAATCAGTCGAGATAGATCTAGGCAGGACTTTTCCTGCCCCAACAGGGTTTGCAGCCACATGGACACGCTTTCAGGATACGCCACTCGCCCGTTTCCATTTGTGCTACGCTACCTTCGCCAGCGTCTTGCATCACATGTCGTCATTCTCGCGTCGGTTGTGGCGGCCGTTGCTTGTTCCGTAGGCACGCAATATGGCGTGAAATATCTGGTCGATGGTTTGTCGGGCGGGCCAGAACACACTGGCAGCGTATGGCTGGCATTCGTTTTCCTCATGTCGTTGATCACGGCGGATAACTTCTTGTGGCGGATCGCGAGCTGGACAGCCAGCTTCACCTTTGTCGGTGTGACCGGCGACCTGCGTCGCGATATTTTCCGTCACCTGACCGGCCACGCACCGAGCTATTTCTCTGATCGGCTGCCGGGAATGCTGACCAGCCGCATTACCGCCACATCGAACGCCGTCTTTACGGTCGAAAATATGTTCGTCTGGAACGTGCTGCCGCCTTGCATTGCAACCGTAGCGGCCATTGCTCTGATCGGAACCGTCAGCCTGCCTATGGCGGCGGGTCTCGTTGTGATTGCCGGGGGAATGGTGATTGCGATGTTTCATCTGGCCGCAGCCGGCAAGCCCCTGCATGACGACTTTGCGGACAAGGCCGCCGCCGTCGACGGTGAAATGGTCGATGTCATCAACAACATGCCGCTGGTCCGGGCATTTTGCGGTCTTAGCTTCGAGCACGACCGGTTTGATGCCACCGTCAATCGGGAAGTGACGGCGCGGGGACGCAGCCTGCGTTATCTGGAGAAACTGCGGCTTACCCACGCGGCCGTGACCGTCGCGCTGACGATTGCGCTGTTGGCATGGGCTATCATGCTTTGGCAGCGCGGCGGTGCCACGACCGGCGACGTCGTACTGGTCTGCACGCTCGGACTTTCCATCCTGAATGCGACGCGCGATCTTGCCGTGGCACTGGTCGATGTCACCCAGCATGTCGCCCGGTTGACTGAAGCGATAGCCACCCTGTTGCTGCCGCACGAACTGCGCGACCACCCGGATGCGGAGCCGCTGGTAAAGAGCGGAGCCGCGATTGCCTTCAACAACATTTCGTTTCGCTATCCCGGCGGTCTCGGAATTTTCGACAAATTCAGCCTTCGCATCCAGCCGGGACAACGGGTCGGTCTGGTCGGTCACTCCGGCGGTGGAAAATCCAGTTTGTTTGTTCTTTTGCAGAGGTTCTACGACGTTCAGAACGGCAGCATCACGATCGACGGTCAGGATATTTCTCGCGTCACCCAGCAAAGCCTGCGTGAGGCGATTTCCGTGGTGCCGCAGGATATTTCGTTGTTCCATCGATCAATCATGGAAAACATCCGATACGGACGGCCGAGCGCGACCGACGACGAGGTGCTGCGTGCGGCGATCGCTGCCCGCTGTGATTTCGTCGAAACCTTGCCGGAAGGGCTTGCGACCATGGTGGGGGATCGCGGCGTCAAGTTTTCCGGCGGTCAGCGGCAGCGCATTGCCATCGCGCGCGCGTTCCTCAAGGACGCTCCGATCCTGTTGCTGGACGAAGCGACCGCCGCGCTCGACAGCGAATCCGAAGAAGCGATACGCGAGGCGCTCAGCCGCCTGATGCGCGGGCGTACGGTCATTGCGATTGCTCACCGTCTTGCGACGTTGCGTAATTTCGACCGGGTGGTAATGCTAAAGGCCGGCAAGATTGTCGAAGACGGTCCGCCGGATCGCCTGATGCAGGGCCAGGGTCCTTACCGCGAGCTGGTAACGCAGGAAATGAGTCGCCTCGCAAAGCACGCGGCCTGACGTACTCACTGACGTGTCGAGTCCTAGTGCGTTGATCGCAAAGCCGGGAAAACCGCTCGAGGTCAGATGTCAGCCACAGCCGAAGCCGCACCCCAGATCGTGACAACCCAGGCCCCTGAGCTGGTCTCGGAATCTGCGTTCTATATCCCGATGACCGGACCCGCGGCGAGGCCGCGGCGCTCTCTCAAGCACGACGACACCTTCATCGTGCTCGACAGCCATGGCGACATCGGCGCTTCCGCCGGGGGACCGGACGGCCTGTTCAACGCCGATACCCGCTACCTGGCCCGGCTCGAACTGGTTCTGGATGAAGTGCAGCCGCTGCTGCTCGGGTCGAATCTGCGTGATGATAATTCCTCTTTGACGATCGATCTCACCAATCCCGACGTCTACCGCAACGGCCGGATCGTGCTGCAGAAAGATATGCTGCACATCGTGCGCACGATCTTTTTGTGGCGCGGAACGGCCTATCAGCGCATTGGTGTTCAGAACCATGGCGATCGGCTGGCGAGTTTTGATCTGACATTGCTGTTCGACAATGATTTTGCCGATTTGTTCGAGGTGCGCGGCGAAAGGCGTCCGCGCAGAGGTGTCGGCGCGTGCAAGCTAGCTGGTCCGACCGACGTCATGTTCGAATATAATGGGCTCGATGGCAAATCGCGCGCCACGACGTTGCATTTCGATCCGCGGCCAACGCGCCTCGCCGTGAATGCAGCGACCTACCATCTCGACCTCAAGCCACAACAGGTCAGTTCGCTGTTCGTTGCCGCGTCCTGCAACAAGCCGGCGGCGCACAAGCCGGTGCCGTTTTTTCGCGGATTGCTGGCGCATCGCCGTGAGATGCGCCAGACGCACGCAGGTGCCACAAGCGTAGAAACGTCCAACAACATCTTTAACGAGGTGCTGTGCCAGTCGATGGCTGATCTCAACATGCTGATGACGGATACGCCGCAGGGACGATATCCCTATGCCGGCATTCCCTGGTACTCGACGACATTCGGCCGCGACGGAATCATCACCGCGCTGCAAATGCTATGGATCGATCCCCGGGTCGCGCGCGGCGTGCTGAAGCGGCTCGCCTTCTATCAGGCCAAAACCGTCGATCCGCTTGCCGACGCCGAGCCGGGGAAAATCCTGCATGAAATGCGTGGCGGGGAGATGGCGGCGCTGCGCGAGGTACCGTTCGCACATTATTACGGCAGCGTCGATGCGACACCGCTGTTTGTGCTGCTGGCGGGTCTTTATGTCGAACGCTCCGGCGATGATGAGACGCTGGCCGAGCTATGGCCTTCGATCGAAGCCGCGTTGCGCTGGATCGACGGAGCGGGCGATCCGGACCAGGACGGATTCGTTGAATATCAGCGCGCGTCGGAACAGGGACTTGCCAATCAGGGCTGGAAGGATTCCTATGACGCCATCTTTCATGCCGACGGACGGCTCGCGGAAGGTTACATCGCGCTGGCGGAAGTGCAGGGCTATGTCTTCGCCGGCAAGCAGATGGCCGCGCGTTGCGCCGTGCGTATGGGGCTGCCGGACAAAGCGCGGCAGCTAGAGAGCGAAGCGGAACTCCTCGCCGAGCGTTTTGAAGCCGCGTTCTGGTGCGAAGATCTCGGCACGTATGCGCTCGCGCTCGACGGCCACAAACGGCCCTGCAAGGTGCGCACCTCCAATGCAGGACAATTGCTGTTCACCGGCATGGTGCGCGCGGATCGCGCCCGAATGGTGGCAGCCGATTTAATGCGACCGCATTTCTTCACCGGCTGGGGTATCCGCACCGTGGCGCGCGGCGAAGCGCGCTACAATCCGATGTCCTATCACGATGGCTCGATCTGGCCGCACGACAACGCGCTGATCACGCTCGGGTTGGCGCGTTACGGCCTCAAGCATTCGGTCGCACATGTATTTGAAGCTCTGTTCAGTGCCGCGACCTATATGGATTTGCGACGGCTTCCCGAGCTGTTCTGCGGTTTTCGGCGAGAGAAGGGACGTGGACCGACGCTCTACCCGGTCGCCTGCGCGCCGCAGGCCTGGGCGAGCGCGACGCCGTTTACATTGCTGGAGGCCGCGCTTGGTCTCGAATTCGATGCGCAGCGCGGCGAAATTCGTCTGCGCAATCCGCGCCTGCCGGCGTTCCTTAACGAGGTGATCCTGCGGGAACTGCAACTGGGTCCTTCCAGCGTTGATCTTTGCGTTCGCCGGCACGGCGAAGACGTGTCGCTTGAGGTTTTGCGGACGCGCGGTCAGATTCAGGTTTCCATCGTGCTGACGCACTAGAACCGGCGCCTTGAGCTGGGTGCCACGGGAAAAACTTGACCAGGCGTCGAACTTTGGTCATCGGCCCGGCTTGGTACGGGCCCGCAGCGCCGCGAGGCCGACCGGCTGTGCATGAATTGTGGCGAGGCATGCCCACGCTGCCTTCCGGTCGAAGATTCCAGGAGAAGATATGCGCGCGAGATTTTTGTTCACGTTGATTGTGGTCAGTCTTGCGGCCTTGTCGGTTGCTGCATCCCAGGCGCAAAACGATGCGGCCGCGCCGGCGCCGCCGCCTCAACAGAAGACCACGGCTTCGCCGGCCGCGCCGGCGCCGCCGCCTTCAGTCACCATTATTGGCGCAAGGGATGCGCACGGCGTGCTCGGCCGCGACGTCCGCAGCCCGACGGACGAGGATATGGGGCACATTGTCGATGTGATCGTCGATCGTGTTGGTATGGTGCGCGCGGCAGTCATCGATTTCGGCGGCTTCCTCGGCGTCGGCAGCCGAAGGATCGCGGTCGATTGGAATGCTTTGCATTTCGGACGAATCGCCAACAAAAGTGACAGCATCACGCTCGAATTGACCAAGGATCAGGTTACCGCCGCGCCCGAATACAAGGAGGATACGCCCATTGTGGTGCTTGGCGCTTCCGGCACCTTGCAGCCCCTGCAATTCGATCACTAGAGAAGGCGGAGAAACATCCTGTTCGCTCGTCCATCCCGACAGCCGATCGACCGGAGCGACGGTGACCGCCTTGAGCGGCCCATCGTTGACGATGGCGTTGCAGCGTCGGTTCGAGAACCAGTGACGCCTGAGACGACACCGACTCCCTCGCGCCAGAGCCTGCGCGGTCTCGACTGGTTCATTTTCTTTCTGGCGGATGTGCAGACCGGATTCGGTCCATTCGTTGCGGTTTATTTGACGACGCAAAAATGGACTCAGGTGGAGATTGGCTTTGTCCTGTCGATCGGCGGCATTGTCGGGTTGATCGGACAGATGCCTGGCGGAGCCATCGTCGATGCGGCGAGGTCCGAACGGCTGGTTGCCGCCCTTGCCATTGCGACGATCGGTGTCAGCGCGTTGGGATATGCGGCGTGGCCGATCCTTCCGGTGGTGATAACCGCAGCCACGTTGCATGCCGCCGCGAGTTGCGTGCTCGGCCCGGCAATTGCCGCGATCAGCCTCGGTCTGGTTGGACCGCTTGCGATGGGAGAGCGGCTCGGGCGCAATGCTCGTTTTGCGTCGCTCGGAAATGGTGTCGCGGCTGCCGTGATGGGCACCGCCGGCTATCTGCTGTCGAGCCGCTCGGTGTTTCTCGTCACCTTCGTCCTGGCCATTCCGACCTTGCTTGCGCTGGCGCGGATCCGCGAGAGCGAAATCGATGCGGCGCGGGCCCACGGTGCCGTGCCCCGGGAGATGCCGGATGCCAAGGCGACGAGTGTATTAGGTCTGGTGCGCCAGCGGCCCCTGTTGATCTTTGCCGCCAGCATCTTGCTGCTGCAACTCGCCAACGGGGCGATGCTGCCGTTGATGGCGGGGGTCGTGACCACCCGCTCAAGCCGCTGGGCGCCGGTATTGATCGCCGCGTGTATTATCGTGCCGCAAGCCATTGTGGCGCTGACGTCTCCGTCGGTCGGACGCAAGGCGCAGCAGTGGGGACGGCGGCCGCTGCTGCTGATGGGGTTCGCGGCGTTGGCGATCCGCGGCGCGCTGTTTGCGACCGTCCACGATCCCTATCTACTGGTCGCGGCGCAGGTGTTCGACGGCGTCACCGCGGCGGTTTTCAGCGTCATGGTGCCGTTGATTGTCGCCGATGTGGCGTTCGGAAGCGGCCACTTCAATCTGGCGCAGGGCATCGTCGGTACAGCGACCGGGATCGGCGCTTCGCTTAGCACCGTGCTCGCCGGTTATGTCAGCGACAAGTTCGGCAGCACCGTTGCCTTCTCCGGACTGGCCGCGGTTGCGGCGATGGGACTCGTCTTGGTCTGGTTCGTGATGCCGGAAACGCGACGGAGCACGGCTTAGGACAAGGCCTTCCGGTAAAGTGCGCCGTAGCAGGCCGCCGAAATGTCCCAGCTGAACGATCGCGCCATCGCGCTGCGACGCATCGAGTCCAGGCGATCCTTGGTCACGTAGGTTGAAAACGCGCGCCGGATACCGCCGAGAAATGACTCGGTCGATGGTTGCGCGAACAGAAATCCGGTTTCGCCATCCGTGATGGTTTCCGCCAGCCCGCCGGTTTGATGGCCGATCGGCAGCGATCCAAACTTCTGCGCGTACATCTGACTCAGTCCGCATGGCTCAAATCGCGACGGCATCAGAGTAAAGTCGCTGGCGGCGAAAATCCGCCGGGCCTGGCCTTCATTGAAGCCGATCGCGACCCCGATCGCATCCGGTCTGCGGCGGTGTGCATCGATCAGGGCTAGTTCGATCTCGGGTTCGCCGCTGCCCGTCACGATGATCTGTCCGCCGGCGTCGATGATCGCGTCCGCAGCCGACAGCACGAGGTCGATGCCTTTTTGGTGAACGAGACGGGCCACGAGGCCGAAGATCGGACCACGCGACAGCGCCAGACCGAATTGCTGGCGGACGTAATCCGAGTTCGCGCGCTTGCCTTCCCAGTCTCCCGCGCCAAACGGCTGCGCCAATTGGGAGCAGACGCGGGGATCCCAGCTCTCGTCGATGCCGTTCAATATCCCGGTCAATTGCTCGGCATCGGAGCGACGGCGAAGCAGACCCTCGAGCCCGCAGCCGAGTTCAGATGTCGTGATCTCCCTGGCATAGGTCTCGCTGACGGTGGTCAGATGGGAGGCGTAGACGAGGCCGCCCTTGAGGAAGGATAGTTTGTCGTAGAACTCAAGCCCGTCGATATGAAAGGAGTCCTCGGGAGCGCCGATCCGGCGCAGCGACTCCTTCGGAAAAAGGCCCTGATAGGCCAGATTGTGGATGGTCAGAATGCTCGGGATCTTGGTGCCGTTCCAGGCGAGGTAGGCTGGCACCAGCGCGGCCTGCCAGTCGTTGGCGTGAACCAGGTCGGCTGCCCAATTCTTGTCCAACGCGCCTGCCGCCAACTCGGCAGCTACCGAGGCCAATCGCCCAAAGCGCACGTCGTTGTCCGGCCAGTCCCGGCCGGCCGCATCGCCGTAGGGGTTGCCCGGGCGGTCGTAGAGTTGCGGACACAGCAGAACGTAGACGGGTAGACCGTCCTTGGTCGATGCCAGCCCGAGAGCGCAGGCCGGCATTTCCGCCAATGCCGGGCATTGACCTACGATTTCGAGATGCGTGAATTGCTCGACAACTTCGCGATAGCCCGGCAGCAGAACCCGAACGTCGCTCCAACGGCGAAGTGCGCGGGGCAGTGCCGCTGAAACGGCTGCGAGACCGCCAACCCGGACGAAGTCATCCATTTCCGTGGTAACGAACAATACCCTCAAGAAAAGCCCTCACACCGAGTGCCGACCGAGTCTATGCAAGAACGGTTCCAGTTTCTCCTTGGAGTAGACAGGAAAATTGCGCGGTCGCGGTCAGCGCTTTCAGGCGCCGGCGCCGTGAGGCTTTCCCGGCGTGGCGGCCCAATCTAGAGTCACGCTGCGGCGAAGGTGCGAAGGTCGAAGGGAGGTCTGCAATGACCATAACGGGAAACGATGAGGGGATTGCGACAGGGAGCTTCCAGGGCCTTCGCGTGCTCGATTTTTCAACCACGATTGCCGGTCCCCATTGCACGCGGATGCTCGCCGACATGGGAGCGGAGGTCATCAAGATCGAACCGGCTGAAGGGGAGACGATGAGAACCCGGCCGCCGC
>Ga0210394_10009059_pt1 | contig 10106 bp, 9 predicted proteins | sample IncBWC12MmetaG_FD_160121 | JGI IMG/M metagenome (GOLD analysis project Ga0210394, IMG submission 160121) | Forest soil microbial communities from Barre Woods Harvard Forest LTER site, Petersham, Massachusetts, United States - Inc-BW-C-12-M | ecosystem: Environmental > Terrestrial > Soil >...
TGGCGTCGCGCGCCAGCACGAACAGAACATCGGCCACCGGCATGTCGTTGACCGTGACGTTGTAGGTCTCGGTCTTGCCACCCTGCCGCGGCGAGGGCGGCATGAGCACGGCGGTGTTCGGCTGCAGGGGTGCATCCGCCGCGTTCTTGGCCGCCTCGGGACCGGCAGCCGGCTTAGGAGAGCGGTGCGGCGCGCCGGCGCAACCCACCAGCGCCAATGCTGCCGCCAGCAGTGCGAGCCGCCGGGGATGCATTCGCGACGCCCATCCGTGCTGCCGCTCGACCATAAACTCTCTCCAAAAAACGCTTCACTGCCTTTTGTCGGCCGAAAACGGTCCGTCTTGACCGCTGCAGCGAGAACAGGGTCACCCTTGGCGCGATGGATAGCTTCCAAGTCATCGCGTGCTTCAGGCAGTATCGGCGGGGATTTGCGGTTCAATAGGGCATGCATGGCGCACGCGATCGATTTCAACGGGGTCTGCAAGCGTTTCGGGGAGCGCCAGGCGCTCCGCTCCGTGACCTTTTCGGTGCCTGCCGGCTCCACGTTCGGCTTGGTCGGCCTGAATGGCGCCGGCAAAACCACGCTCATCAAATGTTTGCTGGACTTCACATTCCCGGATGCGGGGGATGTGCGCATCTTCTCGGTCCCGGCCACCCTATCCCGCGCGCGAGGACCCCTCGCCTACCTGCCGGAGCGCTTCATCCCGCCGGCCTATCTCACCGGCCTCGAATACTTGCAAATGATGGCGCGGCTCTACGGGGTGACCCTGGAAAATAGCCGAATTGAGGCGGCGGTGGCCGCGATCGACCTCGATCCCAACTACCTGCCGAAGCGGGTCGGTGCCTACTCCAAGGGATCCGGCCAGAAGCTCGGCATCGCCGCCGTGCTGCTCTCGGACCGGGACCTGCTGGTTCTCGATGAACCCATGAGCGGCCTCGATCCGCGCGCACGCGCCTGTCTGAAAGCGGAGATCAACGTTGCCCGGCGGCGCGGCGCGACCGTTTTGTTCAGCTCGCATTCGCTCGCCGACATCGAGGAGCTTTGCGATAGCTTCACTTTGCTGCACCACGGCGAGATCAAGTACATCGGCGGCGCGGCCGACCTTTGTCAACGTACCGGCGCCGATACCCTCGATGCCGCCTTCCTCAAGGCCGTCGAGGAGCGCTGAAGCGGCGCTCGATCTCACCCACGAAGCCGCGCCGGAAGATCATCACGCAGACGACGAAGATGGCGCCGATGATCACCGACACCCAGGCGCCCACGAGGTCCGACAGGTACTCCTGCAGGGTCACGACGATGTCCGCCCCGACGACCGGCCCGAGAAAGGTGCCGCTGCCGCCCAGCAAGGTCATCAAGATCACCTCGCCGGAGGTAGCTTGGCTCACATCCGAGAGCGTGACGAATCCCAGCACCAGGGCCTTGAGTGCGCCGGCCAATCCCGCCAGACTCGCCGACAGCACGAACGCCAGGAGCTTGTAACGGTCGGCCTTGTAGCCCAGGGACACGGCGCGTGGTTCGTTCGCGCGGATCGCCTTGAGCACCTGGCCGAAGGGTGAATGCACGATGCGCAGAATCAGCGCATACGCGGCGATGAACACCGCCAGCACGAAGTAGTACATCGTCCGGTCGGGGCCGAGGCTCACGAGCCCGAAGACGCTGCCGCGGGGAATGCCTTGCAAGCCGTTCTCGCCGCCGGTGAACTGCGCTTGCAGGCACACGAAATACACGAGCTGCGACAACGCCAGCGTGATCATCGCAAAGTAAATGCCCTGCCGGCGCACGGCAATCGCGCCGATCACGAGCCCGAGCAGCGTCGCGACCGCGACACCGGCGAGGATTCCCGGAATGCTCCCCCAGCCGTGCACGCTCACCAGCCAGCCCGTGGCGTAGGCCGACGAGCCGAAATAGGCCGCATGACCGAAGGACAGCATCTTGGTGTAGCCCAGCAACAAATTGTACGCACAGGCAAACAGCGCAAAGCAAAGGACCTTCATCAGGAACACGGGATAGAGCCCAAGCCACGGCGCCGCGATCCCCAAGAGCAGGAGCAAGGCATAGACCGCGGTCTTGGCGCGCATCTTCAATCCCTGCCGAATAGACCCGTGGGCCGCCACATCAACACCACCGCCATGATGACGAACACCACGATGTTCGACGCTTCGGGATAGACGACCTTGGTCAATCCTTCGATGAGCCCGAGCACGAGGCCGCTGACGATGGCACCCAGGATCGAGCCCATGCCGCCGATGACCACCACCGCGAAAACCACGATCACGAGCGATGACCCCATCAAAGGGCTCACTTGCACCACCGGTGCCGCCAAGACGCCGGCCAGCGCGGCGAGCGCGACCCCGGCGCCATAGGTGGTCATCACCACGAGCGGGACATTGATGCCGAAGGCCTGGACCAGCCGCGCGTTCTCGGTCGCCGCGCGCAGCACCGCCCCCAATCGCGTGCGCTCGATCAAGAACCAGGTGGTGGCGCACACGGCAATGGACGCAGCCACCACCCACGCACGGTAGATGGGCAGCATCATAAAGCCGAGATTGACTCCCCCTTGCAGGAGCTTCGGCACCGGATACGACTTGCCCGACGCCCCGAACAGGCCGCGCATGACCCCCTCGGCAATCAGCGCAATGCCGAAGGTCAGGAGCAAGCCGTACAGCGGATCGAGCTGGTACAGATGCCGCAGGAACAGCCGCTCGATGAGGATTCCCAGCAATCCGACCGCGAGCGGTGCCAGCAGCAGCGCCCACCAGTAATTCACGCCCAGGAATTCCAGGCCGACGTACGCGGCGAACGCGCCGAGCATGTAGAACGCGCCGTGCGCGAAATTCACGACCCCGAGCAGTCCGAAGATGACCGCAAGGCCCAGGCTCAACAGGGCGTAGAACGATCCGTTGACCAAACCCAGCATCAGCTGACCGAGTATCGCGGGCAGCGGTACCCCGAAGATGCTTGTCACGAAAGCGCTATTTCTTGAGAAGGGAACAGCTGGGGTCGGGTTGCGTTCCGTCGGCTTCCTCGCCCGACATGACTTTGATCACCTTGTAGTAATCCCAGGGGTACTTGGACTCCGCCGGAGTCTTCACTTGCATGACGTACATGGTGTGGACCATCAGTCCATCGGCGCGGACGTAGCCCTCCTTGGTGAACATGTCGTTGATCTTGGTCGACTTGAGGTGCGCCATGATCAAGTCCGGATCGGTCGATCCCACGGCCTTGACGGCATTCAGGTACTGCAACGTGGCCGAGTAATACGCCGCCTGGTCCATCGTCGGTTCCCGGTTCATCTTGGCGAAGTAGCGCTTGGCGAATGCCCGCGTCTCCGCGTTCAGATCCCAGTACCAGCCGGTCGTGAGATACAGGCCCTGCGCGGTTTGCAGCGTCAGGCTGTGGATGTCGCTGATGAAGGCGAGCAGCGCGGCCGGTTTCATGGTCTTGGTGATGCCGAATTCCTCAGCCGCCTTGAGCGAGTTCGAGAAATCGGTGCCGGCGTTGGCGAGGCCCAGGACCTGCGCGCCCGACCCTTGAGCCTGCAGCAGAAACGAGGAGTAATCGGTCGTACCCAGCGGCGCGCGCACCGCGCCCACGACCTTGCCGCCGTTGGCCGTGACCACGCGCGCCGCCGCTTCCTGCAGTTGCGTGCCGAACGCGTAATCGGCGGTGACGAAAAACCAACTCTTGCCGCCCTGCTTGACGATGGCGCTGGCCGTGCCGTTGCCGAGCGCGGTCGTATCATAGGCATAGTGCACCGTGTAGGCGGTGCAGTCGGCGCCGGTCAGCGAGGCGCCGCCCGCCCCGATGGCGATGAACGGCACTTTTTTCGCCGCCGCCACCTTGGCCATGGCAATGCTCACGCCGGTATTGGACCCGCCCAAAAGCATATTCAGGCCATTCTGATCGGCCCACTCGCGAAATTTCGTGGCGCCGATGTCCGGCTTGTTCTGGTGATCGACGCTGAGCAGCACGATCTTTTTGCCGAGCACCGTCCCCCCGAAGTCGGCGATGGCCATGTTGGCCGCCTCGATGGCGCCCTGACCGGCCGCGTCCGCATAGACTCCCGACAGGTCGTCGATGTCACCGATGACGACCTGGCCGCCGGCAGCGCCGGCCGGCATGGCGGAGCACAGCCCGAGGAGAGTGCAGCATACGGTCGCAGTTGTTTTGAGCATGATCTTTTCCCCGATCGATTGATTGATTAAACGCCGAGATATTCTTGGAGCAAGCCCATTTGCGAGGCGAGCTCGGCTTGTTCGAACTGCTTGACGATTTTGCCATGTTCCATGACGAAGAACCGATCCGCCAACGGCGCCGCGAAACGAAAGTTTTGCTCGACCAGCACCACGGTGAAGCCCTTCTCCCTGAGCGTGCGGATGACGGCGGCGAGCTTTTGCACGATCACGGGGGCGAGGCCCTCCGAAATCTCGTCCAACAGCAGCAATCGGGCCCCGGTGCGCAGAATTCGCGCCACCGCGAGCATCTGCTGTTCGCCGCCGGACAGGCGTGTTCCAGGACTTGCCGCCCGCTCGCGTAGATTCGGAAAAATGCCGTAGATTTCTTCGAGCGCCATGGCCTCAGCACCCTTGACCCGGGGCGGCAGCAACAGATTCTCCTCGGCAGACAGCGCCGCAAAAATGCCGCGCTCCTCGGGACAGTAACCCACGCCCAAACGCGCGATCTGATGCGGCGCCAGCCGCACGGTCTCCTTCTCGTCGATGAGCACCGACCCCGTGCGTGCCCCGACCAGTCCCATGATGGCGCGCAGCGTCGTCGTGCGCCCCGCCCCGTTGCGCCCCAAGAGAGTCACTACCTCGCCCTGCCGAACGGTCAGCTCGACACCGTACAGGATGTGCTATTCGCCGTACCAGGCCTGCAGATCGGCGATTCTCAGCATCGGGCGCGTCATCGGCCCGCTCCCGGTCCGGCGAGCTCCGAGCCCGCCGTTCCCATGTAGGCTTCGATGACTTGAGGATTCTTCGACACCTCGGCGTACGGGCCGGAAGCAATCACCCGACCCCGCTGCAGCACCGAAATGGTATCCGCAATGGAGGCGACGACGCTCATATTGTGCTCGACCATGAGTACCGTGCGGCTGACCGACACCTGCTTGATGAGCGCCGTCACCCGCGATACGTCCTCGTGCCCCATCCCCTGCGTCGGTTCGTCCAGCAGCATGAGGTCGGGCTCGAGCGCCAGCGTGGTCGCAAGTTCGAGTGTGCGCTTGAGTCCGTACGGCAAATCCGCCGCCAAAGTGCTGACCCAGGTCTCCAAGCGAACTTCCGCCAGCAACTGCATCGCCCGGCCGTCCAATTGCGCGAGGCTCCTGCCGGAGCGCCAGAAATGGAACGAGGTTCCGGTGGCCCGCTGAAGCGCCACCCGCACATTCTCCAGGACCGTGAGGTGCGGAAAGACCGCGCAAATCTGGAACGAACGGACGATGCCGCGCCGGGAGATGTCTGCCGGCTCTTCGCGTGTGATGTTCCTGCCGCGATAGATGATGGTGCCCGAGGTCGGGGCCAGGAACTTGGTGAGCAGATTGAAAAAAGTCGTCTTACCGGCGCCGTTCGGACCGATCAGGGCATGAATCTCTCCAGCCCGCACGCATAGCGACACGGCGTCGACCGCAACGAAGCCTTTGAACGCCTTGACCAGCCCGTGCGTCTCGAGAATGACGTCCTGCCCTACCCCCATCGCCGGCCGCCCCCCCATATGCATCGCCCGGGGTTTGGCCCCGGGTCGACGATACCGGACGGTAAACTCTTTCGAGCGTCACTGTCGAGGTCGAGGGCTCCGCAGGCGACCCTGGGATGGCAGGGTGTTCGTCCTAGCGGAGGAAGCCAATCTTCACTAAGGCCGGTCCGTGGCGCGCCGGCCTCGGTTGTGACGACGCTCCTCGCCACGGTAATTGGCAAGCGCCGGGCTCCAGGGGTCCTGAGACCGTCGTGAGAGGCTGCGCCGGTCATCGTGGTGCCGATACCAACACCGACACTCAGCACTCATCGAACAATTCATGAGGGGCAATTGCAGCGCTTCCCTCGACAAGAACCGAGTTCCCATCAGGGCCATCGCTTCCGGACAGCAGGCAGTGCTGCTGACGATCGACACCGCGTGCCATGGACTGCACGGCGTCCCCATGGACGGGCGCGCGGCGGGTAGTCTTGTTCGCTTCCACATGAACATCACCATCAACTCCGGGGGTAAATCCTCTACAACAATCATCGGCCCGCGCCGGATTTCACGACCGAATAGCCATCCTGGCCGCTGCTCACGGCGTCATCGAGGGACATAGGCCATGAAAGCTAAGGCAACGGCTGGCCGACGGTCGCAAATCCACGCCTCCAAGAACTAAGAGTGCCTTCGGCCAATTGTCGCTACTCCATATTGCGCTTTTTTTTACGTACTGCTGCGATGCAGCATCGGCCACCGGCCTCGAGCGGTTGCCTGTCCAGCAATGACGATTGAGGTAGCGAAAAGCCCGGCGATGCACTCTTATATGAATGCCATGACACCCGCGCGACAGCAGGCAACGTTCGAACGACAACATGCCGGATCCGAAAAGATTGCTGATAGAACGGCTGTTCGCACGCCATCGCGCTGCGTTACAAGCGTTTTTCTATCGCCGGGTCAGGGCCAAGGACGATGCCGCCGACTTGGTGCAAGAGGTGTATTTGCGCATGCTGCGGGTCAAGGACGCGGATGCAATCAAGAATCCGGAGGGTTATCTGTTCACCGTCGCCAGCAATCTGGTATTCGAACAGTCCGTGCTCACCCGCCGTCAGTCGATCGACTTCGATCGAGCGACGGACCCCGCTGATGCCGTCGGGCCGGCCGGCTTTGAGGAGGCGTTCGACATGGCCACCCGCGTCACCCGATTGCGCGAGGTCCTCGCGCAGTTGCCGCCCAAATGCCAGGCCGCAGTCCACATGAAATACCAGCACGGATTGAAGTACGAGGAGATTGCCCAGCAGCTCGAGATATCGCCGCACATGGTGCAGAAATATCTGGGCTTGGCGCTGGCGCATTGCCGGCGCCGCATGTCGAGGCTGAGATAGCGTCATGAGTACTTCAGACCTGCATATTCGTTCCGCCATCACGCAGGTCGCGGCCGACTGGTATATGGCGCACCGGTTCGGCCCGTTATCGGATGCCGAGCGCGCCGAATTTCTGGCCTGGCTGAAGAGCTCGCCGGTTCATATCGAGGAATACCTCGGGGTCGCGGCCCTCGAGCGGGTCCTACCCCAGGCGACCGAGCATCCGCAACGCCCGTTGGCGGCGTTGACGGCGATGGCGCGCGACGACGTATCCGATGGAGTCGTCGATCTTATGCCCTCGGCACCGAGGGTCAACATCGATAGGACCACGGCCCGTTCGGCGCGGCGCTTTTGGCGGCCGATGGCAACACTTGGGATTCTGAGCATCGGCGGGATCTGGCTGCTCTGGGGCACGCTCACCGCCCCCGGAAGCACTCCTGCGAAGGTCTATCGAACCGCGCACGGCGAGCAGGGCACTTGGACGCTTGCCGACGGCTCCACCCTGCGCCTCGATACGGATACCGCGGTAATCGTGCACTTTTCTTCGGCCGGTCGATCCCTGGAGCTCGATCACGGTCAGTTATGGGTCGCCGTGGCGCACGACGTTCACCGGCCCCTTCGGGTCCAGGCGGGACTGACGGAGGTCGTCGCGGTGGGCACCGAATTCGATGTGTATCGCACACCGGACTCGACAGTCGTCACGGTGCTGAACGGCCAGGTCGCGGTGGCTCGCAGCGATGCGGCGCTTCGCAGGCTACGCGTCGCTGCCGGCCAGCAGGTTCGCGTCGTCCAAGGCGTCCTTCCCGAGGCGCCGACCACGGTCGATCGTCGCCAGTCGATCGCGTGGCTCGAGCGCCGGATCTTGTTTGAACACCGTCCGCTCGGTGAAGTGGCCGATGAGTTCAATCGCTACAATGCCACGTCGTTCACGATCGCCGACGCTGCGCTTCGCAACATGCCGATCAGTGGTGCATTCGCCGCCGATGACATCGAATCCTTTGTCGCCTTTCTCGAGTCCCTGGACGGAGTACACGTCGATCGATCGCCGAAGAGCCTGCGGGTGTACCTGTCTTCGCCTCAGGCGCCTAGATGAACCCGAGAGTAGTCGGACTGAACGCGGACAGATTCGGCAACACGGCGGCGAGGGCCGTTGCGTCAGCACCGAACCAGGTCGCCAACGTCGCCGCGAATTGATCGACGGCGATCGTTGGAATCCAGCGGCCCAGGTTGCTCGCATCGTCGGGGCCGGACAACTCCAACGTCGGCATGGTGCCGTAGATGCTGCCGCCTTTCACCGCACCCCCGATGACCATGGGATGGCTCCCCCACGCGTGATCCGTTCCGCCGCCCGTGTTCGGCAGGAAGTTGCGCGAAAAATCAGACAGTGTGAACGAGGTGACATTGGCGCTCTCGCCAAGGTCGGCCATCGCCCCTTGAAATGCCGTGAGCCCGGCGTCCAGTTGGGTGAGCAGCGTCTGCTGCGTGTCCAGTTGATTGGTGTGGGTATCGAACGAGCCCAAGGTTGCCAGGAACACCTGTCGACTCGCCCCGAGGGTGCCGCGAGCCTCGATCACCTTCGCGATCGCCAGCAGCTGTTGCGAGAAGTTGCTGGTGAGCCCCGTGAAGCGGGCCGACAGCGTCGCATCGGTCGTCGTCAGGATGGGGTTCAGAATGGCGCTGCTGGTGAGAGCGCCGCTCATGACCGCCTGCGCAGCCTGTGCGAGATCGACACCCGGATCGATGCTCAGCAACTGCTCGAGCGCCGAGCGCCGCGCCGCATCGGCGCTGCTGTTCGAGAAGCCGTTCAGGCCGAACGAGCCGCTGGTCGGGATCACCAGGGCCTGCGACGCCGCACCTGTCACGAACAGGTTGTTGCCGCCGGTCGAGATCATCGGTGGCAGGCTCGAATTGACGTTCAGCCCGGCCAACTGGTCCGAGAGCCGGCCGCCCCATCCGCTATTGGACGACGATGTACTCGAGATCGACGCCTGCCACTGGTGTTGCTGATCGATGTGCGAAAAGAGACTCTGCGGTTTCGTCGTGGCGGCCGACAAATACTGTGCCTTGGTCAGCGGCTGCACCAGCGTGCCGACGTTCGCGACCACGGCGAGATTGCCAGACGCCCATAGCGACTGTAGGCCGGGCAATGCCGGATGCAGCCCATACTGCGGCGTGCCGCCGGCGACGCTCAACGGCAGGAGTTGCGCCTGAGGCAGCGCGAGATAGCTCCGCGTTTGCGCGTAGTTGGCATACCCCGCGCTATCCAGAGGCACGATCGTGTTGTTGGTGTCGTTGCCGCCGTACAAGAAGATGCAGACCAGCGCCTTGTAATCGCTTGCCGCCGCGGCGCGCGCTGCAAAGACGCCGAGTTGGCCGATCGCCGCGGTGCCCGCGAGCGCGCCGGCGTGCTGTAGAAAGTCTCGACGCTTCATATCAGCGCTCCACTTGGAATTGCGCGGAAGTCAGGATGAGATAGCTTGCCGTACGCGCCGCCGCGAGCGGATCGGTCGAATTTGCGGCAGCTGAGTTCGCGGCCGTGAGAATGATGTTGCTCGCATCGCTCGCGAGGCTACCGTGCATCAGGGTCTGGTTCAGCTGTGCAATCAACGCCGTACCGGTGGCGGCCGAGAACGGCGTCAGATCGATGCTGGTACCGGTGCTGCCCGTGACCGTTGGGTCGGGCTTCGCGCCGCCCTGCATGATCACGGTATTGATGAAGTTCGCCCGCGCGAGCACGGTCGCGGCGTTGTCGATTCCGAATTCCGGCGCCAGCGTCTGAGTCCCCGGAATCTGGTAGCTCGGCGGATAGAAGCTGAATACCGTGTCCGGCGAGAAGATGGGCTGGCCCATCGCGGAGCTCGCGGTGCGCAGCAGGACGGCGTCCGATTGACCGCCGAGACTGCGCATCGTAGAGGTGATGAACAGCGCAGGCTCACGTAGACGGCCGAATACGTTCGTGGCCGGCGCCGCGCCCCGCGCTTCGGTGTCCGTCAGGATGGCGCGCACCACGGCGCTCAGATCGCCGCGCACGCCCTGGCCGTTGTCGGCGAATACCGCGGCGACGCGCGCCAC
>Ga0210394_10009060_pt1 | contig 10104 bp, 8 predicted proteins | sample IncBWC12MmetaG_FD_160121 | JGI IMG/M metagenome (GOLD analysis project Ga0210394, IMG submission 160121) | Forest soil microbial communities from Barre Woods Harvard Forest LTER site, Petersham, Massachusetts, United States - Inc-BW-C-12-M | ecosystem: Environmental > Terrestrial > Soil >...
TCCCGGCGATGTATACAACATCCCGGACTTCCAGGTTCAGTTCGCGGATGCTGTTGCGGATCTCCTCGCCGTATTCCTGCTCCAGGAAGTCCTTCGTGACCTGATCTGGAACCAGAATTCGCAACACTCCGTCGTCTTGACTGTCCAGTTCCGTGCGCAGCAGCCAGTTCTGGTATGCCTGGGGCGTGATCTTGGCCTCCAGGCTGGCCTTGATGCGGCCCCACAAGTCCAAGGACTTACCCGTTGCCTGCCCAACCATTGCGGTAGCTCCCATGCTTGTCTCCAATCTTCTGTCCCCCTTATTACCGGCCAAACCCAAACGGCCAAAAGATACCCACATATTTTCCACAGACTGTGGAAAATATTGTCACAAGACCTCTTGTTCGGGGGAATCCTTCGGTTGTTCTACAAGCTTCGGTCGCCCTCAAATTTTCCTCCGTGGTGGAGGAGAACGTCCCGTCGGCTTGCTGTATGCGGAAATCAGGATAACACAAAACTCCCTGAGGGGAAGAACAATCTTCCATTTTTTGAATCCTTAAGATTCAATGGTTTACGGGCGCAACATGGCTGTTTCCCGAGCAGTAAAACATTTGGGTTACGGTGCGTTTCCCTAGTTTTCCGCTCCAAATTCACGCTCGAATTGACAATCGGGACCCGGAGGGGGAGAATAGTTGAGACTTACCCGGTGCGGGAGTAACTCAGCTGGTAGAGTGCGACCTTGCCAAGGTCGATGTCGCCGGTTCGAATCCGGTCTCCCGCTCCAGTTTCATCCACCGCAGGCCGGGGCCTGTGGCACACGCTCAAACCGCACAATCCAATCCCAGGAGCGGACAGTTCAGCCTCTGAGCCTCCGCCAGCCTGCCCCCCTAAACCAATGATAATTCAGCTATGATTGGATCAGCCACCAGATGGAAGCCAAGGTGCCGGTAGGAGATCTATGGACATTAAGCGTGAAGGCGTAGCCAGGCAGAAACGAATCAAGTACACGATTTACTCTGTGTTGGGGCTGGCGTTGGCGGGATCGGGTGCGTATTACATTTCCAAGCTAAAACCGGCGGCTCCCTCGGTTGAATGGGCGACCATTTGGCCTGGCACCGTGAAGCGCGGCTCCATGCTGGTAGACGTCAAGGGCACGGGTGTCCTGGTTCCCGAGGACATCGTATGGATTCCGGCGGCCTTCGAGAGCCAGGTGAGCAAGATCATGGTCAACTCCGGCGACAAAGTGAAACCGGACACGATTTTGATGGTATTAACCAATCCCGATATGGAGCTGGCGGCCAACGACCTGGAATGGCAGATCCGGAAGGCTGACGCAAGCCTCACCGATACCCGGGTGCAACTGGAGAGCAAACGCTTGGATCAACTGGACGTCGTGGCGGGAGTGGAAAGCGACCTCAAGCAGGCCCAACTCAACAAAGATACCGACCAGCAGCTCCTCAAGATGAATCTGAAGAGCGAGTTGGAGGTAAAGCTCAGCGTGGCGAAATGGGAGAATCTTCAGCAGAAGGCCGAGATCGAGAAGAAGCGGCTGGACATTATGACGGAATCGACCAACGCCCAACTGGATTCCCAAAAGGTCCAGATCGAGCAGCTTAAGGCTCAGCAACAGCTTAAGAAGCAGCAGTTTGCGGAGCTGACGATTCGCGCCGGGACGGAAGGCGTCTTACAGGAAATGACCCTGCAAGTGGGCCAGCGGGTGCATGCCGGGGACGTTTTGGCGAAAGTCGCGCAGCCGTGGAAACTCAAAGCCGAGGTGAAGATCGCGGAGACGCAAGCCAAAGACGTCGCGCTTGGGCAGGTGGCGCAAATCGATACACGGAACGGAATCATTCCGGGACACGTAATTCGGATAGACCCGAACGTGGACAACGGAACGCGAAAGATAGATTGCAAGCTGGACGGACCGCTGCCTCCCGGAGCGGTGCCGGACCTGAGCGTGGATGGAACCGTAGAAATCGCGCGGCTGACCGATGTGGTCTATGTGGACCGGCCCGTGTTCGGCCAGCCCAACAGCCAGGTGAGCCTGTTCAAGATCGACGACGACACAAAGGGCGCAGCGCGGGTGACCGTGAAGTTTGGGCGGACCTCAGTGAACTCGATTGAGGTGCTGGAGGGTTTGAAGGTGGGGGATCAGGTAGTGCTGTCGGACATGTCCGAGCACGACGCTAACCAGCGAATTCGTTTCACCAGATAGGGACGCGAGACAACCACAGAGGAAGGTTCTATGCCCGAATCCTTGATTCAACTGGATGCCGTGACGAAGGTGTTTGTTACCGACGAAGTGGAGACGCACGCCTTGGCGGGAATCCATCTCGACATCCTGAAAGGCGAGTACATCTCCATTGCCGGGCCTTCCGGCTGCGGAAAATCCACGCTTCTGGCGATCCTGGGGCTTCTCGATTCGCCCTCGGACGGAAGCTACACGCTTAACAGCCAACCGGTGCAGGGTCTGAAAATGGCGGAGCGAGCCCGCATCCGGAACCGCGAGATCGGCTTCATCTTCCAGGCCTTCAATCTTATCGGCGATCTCACGGTTTACGAGAACGTGGAACTGCCGCTGACGTATCGCGGCATGCCCTCGGCCGAACGCAAGAAACGCGTGCATGAAGCGCTGGAGCGCGTGGGTATGAGCCATCGCGTGAAGCACTATCCTTCGCAACTCTCTGGAGGGCAACAGCAGCGCGTCGCCGTGGCCCGTGCCTTGGGCGGAGATCCATCTATTCTTCTGGCGGACGAGCCTACGGGAAACCTGGACTCCGCTAATGGGGAGCAGGTGATGGATCTGCTGCGCGAGCTGCACCGGGCCGGCTCCACGATTTGCATCGTGACTCACGATCCCCGCTATGCCCGTTACGCGGATCGCTCCATCCACTTGTTCGATGGGCGAGTGGTGGAAGAGACCGCCGAAACCGCCTAACAGCCGAAAGATGGCAGGTCGGAGACGTCGGAGACCTGCCCCACCTGGCCATTTTTCGAGGCCCGGACGCCCGCGCCTCAGCAATGGAGATTCGCATTTAAGTCCGGGTAGCCCACCGCTGGCGCAGCGATGTGGCGCACGCGCTTACGCGTGCCGTGTCGAGACTCTCTCGACACTTCGTCGGCTGGCGACACTGTGGCTGGGCCGGGCGTCGGCACGAGTGCCGACGCGGCACGCACGCGTGCATGCGCCACATCGCGAGTACCTTCTGAATTCAGGTACTGAAATCCAGCGGGCTGTACAGGGGTGCGCGCCATCCTCCGATAAGGGGAATAAGGAGTACTTTGTGAGCGCAGCAGCCGACCCGATAGAGACGATCAGCAACCCCCTTAGTGGACTCGCGGAGGCGCTGGGGGCGGAAGCGCCAAAGCGGGAAGCGGCAGCGCAACCTCTACACGCAGCCTCGGGCCCGCGCGCCGACATCGCCGATGCGATTGTTCCGCCCGTTCCGGAATCGATCGAAGAAACCGGAATCCCGCCCGCTATCATCGAGCACCTGGTCCTCAAATACCTGTATTTCCGCGGGGAGATGCTGGGACGCGAGATCGCGAGCACGCTCGGGCTGAAGTTCAGTCTGATCGACGACCTGTTGGAAACGTTGAAGCGCCAGCATCACGTGGGCGTGAAAAAATCGTTGGGGATCGGAAACAGCTCCGGCGTATTCGCTCTGACCGAATCCGGCCGCAGTCTCACGCGGGAGTATCTGGAGAACAATCTGTACACCGGGCCCGCGCCGGTGCCTCTGTATCAATACGCGGAGGTGGTCCGGCGGCAGAAGCTGCGCGACAACTGGCTCAATCCCACCATTCTGAAGGATGCCTTCCGGCATCTGGTGGTGGAGCAGGATATACTGGCCCAGATCGGGCCGGCGGTAAACGCCAGCAAGTCCTTTCTGATTTACGGTCAGCCGGGGAATGGAAAAACCGCCCTGGCCGAGTCTTTGTTCCGGGTGGACACCGACCCGATCTTCATGCCCTACGCGATTGAGTGCCAGGGCAACATCGTCCAGCTTTACGATCCCATTTATCACCAAAAGATCGAAGATCAGGAGATGGCGTTCTCGGCGGCCATCTCGCTTCAACTTCCTTATGACGGGCGCTGGTTCAAGTGCCGCCGCCCGTTCATTATCACCGGCGGTGAGCTGACGCTGGACATGCTCGACTTGAGCTACAACAAGGTCTCCAAGGTGTACGATGCTCCGTTCCAACTCAAATCCAACAACGGGATCTATCTGCTGGACGACTTCGGGCGCCAGAAATGCTCCCCGCAAGAGATTCTCAATCGCTGGATCGTGCCCATGGAGCGCCACACCGACTATTTGAGCTTCCAGGCCGGCGGGAAAATGACCGTTCCGTTCCAGGCGTTCATCATCTTTTCCACCAACCTGCGTCCGGATCAGTTGGGCGACGAGGCGTTTCTACGCCGCATTCAATACAAAATGTTTCTGCGCAACCCGCGCGCCCCGGAGTTCATTACGATCTTCGAGCGCTTCGCGGCTTCGCGGGAGCTCTTATTCACTCCGGGGTTGGCCGAGGCCTTCGTCGAAAAGCACTACACTCAGGGCGGGAAACGGCTCCGGCGTTGTCATCCGCGCGACGTCATCAGCCACGCCATCGATATCATTCATTTTGAAAACCTGCCCATGGCGCTCAACGAAGATGTGCTGGATCGCGCGTTCTACAGTTGCTTCACCGAGAGCGTGGATGTAAACGAGTAAGCCCCGGGTGCCCCGGGCCGGTTTTGCGCCGTTAGGACCTTATTCAGATAATCTTCCCAGAAGGCCTGACTTCGGTGAGCACAGCGTCGAGCAGCCCACCCGCGTTCCCGATCGTCATACCCCTCAGTCGGCAACTGAATCAGGAGCCTTTTCAGGGACGGCCGATCATCGGCCAGCAGACGCAGGCCCTCGTTGCAAAAGGAGCAGATTGCTCGCAGATTGCTTCTAACAGCGCCACCGCACACGGACTTGTATCCGACCAAAATCAGGGTTTTGTGCCCGACGTCGTGGTGGTGCGGCGCGCCTGAAGCGGCGCCGCACATCTGGCACATGTACCAGTCGCGCTGCACAACAAAGGCACGCGTTTCGTTGGAGATGTGTGGCTGGGAAAAGCGCATGGGTACCAAGTGATCATCACGTGCGGAAACGGCTTCGGGCCATGCAAACGTAAACGCCTCCGCCTCGATGTTTTATTATAGAACACTCGGAGGCGATCTAGGCGATAGTCTTTGTGACCGTGGGTCCCGAGAAGAGGAACATCGTCGGAAGGAGGGTCGCCGAAGCCCGTAATGCCCGTAAGCAGCCGCTGACGCAGGACGCGCTCTCTGGGCGGCTTGCGCGACTGGGTTTTCAACTCGACCGGGCCGCAATCGCCAAGATCGAAAACAATCACCGCCGCGTTCTTGACTATGAGCTAAAGGCGCTTGCGGAAGCGCTGAGCGTAGAGGTGAATTGGCTGCTGGGAGGCAGGCGGTGAAAGATGCTACGTCTCAAATCCGCTCCGCTACGAGGCGCGCTAAGTCGGACGTAGCGAACAAGCTGATCAGCATGTTCCTTCACGATTTGAGCCGGATAATTTCAGCAAATTGGCGCATCAAGGTCGACAGCGAAGAGTACGAGAGGTTAGTACGCCAATCCTTTGGCAACCGATGCCCCTACTGCCTTCGAGTTCTGGCCACCTCCGAGTCCGTGATCGAGCATCTTGATGGAATGAACCGACTGCGCGCAGGCCTCCATGTTCCCGGTAACGTGCTCGTTGCGTGCAGAAAATGCAACAGCGAAAAACGCCGGGATGACTCGCTCAGGGAACTCTCATTGGCTAGCTTCGGATGGGCATCGTTTCTCTCGCACGACGGCAGCCGGTGCCCTTCGCCATGTCTGACCTGCCAGTACTGGAGAAGCATCTGGGCCGACGAACAAGAACGAAAGCAGAAGCTAAGCGAGAACCTGCAAAGGATTCAGTCCTTTCGTGGCACCTTTTCAGAATTCGAGTTGAGTCTGCCCCGCCTTAAGGAAACGCTTCCGGCCCTGTTGGCGAAGCTGTATTCCGATTGCCAGGCATTTGCCGAGACTGAGATTAAGATTCTTCTGGGGAGGGTTGAGCAGATCTCAAACACAAATGCGCGGCCGGACTAGGAGGGCCCTCAGGGGAGCAAGCAAGTCTCGGGTGCGGGATTCTATTATTAAACTCAACAAGTGATCACCGCCAAATCAACCACCAAGCTCACTTCCAACCAGGTGCGCGGATTCTGGGCCGCTTGGGGAGGCTGGGCGCTGGACGGCATGGATTCCTTCATCTATGCGCTGGTGCTCCAGCCGGCGCTGCGGGAGTTGCTGCCGCGCTCAGGGCTCCCTTCGGATGTGGGAACGGTGGGCTACTACAACGGCCTGCTGCTGGCGCTGTTCCTGGTCGGCTGGGGGCTTTCCATGCTATGGGGCCCCGTGGGCGACCGCTTCGGCCGCGTGCGCACGCTGATCTTCACGATTCTGTGCTATTCGGTGTTCACCTTTGCTGGAGCGCTCGCGGGGAATATCTGGCAACTGGCCATCTTTCGATTGCTGGCTGGCGTAGGGATCGGCGGAGAATGGACGCTGGGCGGAACCTTCGTCGCCGAGGAATGGCCGGAGTCGCGCCGCAAGATGGGCGCGGGCTACATGCAGACGGGCTACTATGTCGGCATCCTGATCGCGGCGCTGCTCAACGCGACGGTCGGCGCCGCCTACGGCTGGCGCGCGATGTTCGCAATTGGAGGACTACCCGCGTTTCTGGTGGTGCTGATCCAATTCGGAGTGCACGAGCCGGCGCGCTGGAAACCGCCTGAGTCGGCGCGGCGCGCCATGGCGATGTTGTTCTCACTGCGGTACCGGCGCAGGACGTTGCTCAATTCCCTCTATCTCTTCGTTTCGATCAGCGGATTGTGGGCCGGGTCGGCGTACGTGCCCTCCGCGGTCGCATTTCTGGGCGCGAGACAAGGCCTCGTCGCGATCGAGACCACGCGTCTCGCCTCCTACGCCACCATGCTCCTCACCGTCGCCACGATTTTCGGATGTCTCGCGCTGCCGCCGCTGGCGGAACGATACGGCCGGCGCTGGACCCTGGCCGCCTATTTCTTTCTGATGTTCGTTTCCATCGCGCTGGGCTTTGGCTATGCTTATTACTTGCAAAATCACGCGCTGGAATGGTTTCTGGTGAGCCTGATCGTCCTCGGTTTCGGCGGCGCGAACTTCACGATGTATTCGCTGTGGCTGCCGGAGCAATATCCCACCGAATGCCGCGCCAGCGCCTTCGGCTTCGCCACTTCCGCCGGACGATTCCTCGCCGCCGGCATTACGTTTCTTGAAGGCTGGATGGTGGATCGTACGCACACCATCGGCATCCCCGTCGCGCTGACGTCGCTGTTCTTCCTGGCGGGCATCTTCTTGTTACCTTGGGGAATGGAAACCAAGGGACAGGAGCTCCCGGATTGAATCTCCGTCAACTATTCGATCTATCGCTGGTCAACCGGCGCGACGAAGTTGCGTTGGAATGGGCCGGCGCTGAGCACACCTTCGGCGACATCGACGCTCGCAGCAATCGCATCGCGAACGCGTTCAGGCAAGGTGGGCTCCGCGAGGGCGACAGAGTCGCCGTGTATCTCGCCAATTGCATTGAGCTGATCGATATTTATCTGGCCTGCGTCAAGCTGGGCCTGATCTTCGTTCCCATCAACATTCTCTACCGCGAGCGCGAGATGTCGCATATCCTGCGCGACGCGGAGCCGCAGCGTCTCATCGCCGAAAGCGATCTGCACGGGCTGGCGGAAGAATCCGCGCGGCAATCTGACCGGCTGGAAGCTGTTCCCTTGGAGGGCGACGCCCCGGCCGCGCTGGTCTATACTTCCGGCACGACCGGGACAAGTAAGGGCGCGATTCTCACGCACAACAATTTCGCCGCCAACGCCATGAATCTGACCGGCTGCTGGCAGATCACCGATCGCGACCGCTTCCTGCTGGCGTTGCCGTTGTTTCACGTGCACGCCCTGGGCAACGGGTTGCATTGCTGGCTGACTTCCGGGTGCCGCATGCGGCTTCTCGAACGATTCGATCAACGCACGGCCGCCGACACGTTTCTGGACTTCCAACCGACGCTGTTCTTCGGCGTGCCCACCGTTTACGTGCGCCTGCTCGAAACGCCGTTCGACACCGCGCGTGAAATTGGAAAGAGGATGCGGTTGTTTGTCTCCGGCTCCGCGCCGCTTCCGGCGCAGGTGCTGGAGGAGTTCCGCGAACGCTTCGGCCACACCATTCTCGAACGCTACGGTATGACCGAAACGCTGATGAATCTCTCCAATCCTTATGCAGGGGAGCGGCGTCCAGGCAGCGTCGGCTTTCCCTTGCCGGGTGTTTCGGCACAGATCGATGAGACCGGTGAGCTGCATCTCAAAGGGCCCAACGTCTTCGCCGGTTATTGGAGACGCGAAGACGCGACCCGCGAGGCCTTCGTAGACGGCTGGTTCAAAACCGGCGACATCGCGACGCGCTCCGCCGACGGCTACTATACTCTGTGCGGACGCCGGAGCGACCTGATCATTTCCGGAGGCTTCAACATCTACCCGCGCGAGATCGAGGAGTTCCTGGGAGAGCAGCCCGAGATCGCGGAAGCGGCGGTGGTGGGTGAACCCGACCGCGCGCGCGGCGAGATTCCGGTGGCGTACATCGTTTTGCGGGAAGCCCGCGGTGGCGCGTCGTTCGAATACAAGATGCTGGAAGCGCGCTGCCGCGAAAAGCTGGCGTCGTTCAAGGTCCCGCGCCGTTTTGAGGTTGTGGAAAAGCTGCCGCGCAACGCGCTGGGGAAAGTGCAGAAACATCTCCTGTGCCGCGCGTCTTGATGGTGGCCTCCGAGGCCGCGCCATTCGCCAAGACCGGCGGCCTGGCCGATGTGCTGGGCTCCTTACCGCCGGCGCTTGCGCGCCTGGGCGACGAGGTGGCCGTGATACTTCCGTTCTATCGCGGCATCTCGATTCCGCCCGCCCGCCCGATCCTGACGCTGCCTGTGCAGGTGGGTCCGCATAGCTATAGCGTGGCCATTCACGAAGTGGTCCGGCACAAGGTCCGCTATTTGTTTGCCAATTGCCCGCCACTCTATGACCGAGCGGGGATCTATGGAACTCATGGGGCGATCGGCGGCGCGGATTACGCCGACAATCACATTCGCTTCGCGGTTCTGTGCCAGGCCGCGCTGGGCGTGGCTCGCTCCGTATTCCGCCCCGACGTTTTTCACGCGCACGATTGGCAGGCCGGATTGTTGCCGGTGTATCTGCGCGAAAGCCTGGCGCTTGATCCGACATTTTTCGGCGTCCGCTGCGTTTTGACGATCCACAACCTGGGCTACCAGGGAAGTTTTCCGGCCGCCGCGATCGCCGACCTGGGTCTCGATCGCAGGCTGTTTCATTCGGAAGGATTGGAATTCTTCGGCCGTCTCAATTTCCTCAAGGCCGGAATCGTCTGGGCGGACGCGGTCAACGCAGTCAGCCCGACGTATGCGCGCGAAATCCAGACTCCCGAATTCGGGTTCGGCCTGGACGGCCTATTGCGCTCGCGTGCGTCCAAATTGACCGGCATTCTCAACGGCGTGGACTACGAGGAGTGGAATCCGGAAACCGACCGGAATCTGCCCGTCAACTATTCGGCGCGCGACCTATCGGGCAAGCGCGCCTGCAAGCTGGCTCTGCTTGACGAAATGGGTTTGCCGGCGGACGCGGACCGGCCCTTGATCGGGATCATATCCCGTTTCGCGCAGCAGAAGGGGATGGATCTGGTGGCGGCAAACGCTCCACTGGGCGATGCCGCGCTGGTGGTGCTGGGTTCCGGGGAAGTGGCGCTCGAGAACTCCTTCCGTTCGCTGGCCCTTGCCCATCCCGATCGGATCGCGGTGCGCTTCGGTTATAACGAAGGCTTGGCCCATCGCATCGAAGCCGGCTCCGACATGTTTCTCATGCCCAGCCGTTACGAGCCTTGCGGCTTGAATCAGATCTACAGCCTGCGCTATGGGACGGTCCCTATCGTGCGCGCCACGGGAGGCTTGGAAGACACGGTGGATGAACAGACCGGCTTCAAATTCCGCGACGATCTGGCGGGAGCGGTGGCGGCC
>Ga0210394_10009062_pt1 | contig 10103 bp, 7 predicted proteins | sample IncBWC12MmetaG_FD_160121 | JGI IMG/M metagenome (GOLD analysis project Ga0210394, IMG submission 160121) | Forest soil microbial communities from Barre Woods Harvard Forest LTER site, Petersham, Massachusetts, United States - Inc-BW-C-12-M | ecosystem: Environmental > Terrestrial > Soil >...
TCAGGCATGCAGGCGCTGCCGGTCCGCGTGGTTGGTTTCATCCTCATCGATCCCGTGACTGGCCAGCCCGTGATGGTGGCTCGCGCCGTGGAGGAACTGACCGCGGATTAATCGATGGAATTTCCATTAGAGACACGACTGCCCTCGCTTCTGCCAGAGCGGGGGCAGTTTTTTTTGAAACAACTTAGCAAGGACAGCATCGCTGCACCTGAATCGCGGAACACCGACGGTCGCCGCGAATGCTTATTCCATACGAGTTGCCAGAAGGCGCTTTCCCTTCGTCTCAATCTCAATCGCGATAGGCGGGCGAACAGCGGCGCCCTGCTTGATCTCTCCGCGGACGAGTCCGTTCGGCCCGCTCCCATATCGGGTCAAATCGAATACGGAGTGGTTGCAGGGATCGGCTACCATCGCGTGTTGCGCCCGGTATTTATATTCGCTCTCGAGCTTCTGCAAGTCGGTTACCCATTCCATCTCGCATGTGCCGTACGGCTCGCGCAGTGAAAAACCCCAGTAGGTCCCGCCGGGAAGGTGAACAATCATCGCCGGTATTTGGTCGCCATTAATCGAGCTATGGAACAGGAATTTCTTTGCCGCCCATGTGCTTGCTAGCTCGTCCGTGGTGGCGACTTCTCCAGGCGCCACGGGCAGATTCGAGGCAGGGTTTGGAGATGCCGCGGCGGCAGCCGGCAAATCGATAGTTTGTGCCGAAGTGATTTCTTCAGCCGGCGTTCGACGGATCCACCAGACCCCAACGATGACCAGGATCAACGCGCCCGCGATTGAGAGAGTGATCCACGTGGGAAGTCCAGCCGACTGAGTGAGACCGGATGGAGCAACACTGGATTGAGTAGGGGATTGAGTAGGGCCGGATTGTGGCGTTGATTTCGACACCCCGGGTATCGTCGGCTGCTGAGGATTAAACGCGTCTTTCTTCCAGTTGTTATCCGGCATTCGTATTCCGGGAAGAGTTCTCAGATTGAATCGACCGCGAAGAAAATGCAAGGCGAGGACGCACGCTAGCTGTTAACGCTTACGCATTGAAGTACCGGCTGCCCGATGTGACGAAAGAGAAGATCGCAAAAGAGCGGTTGCGCACTGCAGCGATCCTTAGAACTTTGCATCAAGCCAAATGTTCCACGCGAACCGAATGATGCGCGATGTATTCCTGGAGATTCGCTATGATGAGAAGCAGTTCAAGCATGCGGTCCCTCTGTTCCGGATTTGGCTGGTCCGCTCCCTCTTCGAGATTATTAACAACCGCGAGCGCATCCGAAAGCAGCCATTCGAGGTTGCGAGGGGCCATCGATATCCCCCGGCGGAAATCCTGGAGAGCACGGTCCGTTCGAACGAAGGCCTCGTCGAGAAAATGGTTGAGACAAAGCTGTTCGGTGACAAGGCCTATCGGAATCGAGCTGGGACAACCTGACCTGCGGCACGAGGCGCTTACGGCGGTGTTCATCACTTACTCCACTGCCTCGATTCGAATTTCATTCGAGGCACGGGAAAGCCTAGCATATTCTGATTTCAGCTAATGAGCCTTGAGCGTAAAGAGACAATAGCAAGTGAAGAGTGCCAGGAGGTCCCTGCGAATCGACGAAGGCACACAGGAAGGCGGAGCGATGACGCGCCGCCCCGCCTAGTCTGAAATTCGAAGTTAGAGGATCTTGATGCTGCCCGAGCTGGTGCTCAAATCCACGAGCACGCCGCCACCGTGCACTTTCCCTTGGAGCTCGCGCGGGCTGATGGAGCCCTGAACGGAGATTTCGTGAGTGCTTTCGATTTTGCCCGAACTCGTCCGCGCGCGCAGATCGAACGCCGCTTGTTGGGGAAGCTCGGCCGTCACACTGCCCGATCCCGATCGTATGCGCCAATCGCCGGTTGGATCGCCCTGTGCGACGATTCTGCCGCTTCCCGTTGTGGCGCGCAGCGCGCCCTTTACGCCTTTCGCGTCGACCGAGCCCGAGCCCGTGCTGATTTCGACGTCGCCCGCCGCCGTTTGTTCGAGGCGCACATCGCCGCTTCCGCTCGATGCATTGAACGCTCCGGCGATGCCGATGGCGTGAATGCTGCCGCTCCCGGCACTCGCATGCGCCCCGCTACCGATGGAATTCAGGCCGATTTCGCCGGAGCCAGTGCGCGCGTGAGTCTCTCCACCGATATTCGAAAGATGAAGGCTGCCCGAGCCGCTTGTAGCGTCGACTGTGCCGCGGACTCCGTCCAGGGTCTGGTCACCCGATCCGGACGACGATCGCAGCTTGGTTTCCGCCGGAACGATTAGCTCGTAGCTGATCGAAATGTTCTGGAGCAAGTCGTGGTCCTCGATATGACCCACGCGAATCGTGTTTCCATTCTGCTCGATTGGAGGGTTGCTCTCGATTGCGTGGATTCGCGCCTCCACATCCCCGATGTGCCATCCGGTGCCGGCGCGGATCGTCCCATGAATTTCAACTTTGCCCGGCTCGCCTTTGCGAACCTTGATTGAACCTGAACCGGTCTGCACATCCAGATCGAGCGGGCCGTTCACCGTTAACGTGCGATCGAAATGGCCTTCCTCTCGAGCCGACGCCGGAACCGCGGCGATGCTCGCGGCCAACATGAGAGCCAGCAAAGCGGGTAACACGCGCAGGTAAACCTTCATTTTTTCCTCCTGTTTAGAATCGCCCCAATCTGGAGAAAGGTACGCATTCCGTTGCTGAAAAGTTCAGACGAAATGACGCTTGGGAGGTAAGCATCTAATGTTTCGCGGGAGTCCGGCCATTTCCAGGCATAGCGCGCGAGAAATCTCGGCGCATTCCTACAGCGTGCGTCAAGCAGCTGTGCCGTGGCACTTCTTGTATTTCTTTCCGGAGCCGCAGGGGCAGGGGTCGTTACGTCCAATTTTGGCGGCGGCCTTCACGGGTTTCGGCGGCTCAGCCTGTGCGGGACCGGTTTGGAATTGCAAATCCTGCTGCGCGCGGCGCTGGCGCCGCTCGATCTGCTTGGCTTCTTCTTCGGGTTTCGCGGGTTGCATGAGGAAGAGGAACCGCACGGCTTCGGTGTCGATGCGATCCAGCATGTCCTCGAACAGTGTGAACGCTTCCTTTTTGAACTCGACGAGCGGATCTTTTTGTCCGTAGCCTCGCAGGCCTATGCCTTCTTTCAAATGGTCGAGCGTGAGGAGGTGGTCTTTCCACTGCGCGTCGACGATGTCGAGCAGAATGTGCCGCTCGAGCCAGCGCAGCGTTTGGCCACTGAACAACCCTTCCTTTTCCGCGTATCGCGCATTGGCTTTTTCAATCAGCTTTTCGAGAAGCTGATCGTGGTTCATTTGGACGGGATCGATGCCGGAGGTTTTAACGTCCAGGCCGAATTGATTGAGTACTTCGTTTGAAAATTGTGTGACGTTCCACTTATCCGGATGCTGTTCACGGGGGCAGTAGGTTTCGACGAGCGACGCCGCAATCGCCTCGGCGCGTCCCAGGACGAATTCCTGCTGGTCGCGGCCTTCGAGAAACGAGCGGCGAAGCGAATAAATCGTCTCGCGCTGCTTGTTCATGACGTCGTCGTATTCGAGGAGATGTTTTCGCGCTTCGAAGTTCTGCGCTTCGACGCCCTTTTGCGCGTTTTCGATGCGCTTGCTGATCAGCCGCGATTCGATCGGAATCCCTTCCTTCATGCCAAGCGAGTACATCAGGCCCTTGATACGTTCGCCGCCAAAAATCCGCAGCAAGTTGTCTTCGAGCGACAGGAAAAACCGCGACGAACCCGGATCGCCTTGCCGGCCTGCGCGGCCTCGCAGCTGGTTGTCAATCCGGCGGGCATCGTGGCGCTCCGTTCCCAGAATGTGCAAGCCGCCGAGAGCGACTACTTCGTCGTGTTCCGCGCGGCATTGCTCGGCAAATTGATCGTATAGCGGTTTCCATTGCTCGAGTGGAACCTGAAAAATCTTGCCTTCTTGTTGGAACAAAACCATTGGTTGAGCGGCTGCTGACGTCCCGTTTCCCGTTCCTGCCGCTGCGCTAGCATCCGCCTGCGCGGATGTTTCGGTTCCCGGAGTTGCGGCGATTACCGATCCCACAGGCGCGTATGGCATCGCGAGTTTGTTCTTCAATGTATATTCACGCGCCATCGCTTCGGGATTGCCACCGAGCAGAATGTCGGTACCGCGGCCGGCCATGTTCGTCGAAACTGTTACCGCACCTTTGCGCCCGGCCTGCGAAATTACTTTCGCTTCGCGTTCATGCTGCTTCGCGTTCAGCACTTGATGCGGGATGCCAGCCTTCTTGAGCAAGTCGGCAATGTGTTCCGATTTTTCGATCGAGATGCTGCCGACCAGCACGGGCTGGCCGCTCTCGTGGTACTGGCGAATGCCGCCGACGTAGGTTCCGTCTTCTTGGAGGATTCCGTTTACCGCGGCTTCAAATTTTTCGGGCTCGGTGCGATAGACAACGTCCGAATTCTCGATGCGAATCAGAGTCTTGTTCGTCGGAATCGAGACCACTTCGAGCTTGTAGATTTTATCGAACTCGGGCGCTTCCGTTTCGGCGGTGCCAGTCATCCCGGAAAGCTTTTTGTACATGCGGAAATAATTCTGGAACGTGACCGTGGCGAGGGTTTGATTTTCGCGCTCGATTTTTACGTTTTCTTTCGCTTCCACAGCTTGGTGCAAGCCGTCCGACCAGCGGCGTCCCGGCATTTGGCGGCCGGTGAATTCGTCGACGATGACCACTTCGCCTTCCTTCACCACGTAGTCGACGTCGCGCTGGAACAGCGTGTGCGCGCGCAGGCCCTGATAGACGTGGTGAATCAGCTCCATGTTGGCGGGGTCGTAGAGGTTTCCGAGGTTCAGAAGTTTTTCGCACTTCGCCACGCCTTCTTCGGTGAGCGTCGCGGTGCGGTGCTTTTCGTCGAGCGTGTAATCGATTTCCTGGATCAGCTTCGGGATGATTTTGTCGATGCGGTAGTACTTGTCGGTGGATGCCTCCGCGGGACCGGAAATAATCAGAGGCGTGCGCGCTTCGTCGATCAGGATCGAGTCCACCTCGTCGACGATTCCGTAGTGGTGCCCGCGCTGAACGCAATCTTTTAAGTCGTACTTCATATTGTCGCGCAGATAGTCGAAGCCGAACTCGTTGTTGGTGCCGTAGGTGATGTCCGCGGCGTAGGCGGCTCGGCGCTGCACGTCGTCCAGGTCGTGAACGATTACTCCGACCGTCAGCCCCAGCAGCTTGTAAATGGGGCCCATCCACTCCGCGTCGCGACGCGCGAGATAATCGTTCACGGTAACGATGTGCACGCCCTTGCCGGTGAGGGAATTCAGGTACGCAGGTAGCGTTGCGACGAGCGTTTTTCCTTCGCCCGTCTTCATTTCTGAAATTTTGCCCTGATGCAGAACGATTCCGCCGATGAGTTGGACGTCGAAATGGCGCATTCCAAGCGAGCGAAGTCCCGCTTCACGAACGAGGGCAAAGGCGGGGACAATTGCCGGCTCGAGCGCGTCCAGGACCTGCTTCTTGTATTGTTCTTTGAATTGCGGATCTGTGGGTTCTTCCACGCCTTGCAGACGCTCCTGCACCTCGGCTCGAAGAGCGGCAGTGCGCGCCGCGAAGTCGGAGTCGGCGAGCTTCTTCATCTCCGGCTCGAGCACGTTGATCTCGTCCACGATCGGCTGAATGCGCTTGATGTCGCGCTCGTGCTTGGTGCCGATGAAGCGCGCAACGACGTTATCTATGATTCGTTCGACTTGCATTTGTCCTGGTCTTCACACCTTTTAGCGGATGAGCCGGCTAAAACGATAATAGGCTCGCAGCGCAGGACTGCCGCAGAATCCTCTTACTACTCAACTCTCTATTGTATCCGCTCGCGCGAATTCGCGCAAAGCGGCCATTCCAGAGCGCCGCTTGCCGCCGATGAAGCGGCAGTCTATTATTGAGCGTTACGAAAGCTGCTAAATGACGCGTGAGCGCGCCTGCATAGGAGAAAACGTACATGCCTCCGGGACCTGGACAGCAAGAAAATCGAGCGCCGATTCCCGGCGTTAAGAATCTCGTCGCCGTTGCGAGCGGCAAGGGCGGCGTTGGGAAGACGACCGTCGCCGTGAATCTCGCGATCGCGCTGAAGAATCTGGGTGCATCTGTGGGTCTGCTTGACGCGGACGTTTACGGTCCGAACGTACCCGTCATGCTCGGGACTAACGAGCAGCCGCGCGCGATCGATCAGCAGACGATTATTCCCGTGGAAGCCTACGGCATAAAAATGATTTCGATGGGGCTGTTGAATCCGGGCGACAAGCCGCTGATTTGGCGCGGCCCCATGCTTCACAGTGTGATTCAGCAGTTTCTCCGCAGCGTGCAATGGGGCGAGCTCGACTATCTCGTTGTCGATTTGCCCCCCGGTACTGGTGACGTGCAGCTGACGCTGATCCAGAGCGTTGCCGTTACCGGCACCGTGGTGGTCACGACGCCTTCTATCGTCTCGCTTGCCGACGTGCGCAAGGCTATCGAAATGTTCCGTCAGGTGAACGTTGAGATTCTGGGCGTGGTCGAAAACATGAGCTACTTCAACTGCCCGCATTGCAATGGACGCATCGACGTTTTTGGGCACGGCGAAGGCCAGGTGATGGCGCGCAGCTTCGGCGTGCCGTTCATCGGCGAAATCGAAATCGATCCGCAGATTCGCATCGGCGGCGACACTGGTAAGCCCGTGGCTTCGCTTGGCGAAGACGCCCCGGGCGGGAAGAGCATCTACGCCATGGCTCGCAACGTTATGGCGCGCCTTGAGGCTGTAAATGCCGCCGCCTCTGGAACCAAGCCTGTCGTCCAAATCATGTAGCGGCGCCGTAGTCGCAGACCGGAGGGCTACTCTTGATTCGTACCTACCGCGGCCGCGCGCCGAAAGTTGCCGCAACGGCTTACATCGACCCGCAAGCTGTGGTCATCGGTGACGTCACCATCGGCGAGCACTCGAGCGTCTGGCCGTGCGTGGTGATTCGCGGCGACGTTCATTTTATCCGCATCGGCGCGCGCTCGAACGTCCAGGATGGCTCGGTGTTGCACGTGATGCGCGACGAGCATCCTCTGATTCTTGGCGACAACGTCACCGTTGGCCACGGCGTGGTGCTGCATGGATGCACGATCGAGTCGCGCTGCCTTATCGGCATGGGCAGCATCATTCTTAATGGCGCGAAAATCGGCGCGGGCACGATCGTCGCTGCCGGAACGCTGGTCCCCGAGGGCACTGAAGTTCCGCCGGGCAGCCTCTTTATGGGGCATCCGGGCAAGTTTCGCCGCGCGCTCACTGCCGCCGATTTGGAGTCGATCGACAACTACGCGCAGCGCTACGTCGAGTACAAGGAAACGTACAGAGCGGAGCCACAGAACTTGTAGCGGGGTTCCGCGCAGTCTGCGTCCCGACGCCGTTGGTCGGGACGCCGCCATCTTCGTTTTGGAGTAAGTGGTTTCGCGCGCCAGGGAAAATGCCAGAAAAAAAACAATTTCGCGCCATCAAAGGCACCCGCGACATCCTTCCGCCGGATTCGTGGCTTTGGAATTGGTTCGAGCAAACCGCCCGCCAGGTCTTCGAGGCCTACAATTTCCGCGATATTCGCCTGCCGGTCGCTGAGCGAATGCAGTTGTTCGAGCGATCGGTAGGGCAAGAAACCGACATCGTAACAAAAGAGCTTTTCGCTTGGGTGAACTCGCCGCAGGCGAACCGTGCACTTATTAAAGTGCGCGCGAGAATGATGCGTACCAATTCCAGTCCCAGCGATGCGACGTCGGCTGCAGGAAGTCTCCTTCTTACTCTGGCCCGCAAAGGGGTGTTCGACAAGCTAGCTCGGCATAACCGACTTGCGCTGCGGCCCGAGGCGACGGCGAGCGTGTGCCGCGCCTATATCGAACACAACATGCAAGCCCTCCCCGGCAATGCCAAGCTTTATTACATCGGCCCAATGTTCCGTCGCGAGCGTCCGCAGAAAGGGCGCTACCGCCAGTTCTACCAAATTGGTGCGGAAGTGCTTGGCCAATCCGACGCGCCCGCGATCGATGCGGAAGTTCTCGAAATGCTGCTCGTTTTCTTCTATCGCGTCGGACTCACGCGTACAACGCTCTACGTCAACTCGATAGGTCATAATGGCGACGATTGCCGAGGTGCGTTTGTCGAGAAACTTCGGACGGCATTGCGCGAAGTCAAAGACCAACTCGGGGAGGACAGCCGGCGCCGCATCGAGACGAACCCGCTGCGCGTCCTCGATTCGAAATTGCCGCAAGAGCAGCCCATCATCGAGAAGCTGCCGCGCATCTCAGATCATCTGTGTGACGCGTGCCGCGAGCACTTTGCGAAACTGAAAGACGAACTGAAGCTGCGGAATATCAGGTACGAAGAAAATTGGCGGCTCGTCCGCGGCCTCGACTATTACACGCGCACGACGTTTGAAGTCACAGCCGAAGGACTGGGCTCGCAGAACGCCGTCTGCGGCGGTGGCCGCTACGATGGCCTGGTCGAGCTTCTCGGTGGCCCGCCGACGAAAGGCATCGGCTTCGCCATTGGCAGCGACCGTGCCATCCTTTCGATTCAGGAAGGCGGCGCAGCGCACCCGCTGCCGGGCCTCAGCGTTTACATCGCGTGGATGGGCGTCGCATGTTACCCAGCTGCCGTTGCCATCGCGCGAAAGCTGCGCGAAGCGGGATTGAGCGTCGAGCTGCCGCCAGAAGAGATGAAATTCAAGAAGTCGCTCGGCTTGGCAGATAAGTTGGGCGCCCGCTACGCGCTCATTATTGGCGAAGACGAAGTGGCGTTGAACAAATTCACGCTCAAGCGCCTGGCCGACGCCGAGCAAAATAAATTCTCCGAATACGAGCTGCTCGAATATCTCGAATCGGAACGAAGGGGCTAAGGTGCTCGACTCGCTCGGAAATTTGAAACGCACACACCTCTGCGGCGCCTTGCGCGCGTCGGACGCGGAAAAAGAGGTCGTGCTGCTCGGCTGGGTCCATCGCCGTCGCGATCTGGGCCAGCTCATTTTCATCGACATCCGCGACCGCGCCGGTATCGCGCAGATTGTTTTCAACAAGGAGCTTCATCCCGACGCGCACAAGAAGGCCGAAGAGCTGCGTTCGGAGTTCGTCGTCGCTGTGGAAGGCCGCGTTCTGCGCCGCCAGAAGCCGAACCCCGAGCTTGCAACCGGCGAAGTGGAAGTGATGGCCACGCGCCTGCACATCCTCAACAACGCGAAAACGCCGCCGTTCGTGATCGAAGACGAAACAAACGCAAGTGAAGAAACTCGCCTGCGCTACCGTTATCTGGACCTGCGCCGCCCGCGCCCGCACCGCAATCTCGAATTGCGACACCGCGTCGTTTTCGAAATTCGTAAGGCGCTCGACGATCTCGGCTTCTTCGAAATCGAAACGCCGATGCTCACGCGTTCGACGCCCGAAGGCGCGCGGGATTATCTCGTCCCGAGCCGCCTGCATCACGGCCAGTTTTACGCGCTGCCGCAGTCGCCGCAGATTTTCAAGCAAATATTGATGATCTCCGGCATGGACCGTTATTTCCAGATCGTCAAATGCTTCCGCGATGAAGACAACCGCGCCGACCGCCAGCCCGAATTCACGCAGATCGACCTTGAAATGTCGTTTCCGCGCCAGCAAGACATTTTCGAAGTGATGGAGCGCGTGATGGAGCGCTGCTTTGCGGTGGCGGGCGTGCATGTGAAAGGGCCATTTCGGCATCTTGACTACAAAGACGCGATGCGCCGCTACGGCTCCGACAAGCCGGACCTCCGTTTCGGCATGGAATTGCATAACGTAACGGCATTCTTCGAGCCCGCGCGTGAAGTTCTGCACATCGAAGGCAACGTGCAGGCCGTCGTCGCGCCCGGCGCCGCGACTTTCTCGCGCAAGCAACTTGATGAACTCGGCGAGTTCGCGAAATCGTCAGGCGCGCGCGGCGTCTACACGGTCAAAGTTACGGCGGAGGGAATCAGTTCGCCGCTCGAAAAAAATCTCGGCGCTGAGGCGCTCAAGAAGCTTGCCGCCGCGGTCGGCGCAAAGCCCGGCGACCTGATCGTGGCCACCGCCGCCAAAACGCAAATTCCGCACCACGATACTTCGCTCGGCGTTGCG
>Ga0210394_10009064_pt1 | contig 10102 bp, 10 predicted proteins | sample IncBWC12MmetaG_FD_160121 | JGI IMG/M metagenome (GOLD analysis project Ga0210394, IMG submission 160121) | Forest soil microbial communities from Barre Woods Harvard Forest LTER site, Petersham, Massachusetts, United States - Inc-BW-C-12-M | ecosystem: Environmental > Terrestrial > Soil >...
GCAATCTCATGATTCAGTCGCTTTTGGAAGATCGCTTTAAACTCGCTTTCCATACAGAGACCAAGGAAATGTCGGTATACGCGCTTGTGAAAGGCAAGAATCCACCCAAACTTCAACAGACAAAAGACGGCGAAAAAACAGATGTCATGCCGGGCCCGCGCGGACAGATGAACTTTCAAAGGATGTCCATGCTGGGCTTGGTCAACACCGTATCTAACATTTTGCAGATACCCGTTGTGGATGCGACAGGGATCACAGGATTCTTCGATTTCACATTAGATCCGGGAGACTTCGCCGCAACCGGAGCTAACAACAGTCCGCTGCCACCCATGGGCTTCGGTGACTTAGTCGTGACCGCGGTCCAGAACGAACTTGGCTTCAAACTCGAAAAGCGCAAGATGCCCCTTGAGATCACAATCATCGATCATGCGGAGCGGCCTTCGGAGAATTGATGGCGCATTCGTAGGGCGGATCATGAGAAAACGTACGGGAAGTTCTCGGAAACGACTCTTGCTGGCGATGGCTGCAGTCACTCTGGTCCTGTTGCTGGTCGGTGCATTGGTGGCCTCGCGATTACAGGCCCAAGCATCGTCAGGACAGTCGCCCACACCTCAGTGGCAGATCGATGCTGGCGGCAAGATGGAGTTCGCGGTTGCATCTGTAAAGGAAAACGCAAGCCCATTGAGTGAGTCGCATTCTAATTTCGCTCTCGATTCTAACTTGGTAGAGTTTCCAGTTTCGACTGGAGGCTTTTTATCGGCGACGAATTTCCCGCTAATTCAGTACGTCACTTTTGCCTTCAGGCTTGATGCTAGCCAGACAAAAACCGTGCAATCTCAATTGCCGAAATGGGCGAACACGAAGCGGTACGACATCGAGGCGCGAGCACCCGGAAATCCGACAAAGGACCAATTTCGGATGATGATGCAGTCCCTTCTCGCAAATCGCTTCGAGCTGACCAGTCATTATGAGAAGCGGCGACTTCCAGTTTTCGAACTGGTATTGGACAAACCCGGAAGACTAGGCCCGCAATTGCGTCTTCATCCCTCTGATACGGGTTGTTCCGATAGATCCGCGGGGATTCCAGGCGGGGGAGCTATTGCCGGCGAGTTCCCAGAAACCTGCGGCGGACTCTTTGCGGGCCCGTCAAAAAGCGCACCCGGCCGCATCCGTGCCGGCGCTCGAAACGTTACGATGGATGTCATTATCGGCGTTCTGGGATTTTCCTGGATGGGCGGCGTAGATCGCCCCGTCTTGGATAAGACAGGACTCGCGGGAAAGGTAGATTTCACAATCGAGTTTACGCCCGACGTCCCGGCGGGGATAAGCTTCCAGGCAGATCCGAACGGGCCGACCTTCATGGAGGCGCTGAGGGAGCAACTCGGCCTGAAGTTGGAATCGACCACTGACCTTGTCGATGTGCTGATGATCGATCACATCGAAGAGCCTTCGCCGAATTGACAGCAACGCTTCCGACGCAACAAGGATCATGCTACGCCCTGGGGACTCCATGCCTCGGGACGAGGTCCGGCTCCCTTTAAGTAGGCGGCCCACAAAGCACGTCTTGCGGCCGCTGCAACCTGTTGGCAATTCGCGCAGGGCATAGGCGTGCGGCGAAAGACGGCCTCTCAGGGACGCGGCCCAGGCTCGCGCTGTCCCCGTTTCGCGACAAAGACGTGGTAGGTGACGGCGTCCCAGGCGTTATGAATGCCGATGAAGAGCAACAGCAGCGCCGCCGCCCCAACGCTGAAAAGGGCCGCGCCCACATGGGAGCGAGCAGCGTACGCCGATACGGCCAGCGTTGCATAGGCGGCGAAGGGCAGCAGAAGGTGAAACAACCAGTCCTCGAACTCAGGCGTATATACGATTTGGACTCGCATACGCCGAGCGACGATGATCTCGTACGCGACCCCAGTGAGGCCCAGTAAGCCCCAAAGAAGTGCGGCGGCAGCGATACCGTGCCATGGAGCACTCAAAACCGCCGACAGCAGCAGCACGGCTCCGAAGTGACAGATCGTCGGCGTACCAAACGCGTCGCCGGCCTGTGCGAGACCCGCGATCGGCCGGTCACCAATGAGGGTTATAACGACAAACTGTAAGCCGATCAGGGCACCGGCAGAAGAGCCGACGATTACGTAGAAATTTTCCCATCCGGCGAGTGCTGTCATGTGGTCACACCTGGTTATATTCGGCCGCTGTATTGCTCGTCGCTGACCTTTTCCATCCAGTCGGCGGTCCTGCCGTCGAGCTGTTCCTGAATGGCAATGTGCGTCATGGCCGTTGCTGGGCTGGCGCCATGCCAATGCTTCTCGGCGGGCGGGATCGATACTACATCGCCCGGCCGAATCTCCTCGATGGGGCCGCCCCATCGCTGTATGCAACCCGAGCCAGACGTTACAATCAGCCTTTGGCCGAGCGGATGCGTATGCCATGCTGTGCGAGCGCCGGGCTCGAACGTCACACTCGCGCCCACCGCGCGTGCCGGATCTTGTGCCGCGAACAAGGGGTCAATGCGTACGGTGCCGGTAAAATACTCCGCCGGCCCTTTGCCGGAAGGCTGTGAGCCACATCTTTTGATGTCCATGTTCTTCCTTTTTTTGCAGGGTCGTCGCCTATTTCCCCAACCGCTCGAAACGATATGGCCGATCGAATCAGCGAGATCATCTCCCGCTTGTCGCCGGCCGGACCGTAGCCAAAGCTCATTCCCATACAGCCGCGCCCGAGAGCCGAGACTTCCAAATTGCTTTTACCGAGTTTGCGCTTCCGCGTAATTTCTCCTTCGAGGTGTGCGGCTGCTCTTTGGTTTCCGGGCAGAGTATAACGCGGTCAGGTATTTCTCAAAGAGACGCCGAGTCAGCCGGCGACGCTGACTTAGCCGGCGTAGACATATTCAACAAACGGCCCAGGAGCGAGTGAAGATTGCTGTGTCTTCAACTCACGAGGCTTTATCCAAGATGGCCGTCGCGGAATCCTGCCGTTTCGGCTTCGGTCAGCAAGCCCTTGCGAACGAGCAGCGAAACCAACTCCCTGAGGGCAACGGTCGCATCGCCTTGGTCCGATTTTGCAGCGGGTTCCGAAGGAGTATCAGCCGGCAGCAGAGCCCCAGCTCGCGACGGAACTGTCGCTCCCAGCTCCCGCACCCAATCGAGGAGGCTGCCCTTTTGATCCGGAGCGGTTTCTGTGAACGCCAAGCCCACGCCGATACTCGGACTGGTATCCGTGTGGCTAACGAAGCCTCGACAATGAAAGGTTCGTCCTTCCGAATGCAGAAGGACGTCTACCTGCGTCCCCGATGGAAAAGTACTGAGTGAGTCAATGTAGCACCCCCCTGCTCCAAGATCAGTCGCTCGGCCGCTTAATCGTGCACCCGATTGCCGCTCGATTAACTCGGCATCTACAGAGAGAGGAAATCGTGAGTGCCGGCGCCTTTCCAGTTGTTCGGGTGGCTGATCGACTGTTTTTGAGTGAACTACCTGCTGAAAGGCGGTCTCCCCCTTCACAGGTGAACTCCGTTGGGAATCCGTTGCCGTGACTTCCAATCCACGGAATCGAGAAGGGGCGTTCTCATAATGTGGTCTAACGGGGCGCTAAACAAGCGAAAATTCAGACAGGTGCGCTTATGAGTTGTGGGCGACGGAAGGGCTCGCGGCTCTGCCGAAGAGCAGAAACCCTCATAGTACTTTGGTTCAAAACCAGCAGACGTTGGTCCTAGAACGGCTGATTCAGCCCTTTCAAACCGTTAGGTGATAGCCCGGGCTGCGCCCGGGACTCAGACTGATCTCACGTCACGCTGAATAGCAGACGGTTTCTCTGGGCGGGCTGCAAGCACAGCCCGCACCCGTGAGGAGATCAACAAAATGTTCTGGGCAATGGGCGCGATTTTGTTGCACCTGCAAGCAGTGCCGCAAGTGATGGTTCCGGCGACTCCCAAAGCCGCTGTCGAAACGTCTCAGACGGCGGCATCAGACAAGGTGCTGCTCGCGGATGCGTCCGGCTCGGACGCATCTATCATCTTGGAGCCGATGCCGATGTCGGTCGCTGCGCCGGCTGCCGCCTTACCGGCTCCGAATCCTGCGCCAATTGCCCCGGCAATCGCGGCTCCGGCTACGCGGAAGCCCCAGTTTACGGGCCGGATCAGCAACGCCCCGCAGAAACAGTGGTTGGCACTGATGATTGCAGGGCACGCCGCTGCGACATTCGATGCCTGGTCCACGCGCCGAGCGATTACCCAATACGGCGCCCGGGAACTCAACCCGATGCTGAAGCCGTTCGCCGGCAACTCCTCGATCTATGCGGCCACGCAGGTGGGACCGGCGCTGCTGGACGTGCTGAGCCGCAAGATGATGACCAGCCGGCATCCGCTGCTGCAGCACACGTGGTGGCTGCCGCAAGTGCTGGGAACAGCGGCATCGCTCGCGGGCGGAATAAACAATCTGGGGGTCAGGTAAGCTCCGCCGCGCAGCAGTCCGCGAGATTTGTGTTTAAGCCGGGTAAGCAGGTAGAAGAGGGTCACCAAGGGCCGTCCCGACCGCATGTGGGGCGGCCCAATTGTTTTTAAGCCGCAAGCGACCCCGTTTTGGCGCTGCTTTCCGGCAGTTGGCTGGTTCTACTATGGAATGAATGAATCAACTGGTAACGTTTCGAAACTCCCTCGCGGTAATTCTGGCCTCTCCGTCATTTAGACGTTTCGGCGCATTCTACACAACTTATTAAAAACAATGGGGATGTAGTTTCCTGTGAGGAACCTTGCCCGAAGGTACAGGGATTGCTGTACCAAAGACGTACAGCAACGCCACCTGTTGTGGGGGAATTACCAAGCGTGTTTGGGGGAATCAAACTCGGGGTTTTTCGGCGGTTACGTTTCGCCGCGCTCGCGGTCGTGGCTTTGGCAGGTTTGCTAATGCTGTCGAGCGAGCTGCGGCACCTCGATTTCTTGATCGGAACGGTCTCGTTCTACTACCTGCAGATTGTCGCCAGCCTGCTCAGCCTAATCTATGCGGCGCACGCGGCGGTGCGGTTTAACGGCACGCACGACCGGCTGAATTTGACCCTGGCATTCGGATTTGCGCTCTCCGGTCTGGTCTCGACAGTCGCAATTTTTGAATACTACGGGCGGGTGACCGCGGGCGAAGCGGATTCACAGGTGCCGCTTTTCTGGATGGTCGGGCGGACGCTCCTGGCGCTGGTGATACTGGCGGCGCTGGTGGTCGAACGGCGCGTGCCGCATTCGCGTGACCCCATCGGCGAGGCGGCGATTGCGTTCGGAGTCGTGTGCGCGATGGGCTACTTGACCGGCGCGACTTATTTCGGCGCTGCGATCGAGCCGTCGGTTCACGCTGAGAACTGGCTGGCACGGCCGTGGGAACTTCTGCCGGCAGCGCTCTTCCTGGCCGGAGCGATTGGGTTTGAGCGGCGGCTGAGCGTGGCTTCTTCGGCGTTTGACCGCGCCTTTTGCACCGCCATGTGGGTGAACGTCGGCTGCCACGTGGCGATGACGCAATCCACCCAGATTTATGACGCGCCGTTCGTATTGGCCAACTTGTTGCGAGCGGCTGGCATTGCCATCGCACTGGTAGGCACGGTGCTGGACAATGCGCGTCTCTTCGATCAAGTGCGGCAATTGGCGGTCAGCGATTCCCTGACGGGCCTGGCCAACTATCGCTGGCTGGTGCACGTGCTGAACGCCGAGATCCAACGGTCGCAAAGAAGCGGCCGGCCTTTCGCCATCCTGTTGCTGGACCTCGATCACCTGAAGCTGATCAACGACCGTTACGGACACCTGGTAGGGTCGCGCGCGTTGTGCCGGCTGGGTCGCGTGCTGCGCGTCAATTGCCGCGCGATGGATACGGCCGCGCGTTACGGCGGCGACGAATTCGTGCTGGTGCTGCCCGAGGCGGGAGCGGAAGCGGCAGAGCGCGTGAGCCAGCGCATCCGCGAACGGCTGTCCGCCGACGGCGAAGAGCCCATGCTTTCGGTCAGCGTTGGGGCCGCCGTATTTCCGAAGGACGGATCGAATCTTGAGGAGCTTTTGGGCGCCGCCGACCGCGCGCTCTACGGAATGAAGCGAGGCCACCGCGAAGTGCGCAGCCTGACGCACGTGGCCGCGTGCTTGTAAACGAGTTCCAAGGATGGGCGGGGGGCGCTACTGATTTTTCGCCGCCGCCTGGTTCTGGAAAATAACCTGCTCGGACAGGAGGAACAAAGGGAAGACAGAAAAACTGGCGCAAAGCAATTATGACGTAGACGCCGGCGGCCCCTGGCAGAGGGACCACCGGCGTTTACGCTTTTGGGGGCGCATTCGCGGCGGCAGCAGGACGAATGAGTTCGGAATAAATTTTCAGCGTGGCTTCGACCATATGATCGCAGGTGAAACGCTTCTCGATCAGGCATCGCGCGGCAGCACCCAGGCGCGCAGCCTGGTCGTGTTCGAGCAGCAGGCTTACGGCAGCGACGGTGATTTCCTCTGTACTCGAAGCCGCAAGCAATATCCCGCTGCCCGGTTCGATCACCTCTGGGACGCCTCCTGAATTGACCGCTACCACCGGCAGCGCGTAGGCCATCGCCGTCAAGAGCGAAGTGCCGAGGGGTTCGGCGAGCGACGGAAACACAAAAATATCCAGCGCGTTATACACGTCGGCAACATCGTTCATGTGACCGGCAAACTGCACCGAAGCACGAACGCCCAACTCGTCCGCCAACCGCTCCAAGCTGGCACGGCAGGGGCCATCGCCAGCCAGCAGCAGGCGGCAATTGGGAACGCGGGCACGGATCATCGGAAGCGCACGCAACAGGGATTCCTGCCCCTTTTCAGACAACAGATAACCGACACAGCCGAGCAGCGGGTCAACGGCGGGAAGGTGCAAGCGTTGCCGGGCGAGCGCACGGGATTGGCCGGTGGCCGGCGGCGGCAATTCCACGCCGTCGTATACCACGCGAACCGCGCTCGCCGGCAAACCCGAGTCAACAACGCTCTTGGCCACAAAATTCGAGATGGCTACGATACAGCGCGCCGCCCGATAGCGCGCGCGGGCCAGTCGGCTGGCGTCCAGCCGAAACGCGACGCGACGCGATACGACCACAGGCGCATGCCGGTGAGCGCCGGCCATCCAGGTCGCGGTCAGCGCGTGGGCTTCGTTGGCGTGAATGACGTCAAAGCGGCGATCGCGCAGCAGGCGCCGCAGCAGCCGGGCCGCTTGTGGGCGCCGCAACGTCGCAGCCGCGGCGTGAACCGGTATGCCGGCCGCGCCGGCGCGCTCGGCCAGCATCGCGCCGGACACCGACAACAATTCCGCTTGGTGTCCTCGCGCGCGAAGACCCTGCAACAGGAGAAGCGCCTGGCTCTGTCCGCCGCGCCAAGCGGTCTCCAAATCCGTTAGCAACACCCGCACTTCAATCCCCCGCCTGCGGCCAGGAGCGCCGTTCAAGCTTGCCGCCGCGCACCAACTTTCCCAGCTTGCTGTACTTCATCCAAACGTAGCGGGCGGAGGTCCAGGCGATCAGAACGCCACGATAACCGTCCAGGAATCCCAAGCGAAACAACAGCGTGCTTACAAATGTCCAGGGCGAGGCCAGATACATGGCCCCGCGCCAGTGGTGACGACCGCGCGCATGAAGGTCCTCGGCCGCAAGCGTGGTGAAAACATCGAGCTTGGCGTAGTGCTCTGCCAGCGACCGAACGGTATAGTGCAGGAGGTCGCCGGTCAGGCGGCCCGCGGGGCCGTCCGCGCGCAAACTCTCGTGCAACGCTCCCACGAACTGCGCGTGGTCCCGCCGGTAGAGCCGCAGGTGATACTGCGGATACCAGCCCGAGTGGCGAATCCATTTTCCGAGGTAGCTCGTTCGGCGCGCGACCTGATAGGCAACGCAATCGGACGCGCTTTCTTTCCAAGCCAGCAGCGAAGAGCGCAACTCCGGACTTACGGCTTCATCGGCGTCGAGCGAAAACACCCAATCGTGCGAAGCCTGGTCCGCGGCGAAATTTTTCTGTTCGGCAAAACCGCTGAAGGGCCGCGAGATGACCCGCGCGCCGCGCTGCCGTGCGAGCTCGCAGGTCCGGTCCGTGCTGCCGGAATCCACTACGACGATTTCGTCGGCCAGGCCTTGCAGCGAGGCCAGTGCCTGCGGTAAATCGCGCTCTTCGTTGTAAGTGATGAGAATGGCGCTGAGCAGCGGCATCCGTGTCTCGCGGACGGAGTCGAACCCCGCTACAGTAGCACAAACCCGGAGCAGACTATCAGCGTGGGCTGGCCAGCCTGGCGGTGATGGTCAGAAGCAGCACCGACTCACCGACGCGGAATTCCGAGAGGTGGCGCAGTTCGCCGGCTCCGACCCGCTCGGCGCCGACAAACGTGCCGTTGGTCGAGTCCAGGTCGCGCACGCGGATCAAGTCGCCTTTCACTTCCACGGCGCAGTGCCAGCGGGAGACGTTAGGGTCATTGATGAGCAGGTCGCCGGCGGTGCGGCCAATAACCACCCAGGGCTTTTCCAGAGCATAGACCAATCCCTTGGCCGGCCCCGACAAAACCGCCAACGCAATGTTCTTGCCGGCAGGCAGGCTGAGATTTCCAGCTTCGGGTCCGAGAAGAGTGGCCGGGTCGGGCTTGGCCTCCGCCTGGGATTCAGCCGGAGGCGTGTACACCACTTGAGTGCTGTCAGCCTGGTGAGTCTTCACCACGGTGTGCTTCCCGCAGCGCGCGCAGCGAAACTGGACACGAGGATGGCGCCCAATCTGCGCATCGCTCAGGGCAGAACGAGTGCCGCAGTGCGAACACGTAGCCTGCATACCTAATACCTTACCAGCAGGGTCGGGGCCACCCGCTCAGGTCGCGGGACAGGTGTGGCCGTGCAAACAACTGTACCGTCGTACAGGAGGCGGAAGCGATGAGAAGGGCGGACGCAATCAGGGTTGCGGTGTTGCTGACGTGCGTCGCTTCAAAACCGGTGGCGGCGGCCCATCCTCATTGTCGGAGACACCGTCGGAGTCGTCATCGGCGGATGGACCCGAGCGACTGTTCTCGTAGTCCTGTTGCGCCCAGAAAACAGCGGGTGCCGGGAGATACGCATCTTGTTGCAGGCGAACGGAAAATGGAGTGCCGGCGGAAACGGAAACGTCTGTGCCGCGTCGCGACATCATGATTACGGCAGCGATCGCGGCCCCGGCGCCCGCGCCGATCCCGGCGGCCTTGCGGCCCAGCATCGCGCCCGCCAGCGCCCCCTGCACGGAGAGAACAACCAAACCCTCGCGGCCGACTGCGGGATGCCCTTCACCGAAGGGCCGTCCGCGAGCGTTTATGTCGGCGGATCGAAGTTGGGCGCGTAGATTCGTCTCCGGAGCGCCCGGCAGAACCATTCGCTCCACGGTCACGTGCAAAGCGCCGGATTTGCCGAATGCGCTTCGGCGCGTCACTTCCGCAACTCGGCCCTGAAGCCGGACTCCAGGAGGAATCTCCAATCCGTTCCCAAGGGCGACAGCTCGCGTGGTGCGAAAGGTCACTGGTTCGCCCTGATGCGAAAATTCCGAGCTGAGAGACGTCTCCAATACAATTGGTATGCGCGTGCCCGCGGGGATGGCGATCTTCTCGGGCAGATCGGAGGGCAAAACGGGCGGCGGCGCATATTCTTCGCTGGCGCCTACGCCCACTCGATCCAACCAAGACGGCAGACCTGTTAACGCTCCCGCCTCGCGGTTCGTCGGTTCTGGCCGCGCCGGGGTACCTGGCATCGTCGGGGGCGCGGCATTGGGCTGCGGTCGGGTCGCATCCGGCGGTTCTTGCGATGCGGCAGTTGAGGCGGCAGGCGCTTGCGGATTCACCGGCCCCTGCTGTTGCCCGCTCAACGGCACGGCCGTTGCAGCGAGCGCCAAAAAGGCGATCATCGCCGAAACTGTCGGATTGGAGCGACCCCGCCTCAAATCCTCACCCCGTTGTGAGATTAGGTGCCGCGGCCGTTAAAAGGTTGCTTCGCCCGGTACGGACCGCGACGCGCGGAGTCTGCATCATTGCACAAAACCGACGTTGGACGGCGGAGCCGGAGCCGGCGACTCCCGAATCGCACCAAACTGCGCTTCGTAGCGGCTGATATTTTCCCCCAGTGCCCGCCACAG
>Ga0210394_10009065_pt1 | contig 10102 bp, 12 predicted proteins | sample IncBWC12MmetaG_FD_160121 | JGI IMG/M metagenome (GOLD analysis project Ga0210394, IMG submission 160121) | Forest soil microbial communities from Barre Woods Harvard Forest LTER site, Petersham, Massachusetts, United States - Inc-BW-C-12-M | ecosystem: Environmental > Terrestrial > Soil >...
AGTCTGTAGCCACTGCTTCCGCCAACCTTTGAGGACTCATGCCGCAGGCCAGATCACTAGAGCACCCACTGACGGGGAGGCTGCTTCGCGCGGCAGCGGCAGCGACGCGTATGAAGCGTGCACTGAGTAGGTTCAGTCTGGCAGCCCTCGGAGTGGTGGCGCTCTACCGCGCACCAGCAGTGGCTCATGAACAGGCGCGCGCGCAGGCGATCCAGGTCTATGACGGTGAGCTATCCAGCGATCCTGTGACCGACACACCGGCGTCAAGCCGTACGCAATACCGGATCGTTGGTGAGGCCTACGCGCAGCCTGTCGGCATGACGTACGGTGACGGCATCAGTGCCAATCTGGGAATCGCAACCAAGTCCTACGTGACGACCAATCTGTTTTGGGACCTGGGAATTCATTACGGGTATCTCGACCGTGTTGTCAGTCTCGAAAACACCCTCCTCACCACGGCCGGCGCCGGAGCTGCTTAAGCGCTCGTCAGCCCCCCGGCGAGCTTCCACTTCCGCGCCGGCCGTCGTGAGCCACTACAGCCGCAGTCAGCGGGGGCGCTCGAGGATCCCTAGGATGCCGAGGCGCACGAATCCGGATCATCGCAAGCACCACAAGGGGCTGGGCCGGCCGCCGTTTGAGCAAATCGCCCTGCTGCTGCAGGGCGGCGGGGCGCTCGGCGCTTATCAGGCTGGCGTCTACGAAGCCCTTGCGGAGGCCGGTGTTCAGCCCGATTGGGTGGCGGGGATCTCGATCGGCGCCATCAATGCAGCCTTAATCGCGGGCAATCCTCCCGAGACGCGGGTCGACAGACTACGCGCCTTCTGGGAGGGTGTGACTTCCCACCCGTGGTCACTCGTCGGCAATGCTTTGGGACGCTTGCTGGGACGTGGCGATCTGGCGCGCGAGCTCACCAACCAGGCAAGCGCAGCGTTCGCGCTCGGCGCCGGCGCCTGGGGCTTCTTTGCCCCACGTGCTTCGCCACCCTGGCTCGCGCCCGCGGGCGCTCCGGAGGCCACGAGCTGGTACGACACCGCACCGCTAAGAGCGAAGCTCGAGCAGCTCGTAGATTTCGATCGGGTCAACGCGGGCGACATGCGGCTCAGTGTCGGCGCCGTCAATGTGCGGACCGGCAACTTCACCTACTTCGACACCATGACGCACACGATCGGGCCGGCGCACGTCATGAGCAGCGGCGCCCTTCCACCGGGCTTTCCCGCGGTAGAGATCGACGGCGAGCACTACTGGGACGGTGGCATGGTGTCCAATACGCCATTGCAATGGGTTCTGGAATCGGAGCCGCAGCGCGACACGCTGGCGTTCCAGGTGGACCTGTGGAGCGCGCGCGGCGACCTTCCACGGAACCTTGCTGAAGTGACGACGCGACAGAAAGAGATTCAGTACTCGAGCCGTACTCGCGCCAACTCGGACAGTTTCAGGCAAACACAGCGCTTGAGAGCAGCGCTCCGGCACTTGCTTAACGAGCTACCCAATGACTTGAAGCAGAGTGCCGAGGTCGAGTTGCTAAGGGGCGTGGCGAGCAGCAAGGTCTACAATCTCATTCAGCTGATCTACCGCTCGAAGCACTACGAAGGCGCCTCGAAAGACTACGATTTCTCCGCTCCGAGCATGCAGGATCACTGGCGTGCCGGTTATCAGGACACCGTGCGCACTCTGCGTCACCCCGAGGTATTGGAGCGACCGCATGGGCGCGGCGGCGTGTTCACATTCGACCTCGGTCGGGACGGCCGAGAGTGAATTCCTGACGGCTGCGCTCGCCCGCCGTGTCCAGCGCGCCCCGATCAACCACGGCGAGGTCGTAGCTAGCGCTCGGTCGCCATCACGCCAACGCATGCGCTAGCCGCGCTGTTGCTCGCGCTCCTTTGCGTTGCTTCGTCGAGCCGGCGACTCACGACTCGCAGCGCCATCGATCAGTCGTTGAAACATCGACTGGAGATCTCGGGAGAGGCTCGTGGAGTTTGCCTCGACCAGCGCCTTGCTGCCAAGGACTTCGCGAAAGAGCGTTAACCCCGACACCACGGCGACAATCCTCGCGGCTCGCTCACCCGCCCTAGGCCCCGAGAGCGAGGCTTTCAACGGTCGCTCGAAATGGCGAGCAATACTATCCCGCAATATCTCCGCTGCTCGAGGGTTGGGCGCGGAGCGCAGCAGCAGGAAGAACACATTTATGCGCTCGGGGTCCTTCTCGGCTTTGGTCATGACGATAGCGGCTAAGCGCTGTGCAAGCGTCGAGGAATCGCCCTCAAAGAGGTTATCGCGCTCGGCAAACGCGGTCTCGACCGCGGCGCCGAACAACTCTTCCTTCGAGCCGAAATACCGATTCACAAGAACGGCGGTCACCCCGGCCGTCCGCGCGATTTCCCGAACCCCAATGCCGTCGTAGCCATGGCGCGAGAACGCAGCCAGGGCCGACCGCAGGATGGCCTCGCGCGTGGCCACCGCGTTTCGCAGCCGCTTGGGTTGATCGACAGACAGTCTTTGCTTTTCGTCCATGTATACACTTGTGGACTTATCTAACGAACAAGTATACACTCGTGTACATGAACCTATCAATCCCTTTCAGCCTGCGCCGGCCTCTCTCCAATGGCGCGTATGGCGCGCCTGTCATCCGCGCTAGGCTGCGGACGTCAGGGCGCGCTTCAACCGCGGACGAAAGTCTGCTTCCGGGGCCGTCAACGACGCGCGCTTGAGCGAGATGCGCAAGGAGGGACGTATGTTAGATGGTGTATCGCTCGATCAGCTACGGACCTTCATCGCGGCCGCGGACGAAGGTAGCTTCACGGCGGCCGGCCGTCGACTGAGGCGCGCCCAGTCCGTCGTCAGCCAAACGCTCGCGAATCTGGAAGGGCAACTCGGCGTGAAGCTCTTCGATCGCAGTGCTCGTCGCCCGTTGCTAACCGATCAAGGTCGCGCACTTCTTGGCGATGCACGCTTGGTGGCAGGCGACATCGACCTCTTCAAAGCCCGGGCTAAGGGCCTGGCCGGTGGGCTTGAACCGGAACTGAGCGTGGTCGCCGACGTCATGTTTCCGCTCGCGCCGATCACCGGTGCCGTGGCGGCCTTCGGAGAGAAATTTCCTTCGACCGCGTTGAACCTCCACATCGAGGGACGGCGCGCCGTGGTGCAACAAGTGCTCGACGGGCAGCGCGCCATCGGCATCGCGGCGTCCTTATCGCTCGCGCCACCGCTGCTCACTTGCGAACGGCTCCTGACGGTCAGAATGACCCTGGTCGTGTCCCCACAGCACCCGCTGGCAATCCACGACGCGCCGATTCCGACCACCGTCCTCGCTGAACACCTTCAGCTCATACATACGGATCGTTCAGATCTCCCGCCAGGCCGTGAATTCGCGCATCTGTCCCCGAGAACGTGGCTCCTGGCCCATCTGGGGGCCAAGCTTGCCTTCCTGCGCGCAGGGTTCGGATTTGGCTTCATGCCGCTGCACGTGGTGGAAGCAGACCTGGCAAGCGGCGAGCTCGTGCAGATTTCGGCCGAGGAGACACCGCCCGACGGCCACATCATAACCATGTCGGCCGTCTACCGGACCGACAGCCCCCCGGGGCCTGCGGGGCGCTGGTTCATCGCCCACCTCAAACAAGAGGACGCACCGCCCCTGGAACCGAGGGCGTCCCAACCCGCCGCCGCGATCGCCGCGGGCGCCCCGACGAACACAGCCCTCTTCCGGCGCCGCCGCGTGCTCATTGGAGGATCGCAGGAGATCCGAAATGAGCGATGAACGCGAACCACCATGCGGGAGTGATGACAATGGATGATTCCCAGCTGCGACAGGACGTACTCGACGAACTCGACTGGCAGCCGCAGATTCCCTCAGCACAAATCGCCGTCAGAGCCGAACAGGGCGTTGTCCGCCTGTTCGGCTACGTTTCGACGTACGCCGAAAAGGTTGCCGCAGAGCACGCCGTTAAACGCGTTGCCGGGGTCCGTGCAGTAGTCGTTGAGAGGCTCGAAGTAAGAGTCGCCGACGGAATCGCCGATGCGGACGAGGAGATCGACAGGCGTGCGCGTACCTCGATCGGCTGGGCGGCTCTTGTGCCCAGCGGACAAGTGGAGGTGAGCGTCAAAAACCGCTGGGTCACCCTGTCTGGTCAACTTGAATGGCATTTCCAGCGAGCCGCCGCCGAGACCATAGTCCGCGACCTCGCGGGCGTTGCCGGGGTGTCAAACGAGATCACGCTCCGAGCGCAGCCGCAAACCGGCAGCTTAAAGGCACACATCGAGCGCGCGCTCAAGCGCAGTGCCGATCTTGACGCCCGCTTTGTCCGCGTCAAGGTTGTCGATGGTCTGGTGACACTCGAGGGCGCGGTGGGGTCGTGGTACGCCCGCGAACGCGCCAGAGAGGCGGCGTGGATGGCACCGGGCGTAAGCGCTGTCCGCGATTTGTTGATTATCGCGTAACGACGCCTCACAAGTGCTCGAGCCCGCGGCCGCCACCTAGGCACTCGCTCCAGGTGCGAGTCCCTCATAAGAAAACACTGAGGGATATCTCTCGCGCAGATAGTTCCCATCTAGAGATATAGGCTTCCGCGCCAGGTGTTGGCCTTCTAGCCTGTGCCAACAATGGGTGTGAAGAGCTGTGATCGTGCGGACGAGCCGGTGGGACTCAAGCCGGATAGATTACGCGATCCACGCGGCGGTAAGTCGCCGCGTCGCGTGCCGCGCAGGTCGCGTGCCAGCACCGCGGTTTTCATCCCGATCGGGTTCTTCGTGCTGCTCGTCTGCGCAGACTACGCGCCGCGGTCCGCCCACGCGCAATCCTTCTGCGCAAGCTGTGAAGTGCAGATCGGACTGGGTGGAACCTATCACTACTGGGGCACGACAGGCGGCACGGTCCTGCCCGTATCGGTGACTTGGAGCCAGGGCCGCTACGAACTCGGATTCTTTCGCGTGACCACTCAGCAGACGCTCCTCGACCGGGCATCGCGCAACGAGCGGGTGATGGCTGATCCGTACTGGGGAGCCTCGCTCTCTCGCCGGTGGCAGCTATTCGAAAGCGGTCCGGTAAAGGGTTTCGTCGGGTTTGGACTGGCGGGAAGAACTGAGTCAGACGAACTCAGTGCTACACGGTGGGACTTTGCCTCGCAACTCGCGCTGCGCTTTCGCCTGCCCGGCAACCGCGCAATAGCTGAGCTCACTATGCGCCATTGGTCAAACGCGGGTATCCGCCTACCAAACCACGGTCAGGACTTTGCGACCCTGACGGTGCGGCTCAATTCGGGACTGTTTGGCGTCGGTGAAACAAACCGACAGCCAATCGACCCGGCATTCAATCTCGAGCACGCGTTGGCCGCCAACGGCCCCGGCTCCGAAGGACCGTCCCTGCCATGAGCGACGACGAGTTACGACAGGTGATTGGCAAAGCACGAATGTTCAAGGAGTTACGTCGCGCGAAAGAGCGCGTAAGACAATTGGAGCGGGAATTGCGCGGAGAACCTGCCAGGCCCGAGGAGTCCACCTGGGTCCCCGAATTCCTCCGCAAAACATCGGTCGGCCAGGCGAGTTCCAGAGTCCCTTTCGGCCGGCGGTCCGCGCGCGACTTAGCTGAATGGACATCCGCTTCGCGCGGACCGTTGGCCGAACCGGGCGACAGACTCCGGCCATAGGTGCGAACGAATCCCTCAGAAGAAACGCTGGAGGCTACGTCCTCAGTGCAGAGGCATCCTATCCAGAGAGGCGGGTTCCAGGCGGGGCCTCGCCGTTGTAGGCTGGCGCGGCGGTTCGAACTACTACAGCCTAAGAAGGGAGACTCCGATGATCCGGAAGGCGAAAGCGATTTGGCGCGGCACCGGTCGCGATGGAAGCGGGAATCTTTCCACGGACTCTGGTGTGCTTGCCAGCACGCCCTATTCCTACAAGACCCGTTTTGAGAACGAGCGAGGCACCAATCCGGAAGAACTCATCGCAGCTGCGCACGCGGGATGCTTCACCATGGCCGTGGCCTTTGGGTTGCAGAGCGCCGGATATACGCCCACCGAGCTCAGCACGGAGGCAGCCGTTACCCTCATCTCGGAAGGTCAAGGCTTCCGCATCAGCCGCTCGGCTCTGTCGCTGCGCGCCCGTGTGCCGAACATCGATGAGGCTACGTTCACTCGTCTCGCGAGCGACGCCGAAAAGAACTGTCCGGTTTCGAGGGTCCTGAATGCCGAGATCACATTGGACGCAAAGCTGATTTGAACGTCAGATGGCAGTTGGACTGGATTGCCGGCGGGCGACCAACGACTGGTTATGAGGAGAAATAGACGTGCAAGGCGTTCTGAGATTCCTGCTGATTGCTCTGCCGATTCTCTCAGGTTCCGCCGCGGTGGCAGACGCCTATGGCGACACCGTCACTCTTTTCGAGAATGCCGGCGAGAGCGCGTCGTTCTTCGCTGACTGCTACGGGTATGCGGTGTTTCCGACAATCGGTCAGGGAGGATTTGTGGTCGGAGGCGCGCACGGTAAGGGTCATGTATATGAACACGGCAAATTCGTCGGTGACACCTCAATGACGCAACTGAGCGTCGGTCTCCAGGCAGGCGCTCAAGCTTACAGCATGGTCATTTTCTTTCAGGATCAGAGAGCGTTCGAAGGTTTCACTCGGGAAAACTTCGAGTTCGGCGCCGACGTAAGTGCGGTCGCGATTACTGCTGCTGCGTCAGGGCAGCTCGGCACAACCGGTGCGAATGCGGGCGCCAGCGGGGGCAAGAAGGACGCAACCACCGCGGGCGAGTACCACAAAGGCCTGGCCGTCTTTACGATCGCCAAGGGGGGTGCGATGGTTCAGGCGGCGGTTGCCGGTCAGAAGTTCACCTACAAGCCCAAGGCCACCAGCTAGAGATCGCCGACTAATCGTCGCCGATGTCGCATGGGAGCCGGGCCCACCGCAGCGCGCGATTGAGATGGGCACGCGCCTTCACGGGCTCGCGCAAATTTGCCAGTGCGCTACTATCCGCTCGTGAGCACACGCACGCGACTGTCTGCTCTGCTTGCCACCGTGTTGTTGTCGGCTTGCTTCACGGTCCCTCGAAAGCCCGCCGCCCCTTTAGTGATCGCGCAGGTCGCGCCACCTGGCTTTCCTTTAACTGTGCGTTCCCTGGGCGTTGACCGCGATTTTCTGGTCACTCATGCGGAAGAAATACAACGGCGGGTCAGTGCGGCAGCCGGCGGCGGCGCGCTCAATATCCTGGCGCTCTCGGGCGGCGGCGCCGGGGGCGCGTTTGGTGCCGGAGCGCTGGTTGGCCTCAGCCGTCGCGGTGATCGACCGCAGTTCCAGATCGTGACCGGTGTCAGCGTGGGTGCCTTGCTCGCACCGTTTGCTTTTCTTGGGCAGGCGTGGGACCAGGATCTCATCGAGGCGTTCGACAGTGATCGAACCGCACACCTGTTGCATTCACGCGGTCTCGGTTTTCTCTTTCGGCCCGGCCTCTATAAAAGAGAACCACTGGTGCATCTGGTGAACCGCTTCGTCACCGACCGGTTGATCAAGGCGATTGCTGAGGAGGCGGCAAAAGGCCGACTGCTGATGGTTGCTACCACGGACTTGGACAAGCAGGAGCCCGTAATATGGGATATGGGGGTGATCGCTTCACGCGGGGGCGAAGCCGCACGCGCGTTGTTCCGTGACGTACTGGTGGCATCGGCCAGCATTCCGGGTCTGTTTCCTCCGGTTCTGATTCGTGTGGAGGGCGGCGGCAACTCATATGACGAGATGCACGTGGACGGCGGCACAACCCTGCCGTTCTTCATTGCCCCGGAAATAGCGGAAATCCTCTCCATGGACTTCGGCGTCTTGCACGGCGCGCGGGTGTTTGTGCTCGTTAACGGCCAATTGGGTGCATATCCGCGGACCACGCCAGAGCGACCCGTGGCGGTGCTATCGCGGAGCTTTTCTGCGGGATTAATGCACTCGTCGCGTACGGCTCTGGAGGTGAGCGCCGCATTCGCGCAACGCTATGGAATGGAGTTCCATTTTTCGTACATTCCCATGACTCACCCGTTCCAAGGTCCACTCGCCTTCAAGCTTCCGGCAATACATGCGCTGTTCGACTATGGGGCTCGTTGTGCCTTGACGGGTCAACTGTGGCTGACGCTTGAAGAAGCGGTGAATCAAGGACAAGAGGCCGCCACCACAGCCCCGAAAGAGACGAACGACTGCCCTCTTGCACAAGCATCGCGCCAGTAACCGGCGCCGGGGTCAACCCGCCCAACGACTACTGTTTGAGTTGCGCGATAAAAGCGCGGGCCGCCGGCCCAGGCGGTGCGTCCTTGCGAAACACCACGCTCATTGACATGAGCAGGTCGCGCGGCTGGCCCTGGATCCGGATCTTGACCAGTGCTCCGCTGTCGAGGTCCGTCTGTACCATGTGTAGCGGCATGTGACCCCATCCCAGGCCGGCCCTGAGAAATGCGTGCTTGGCTCCCAGATCTGCCATGCGCCAGGTGAGCGGTGACAGCACGCCGAAGTCGCGTCCCTCGGTCAGCGTGGTTCTGTCGGTGAGAACCAGCTGCACGTGCTTGGCGACGGCCGATGCCGAGATCGCGCTCCGCATTGTTGCCAGAGGATGGGCGGGACTGACGACCGTCACCATCGGGAGATCCAACAGCGGCTCGGACTGGAACTCGTCCGACACCACCGGCAACGAGCCGATGATCCCGATGCTGCATTTGCGATCGAGAACCGGCTTGATGACTCCACCCAGGGCCTCTACGTAGAGCCGCAGTGGCGTATGCGGATAGGTCTTGCGGCTGTGCGTCGCCGCCCTTGTTAGAGCCTCCATCGGGTACATCACATCCATCGCAACCGAGAGTTCCGGCTCCAGGCCCTCGCGCATCGCCCGCGCCCTCGCCTTGAATCCGTCGACGTTGTCGGCCACTGAGCGTGCATCTACCAGCAAGCTGCGCCCCTCCTCGGTGAGACGTGGATGGCGCGCAGAGCGGTCGAAAAGCTTCACTCCAATCTGCGCCTCGAGATTCGCTAGCGTCTGACTGACAGCGGATTGCGCCCGTCGCAGCTTGCGGCCGGCGGCGGAAAAGCTCCCCGCATCCACCGCGGCGATGAAGGTTCGCAACTGATCGAGGGTAACCGCATCGAGCATATCCATCTCTTTGACTGATATGTTATATCGAAATATATAGGCTTCTCAGATGGAACGCTATGGCCTACCTTCTCAGTACCAAGGCTCTTCCGGAGATGCAGATGAACAGCCCGTTGACCGTCGCCGTCCTCGAGAAGCAGCGCTTTGCCGTGACGCCTTCGCTCGAGCAAGCCCTTAGCGAGGGCCCGCGCCGTATCGCGTTTCGCACCAGCGGCCGCCAGCACGGGCCAATCACGCGCCTCGTCAGCCCTGCGGATATCGGCGAACGGATCAAGCCCTTCGTGTTCCTGGATCACGGTGAAATCGAGCCGACTCGCGAGCCGCTGTTCGGCATTCACCCACACTCCGGCATTGCAACGCTCACCGTCGTCCTGAGCGGAGGGATCAACTATGAGGACACCACCGGCAAGCAAGGCCAAGTCCTGGCGGGTGGACTGGAATGGATGAAAGCCGGCCATGGCGTTTGGCACGACGGCGGCGCTGTCCCAGGCGCCCCCATGCGTTTCTACCAGCTCTGGGTGGCGCTTCCGGCGTCGCAAGAAAACTCCCCGGCCGAGAGTCAGTACATACCACCTGAGGCTGTCCAGGAAGACGGACCAGTGCGCGTGATCCTGGGTCGCTACGGTCGCGCCAGCAGTCCGATTCGGGCTCCCGAGGGCATTAACTATTTCCACGTCAGCCTGAAAGACCAGGAGAAGTGGCGATACGCGCCACCTGCCGGACACCGGGTGGCCTGGCTTTCCGTCGATAAAGGTCGCCTGCGATCAGCGGAAACGGTCCACGCCGGACAGCTCGCGGTGTTCGAGGAATCGGCTGGCGTGATCGAGCTGCAGGCCGACGGCATCACCTCCTTCGTCATCGGATCTGCGATCAAGCATCCCTATCCGTTGGTTCTGGGCAACTACTCGGTCCACACCAGCGCCGAAGCCCTCGCACAGGGTGAAGCTGAGATTGAGCGGATTGGGCAGCGACTTCGCGCCGAAGGCCGCCTC
>Ga0210394_10009069_pt1 | contig 10093 bp, 8 predicted proteins | sample IncBWC12MmetaG_FD_160121 | JGI IMG/M metagenome (GOLD analysis project Ga0210394, IMG submission 160121) | Forest soil microbial communities from Barre Woods Harvard Forest LTER site, Petersham, Massachusetts, United States - Inc-BW-C-12-M | ecosystem: Environmental > Terrestrial > Soil >...
GCTCGAAGCGGGGCGCTACTTGGTGCGCGCGGCGAATGACGGCATTACCGCGGCTATCGGTCCGCATGGAGAAATCGTGGCGCGCCTGGCGCAATTTCAAGAGGGGGTGCTGCGCGCCGATGTACAACCGATGAGCGGCCTGACTCCGTATGCGCGACTCGGCAATTTTCCAGTGCTCATCGGCGCCGCCGCGTTGCTGGCTCTGGCAGTTTGGCGGCGCCGGCGCGGCGCGTAAGCGTTGCCCTGCGTAACAGGGCATCGTCAGCTGCCCAGCCAACGTTTCATCCATGCCTCGACCGTCGCATACCATTGAACGGAATTTTGCGGCTTGAGAACCCAGTGATTTTCATCGGCAAAGTACAGCAGCTCGCTGGGAACGTGGCGCAGCTGAGCCGCACCGTAGGCGCCCATTCCCTGATCCAGCGGCACTCGATCGTCGCGGCCGCCGTGCACCACCAGTATGGGCACGCTCCAGGCGGCCACATGATCGATGGGATTGAAGCGCTCCGCGGCCTGCGGGTTCTCCCACGTCCAGGCCTCATTTTGCGCTTGTGAGAATCCGGGAATGTCGCTGGAGTAAGACATCAGCCGGATGTCGAACACGCCGTCGTGGTCCACCAAACATTTCCACGGCTTGGCCCAATTCCCGGCGATCCAAGCAATCATATATCCGCCGTAGGATCCTCCCAGCGCGCATGCTCGGTCGCCGTTCAAGAAGCTGTAGCGAGTGAGCGCGTAGGTCCACCCCTTCTGCAAATCCGTCAGCGGCCGATCGCCCCAGTGGCCGACGATGGACTTCGCGAAAGCTTCACCGTAGCCGCTGGAGCCGTGAAAATCGATCATGACGACGGCGTAGCCCATGCCGGCCCAAACCTGCGGGTTCCAGCGATAGCTCCACGCATTGCCAAACGATCCATGCGGACCGCCGTGAATGAGGAAGGCGACCGGGTATTTCCGGTCGGGCAGGTAGTCGGCAGGTTTAACGACATAGCCATGCACCGCCTCGTCATTCCATCCTGAAAAGCTGAATGCTTCGAAGCTCGAGAAAGGGGTCGATGCCAGCGCGTCCTCGCCCACATGGGTGAGGCGGCGCGGCGAGTCGCCTGATTTGAGCTCGTACACCTGAGCCGGTGAATCGAGTGCGTCGCGACTGAAGACGATCACGCCCTTCCCCACGTCAATGCTGCCCACGTGGCCGTCTCCCGTCAGCGGTTTGGCGGCCCCCGTGGCGACGCTGATGGCATAGATGCGCCCCTGAGCCGAGTCCTCGGCGAGGGCGTACAGGCTTTTTGAATCAATCGACCATCTCAGCGATTCGGGGGAGCGCTCGAACCCTTCCGCAAGCGGGTGAGTCAGTCCGGATTTCAAATCACGGATCATGATTTGGGCGCGAGGCGCGGTGAAGGTCGGCGGCTTTCTCGCGAGGTACGCCAGCCGCGATCCGTCCGGCGAAACAGCCGGCGAGCCGTCGGACGTCGTCGAATCGGGGTCCAGTCGATGCGGCGGTTTACTGCCGTCAAGCGGAACCGAATAGAGGCTGCTTGGATCTCCAAGTCCTTGAGCGGATCCGGATGGCCGGGCCGCAAATATAACCTCGCCGTCCGCCGTGATCGCGAACGAGGAGTCATCGCCATCCGGCTTGGCCACGATGTCTGCTTGATAGTTTCGAGTCAACGGTACTGCATCGATCGCCGGCGCTTCGCCGCCCAAGCGCACCGCAAACAGACCGATGTAGCGACCGTCGAGGTAGCTGTCCCAGAATCGCGGCGTCGCGCTGTCGTATAGCGTGCCGGTGGTTTTCTGTTTTGCGATTGCATCGTCCTTGCTTTTGCTGCACGCCAGGGAGTCGCACTCCGGGTGTACATTGATTGCCAACACCAATGCGCGGCCGTCCTGCGCGAGCCGATAAAGATCGACATCGAGTGGTAATTTCGTCAATTGCGCCGTGGTCCCGCCCACAGCCGGAGTGCGCCAGACCTGGACAGAACCCGAACGCGAAGAGAGGAAATACAGCCATCGGCCGTCGGCTGACCAACGCGGTACCGTGGCTGATCTTTCCTGGTCTCTGACGAGGCGCGGCGGTGAGTTCGCTGCATCTCGGTCCAGCACCCAAAGCGCATTGAAACCTTTGTTGGCATCCCAGTCGGTGGAGCGGAGGTTGTACGCGACGAAACGACCGTCGGGCGAGACGCGCGGATCTGAGACTCGATCCAGCAGCGCCAGATCCTTGGCCGTGAACGGTCGAGCCTGCGCGAGTCCTGCGGTCAAGATTGCCAGGGCCGTGCACGCCAATACTTTTAACATTCTGGTTTCCTACCTCGGTGCGGCGGCCAAGCCTAAACGATTAGCCACCTTGGCACAAAACCTGCTTATACCTACAAGCCTGTAGCCCGATGTGGGCCTGAAGGGGCCGGTGTCGGCAATTGGCGCGGCAAAGCGGCGCCGCCGGCGACGGTATGCGGCAAGTTGTTGCCGCTCGAGCGTGATTTAACTCAAGAGGTAGCTTTTATGTCCTTACTCGCAATTCCATCTTCGGCAACCGCGGCGCTTTCCGCCATTAATGTCCACCCGCACGGCCACGGGCACAAGAAGGGCTCGCCGGTGGATTCTGCAGCCGATTCCAGCGGCACCGCGGGTCAAGCCCCCGCCGCCAGCACGCAGAACCTTTTTACCAACCTTTTTAATTCGCTGGCGCAGGTGATCGGTGCGCGACCCGCGCAAGCCACACAGGCCGCACAGGTCACGCAGGCGGCACAGGCAGCGCAGCCGGCCCAATCGGCCCAGGCCGCGCAGCTAGCGATCGGGTCCAAGATCAACACGACGGCGTAAGCTCGGACGCAGCGCGAATCCAAGCGCGAGCAGCGTCGCTGCCATGCAGAGGTAGGCGAACAGGTTTCCCACGGCCACGTACACGGTGTGGCCGCCCGGCATGCGCGGCGCGCTGACGATGATCCCGTCCGCCGGCAGCGGATGTCGATAGGGATCGTCGGCATAGGTTTTCTGGAGAACCCGGCCATTGGGATCGATCAGCGCGGAAACGCCGGAATTCACCGCGCGCACCAGGCTGACGCGCAATTCGATGCTGGCGAATACGGAAAGCGCCAGATGTTCCCAGGGTTCGGTAGCGGCGCCATACCACGAATCAATGGTCAAATTGACGAGAAGATCCGGGTGCAATTTACCGACATCGCGTAAATAATCCTGCTGGATATCTTCGTAGCAAATCACCGGGCCTAGCCGCCAGCTTTGGCCATCGGGTCCCGGCATCGAGATGACGCCGGGGCCCTCGCCTGCGGTAAATCGCCCGGCGCTGGCAGGCAATAATTTTCGCAGCCACGGAAAGGTGTCGGTGCCGGGGACGTATTCGCCGAAGGCGAGCAGCCGGACTTTGTCGTAGCGGCCCGCCACGCGTCCGTCGACTCCCAGCATAATGGCCGAGTTGAAGGCCTCGTCGCGCGCGGGGTCGTACATGTTGGCACCGATGAGGGTGGGTACGCTGAAGCCGCGGCGTATCATCGCCAATGATTCGGCGGGAAAATCGGCGCTGAAATCGCGCGCCAGAGTCATAGGATAGCTGCCCTCGCTCCAGACCAATAATTGCGCGCCTGCTTGCTGCAAACGCCGCGATTGTTCTTGCAGTGCAGTCAATTGGCGCAGTACCTCGTCGCGCGAGGGCTCAGCGTCGTTGAAGTATGCAAAGTTTGGCTGCAGCAGCCCGACCTTCAATACAGGGGCGCGCGCTACGATGTCATCCACCTGATGCATGCGCACGGCACCGAATATCAGCGCAGCGCCGAGCAGGGCGGCCGCCGCAATAGTGGGATAGCGCGCGGCGCGCGCATCGACGAGCAAGTCATAAACCGCCCCGTTGATCAGCATCAACAAAGCCGTGACGCCGAGCGGTCCGGTGAGCTCGCTGATTTGAATCACCAGCGGGTTCCAGGCCTGGCTGATCCATTGCCCGCAGGGGAACAACTGCGGTACGACGAGCTCGCAGCTCACCATACCTAAGGGCGCGAGCAGCGTCATGGGCGCGTTGACGCGCCTGCGAATCAGGCACACGATCGCGGTGAACAGCAAAAAAATAACGGCGCGGGCTGCGCAGAACAGCAGCAAAGCCGCGGCCGCGCCCAGCCATGGGAAATCGGCGAATCGGCGCATGGTGTCGATCAGCCAGTGAAAGCCGCCCGCAGTTTCCACCAGCCCCGCCCACCAGCCGAGAAAGAGTGCACGCCGAAAGCTCGTGGTTCCATCCACCGCCATGAGCATGGGGACCGCGGCGACCCAGGCCAGCGCGGAAAAATCAAACGGCGCAACGGCCAGGAACCACAGGCAGCCGCTCAACGTGCAGAGGATCAAAGCGCTGTAAAAATTGAGTTTACGCACCGGCATCTCGGGTATTCTGGGCCCCAACCATGCAAGAAAGATACGAACCTGCCGCCGTCGAGGCGGAGGCACAGCATTATTGGGACCAGCAGCACAGCTTCGCGGCCAAGGAAGACCCCGGCCGCGAGAAGTATTATTGCTTGTGCATGTTTCCTTATCCAAGCGGCCGCTTGCATATGGGGCATGTGCGCAATTACACCATCGGCGATGTGCTGGCGCGCTTCATGCGCATGAACGGGCGCAATGTGCTGCAGCCCATGGGCTGGGACGCCTTCGGCCTGCCGGCCGAAAACGCCGCTATCGCGAACGGTGTGCCGCCCGCGAAATGGACTTTCGACAACATCGCCCACATGAAGATGCAGTTCAAAGCGCTTGGAATCGGCTTTGATTGGAGCCGCGAGCTCGCGACCTGCAGTCCGCGCTACTACCGTTGGAATCAGTGGCTGTTCCTGCGCATGTTGGAAAGAGGCGTCGCGTACCAGAAAACCGGGTTGGTCAACTGGGATCCGGTCGATAAAACCGTACTTGCCAATGAACAGGTCATCGACGGCCGGGGCTGGCGCACGGGCGCGCTGGTCGAGAAGCGCGAAATCCCGATGTACTACCTGAGGATTACGGACTACGCCGAAGATCTGCTCGATGCCTTGAAGGACATGCAAGGTTGGCCCGAGCGCGTGCGCACCATGCAGGCCAACTGGATCGGCAAGAGCGAAGGGGTGCGGCTGGGATTCCCGCACGACATCGGCGCGGGAGGCGTGTTGCACGCCTTTACAACCCGCGCCGACACCATCATGGGCGTGACATTTTGCGCGGTGGCCGCCGAACATCCGCTCGCCGTTTATGCGGCGCACGACAACGCCCAATTGGCGGCTTTCATCGAGGAATGCAGGCGCGGCCCGGCGCTGGAGGCGCAGCTCGCCACCCAGGAGAAGAAGGGCATGGCGACGGGATACTTCGTGCGTCATCCGATCAGCGGCGAACCCGTGCCGCTGTGGGTCGGCAATTACGTGCTTTTGAGTTATGGAGACGGAGCGGTCATGGGCGTGCCCGCGCATGATGAGCGGGATTTCGAATTCGCCAAGAAATATGGCTTGCCGATCAAGCCGGTCATCGATGTCGAGGGCCGCGAGTATTCCCTGGCGGCCTGGGCGCCTTGGTACGCCGAGCATGGACGTTGCATAAATTCCGGTGCCTATGATGGATTGACCTTTCAGGAGGCCGTAGATGCCGTCGCGGCAGACTTGAGCGTGCTTGGCCGCGGCGAAAAACAAACCACCTGGCGCTTGCGCGATTGGGGAATTTCACGGCAGCGATACTGGGGCTGCCCGATTCCCATCATTCACTGCAGGGGCTGCGGCGCGGTCCCGGTGCCGGACGAGCAGTTGCCGGTATTGCTCCCAGAGGACCTCGTGCCCGACGGCAGCGGCAATCCGCTGCTGAAGGACGAGGCTTTCTTGAAGGCCAAGTGCCCGAATTGCGGCGGCGAGGGCCGGCGCGAGACCGACACCATGGACACCTTCGTGGATTCTTCCTGGTATTTTCTGCGTTTTGCCTGCGCCGACAACGATCAAGCCATGCTGGACCATCGAGTGCAGTACTGGCTGCCCGTCGATCAATACATCGGCGGTATCGAGCACGCGATTCTGCACTTGTTGTATTCGCGGTTTTGGACGCGCTTCATGAATCAGCTGGGGGCGGTGGCTTTCAAGGAGCCGTTCGCGAATCTGTTCACTCAGGGCATGGTGCTGAACGAGGTATTTTTCCGCAAGCCGGCCACCGGGCGCCTGGATTATTTCAATCCCGCCGACGTCGCCGTCACAACCGAGAACGGCACGCAGCGCCGCGTCGCGGTGCTGCGTGCCGACGGCAAGGAAGTCGAATCGGGCGGCGTCGTCACCATGTCCAAATCGAAGAACAATGGCGTCGACCCGCAGACCATTGTCGAGGAATTCGGCGCGGACACGGCACGCCTGTTCATGATGTTCGCTGCGCCGCCCGAGCAGTCGCTGGAGTGGTCCGACGAGGGCGTGCACGGAGCCTATCGCTTCATCAAACGCTTGTGGAAAGCCGTGCATGATCATGTGTCGCAGGGTGCGCCGCCGGCGCTCGATAAGTCGGCGCTGACCGACAGGCAGCGAACGATTCGGCGGCAGGCGCATCAGACGTTGGCGAAGGTCACCGATGACATCGGCCGCCGCCGGACCATTAACACGGCCATCGCGGCGGTGATGGAACTCTTGAATGCACTGGCGAAATTCGAGCAGGTCTCGCCGCAGGATCGCAGCGTCGCGCACGAGGGCCTGGAAATCGCGGTGCTCGGACTTTCGCCCATCATCCCGCATGCCACCCACGCCTTGTGGCGGGCATTGGGACACCAGGGCGCACTCATCGACGAAAGTTGGCTCGAAGTGGACGCCGCAGCGCTGCAATCGTCCACCATGAACATCGTCGTCCAGGTAAATGGCAGGCTGCGCGCGCACATCTGCCTTCCCGCCGACGCCGATGAGGCTGCGGTGCGCGCGGCGGCACTCGCCGATCCAAACGCCAGGAAATTCATCGCTGCGGCAACCGTGCGCAGGGTCATCATCGTGCCGGGTAAGCTCGTGAACATCGTGGTGTAGGCCTGTGGGTACGCTGAAATTCTTGGCGCGACCCAATGCGCGCGCGCGGCTCGCGGCCTGCGCGCTGACCGCCTGTGCGTTGAGCGCCTGCGGCTTTCGCCTCGCCGGCAGCGACCCGCTGCCGGCGGTGATGGCGCGCCCGTATCTCTCGCTCAAGGATCCTTACACCGATTTCTCCAGAGAGTTCGAACATCGGCTGAAGAGCTCGGGTGCAAGACTGCAGCCCGGCCGCGAGGGCGCAACCGCGACCATCGATGTAACCAAGGATGTGGTCCAGCAGGTGACGCTGGCGGTTTCCGCGACCAATATCCCGACGGAATATGAAATCACCTACACCATCACCTTCACGGTGCAGGGCCCCGATAAGCAGCTGCTTGCGCCGCAGACCATCAGCTTGTCGAAGGACTTCAGCTACAATGTGAACCTGCAGCTGGCCAAGGAGCACGAAGCGGATATCTTGCGCCAGCAAATGGCGCGCGATCTGGTGTCCATCGCGATGCACAGGCTGACGAGTTTGAAGTAGCCGCCGGCGTTGATCTCATTGCTTTTGATTAACGCCATCGATCGCCTCTCCTTGCAACTTCTTTTGGATCGCTATGGCCTGGCTCTGCACCTGGTGGCGCCCGACGAAATCATTCCGGGCTCATATTGGGGCGACCGCGAGGCGGGCTTGATGGGTGCCGAGATTTTCGCGCGCCTCGATACGCCTGTGCATTCGGTGCTGCACGAGGGCGCGCATTTCATTTGCATGACGCCGGAACGGCGGGCCGGGTTGGATACCGATGCAGGCGGCGATCACGGCGAAGAAAGCGCCGTTTGCTACCTGCAAATCATATTGGCGCAAGCGCTGCCGAATGTAGGATCGCAACGCATGTGTCGCGACATGGACGAGTGGGGTTATACGTTTCGGCTGGGCAGTGCCGCGCAATGGTTCGAGCAGGACGCCGAGGACGCGTGCGAATGGTTGATTCGCCACGGCATTCTCGATTCGAGACGCCGTCCCACTTATGCGTGCAGATAGATTGGCCGCTATTTTCGAGTCGGCCTGCGATCGGCTCGGGTTTCTGGCAATCAATGCGCCGGCCTTCTTCGGCGCGTTTAAACGGCATGCGAACAGGTCATACGGCTCAGATCCGCAACATCGTTTGGACGTGTACGAACCGCGCGCGGCCGCCGCGGCGCCGCGTCCGGTGGTCGTCTTCTGGCATGGCGGACGTTGGAGATTCGGAGACAAGGCGGACTACCGGTTTGTCGGGGCCGCCCTCGCGGGGTGCGGTTGCGTCGCGGTTTTGCCGAATTACCGGCACTATCCGCAAGTGAAGATGCCCGGCTTCATGGACGACGCCGCGCGGGCTGCGCTTTGGGCGGTCGCGCACGCCGGCGATTTTGGCGGCGACCATCGGCGCGTCTACCTGATGGGGCATTCAGCAGGCGCGCACATGGCCGCGCTGCTGACGCTCGACTCGCGCTATTTCACCGCCGCCGGACAGCCTGCGCCGCACGTTGCGGGCGTGATCGGCCTGTCGGGAGCATATGATTTTCTGCCGCTGCTCGAGGCGGACGTGCAAGACATGTTTGGGCCGCCGCAGAACTACCCGGAATCCCAGCCCATCAATTTTGTGCGCGCCGGAGCGCCGCCCATGTTGTTGGTGCATGGCCTGGAAGACCAGACCGTGCGGCCAAAGAACTCGCGCAATTTCGCGACGGCTTTGAGTGCCTGCGGCGCGCCCGTGATCCTGAAGCTTTATCCCGGACGCGCGCATGCCGGCACCGTGGCGGCCCTCGCCGCGCTGGCGCGCGGCTGGTCGCCCACGCTTGCCGATGTCACCGCATTCGTCCGGAATCCGCCGACCTGAAGTCCGCGGACGCGGGGGTCGCCTGCGCGTAGCATCGGCCAAAGCGATTCGCGAGGAAGGCCTGCAGCCCGATCTGCTCCTGACGAATGAGACCGGACCGGGGTAGTTCGCCGTCCTTGAGCATGTCGAGGACTGCGCAGATTCCGCCCGCGGTCGTGATTTGGATGGCGCTGCGTACCCGGCCGCCCAACGGCGCCGCGTAGATCTTGTGGGCGTAAGTCTCCTGCATGAGCTGTCCGTCCTTGAGGCCGCTCACGGTGACGAAGACGATCACGACGTCCTGCAGCGTGATGGGAACGGCATTCTCGAGAATATCCTTCAGCAATTCGCGGCGGTCGCGCAACCGCAGATCATTTAAAAGCGCCTTCATGATGGCCGCATGGCCCGGGTAGCGGATGGTGCGGTAGTTGAGATTACGCACCTTGCCGGACAAGGTTTCGCATAGCGTGCCGAGGCCGCCCGAGGTGTTGAACGCCTCGTATAAAATCCCATCGAGCGAAAATTCCTCCAGCTCTTCCAGCGGCTGCGTTTCGCGAAGCTGGCCGTTGACGATGGCTTCGCAGGGTTCGCAGTATTCGTTGATGACGCCGTCCGTGCTCCAGGTCAGATTGTAGTTCAGGGCATTGGAGGGAAACTTTGGCAATGCACCGACCCGCATGCGCACGTCGTTCAGCGCATCGAAGTGCTTGCACAAGTCGCTGGCGACGATGGTGATGAAACCCGGCGCCAATCCGCATTGCGGTATGAAAGCCGTGCGGGCGCCCGCTGCAAGCTGTTTCACGGCGCGGGTGCTGGCGACATCCTCGGTCAGATCCAGGTAGTGGGCGCCTGCCGCCTTGGCCGCTTCGGCGATGAGCCGGGTCGCGTGATAAGGCGCCGCAGACAACACAGCGAATTTGCCGGCCAGTATTTTGCGCAGGGTGTCGCCCTGCGCGATGTCGGCGGCGATTTTTCTGATGGGCGCCGCGGTTTCCAGCCGATCCAGCTGGAGTTGTGAGCGATCGACCACGGTAACCGCGTAATCGCCGGAACCACCCAGCAGTTCGGCAATCATGGATCCGATTTTGCCCGCGCCTACGATAACGATGTCTTTCATGCCGCCTCCAAGGAATCAGTATCTTTGCCCGGCGGCACTGCAAATGATAGGGTGATTTCGACGCTTTTAAGGTATATTCACGTCATTACGAAGGGTAAAAACGGCGAATTGCCATGGATGCAATCGATGAAAAG
>Ga0210394_10009070_pt1 | contig 10092 bp, 3 predicted proteins | sample IncBWC12MmetaG_FD_160121 | JGI IMG/M metagenome (GOLD analysis project Ga0210394, IMG submission 160121) | Forest soil microbial communities from Barre Woods Harvard Forest LTER site, Petersham, Massachusetts, United States - Inc-BW-C-12-M | ecosystem: Environmental > Terrestrial > Soil >...
TGCTGAACGTGGTGGGGCCGGGCGAGTTGGGATCGTCGCCGCAGGTATCTCCCACGGGGACGATTCTGGTAGCGGCGGCGGGAAGCACGGCCGCGGCGAGCCAAGCGATCGGTCTGTATAGTCCGGAAGGCGCGAGCACGGCCTACACCTACAGCACGAACGTCTCCACCTCGGCTGGCGGGAACTGGCTGTCGGTGACGCCGGCGACCGGATCGCTGAGCGGCGGGACCGCGTCTGTGACGATTCAAGCGAGCGCGGCGGCGGTGCCCGCGGGCGTGGACTATGGGACGGTACAGGTGGCATTTAACGATGGGACGATACAAACCATCCAGGTGGTCCTGGTGGCCACTCCCGGCCCGGGCGCAAACCCTGCATTGTCGGTGAGTACGAACGCGCACCCCGATGCCTCCTGCGCGCAGTCCTCCCTGGTGGGGGCGATTTCCGCCCCGGGCGTGCAGCCGACGGTGGGAGCATCATCCCCGTTCAGCGTGACGCTCGCGGACAACTGCGGCGCAACGATTCCTCCGCTTCCCGCGAATTCAACGGCTACCGTCCAGCTCGTTTTCAGCGACGGTGAACCGGCGGTATCGCTCGGTTTCGATACCAATGTCAATGCTTGGACAGGTCATTGGATTCCGGCTCCGTCCGCTCCCCTGAGTCCGGCAACGATTTATGTGAGCGTGTATGCGGCCCTTGCTTACCCGGCGGGGAGAATTGTCGCGACACAGGAGACGCCGCCGCCGGGCTCCTTCATCCAGGTGCAGGTGCTGCCGGAGACTACCACAGCGGCTCCGGTGCCTGAGGCCGCGATCAACGGAGCCAGCTTCGACACCGCCATTCCAAACCTGGTTGTACCGGGCGGGTTCGTATCCATCTATGGGCAGTTTATGGCGGACAACACGGCAGAGGCGACCGGCTTGCCCTCGCTTCCACCGACTCTGGGCAACGCGCGATTGCTTCTCATTTCGAATGGGCAAACCCAGCCTCTGCCGCTGCTGTTTGTGAATAAGACCCAGGTCAACGGACTCATCCCGCAGAACCTTAATCTGAACGACACCATTCAATTGCAGGTGCAGCGGGACAACACCCTGGCGGTGCCGTTATCCGTGAAAGTGACGGAGCTGCAACCGGGAATTTTCACCATCAACAACCAAGGGACGGGGCAGGGCTGCATCCTGATCTACCCGACCGCAACGGTGGCGGGACCAGCGTCGGTGCCGGGTCAATCGCCGGTGAGCCCGGGCCAGTTCATCGAGATTTACGCCACGGGGCTGGGCGCGGTTACGGGAACCAAGGGCGAGCTGCCGCCCGCGGATGGACAACCGGCGCCCGCCTCGGGCTCGCCGCTATACGAAACCAAGGCTACGGCGACGGTTAGTTTCGGCGGCGTGAGCGTACCCGCCGTCGCGGCCTTGGCTCCCGGCTTCGTCTCGCTGTATCAAGTGAACGCGCAGGTGCCCTCCAACGCGCCCACTGGCTCCGTCCAAGTGGTGGTGACCATGACCGACGGCAGCGGCAACTCGTTTTCTTCGCCGGCGGTGACGATCGCAGTGCAGTGAGCTGCGCCGGGCATCGAACTCGCGCGAGTGCCCCATAATGCCCGGCTTTACACGTTGCTTCTAGCCATGTTAAACTCCTCTAGCGTTTTTGGCGCGCTGGCGGATCTCTTGACCTTCAGTCCGTCCGCAGGGGAGGCGAGCTTGTTAAGACACCCGGGTCGTTCTGTTTGCCGGTGGCCGGGCGCGCGTCAGGGCAAACTGGTGTTCTTTTTCCTGGCGCTTATTGCGCTGGCAGGGCCGATTTCCGCGGCGTCTGCGCTGACTCTGAACTTTACCTTTTACTCCAACATTGCGGATGTAAACGTCAGCCTAACCGGTAATGAGTTTCTGGGGACGGCCTCTGGCGGAACGCCCCCCTATAAATCGTTCACCCTCTCGGCGTCCGCTCCTCCCGGCATGGTCCTCAGCCAAAGCGGGGCGAGTGGGGCGAATGTAGCGACGGTAGGGACGCCGAGTTCCGTTGCGGATTATTCGTTTACCATAACTGTCACTGACTCGGCAGGAGCAACATTCACCAGCAGCACACTCAACCTAGACGTCTTATCAGACGTCCAAATCAAGACCACATCCCCGCTCCCCTCCGGCATGTATGGCTCGCCTTATACGACGACCTTTCAGGCCACCGGCGGATACCCAAGCTCGGGTTATGGAGGTTCCTACACGTGGTCGTCCTCGGGGTCGCTCCCCCCGGGGTTATCGCTGAACTCCTCGACCGGCGTCCTCAGCGGAACACCAACCTCGACTTCGGGAGTGCCGGTCGTTTTTTCCGTTTCTGTTACGGACAGCGTTGGCATCTTTTGCGGCTGCGGGTCTTCTGCGTCGAAGTCCTTTACGATCACGATCTCGCCGCCGCCGACGACGAGTGTGACGATCCAGACCAATCCGCCGGGGCTACAGTTTAGCGTGGATGGGACGCCGTACACGGCGCCGCAGATGCTGAACCTGTCGTCAGGCTCGCACACGATTGCGGTGGCGACGACGGAGGCGGGCGCCGCAGGGACGCAGTATGTGTTCTCCAGTTGGAGCGATGGGGGCGCAGCCTCGCATTCGATCACCGTGGGCGCGTCGGCGGCGACGTATACAGCCAGCTTCACGACGCAGTATCAGTTGACGATCTCGGCTTCGACGCCGGCGGGAGGGACGGTGACGCCGGCCAGCGGCGGCTTCTACACTTCTGGTGCGGTCGAGCCGATCACCGCTACGCCTAATAGCGGATACATATTCACGAGCTGGAGCGGCAGCGTTGCAAATGCGACCAGCACTTCAACCACGGTGACGATGAGCGCTCCTGAAACGGTGACGGCAAATTTCTCAGCGGTGCCGGCAGGCGTGACGATTCAGACCAGTCCGGAAGGGCTTCGCTTCAGCGTGGATGGCGCGTCGTACACTGCGCCACAGACGCTGAGCTTGTCGCAAGGTTCGCACACGATCGCAGTGGCGACGCCACAGGCGGGCGCCGCCGGCACGCAGTATGTGTTCTCCAGTTGGAGCGACGGGGGCGCGGCCTCGCATTCCATCACCGTGAGCGGGTCGGCGACGTATACGGCCAGCTTCATGACGCAGTATCTGTTGACTCTCTCGGCATCGCCGGCGGCGGGAGGAACGGTGACGGCGACGCCGGGGCCGTCCAGCGGCGGCTTATACAACGCGGGCACGGAAGTATCCATCAGCGCTGCGCCGAATAGCGGATACTCGTTCACGGGCTGGAGCGGGGATCTGGCCGGATCGGCCAACCCGGCGGCGCTGGATATGCTGGGTCCGCATTCGGTCACGGCTAACTTCACGAAAAATGCCTCGCTGACCATCACGACCTCATCGATTCCCGCCGGACTAAACGGCGTGGTTTACCAAGCCACCGCGCTGGGAGTGACGGGAGGCACGCAGCCGTATTCGTGGGCCAGCAGCAGCGCGCTTCCGGGATCGATGAGCTTCAGCACCGGCGGGGTCCTGAGCGGGACACCGTCCGGAACCGGATCGTTCGCATTAGCGGTGACCGTAACGGATAGCTCAGCGATGCCGTTGAGCGCATCGCAGACCTTTACGTTGAACGTCACCCAGCCGGGAACGCTGCTTTCGATCTCGCCGCAGCAGTTGAGTTTTTCCTATGTGCAGGGCGACACCAATATGCCGCCTGCCCAGAACATCGGGCTGCTGAGCACCCCGAGCGGCACCAGCGTCACGGCGAGCTCGATCACCAGCGACGGGGGAACGTGGCTGACCGCGTCAGCCATCGCCGGGGGCAAGACGCCGGGAACCATCGCGGTGTCGGTGAACACCTCCGGGCTGAGGCCGAACGTCTACAGCGGCCAGGTGAACATCAGCGCGCCCAACGCGACGCCTTCCAGCGCGACCGTGTCCGTGACCTTTACGGTGACCGCGGCGCAGTCCCCACAGATGAGTCTGACTTCGTCACAGAGCTTCGCTTTGCCGCAGGGAGGAGGCCCAGTCCAGGGGGCGGTGGGAGTGTCCAACGCTGGAGGCGGCGTGCTGAACTATACCAGCGTGGCCAGCTCCGATCTCAATTGGCTGACGATCACGGGCGGGAGCCAGGGCAATGTCACGCCGTCCACGCCTTCCAGTATTGCGTTCTCAGTAAGTTCCAACGCTCCGCCCGGGCTGCACCTGGGGCAGATCAAGGTGACCGACGTGGGAGGCACAAGCAATCCCAATCCTCAAGTCTCGAATGTGGCGCTGCTGGTGAGCATACCGCAGGCGATCATGCAGCTCTCGGAATCGGGCTTGACGTTCTATGCGGTGCAGGGTTCAGTCGTAACGCCGCCGCCGCAGTCGCTGGCGATTTACAACCTGTGGGGAGATACGCTTTCCTGGACCACACAGATTCAGTACCTTCTCTCCAATCAAAATTGGCTGACGGTAACGCCGTCGGGAAGCAGCAGCGCCGTAACGCCGGGAGAGGCCACGGTTTCGGTGAACCAGGCGGGTTTGCCGAAGGGGCAGTATTATGCGACGGTGAATGTGCCGTCGGGTGCGTTCAACTCCCCGCAGAGCTTGACGGTGCTGCTGAACGTGGTGGGGCCGGGCGAGTTAGGATCGTCGCCGCAGGCATCTCCCACGGGGACGATTCTGGTAGCGGCAGCGGGAAGCACGGCCGCGGCGAGCCAAGCGATCGGTCTGTATAGTCCGGAAGGCGCGAGCACGGCCTACACCTACAGCACGAACGTCTCCACCTCGGCTGGCGGGAACTGGCTGTCGGTGACGCCGCCGACCGGATCGCTGAGCGGCGGGACCGCGTCTCTGACAATTCAAGCGAGTGCGGCGGCGGTGGCCGCGGGCGTGGACTATGGGACGGTACAAGTGGCATTTAACGATGGGACGATCCAAACCATCCAGGTGGTCCTGGTGGCCACTCCCGGCCCAGGCGCAAACCCTGCGTTGTCGCCGAGTACCAGCGCGCACCCCGATACCTCCTGCGCGCAGTCATCCCTGGTGGGCGCGATTTCCGCCCCGGGTGTGCAGCCGACGGTGGGAGTGGCATCCCCGTTCAGCGTGACGATTACGGACAACTGCGGCACAACGATTCCTCCGGTTCCCGCGAATTCAACGGCTACTGTCCAGCTCGTTTTCAGCGACGGCGAACCGGCGGTATCGCTCGGTTTCGATAGCAACGTCAACGCTTGGACGGGTCATTGGATTCCGTCTCCGTCCGCTCCCCTGAGTCCGGCAACGATTGATGTGAGCGTGTATGCGGACCTCGCCCGCACGGCGGGGGCGTTTGTCGCGACACAGGAGACGCCGCCGCCGGGCGCCCTTATCCAGGTGCAGGTGCTGCCGGAGGCTACGACAGGGGCCCCGGTGCCTGAGGCCGCGATCAACGGAGCCAGTTTCGACACCAACATTACAAACCTGGTTGTACCGGGCGGGTTCGTATCCATCTATGGGCAGTTTATGGCGGACAACACGGCAGAGGCGACCGGCTTGCCCTCGCTTCCACCGACTCTGGGCAACGCGCGATTGCTTCTCATTTCGAATGGGCAAACCCAGCCTCTGCCGCTGCTGTTTGTGAATACGCGCCAGGTCAACGGACTCATCCCGCAGAACCTCAATCTGAATGACAACATTCAATTGCAGGTGCAGCGGGACAACACGCTGGCGGTGCCGTTATCCGTGAAAGTGACGGAGCTGCAACCGGGTATTTTCACCATCAACAACCAAGGGACGGGGCAGGGCTGCATCCTGATCTACCCGACCGCAACGGTGGCGGGACCCGCGTCGGTGGCGGGTCAATCGCCGGTAAGCCCGGGCCAGTTCATCGAGATCTACGCTACGGGGTTGGGCGCGGTTACGGGAACCCACGGCGAACTTCCGCCCGCGGATGGACAACCGGCGCCCGCTTCAGGCTCGCCGCTGTACCAAACCAAGGCTACGGCGACAGTTACTTTCGGCAGCGTGAGTGTACCCGCCGTCGCGGCCTTGGCTCCCGGCTTCGTGTCGCTGTATCAGGTGAACGTGCAGGTGCCCTCCAACGCGCCCACAGGCTCGACCGTTCCGGTGGTGCTGACCATGACCGACGGCAGCGGCAACTCGGTTTCGTCGCCGGCGGTGACGATCGCGGTGCAGTGAGCTGCGCGCCATCCCGGCTCCTTCGTCATTCACGTGGGCCGCAACAAGTCCTGTCGATGGCGCGACGGAACCGGAAATGATAAGCAAGGCTGGCCGCGCGTCCGCAGGTGTGACCGCTCCTTTTGGTTCACGGCTCTGTTACTGATTCTAATCTGTGGCGAGTGCCCGAAAATGGCAGGTCACAGACCTGCCTACTTCTACCTTGCTCTCACCGTTCAATCCGGCCTCGCCGGAGGCCGGGCTGAGCCGCGACCAAAGGGAGTGGTTGGCCCTTAGTGGAATTGGAAGAAGAAACCGGCTTCCACCTTGCCAAAGGTAGCCAGGCCGAAAGCGCTCGAAGTGGCCTTATAGACTTTGGCTTCCGCGCGGAAGCCAACTCTTCCGGAGCCGCCCAGGTATAAACGAAGGCCGCCGCCGCCGTTAATCGCGAAGGATGTTGCCGCAGGGAAGAGCGTGGGTGTTGGCGATGGGTTCGGGTTGAACATAGTCGCCGGTGCAGTAATGGTCCCATTGGTCGCGGAATAGTGGAGCTCGCCGACGCCGAATACAAGGTAAGGAACCAGAGGCTTCTCTTTGAAGACCGGCAGGCGGACGTGGACTCCGCCGTGAACATCGGTCAGACCGGTGCTGTAATTGGAAATGCTACCGTTGTTGGTGTAGGTATGAGGCAAGCCGGGGAAATAGCTGACCTCGAAGTACGGGAGCACGTATCTGTTCTTGAGGGCGTAGGTGACGTTGCCCCCGCCCATCACGCGGAACTTGTCAATGCCGTAGCTCGCGCCAATGAACCCCCCCACCTCGACGCTTCCCGAGCGCACCACCGACGATTGCGCGAAGGCCGCGGGAGCGAGCAGCAGAAAAGCGCCCCACTGCGCCAAGGAGCAAAGACTACTTCGCTTGATGGTCACGAAGGACCTCCCTTTTTGAGTTAATCCGACGACAGGACTCTCGATTATACACGATTGCCGGACTTGTGCTCGCAGCCCGTGGTGAAAGTCGCTCCGTCCCGAAGCTGGCAGGTCGGAGACCTGCCCCACAACGGCCAGTCGATGGCTTGCGGGTGCGCCGAGTGACTTCTGCCGCGGGCAGCTAGGGTTGAAGCCCAAGGTTCCGGCGGGTCTCGGGGCTGTCGTCGAGGACACAGCGGAGTCCGATCTTGAAGTTCTCGCCGGTTTGAGGCATTCGGAACGACAATCTGAGATGCTCGTGCCAATCGCTTTCGAAAGAGCCTCCTCGGATGATGTGTTCCTTGCCTGCCGCGGGACCCTTCGGATCGACGCCGGGGGACTCCGCATAGGGTCCGTACCAATCGGAGACCCACTCCCAAACGTTTCCGGACATGTCGAACAGATTGAAGCGGTTTGGTTCGAACTTCCGGACGGGAGCCACACCCAGGTAAATATCGTTGCCCTTGGCGCCGTCAAAATTCGCTTTTTCGCGGCTGTTCTCGCTGTTGAGAGGGTAAATCTCGTCGGAACGACCGGCGCGCGCGGCGTACTCCCATTCCGCTTCGGTGGGCAAGCGGCCGCCGGCCCATTTGCAATAATCGCTCGCCTCCTGCCAGGTCACGCGCGATATGGGAAGGTTACCTATGGTCCAGCCGTGGAAATCGTCCGGCACGGGCTTGCGCGGCAACCCTCTCATTTTCATCTCGGTCACGAAGTGATTGAAAGAATCCACTTGCACTTCGTTCCTGCCCATATAGAAGTCCTTGGTGAGCGTGACCTGGTGCTGCGGCCTTTCTTCAGGCTTGCACTTGGCATCGGTGGGAACGCAACCCATCTTGAATGTTCCCTTATGAATGAGAACATACTCCTCGTGATCCTTCTTATTGGTCGGGATCGCAATGGTCTCGAGTTGGGTATCGTGGATCACGACGGGCGGCGGAGGCGGCTCTACCTTGACCGGGATGCCCTCTTGGAAACAAAAGCTGCCTGAGGCGCCCGAGAGGTTGGATTCGACTCTGGGAACCTGGCTGCGGCCAGATTGATTGATCACCTCCTGCTTCGCCAGGTCGAAAAGCTCCGAGAGGCGGAGGCCCTGCTTACCCAACAACTCAGCGACGGTCCGCGTGAACAGACTAGTGGCGGCGAGGGGTTCGGAGGTGGCGAGTTCGGCAGCCATGGCGAACAGGAACTTGCCATTGTTGCTCAGGTCGGGGACTACCAGTCCGGGTCGGCTGACGCCACGGATCTCCATTCCCACCGGGTGGGGCCCTTCGATCATCACGACAGTCAGACTGGGCTTTCGATCGCTCACGTCGCCCAAGAACCGGGCTAGGCTGAGGGCGAGCGCGCTGGTGACCTCCTTAGATGGGTCGAAATCGAAGGGTAAGATGTAGTCGTCATCCTCCGCGGGGCTCTGAACGATGTGTCCGGAATAGTAGAAGAAGACGACGTCGCCGGGTTGGATCTTCGCGAGAAAATCCGCCCGGTCCTTGAAGAAGAGTTCCTGCATGGCGGCGTTAGCAACCGGCGTGACGATGAAGCCGGCGCCGGCAAGCGCCGCCTGCATGGCTTGCGCATCGCCCTCGGCGGTAGGTGCCGGGGGCAGGTTGGCATACTTGCCGTTGCCCACGATGAAGGCGTAACGCTTGTGCGCCGAAGCCATGTCGCAGGTTTGCGCCACGCAAAAAAGCGGGGCGAGAAACAGGATGAGTAGGCGCATGGCTACTTGCTCGTCCATCTTAGCGTGATCGGCGAAACCGGCGCGGTAGAGGAGTTATGGAGCTTGACCCGGCTATAACCGTCCCCAGGCGACGGTTCCTCGACAATCTCAATGCCGCGTGTGACCGCGGAGACCGTGACGTCGCAGCCCGGAAATCTGCCCGTCTTGTGGCCGCCTTTCAGGTCCTCGCTGGAGCCCCCAATCACCAGAAAATCGTTGGGTTTGAGACCCTCCGTACTCTGCCAGCTTAGAACTCCCGTTTTCGGGCCCATATAGGTAGACGCACGGCAATCAACGAGTTGAGGTACGGTCTTGGTCGGCGCCACAGGGCCCTTCGTTTCGTCAGCCGGCGTTGGTACAACTTGCACTGGGGGAACAACGGTTTTAGAGGTGCTTCCGTTAGCGGACTGCTTCCTTCCCGCATTGGCCTGGTCTGGTTCGAGCTTGGTGTCCTTGATCGACTTCGCGGCGAGATCTGCAGGCGCGGCGATGTCTACCGTGACGTTCACCGCGACAGGCGAGCCAGCGGTGCCGTGTTCCGTCGTGAAGATCAATTGTGCGGAATAACTAGCGGGACCTAGACCGCGCGGATCCACCGAAACCGTTAGCTGAATGGGCGCGACGCCCTGGCTGCGATCCACCGAAAGCCAAGGTTGCGTAGAGACGGCCGACCAGTGAACTCCGTCAGGGCTTCCATTGAGCGAAAGCGGTTTCGAAGACGGTGCCGCGCCAGCCGGAAAAGCAAAGCTGAGCTGATTCCGATCCACCGCGAGACTTTCGGTTGCCGCGGGAGGCGGTTTGTGGACGGAGCGCTCTATAAGAATGGCCGCGATGGCGACAACCGCCGCTATCGCCACACCCATGACGATGCGCTGTTTGCGCTTGCGCTGGAGAGATTCGGCGGACTCCCGCTCACCTTCCTGCTTGGGGCGCGCCAGTTCCGTGCGAGCCCAATCAAGCAGCTCGCGCACGCGCGGGTCTTCGAGATCCGCCTGCAGGAGGGACGCTCTTTTCTGGACGGCGGCGGCGTCGCCTTTGCGATAAAGTTTCTCGAGCTGCGCAACCTCGCGATTGAGCGCCTCCCGCTGTTGCTGGAGGTCGCGAGCGCCGAGCGCGGATTTGAGATCTTCCTCTAGGACCGCGTCGGCGGGAAACTCCGCCAGCAGCGTCTGGAGGAGCGCGATGGCATCGTCGAACTTGCGCGCCTGGAGGAGCCCCGCGGCGCGGCGGCGCTCGGTTGCGTAGCGCGCTCGGCGAGCGTGTTCGTGCTGCGCCTCGCGGGCCT